>Ga0209736_1000285_pt1 | contig 16242 bp, 2 predicted proteins | sample BlaSpr_A8_Ref_M3_FD_187992 | JGI IMG/M metagenome (GOLD analysis project Ga0209736, IMG submission 187992) | Forest soil microbial communities from Thunder Bay, Ontario, Canada - Black Spruce, Ontario site 2_A8_Ref_M3 (SPAdes) (version 2) | ecosystem: Environmental > Terrestrial > Soil > Boreal...
GCAACCGCTGACGACACCAAACAGCCGCCCCCAACGGTTTCCGACGAAACCAAGCAGCCGGCTTCCGACCAGAAGGATGCGCCGAGCCAGGAGCCTGCGCCTTCGAGCACGCAAGGTGTCAGCTCGCGCACGTTTGCGCCGGCAACGGAGCCCGGGCAAACCTACATTGAGCTGCGCTACAACGTGGACGGAACGGATATCCAGGGAAACCGCGAACGATCGTTTTTGCATCCAGGCATCAACCACACGGCTGAATTCAGTTTTTTCACCAATGAAAAAATCGGAGAGCGCTACCGATTCGAGATGCTGGCCGTCGGGCGGTACACGAACAATCCACAGGTAGATCCGGAGCGCAACAGCATTCAGCGAGCTTATCTGCGCCTGGGAGGGCCGGGCTTTGAAGTGAACCTCGGCGATGCGCTGATCAACTTCTCGCGCATGACCTTCAACCAGAACGTTAAGGGCCTGACGCTTTCAAAGAAGTTGCGCCCGGGGCTCAAGTTCATCGGCACAGTCGGGTTTTTCGTGGATCGCTGGGGTTCGCTGTATCGGGATTATACGGTGTTTCGCGATTTGACGGGGCCGCCTAATCCGCTCTCTCCCGGGAAGCCGTATACACGGTTTGTGGCGGGAGCGCGAGTGGAGCAGCAGATTGGGCGCGGGAGCTGGATCGCTCTGAACTGGAGTCACGGAAAAGACCTGCAGCAATCTTTGCCCGACGCAACACTCGCGTGCCTGGACCCCATTAGCGGCTTTATCAATATTGTGCCGCTGAGCACCGGATGCCCGGCCGGGCAGTCTGAAGTGCCGGGATTCCGACGTCCTTTTCCAGAAGCTACCAACAACGATGTGGTGAGCGCGGACACCGCCGTGGAATATACCCCGTGGCATTTCGGGATGCGCGGCGAGTTTGCGTACAGCTGGACTTCGGGAGGCACGCCGCCATTGGGAGCGGACGCCAGCAATTTTGCTTGCGCGCCGACGTCGCCCATCTTCGGGGCGGTCGTGTTGGACTCGCGATGCTTCGCGGGACAGGCCGGAGATTGGGCCGGCCGCATCGAAGCGCACGAACGAATCAAGAAGCTGACCATGCGCACGGATTACGCGCGCTATGAGCCGAATTTCTTCAGCGCCAACGCCCGGCAGATTCGCGACCTGCAAGACTTCATTGTGCGCGGGGAGTATGAGCTAACGCGCAGCATAACGATGATCGGCCAATGGCGGCGCTCGAACGACAATCTGAACGGGCAGCGAAACTTTACCAACGTAGTGCGAGCGCCAGAAGGACGTCTGGTGTTCCGGGACCTGCCATTCTACAAGCGCATGTCCATCGAAATGGGATATCGCGAGCGAAATCTGGACACGGCGGGCACTCCTGGACCGTTGGACGTGCAGAAGCGCTCAACGCGCATCCCCTTCATCAGCGTGATCGTGCCGTCGCACTTGGCGAATATCAGCTTCGACTACGAGCATCGGCATGAGATCAACGCGGTTACGCCGGCGCTTTCGACGGACGTGGATCGCTTTGCGATTGGGTACCGCGCGCATTACACCTGGGACCGCTGGGAATTCAGTCCGATGGCGCGTTTCGAGATCGAACGGCTGGATAAGCACGCGCCTATCGACCCCGCTCTTGCGCCTACCGACTTAACCTTGTTGTTCCCGCAGGATTTCTTCCCGGCGTTTGATACCAATCGCACCATTCAAGCCGGTTTTGTGCTGGACACGCCGCGCTACATCCGGCTCGAGGGAAACTACAAGGAATTCAACGGTTTGGCGCTTTCCCCGCTGGAAGTCAGCGCGCAATTCAACCCGCAACTCCCGTTTCTCTACTTCAATCAGGGTTTCCGGCGCCCCAGCTGGCGAGGCGCGCTGACCTACAAGATCGGTAACGACGAGAACCGGACCGTGACTTTCTACTATTTGCGGACCAACAACTTCTTTCCCACCGGCGACCCCACGGTGGCGGACGTGCGAAGTTTCCGGGAAACCGTCATCGGAGGATCGATTGTTTTACGTTTTAGAAAGTAGGACCTATTTGGGCCGCAATCGAGATGGGCGCATGAGAGACCACCGGCTAGTCCGTTCGTCGGTATTTGTGCTGCTGTTTTTGGCGGCCGCAGCGTCGCTTTCTGCCGCCCCGCCGCCGCAAACGCCACAGCCTGCTGCGGGCACAATTACCGCGCTGATTCCCACAGGCTCGGTGTTGCGCGAGAAGAAAGCCTTGGAAGCAAAGAAGGATATGCCGGTGCTCTGGCTAGACACCGTCAAAACCGAACGCGGCGGCCGAGCGCGTTTGCGCCTCGAGGATGGATCGATCCTGAACGTAGGTTCTCAGGCGTCGCTGGTAGTGACCAAGCACGATCCCGGAAAACAGCAAACCGATCTGGAACTGATTTATGGAAAGGTGCGCGCAGACGTCACGAAAATCGCCACGCCGGAGGGGCACTTCGAGATTCGCACCAAAGTGGCGGTTTGCGGAGTGGTGGGCACGGAAGAGTTTCTGGAGGCTACAGAGTTCGCGACCACGGTGATCGCGCTGGGAGGCGGCCAGGTAAGAGTCACGTCCGCAGACCCACGCTTGACGGGAGCGACGCTGCTGAATCCCGGCGAAGCGGTCTCGGTGATCGCGGGCCGCGCGCCTGGGCCCAAACGCCTGGCGACCTCGGAAGAGTTGTCCCGGGCGGTGCAGGACACCGAAGGAGAAACGGGCGCCACGATTGATCCGGGAGCATCGGTCGCAGGAAGGACGTTCGACGCCGTAATCACCGGCAAAGAGCTGACGGGCACGCAATCGATTTCGTCCACGCAAGCGGGAATTACGGTGAAGACCCGCGGCGAGATCACCGCCACGCAAATTCCCGTCACCATCACGGTCGCTGCCGGTGTACCTGTGGGTGCGTATCCACTGACCATCAACCGGCCGCAAGGTCCGGCGGTTGCGGGGTTCGCGGTGGCTTCGCAGACCGCGATTCAAATGTCACAGAATCCGACGGCGAGCCAGATCCAGCCGCCCGCGAGCCAGGATTTTACGGTCACGCAAGGCGCGAAGATTCCGCTGGATGCTTCCACCACGCATACTCCGCCGGGGAGCCAGATCGTCGCGTATCAGTGGACCATCCCGAATACGCAAGTGAGTGGATCCGGGTCGCAGTTCCTGGTCAATACCAGCGGGCTGACGCCTGGAACCTACAGCGTGCATCTCACGGTGGTCAACGATAGCGGGCAGGTGGCGACGCAGCAGTATCCGCTGGTCATCGAGGCAGGCGTTCAGCCGGTGGAAGTCATCCGCGATCTGGCGAGCGCTTACGAATCACTGCAGCCGAGCGCGTTCCTGAAGAATTTTGATGAAGAGCGGTTTCGCAATTACGCCGGGTTTGCCGCGGCGATTGAAGACAGCTTCCAGAGCAAGCTGGAAACCATGCGGGTGTTCCAGCGCCCAGTCAACTGCGCGGTGGTGCAACTGCAGGATGACGGAGTGTGCCAGGCGGAATTCCAACTGCAATTCACTTTGAAGAATCAGCCTCTCGAAGTGCTGGATGCGCAGGGCAACCCGATTCCTCCGGGCACGCCTCCGCCCGCGAACTCCCGGACCGGGAAGCGAATTCTGACCGGATCCGAATCGGCTACTATCCGCTTCCACCGCGTGGACGCGGGATGGAAGATCGTGGATTACGCCGCGATTGTGAACTGTCCGAATGGCAGCGGTACGGGAGTAAACGTCGGTTCGTGTTTGCTGGCGATTGGCACGAGCAGCGCGCCCTCGTTCCAGCTGGTCAACGTGCAATTGTTCGGCACGGATCTGCCGCTGGGTGGATCGGTCAATGGCTCGTTCACCATCTCGCCAATCGGCGGATTCAACGGATCGGTCAATTTCACCGGCTCGGGCCAGGTGGGAAATCAACCCGTCACGGTGCAGTTTTCGCCCAACCCTTCCGGTCCGACGTCGACAGTGAACTTTACGGTGTTTGCGCCTACCACGCCGCCCGCGGGTTCGAACGGACCCACGCCGTTCACCTTGGTTCTGACGGGGCGCGACACTTCCGGCGCGATCACCGCGAGCGCCAACGTAATACTTAATCTTCAGCCGGATTTCAATCTGGTGGTGACGCCGGCCACAACTTCGAGTTCCCCCGCGGCGGTAACGCAAAACAGTACGCTGCCGGTCACCGTGCAGATTGCCGCGGGCACCGGATTCACCGGAACGGTGTTCATCGATTTTCCGAATCTTCCCGCAGGGTTCACCGCCAGTCCCGGAAACGTGGCGGCCGGAGCGCAAGGATCGTTTCCGATCGCCATCAGCGCGGCAGCTTCGCCCGGCCCCGCGTTGATTACCGTGCGCGGCACGCTAAGCTCCGGAGCGATCAAGACCACTACGCTGTTCTTGAACGTAATCAGCGACTTCACGCTGAGCGTGACGCCCGCTTCGTCGCAAGCGAACCCGGCCATCATCGTTGCCGGCGGAACGCAGCAAGTGGGCGTGCAAGTCGTGCCGCTCTCCGGATTTGCCGGCACCGTGACCATCGATTTCCCGAACCTCCCAGCCGGTTTCACTGCCACGGGAGGAACCGTTGCGGCGGGCACCACGGTGAACTTCGCGCTGCAGAACACCGTGCCGGCGAGTACCACCGTTTATCAGATTACCGTTCGCGGAAGATTCGGGACGGACGTGCAGTCTATTCTACTCTTTGTTGAACCGCGGGCGGTTCCCATCCAGCCGCCGCCGCAATTGAAGGCCAGCGTTTTTTCGGTGCAACCTGGCCAACTGAAACCCGGCGACGTTGTCGAAGGCAAGCTGATTGGCACGAACCTCGGCGGAATCACTGCGGTTCAGGCGAGCGGCTCCGGCATCAAGGTGGAGGTGCTGGGCTCATCCGCAACCGAACTGCAGGTGCGCTTTACGGTGGATGCGAATCTGCAGCCGGGCAGCCGTCTGCTCACTTTGCAAGCTGCCGGAAACAAGGCTGGAACCACGGCCATCGATATTGGCATCGGCGGCAAAACGTCTCGCTCGCCACAAAATCCGAATCCTGAATCTGGTGTGCGTCCTGATCCAGGCAAACCCGGCGCGCCTGACGGCACTCTCGATTCGCCCAAGGCGCCCGATCTAGTGGTTAGCGCTCAGGATTTCACCATGGCTCCGGCTCATCCGAAGGCCGGCGACACCGTGCTGTTCCATTTTGTCGTTCGCAACGCGGGAACGGCGGGAGTGGAAGATGCAGCGATTGAATTTTCGATCGCCGGCACCGCGGTGCGGCAGCGCGAAAAGGTAAGCATCGCTCCGGGTGCTAGCGAGTCTTTCGATTTCGAGTGGAAAGCGGCGGGCGCGGGACGTCTGGAACCGCGCGTGGTCGTTGATCCGGAAGGCAAGCTGCAACAAATCAGCAACTCCGGGAAATCGGCCGCGCTGCAGTCCTTCGAGTTGGCCGGCGAGCAAACGCCGCGCAACGACGGCGTCACCGCTAAATCCGGTGACCGCGGCGGTATGCGCCAGCGCGGCGATCTGCGTCTCCCGGTCGGCGGTTGTACCGGATTTCGGCTGACTTCCGGCAGCGAACAATCCTGCGGCGGCTCGGCGGACATGGAAGTCAGCTCGCAGGGAGCCACGGTGATGATCGAGGCGGAAGGCGTGCGCAGCCTGGGTGCGGTTCAGCTGGAGCAGGCCGACGGCGCTTCGAGCGACGGGCTTTCTTCGTCGGCATCCCTGGTAGCTGGCAGCACCTATCTGGTGCGGACGCGCCACGGCATGGCCATTGTGCGGGTGATGCAGATTCGCGGGATTGAATCCGTGCGCAACGCTCCGCCAGCCGCGCTCCGCGGCCCACGCATGGGCGGATCGGACCGCAGCGTGCAAGGAAACTCTGCCCCGGCCGATCTTACGTTGCTTCTCGAGTGGAAGACGCTTCAGCAGTAAAGCAGGAGCTGCGTGATGAAAGCACACAAACCGTTGCACTTAGCTCTCGGGCTGGCCGTGGCGCTTGGCGGTTTGCCGGTTTGCGCGGCTGCGTTGGCGCTGAGCCAGCCGGTGCGCTGGTCGCAGGACCCGCAGCAGCCTCCGCCAGATCAGCCCAAGGACAAGAAAAAGGATAAAAAGAGAAAACAGGACGACTCATCGCCAAATTCGGAAGACGCGCCGGACAACGTCGCTGGCGCCAAGCGCGCCATCAAACGCATCCTCGGCGACTTTCAGGACGGATTCGAGGGCCACTCGCCCCGCCGCGTTACCGACGCTCTCGATGAACGCTTCGACGATTTCCCGCGTTTCGAGGATGCGGTAACCCAATTCCTCGAGCGCAGCAGCGAAATGCGCATCAATCTGCGCGAATCGACCACCGAAATAAAAGCCGATCACGCCACCGTGATCGTGGACGCGGACATGATCTTTACCGACAAAGCCAAGCCGAGCCAAGACCAGCACCGGCGGCAGCGCATCCAGTTTGATTTTGTGTACAACCCGAAGAAGGGCTGGAAGATTTTCGAGATTACTCCTCGGCAATTTTTTGAGCCGTAGTTCGCAGTGCCTTGGTCGGAGTGCGCCAATTCGCAGTGCGCCAGTTCAGAGTTGCTAGTTTCGGAAGGCCCTAGTTCGAATGCCTGGTTCGATTGCCCTGGTTAGCAGAGCCCTATTTGGAAAGAAAGACAGGAAGTCTTGAACCCAGCCATCAAGCACCACCTGATTTTGTGTAGTACGGCTGTTCTGGCCTTCGCTGGCTTCGCCGGCGAATCCGCAGGCCAGACCCCCGATAACCGCGCGCCTGCCACGCAAAACACTCCCGCTGCCAACGCGCCATCCCCAGCAGCAAAGCAGAAAGTCGCCGAAGAATACGGCAAGCTGCCGCTGAGCTTTGAAGCCAATCACGGGCAAACCGATCCCAAGGTCAAGTTCCTTTCGCGCGGCCCAGGCTATCAGCTTTCTCTTTTGCCGGACCGTGCCGTCTTGACCGTTCGAGAGCGCCTTAAGGCAAAGCCCGCGCCTAATAAGTTCGGCGTGTTTCACACCTCGGCGGAGTTGCGCGAAGCAGAATCAGTTCAGTACGAAACGCTGAGCATGGCTCTCGTGGGTGCAGCGCGCGATGCCAAGGTGGCCGGCGTCGAGGAACTGCCGGGAAAGAGCAACTACTTCATAGGCAACGCCCCGGCGAAATGGCGCACTAATGTCGCGAACTACGCAAGGGTTCGCTACCAGAGCGTCTATCCCGGCATCGACCTGATCTATCACGGCAGCCAGCAACAGCTGGAGTACGACTTTGTGGTAGCTCCGGGCGCCGATCCGGGGAGGATTCGCCTGCGCATGAACGGCGCAAAAAGCGTGCAGCTCACGCCGGAGGGCGATCTGGAGCTGGCGACTTCCGGGGAGCCCGTGCGTTTGCACAAGCCGGCGCTTTATCAAGAATCGCGCGGCGAGCGCCGGCCGGTCGACGGCGGCTTCGTGCTTACGGCCAAGAACACCGTGGGGTTTCGCGTTGGCGCGTATGACCACGGTCAGACGCTAATCATCGACCCGACGTTCGTTTACTCCACCATTCTAGGCGGCGACAGTTTTGACCAAGGCTTGGGCATCGCGATTGACGCGGCCAACAACGCCTACGTTACTGGCAGCACGATGTCGACGGACTTGGCCGTACCTCCAGGCACGGATTTCCTTCACACACTTAGCAACTGTTCGCCAACCCCCGGCGTCACGACGCCGTGCGAAGAAGCCTTCGTCGCCAAGCTAACATTCACCGTTCCTCCGGGAGGTGTAAACCCGGTTCTGGCGCTGCAGTATGTGACCTACCTCGGGAGCATCGGCCCGATCGGCACGGGTACCAGCATCGGCAATGGAATCGCTGTTTGTCCTCCAAGCGCAACTGGCTGCACCCAAGGCAGCGTATTCGTCACCGGAACAACCACCGCGAAAGACTTCCCGACAACTACCGGCGCTTTCCAGACCACGCTGAAGGGCACCGAGAACGCGTTTGTGTCCGTGCTGAACTCAACTGGTTCTGCGCTCGTTTTTTCGACCTACATTGGCGGTAACGGGTCGGAAGCTGTAGCGTCAGGGTCGGGTGGAACTCCCATCGCCGTGGATGTTAGCGGGAATGCCTACATCACAGGCACAACCACTTCGCCGAATTTTCCGACGACCAGCGGCGTCTTCCAGCCAACGTCGGGCGGCGGCCTCTTCCACAGCGCCGATAGCGCCACAACGTTCACGGTCGGGAACACCAACCTGAACAATTTCGACTTCACTTCGATCGTAGTGGATCCAATCACACCGCAAAATATTTACGTCTCCACAAGTGGCGCCGGTGTTTTCAAGAGCGTGGACGGTGGCTCGACTTGGGCGTCCATCGACGGCACCGGCGCGACGGCACTCCCTACACTCGCGATCAACACGCTTGTCGCTGATCCCGCTTCGGCAAACAATTTTTACGTCGGGACTGCGAATGGCGTGTTTAAGACTACGGACGGAGGCATAACCTGGAACGCCATAAACAACGGCCTAACCCTCACGCCCGGCAGCACGACTCCGGCGGACGTGTCCGCGCTTGCGGTTGTTCCAGGTCTGTTCCCGACTACGGTCTATGCGGGCAGTTCAGAAGGTATCTTCAGGACCCTCAACGGCGGCACGAGTTGGACTCCGGTCAACAATGGGCTGCCGTCGTTCCCGGAAATCCAAACGCTGGCAATCGATCCAACCAATCCAGCGGTCGTATATGCAGGCGCCTTCCAAAATTTCTTCAAGACGACCAACGGAGGGATCTCTTGGGTTTCTTCGAACAGCGGCCTCGTGGCCCCTGGCACGACGACTCCGCTGGACGTGAAGTCTCTGGCCATCGATGCGAAAACGCCGACGACCTTGTACGTCACATCCACGTTCAACGGCTTTAACGCTATCGGCGTCTTCCGTAGCACCGACGGAGGAAATACCTGGGCGCCTGCGAACAACGGACTGACGGACCTTAACGTCTCGGGCATCGCGGTCGATCCGACCGTCGCGGGCACCGTGTTCGTAGGCACGCTGTCGAGCGGCGTCTTCAAAAGCACAGACGGCGGCAATACGTGGTCGACTTCATCGAACACGTTGTCGAACTCGATTATTGGCCCAATGACCGTTGATCCGAGCGCGCACTCCGTGGGCGCGGCAAAGGTCTACGCGGGTTCGCCCGTGTTCCGGCCTTTCGTCGCGAAATTCAATTCCTCGGGAACGATCCAGTATTCCACGTTCGCGGGCGGCAACTCCGAAGATGTTGGGTTTGGCATCGCCGTCGATGCTCAGGGCAATGCCTACATGACCGGCGCTACGGTCTCGCGCAATTTCCCGACGACGAGCGGAGCGTTCCAGACGACTCGTAAAGGACTTGTCGATGCTATTTATTTAAAGCTTAACTCAGCGGGGACTGCTCCGGCCGCCTACTCCACCTACTTGGGCGGATTCACAGGCTTCAGCGAGGCCCTTGGCATCGCCGTAGACAGTCAGGGCGCCGCCTACCTGACCGGATTCACGCAGGCGACCGATTTTCCGATTACTTCAGGCGCTTTCCAGACCGTCAACCATAGCAGCAACGGCTTTGTCACCAAGTTCACGCCGGCGGGGGCGCTTTCCTACTCCACTTTCCTCGGAGGTTCCGTCTCTTCGTTTTCTTCGCTGGGAAACAATCCCTCGTCGCGAACCTTCTTGGACGAGCCGGGGTCCATTGCCGTGGACGGAAACGGCAACGCTTGGGTAACTGGTTTTACGGCCGCGCTAGACTTCCCCACAGCCAACCCCATTCGCGCTACGCCGCCGTGCGTGCCCGCCTTATCGAATTGCTTCATAAGCAATTTTATTTCTGAGGTTAACCCGACAGGAACCTCGTTGCTGTTTTCCACGTTGCTGGGGCCGACCGATTCCTCTTCCCGCGGTTCGATTGCCCTGGACTCACAAGGCAACGCGTACATCACCGGCTCCAGCGATTCCGCCGACTTCCCGACGTTCAATCCGCTGACGCCGCCTCCGACGCCGGCACCCAACTTTACCCACGCGTTCGTGACCAAAATCGGAACGGCGGCCGGAAACGCCACCGATCTTTCCGTGACCCTGAGCCACACGCCGACGGGAACGATAACCATCACGCCGACGGGGACCCCCATCACCTTCACCGCCACGATCGCGAACATCGGGCCCAACCCTGCCAGTGGCGTGACCTTTTATCCCACGCAAGTTCCGAACACCACGATTCACCTCTTCAAAAACCTGGCGACGGGGACGCCCGGTCCTAATCCAGCGTCGACGCAGGGCACCTGCGACGCCAACGAATTCTGTTCCATCGGCACCATGCTCTCGGGAGCCACGGTCATGGTCACCATGGTCGTGAACGCAGTGCCGGGCGACGAAGGTACGCAAATCGTAGCGGTCGGCGTCGGCGGCAACCAATCGGACCCCAATCCAGCGAATAACGTGGCGACTGACACCGTGAACGTTGCTGGCGGAATCGATCTCCAGTTGCTCGGCGCGACGTCGCCTTTGCCGGCGACAACCAGCAGCACACTCACCTACACGCTGTTCGTCACCAACAAGTCCGGAAATCCTGCCAGTAATCTGACGCTAACCGACACCCTGCCCGCCGGGCTGACCAACGTAACTGCGACGCCGCAGATACCAGCATCCCAATCCTGCATCGTCGCGGCGACGACTGTGAGCTGTCAGCTTGGTTCCTTGTTGGCTGCGGGCGTCCCTAGCGCCACCACCAGCGTGACGATCACCGGCACGGCCCCGGCCACTCCGGGCACGCTGACCAACAACGCTACGGTCACTGCTACCGAAGCGCAGACCAATCCCGGCGACAACATCCTGCAACAGGTCACCGATGTCGTCGCGGGTACCGGCGCCAACAATCCACTCAACGCGCGCTTTAACGGCCCCTACGCGATCCGCTTCGAGGGCGTGAACAACGGTGTGCTCTTGGCTTTCGCAGGCGAATTCGTCGCTCATGGGAACGGCATCATCGACACCGGCTTCTGGGACATCAACACCGCGGTTGGTGTGACCACCAATCAGGCCTTCACAGGCACGTACAATGTCGGCGACGACAACCGCATCACGTTCACCCTGACGGCCGGCGGGGTCACGCAAACCTTCCGGGGGGCGATGGGCGTTCTCGGCACTAACAACGTCGCGAACAAAGTCAGCTTCATCGAATTCGACACCTCCGGCCAGACCGGCTCCGGCATCATCGAACCCCAACAAACGAATGCGTTTTCGTCGCTAGTACTCGGTACAGGCAGCTTCGTTTTCCGGCAGTCTGGCGAGGGCTTCGACGGCAACCACTTTGGGACGGCCGGGCAAATCGTCTTGACGCCGACCGTTTCCGGACAAGGCACCATCGCGGGAACACTGGACAGTAACACCGCCGGCTCGCTCACCACCGCCGCCGCATTCACTGGAACTTTCACCATCGCGCAAACCGGGCAGGCGAGCGCCGGCCGCGGAACCCTGGTTCTGAACCTTCCTGGTGGCGTAACCCTGCACTATGCCTTCTATGTCGTTTCGGCCAGCGAAATCTATCTAATTAGTACGGATACACGCAGTGCTACCGTGCCCATGTCCAGCGGGTTGGCCTTGCGGCAACGGATCCTCCAGTTTACGAACGCCTGGCTCCGTGGCACCGGTGTCTTCAACCTGTTCGGCGCTGGGACGGCGGGCAACGATGTCCAACTTGGCTTGGCCACGGCCGACGGTGCGGGCAACGTTACTATCCTCTCCGACGAAAACAACGCAGGCACCCTCACTACCAATCACCTCTCCACGGCCACTTACAGCGTTGCTGGAAACGGACGCACGCCCATCATCGCAGGCCCAACAGACCAACCGCCCATCTTGTATCTATATGACTTGAACGCCGGCTTCTTCGTCGGCACGGACGCTAACGCGTCGATCGGCAGGCTCGAACAACAAGCCGCGCCGCCGCTCAGTGATGCCACGGTGTCGGGGAACTTCTTCCTCGGCACTTTGGGGCCCATCGCTGGCTTCGTTAATCCCATCATCGGCGAGGGCTCGCTGAGCGGCACGGGCTCCGACACGTTTACCGAGGATGGAAACACGAATCCCGGAATCCAACTCAACGACATCGTCTTCACCGGCACCTACTCGGTTGGCTCCAACGGCCGAACTCCTCTCGGGGACAATTCCATCGCCTATGTAGTCACTCCGAGCAAGGTCTATTCGATCAGCGCGAAGCAAGGAAAGACCAACGACACCATAACGACGGTGGAAACCGGCACTAAGCCGAGCATCGATTTGGCCGTGACCGGATCGGCGACGGCATCGGTCGCCACGGGAGCGCAACTCACTATTGCGTACACGGTTTCTAATCTCTCCGCGATTCCCTCCACCGGCGTAGCCCTCTCGGACGTCCTGCCCATTTCAAATGGATTTACCTTCGTCTCGGCAACGCCCAGCCAGGGTGCGTGCAATGGAACGGCTCAAGTGATCTGCGGGCTCGGCTCAATCGCCAGCGGCGGTTCCGCCACGGTGACGTTCGTTGTGACGGCGCCCTCGACTCCACCGACCGGATCGGTAACGAATACGGCCGCTGTGAGCGAGACCATGGTCGACCCGACTCCCGCCGACCCGAATATCGCCAACAACTCTGTTAACACAGCCATCACTGTTACGACCGGCTCCGTAGGCTCCGCGGACGTGGCGCTCGTCAAGACCGTGTCACCCACTTCGGTCATTCAGGGAGCAAACCTCACCTACACTTTGACCGCGACGAACAACGGCCCCAACCCTGCCACCAATGCGATCATCACGGACACTCTACCTGCCGGTGTGACTTTTGTTCCGACTGCCTCCAGCGCCAGCTGCACCGGGACGACCACCATTACCTGTAACCTCGGCACCGGGGCCGTCGGCGCCAGCACCTCCGTCAACATCGTCGTCACCGCCACCACGGCCGGCACTATCACCAACACGGCTACGCTCTCCGCCGACCAGACCGACCCCGTCCCGGCCAACAACACCGCCTCCGCCACCGCCACCGTGCTATCGGCGTCCGCCGTCGAAGGCTTCCTCGTCACCGACGGAAACACTCCTCAAGTCCTCGAGTTCAACGCCGCCAACAACGCTTCCCTCGGCGCCGCGCACGCCGGCACCAATCCCGCCGGCGTAGCGATTTCTCCGAACGGCCGCCTCGCCTTCGTCGGCAACGTCAACTCCAACTATATCTCGGTCATCGATCTCACTTTCAACGCCGAAATCGCGCGCATTCGCAACGTTCGCGCCTTCCGCAGTCTCACTTTGAACTCCGATGGCACGCGCCTGCTTGTCCCCAGCGCCAATACCGACGAACTCGACATCATCGATACCTCGACCTTCCAGGTCCTCAACCGCGTCTCTCTCGGCACCGCTCTTGGCGATACCACCGCCAATCCGTTTACCGGTCTCGGCTCGGTTGTGGTCGTCGGCAATTCGGCCTACATCAATGCCGGTGTCGCGGCAAATGCGCCCGCTCCGGTCGCCGTCGTCAATATCAACACCGGCGCTGTCAGCACCATTCCCGCCTCCGCGGTCGGCTTCCCCAGGGCTCGAGGTACCACCGTAGCGGCTACGCCCGACGGCAAATTTGTCGCCGTCACTCGCCTCATGCCGAACACGAACACGAACACGCTGCTTATCATCAATACCTCCACCAATACGGTCTCGCAGAGCGTACCCCTGCCAGCAGCGCCCTCGTCGATTGCCATCACGCGCGACGCCGCCGACCCCAACGGTGTTTTCGGGTACCTGGAGTTCGGCCCGAAGACTGTCGCTGCCGTGGACTTTCGACCCGGCTTCGCCACCTTCGGTCAGCTTGTGGCCGGCGGGCAAATCACGCTCGCGGACAACATCGCGGGCGGTGGCATAGCCATCACCGCCGACGGCACTCGCGTCATCGCTACCTCCTTCGTGGCCGGTGTCGCCAATAACGTACATGTCCTCAGCGCCACGGGAATTCGCACCGGCTCGGCCGGAGCCATCCTCAGCCAGTTCTTCGCGGGCACTCCCGGCGTCACGCAGCTCACCAGCATCCAAATCGCCCCGATTCAGCGGAGCGCACCGGCGGGCGCGCCAACCATTGGCACCATCAGCCCGGCCTTTGCGACGAACGACGCGGCCATTCCCGTGCACATCACCGGTACCGGCTTTGCCGCCGGAGCGCTGGTGCGCGTCGGCACGCTCGATCCTATCGTTTCGACGGGAAACGCCACGGCCATCGACATCACCGTTCCGCAATTTGCCGCCGCGCAGAATCCCGCAATTATCGTCACCAACCCTAATGCCACCGGACCGGTCGCCAACCAGCACGTCAGCGGCTTCTTCCCTGCCGGGCCGGGCTCGTTTAAGATTCTTCCTTCCCCCTCCTTCCTGCCTCTGAACGAAGTGGCCGTCACCGTCACCGGCGACAACGGCGTCAACATTCTTAACGACGCGACGAAAACGGTGAGCCTCACACCGGTTTCGCCTGCTCCCATCGGCATGGCCATCTCCGCGGACGGACTGCGCGCTTACGACCTGTCTTTCCGCAGCAACGTGTTCGATGTCCTCAATCTCGACACCAAACTAAAGGAAAACACGGTTGCGTTCGCCTCGGACACCAGCTTTGTCGGCCAGGTCGATGCCATCGTCACCGCACCCAACCTGGGCAGTGTAAGCACCGGAGATCCCGCGGAATTCGCGCTGACTTCATCAGTCGATGCGACCACCGGCAACAGCGATCTGCGCCTCGTGGTGATCGATTCCTCTCCGACCTCCGCAAACTTCAACGGTATCGTTCGCTCTCTGCAAGCCGGCACCACGGACGCCAACGCGTTCCCGGGAGCCTTGGGCGTCACGCCGGACGGAAAGACCGCCTACGCCAATGACGCAAACAATGGAGACCTGGCTATCTTCAATCTGGTCAGCGGCACAGCCACCATCGTGCCCGCCGTCGCCCTTAACGCCAGCGTCTTCCAGGGACACATCGAAGTCACCCCGGATGCCAAGTCGCTGATTCTCGTAGGTCCCACCGGCTCGCTGCTGGTGTTCGACATCGGCACAAACTCCCTGAGTCCTTTTCTGGTCACTACCATAACCGGCACTCCGCCGGCTGGCCTGTCCACGTTGATGTTCAGCAATTTCAAGGTCATCGGCAATCACCTATTCGCCTTCGATGGCACTCAGAATTGCATCGAGGTTTTCAACTTCAATCGCACCACCACCAATTTCTCGCAGGTCGCTTCCTTCGTGGTGCCCGGCCACCCCGGCATCTTCTCGAATGGCATGTCCGTAACTCCGGACGGCGCTTTGCTCTACCTGGCCCTCGAAGAAGACGACGCCATGGGCGTGCTCGACGTCACCAAGCTTATCGCCGGCAGTTCTGCGCCCTTGATCACCACCATCGGCACTGGCCTGCTGCCTTCCGCCATCGTCATCAGCCCCACGAAGGCGCTGGTAGCCAACCTCTCGATCACCAAGACCGCTTCGCCCACCACCGTCGTTCAGGGCACTACCGTCACCTACACCATTACCGTTACGAACAGCGGTCCTGCTCCCTCCACGGGAGTTATCTTCACGGATCCTCTTGCCGCCGGCCTAACCCTGGTTTCCGCGACACCGAGCCAAGGCACCTGCATCGGCACCAGCACCATCAGTTGCACCCTGGGCAACCTTGCCGTCGGCGCTTCAGCGACTGCGTCCATCGTGGCTAATGCCACAATCGCGGGTTCGGTTACCAACACGGCGACGGCCTCAGAAAACGAGACCAACCCAAGTCCCAACTCTTCTTCTTCCGTAAACATCACCGTCACCGGCATCGGCACAACCGCATGCACCAGCCCTGCTCCTACAATTCGATGGACCGGTAATGCTGCGCCCGCAGACGGCCAATGGACGACGCCGACAAACTGGCAACCCGTTGATGGCTCGGCGGCTAGGGTGCCCCTGGCAACCGACGACGTCTGCATCGACACAAAATTCGCCGGCACGACCGTCACGCTGGCAAATAGCGCGCAATCCGTCAACAGCTTGACCGCCGCCGCCAATTTCGCACTCAACTTCACCTCGCTCACCCTTGCTGCTAACTCCAGCTTCCTGAACACCCTGACCTTAAAAGGAACGCTCAATAGTTCGGCGACCGTTACCATCAATGGTCTTCTGACTTCGGGCGGAGGCACGCTCGGCGCCAATGGCAGCGGAACCTACGTGGCAAACGGCGGTATGACGTCGACCGGCGGCATTTTGGCCGTTGGCGGCACTCT
>Ga0209736_1000286_pt1 | contig 16196 bp, 14 predicted proteins | sample BlaSpr_A8_Ref_M3_FD_187992 | JGI IMG/M metagenome (GOLD analysis project Ga0209736, IMG submission 187992) | Forest soil microbial communities from Thunder Bay, Ontario, Canada - Black Spruce, Ontario site 2_A8_Ref_M3 (SPAdes) (version 2) | ecosystem: Environmental > Terrestrial > Soil > Boreal...
CGGGCCAAGGCAACGTCGTAGGAAAAGGGACACTGTTCAGCGGAAGGCTCCAGGAAGAAGTCGAAGGGATTGAAGATACCCATTTCAGCAACCAGATCGACCCCCACGAAGAACTCGTTAGTCGGCTCCGGGAACACCAGTCGCGCAAGGAAGTTGCTTTGGGGGTCCTGCTGCCAGTTAATGTAATGGTTTTCGGGACGAACCTTCAGAGAATACGACAGGATAGGTGTGCGGCAGTGCGGCGCCGGCCGCAGCCGTACAACCTGAGGCCCGAGAGAAACCCGGCGATCGTAACGATAGTGGGTTTTATGAGTGAGCGCGACGTGAATGGCCATAAATGATCGGGCGAAGACGGAACGCAGACTCTCGAAACGGGAAGACGGCATCGTACTGGCTCGCGAAACAGCCGCGAAGCAGCACTAAACATAGCTCAGCCGTTTTTAGCACGACTTCCGGAGTGCAGGCACTTGCACAATCTCCTCGGCTCATTCCTCCCGCGATTCGCTGCCCAGGCGGGAAATCATCAAGGTTTCTGTAGAACTACTGAACTGTCGCCGGTTTGGCGACTGCTACTTCTTCGGTCACAACCGTAAAGTGTGTCAACCACGTAGTTCCGAATGAGGTTGTTATCGCGACGTCCGCCGCATCGCGCCCTGTCGCCATCAGCACTCGTCCGATTCGCGGCTTGTTGTTACGCGCATCGAATGCCCACCAGCGATCTTGGAGGTAAACCTCAAACCAAGCGCTGAAATCCATCGGCGGAACAAAAGGAACCCCGATATCCCCCAGGTATCCAGTGGCATACCGGGCAGGGATGTTCAAACAACGGCAAAGCGTGATTGCGAGATGCTGAAAATCGCGACAGACGCCCTTACGATCCGCGTAGACATCCAAAGCCGTCTTTGTTGGGCTGGCGAAGTGATAACCGAAGGTAACGTTCGCCTGCACCCAATCACACACCGCCTGGACGCGCGGCCATCCCGGTTGCGAGGTGGCAAACAGGGTTCCAGCAACGTCCAAGAGGCGGTCAACTTCGCAATACCTGGATGCGAGCAGAAACCGCAGCACTTCCGGAGGCAGATCTTCCACCGGCATCTGGCACGCTTGGGGACATACGGGATCAGGTTCGCCTGTGTCTTCGATCAAGGTCGAGTTGTACAGTTGAAGCTTTCCGGCGGGCGCTACGAAGCGGGAACACACATTCCCAAACGAATCTAGATATTCATCGACCGGCACCGTCGGGGTGATCCGCGGCTCATCGGGTTCTCGCAGGTCCGCGCGCCGCGTCTGATGCACATGGAACAGAGCAACCATCGCAACCGGAGATGGAATCTCGAACTGTATGTCAAAACCTAGGCGGATCAGCATAATGGGTAACCCCAGGAAGCAAGATAGACGAAAATTGCGTCGTGGGTGGAACTCGCAAACATAAGAAGCCCACTACTATTGTGACATCTTTTTGCAATTCCTGGACCGGCACTTCCCGGACATCCAGTTTCACGGAATCGGACGCACCGGGAATCACGGATTAGCAGCTTCCCCTTGAGTCAAATACGGGCTATGGTAAATGTTGATTTTGACGCAGGAAGGTTTCAGCGTGCACTCAAAAAAGCTATAGGCGCGATTAACAACTTCGATTGGACGGGGCTGCGACTTGCCCATAGAGTCCCCTGTACGGCAGATTGTCTTGGCCGTCAGCTTCACGAAGCGCTTGAACTGCTCGTACCGCTTGCGGCAGACGGGTCAGAGTATTCATGACAGCAGCACCGGCGACAGCTCAGACATGGCTTAAACCTCCATTCCTGAACTACGAGTTTGGCTGTGCTTACGACGAGATGTTTGAGCGCCCGGGCGTGCCTCGCGGGCACTATCAGGCGCTTTATCGAACCTTGCTGGAATCGCCACCGGAAGAGCTCCGCAAGAGTCAACAGGCCGCAAACCTGTCTTTCCTGCAGCAGGGAATTACCTTCACCGTCTACGAAAACAAGGAGGGGACGGAGCGTATTTTCCCCAACGACCTCTTGCCTCGCATTATTCCGGGCCATGAGTGGCGCAAAGTGGAGGCTGGATTAACTCAGCGCATCACCGCCTTGAATCTATTCCTGAAAGACATCTACCACGACGGCAGAATCCTTGCCGCCGGGGTTGTCCCGCGCGCGCTCGTCTACAGTTGCCGCCACTTTCGCCGCGAGATGCGCGGCCTCAGCGTGCCGCGCGATGTTTATGTAAGCATCTGTGGCACCGATCTGGCGCGCCTGCCTGATGGGAGCTTTGCGGTCCTCGAAGACAACCTGCGGGTGCCCAGTGGCGTTTCCTACATGCTCGCCAATCGTAAAGTCCTGAAGCGGGTGTTTCCCACGCTCTTTCGCGACTATGGAGTTTGCTCCGTCGATCATTACGCACAGGGCCTGTTGTCCACTCTACGTGCTTTGGCTCCGGCCAATTGCCCCGATCGTGACGAACCCACAATCGTGTTGCTGACGCCCGGGATTTTCAATTCGGCTTACTTTGAACATACGTTCCTCGCGCAACAGATGGGTATCGAGTTGGTCGAAGGGCGCGATCTGCTGGTTCACGACAATGTCGTGTATACGCGCACCACCGCTGGTCTGCGTCGCGTTGATGTCATCTACCGGCGCGTCGATGACGATTTTGTGGATTCGCTTTGTTTCCGCGCCGACTCCAGCCTGGGCGTCCCCGGACTCTTCAATGCCTATCGCGCTGGTAATGTAGCGTTGGCGAATGCTATCGGAACCGGCGTTGCCGACGATAAGGCCATTTATGCCTTCGTTCCCGCGATCATTCGCTATTACCTCGGCGAAGAGCCTATCCTGCCCAATGTGAAGACTTACTTATTGTCAGACAAGTCCGATCAAGCCTACGTGCTCGATCATTTATCGGAGCTGGTCGTAAAAGCTGTGGGCGAGTCCGGCGGCTATGGCATGCTCATCGGCCCACACAGCAGTACTGAACAGCAGGAGGAATTTCGCCGCCGAATTCTAGCTGAGCCTCGGAATTATATTGCTCAGCCGACGCTGGCGTTGTCGCAGGCACCTTGTTACCTGGACGGCGAAGTGGAAGGACGCCACGTTGATTTGCGGCCTTACATCTTGTACGGGGAAAACATCACATTGGTGCCGGGTGGCCTTACGCGCGTAGCCCTGAGGCGAGGCTCCCTGGTGGTCAACTCCTCTCAGGGCGGCGGGAGTAAAGATACCTGGGTGCTGCGCGAATAGCCGAGCGTTCGCGAATCATTTCATCGGAAGGGAATATGCTTTCACGCGTTGCCGACAGTCTGTATTGGATGAGCCGTTACCTGGAGCGGGCCGAGCATACCGCGCGCCTCATCGATGTTGATTTGCAGTTAGGGCTGGATCAATCGCCCCTGGCTGGCTCGGAACGGTGGCGGCGATTGTTCGAAGCACTGCAAGTCCCGGAGTCCCTGATTGGAACCTTAGATTCCGTCAGCGTAACCCACACGCTGACACTCAATCGCTCCAATCCATCCTCCATTTTTTGTTGCGTGGCGGCAGCGCGCGATAGTCTGCGTCATGTGCGCGAACAGTGCAGTTCGGCGATGTGGGAGAACCTCAATCGCCTGTACCTTCAGACTATCGACATCCCTCAGACGGAGACCTCCATACTGCAGTCCGGTGAATTCTTTCGGTCCGTGCAAGAGGGGGGACATCTTTTTCAGGGGATTACCGATTCGACCATGACGCATGGCGAGGGCTGGCATTACATTCAGCTCGGCCGCTTCGTCGAGCGAATGGAGACCGTTGCTGCCCTGGTAGGAACCCACTTCAAGCGTTTGAGTCAGCCGCCCGATCAAAGCGTCGACGGCGCGGAATATCTTGAATGGGTAGGCTTGCTCAAGTCCTGTGATGCGTTCGAGGCCTATTGTAAGGCTTACTCGGCGGAACTGCGTCCACAGCGCGTCGCTGAATTTTTGCTGTTGACCCTGGAGTTCCCTCACTCGCTGCGATTTTCGGCCGAGATGATACATACCGCCCTGCGGCTCGTTGGGGACCTGACGAAACGGGACGCGGAACTCCCTGTTCGGCTTACCGGCCGGCTGCGAGCGACTCTCAGCTTGACTCCCATCGAGGAGATCATCGCCGAGGGCGTACATGGCTACCTAAACGACGTACGCAGACAATGCGGTCAAGTACATGCCGCGGTGCACCAGATTTATTTCGACTATCCCGTTGAATCTTCATTCGCCGCCTAATTAACAGCTCGGAAGAGCGGCTGCGCGAACATAGGAGAAGTGAGTGATCTATTCTGTTCGGCATATTACCAGCTTCAGTTACGAGCCGGGCGTTCGCGAAAGTGTTATGGAAGTGCGGATGCAACCTCGCAGTGAAGGCCGCCAGAGGTGTCTCACCTTCTCGCTGGATGTCGTTCCCAATGCCAACATTATGGTGTACCAAGACTACTTAGGAAACAGCGTGCAACACTTTGACATCCCCGGGCGCCACTCCCGCGTAGACCTCACAGCGCAGGCGCTGGTTGAGATACAAGAGGCGTCTGCGCCGAACCCATCAGACGCGGGCAGTTGGGAAGACCTGGACACACAGATTGCCACGGGAGACTACTGGGAAACGCTCGCGCCAAGTCATTACGCCCAGCCCAGCGAAGCGCTCGACCGATTCGCTTCCGAACTTCACTTGCAGCGCGGCGAGAACCCCTATGAATTTCTTTTGCAACTGAACGAAGCCATGTATCAGGCCTTCGAGTACGTGCCCAACAGTACGGCCGTCGATTCTCCCATTAGCGATGCGGTCCGCACGCGGCAGGGCGTTTGCCAGGACTTCGCTCACATCATGATCACCTTGCTGCGACAGATTCATATTCCTAGCCGGTACGTGAGTGGTTATCTGGCTCATGGGACCGAAAAGAAGGATCGCTCTGCGGATGGAGCTACGCACGCATGGGTCGAGGCTTTTCTGCCTGGGCTTGCTTGGGTGGCCTTTGACCCCACAAATAATCTCGTTGGCGGCGAGCGTCACATCCGCGTTGCGATTGGACGCGATTATGCCGACGTGCCCCCTACTCGCGGGGTCTACAAGGGTGAAGCCGAAAGCGGGTTAAGCGTTTTGGTGACCGTGTCCCCCGCCAACGCGCCCCGACCCGAGGAACTCCCCCCGCTTACTGTCGTTCGCTCCAGACCTGCCAGACTGAAAGACCTCCAAGAATTTCAGTACGAGCAGCAACAGCAATAACCTCTCTAGAGGTCGCGGACCTCTTCCTTGGTTTTGATTCGCTTGCCCTCGCTAGCCCGACTTTCGCGGTTGGAACCCTAACACAGCAATTTTGCACGTTAATCGAAGGTAAGGGCATTTGTTTTCAGCCGCTATTCATACTGAAAACTCCGTCCGACCCTTGGTAAACTGCCGGGTATCATGTCCGCCACCCCGCATCGGAGCAAGGATGGAACACTTGTGGTCAACTACGCCCAAGGGAGGAGCGCGCGCGATTGACAGAACCTTGTTCGTCTGGGGAGCAAAGCTTGGTTTGGGGAGCTGGCAAAGTATACAAAGCCTGACACTCATCTCGACGAGGTCTGTTACGTGCTGGACAAAAGTCTCTGGCACCATTGACAGCGCTCCGCTGTCCCCTGTTAGGAAACATCCAGAACGGGGTTCGAGGAAGTTGGCCGGATTAGTAACAAACGTATTTATCGGACATCAAGTGAACTGACTTGTCCAGTAAACCTGACACCATTTGACACCAATTGGAAGGAGGGCAGTGGCGCTACGCCATTGACGATTCAGGGCTTGTTTCATTGGGATGCAATTTCGATCCCCACCGCCCCTACCGATCCTTTTTCTGACAGTATTACTCCGCGGATTCGGCTTTCGGGCCGGTGTTGGAAAGCAATTGCGTTTGCAAGAACTTGGCGACCGACAGAATTTGCGGGTTCTTGCTCAGATGATTGTCTCGTAGTTCCGATAATCTCCGGCGCAGAACAGCTTTAGCGATCCAACCGAGTCGAGTATTGGCGTCGGACACTCCAAATTTGTTTTCGTGAACCACTGAGACCAGCCGCGATTCACCAGGACCTATAGTCATCTGAAAGCGGACGCTGCCATCCTCGCCCCAGGTGTATTTGCACGGGACGCCGTCCAGTTCCACCTTTGCGAGGTCCCGCGCACCGCGCTCGGGCCACTCCAGTGCATACCGCTGCGGCCTCGCAGAGGCATTGCTAATCCTGCTGGTCTTCGAATAGACCCGTATCTCGGTTTCGCCGTTCTCTCCACGCCGGCGCAGCCAGGAATTCTCGATCGCCGTCCGCAGGCTGGACCATCGAATCTCCGGCGCCACGGCATTAACGCGATTGACTGCCGCCGCTAAGGCATCCGGATCCTCAAAGATGTTGTGATGTTCGACAATAAAAATGGGCTTCCCGAAAAAAAGGTCGAAGGCAATATCCTGCGAAGCAATTTTTCGCACGTATTTTCTGAGGAATAGGGGAAACCCGCCGTATTTCAGAATGGCGGGCTGGAGCAGATCGGCGAGGCTTAGCGTCGCTGTGTTGGCATGGGGGAAAGCACCGGTATTTACGGCGGCATAGAAATTGCGAGCCCTAAGGACATTCATCGCCTTCGAAGAGAAGTTGCCCTGCGGGAATACCATCACCTTGTCGCATTCGAGACCCGCTGCCTTGTGGTATGCGTCCATGCGTGCTTCCGCCACTCGCAACATACTATTCAGGAGATCGGAATCATCGGCTGCGAATTCGGCGCCTGTGTGGTCATTACCGTGGAAGCAAATGGAATAGCGATCTGCGCGCTGGCGGAACATGCGCGTAATCCCCCGAGAGTTTCGCCGAAAGTTATGGGGGATGAACGCGATGCTGGTGTGAAAGTTGTGCTCGTCCATGGACCGCAGCACATCCTCGTAGTTGAGAAAGCCGTAGTCTTTGCGCAACAGGGGATCATCGATGATTAGCGTGGCGTGGCTCTGGTTCGGCAGCCAGCATTGATCGCCAACGATGTGTCGTAAGACCATGGCCGCGGGAATCAGGCGAGAAAAATATTGGATTAAGGGCTTTCCGTCCCAAGCCTCCTCGAGGTCCGCCCAGTTAGGGGTGGCTAAGAAGAAAACTTCAGCCCCCTCTTCGCGGATGCTGGCGAGCAACGGCCGATCATCGAGAGCGATGAGCGTGCGAACAGCGCCGACCTTTGCATCTTCGCAAAATACATGATCGTGCGCTGGGTCCCCCGGGCCAAACGCCAAACCCGAAAAGCGGCCGCACATTTCGCTGGTTCCGGCAGCGACCGTGTAGGTCGCATTGTGCTCCTCGACCGGACAAACCGATTGCAGCCGCCCTCCCGACAGAGCCCGTATTGCGCTGGCCGAAAATGCGTCCGGCCGCAGGTTGTACACCAGCAGGGAGTGAAAGCTCGAGATCAGATAGGAAGCAAGCTCAGGAGGAAAAGACTCATTCGCGAAAAATCCACCAAGCACTTCCGGGTTGATCACCAAGCAAGCATTCTTGTCAGCGACGCGCTCCTCGAAGTATGCGTCGGAGAATGCCTTTCCGTCCTCCAAGGGCAAGATCTCGACCTTGCCGCCAAGGAATTCCGTAAGGCGAATTAAGCGTGCATCTGCGCTATCCAGGTCACGCCACGAGGGAACCAAGAGTTTCACTGCTTACCTCTATCCCAGACCAACAAAAAGCTAAGTTTTGCCCTGAGGCACGAACGTTTGCGAAACCAGCGGCTTGAGCCGTCGCGAGAATTCCTTCACGCTAGTGGAGGAGTTCAGGAGGACGCCGCAGCGCGCGATGGGAACCGCCGGATTGCCCTGCACCAGGGTCATTGGCGGCACCGATTTCGTAACCACACTCCCCGCGGTCACCACGGCTCCATAACCGATGACCACGTTGGGCAGTATGATCGCCCCCGGTCCGATGAAAGCGTCCTCTTCTATCGTCACTCCTATTGTCTCCCGGAAGTGAGCGATGACCGTAACGCGCATACTGAGCGACGCGCGGTCTTTTATGGTGATTAGGTATGGGCGCGAAGTGTCCAAAATCACATCGTATCCGATCCAAACCTTTTCTCCGATGTGTACTCCGCGGCTACGATGCAAAAATATCCTAAAGCTCTCAGCGCCAGGCAGAATCCTGGCCAGATGCTGGCACAGACGGTTTTTGAAGCCCTGCAACAAATTTTCTTTCACACGCTTTCCCGCTTATCCTTCGGGAGGCCGTCTCGCTTTTCACGACACACCGTTGTGGCTCCGTATGTAATTGTGAATGGCCTGGTAAGAAACCAATTCCGAAACATCCGAAAGGCCCACTTGCACGCCGAACTCCTCCTGGACGACTGCCAACAGGGTCACCGCAGCGAGTGAATCCCAACCGCGCACCGACTGCACGCTGGCCGTCTGCACCTGTTCCGGCGACAGGTCCGGAAATACGGAAGAGAAACATCGCGTCAAACGCAAGTCCAGATCATGCATTGACGAGTTCCTTCACGCGATGAAATAGTGCCGGGCTCTTGTCCTGTATTGCCCTCCGCGAAACGCGAAGTTGTGCCGGCATCGGAGCGCCCGCAATAGCGGCGAAAAACTCCTGCAGCGGTCCGTTGCGAGGCGTGGTTTGATAATCAAAAATAATCTCGGTCACGTCAAACCTTTCGCACAACTGCTTTAAGCACTGGTGTTCAATGCGCCGCGAAAAAGCACGGCAGCTCATTACCCAGAAGTCGACCCTCACGCGCCGTTCCTGAATCTTCCCGAGCAGGACAGCGATTTTTCCCAACGGCCCGTACTTATCTTCATAGCTCACGGTGATCAGAAATGTGGCCGGATCGCTCAGATACTCCTGCCACGCGGCCTCCGTCAGGCGTTTGCCGTTGAGATTAAACTGATTGGTCTTGTTGATCAGCTCGAACGCGCGCGTGTCGAGGGCCTGTTTGGCGAAGCTGAACTCGATTTCCGCGTCGGCGTTTTTCAGAAAATCGTCTGCAGAGCTTGCATCGCCGGTAACCATTTCCCGCAATGCGCCTCCGGAGCGAATACCCTCCATGCGGATCAAATCCTCCGGAGAAACTGTGCTTTTGCCAAAAAGGTTGCGCAACTGCTTTAGCAGGCTCCAGATCGCGGCGAGATCATTTCGCGGAAAAACAATGCATTGCATCTCTGGGAAAGCCGCTTTTACTTCCGCGACTTCCATCGGACTGTCATCGATGAACACCACGGCCTCAGGCCCGACGTTCCACGTTTTCAGAATGCGGGCCGCCGATTCCGATTTAGCCGCCCAGTGTGCTTCGACAGGAAAAACTTTGTCTTTGGGCAAAATTAGATCTTTCCGCTCCAAAGCCTCCTGCACTCGCCCAGCATCATTCTTGCTCGCAACCCCGATCAGCACCCCCGCGCTGGCCAAAGATCCGAGCAATTGCTGATACACGCCGTGCATGTGGCTGTGCCGGTCCAGATCCCAGGAGATTCCTTCGACTCCAATCTCTCCGAGAATTCCCGACCATAGCGTGTCGTCCAAGTCCGTGATCAGCCCCTTTTTCGGATTCGGGTTTTGAATCAGCGCCGCCATTAAATCGGCGATCGCGCTGGCGTGCGAAACTTGATACGGAAATCCTGCGGCCAGTTCGGCTTGCAAGTTAAACCGCTTGGCGGAGCTGGAGAGTTCGTCGAGCTGCTGCGAACTGACGATGCGGACAAATGATTCCTGCGCGATGTTCGCCGCGAAGGAAGCCACCGAGCTTCGCAGGTGAAGTTCCTCGGCGCCCGCCTGACGAGTGGCGGTGGCAAAAAGCGGAGGGAGGGGAAGAGTCGGCAGGCAAACGCAAACGGGGACCGCGCCCGAGGATTTGCGTGATGCTTGCTGTATCCGCGAAAGGCTCAAATCCACGCTCTGCAAGATGTCCGGCAGATTTTCCGCCCGCCAACCGCCAAGCGTCCGCGTACCCAATCTTGCGTCCAGATCCGCCCACTCCATCACAATCGCAAGAACATCGCACTTCGCCGAAGCAAACCTCTCAATATTTCCCGCCAGGTCGCCGAAAAGCCCGGGCACGATTTCTATTCCATGGCCCGGCATTCGCTGGCGCAAATGCGCTGCAAGAAACGTCTGAAGATGAAGGGGCGTAAATCCGCAAGCTAGCCCCACGCGAATAGACGGGCTCCCCGCCGGAACTGGTTGTTTGAGGACTTCCAACGCTTCGATCAGGTTCACGATTTCTCTATGTTGTCGTGCATCGTCCAAAAATGGAAGCCGACTGAGGGATTCTCGCCAGATCAAGGCGCCTCAGTCGAAAAGGCAGTCGCGTCACACCTGCAAACAGCATTCGGCTTTCGACACTATTTTGATGCGCGGAAGACGCGGGTCGGCTGCGCCGATAAAGCCGAACTGCCGACGAATCGCCGAGGATGAAGCCTGTAACCAATCGCGAGCCGGCACGTCATGCCTGCGGTCAGAAAATGTCCAAGTATTCCGCCGGCACTTCCTCTGGAGCAGGTTCGCCCGAAAAGACCGTAAGATATCCATGCACGACCCGCGGTGAAGTGCGAAAGCGTGCGGCGCGCAGAGGTTCCATGTCGGCATAGTTGAGAATCGGGACGATGGCCATTTGCGCGCTCGCAAACGCCGCGCGATCCAAAAACTGCTGCAGCAATGCCTCCCGTTCCGATGGCTCCAAAGTTCCCCAGAGCAAATCCTCCATGAGCAAGCAGCGCGTGCGTTGCGGATTGGCTATTTCCATCAGATAACCGGTAATCATTCCTCGTCGCGAACTCGCTTTGTGCTGCGCCACGATCGATCCGTGGCGCTTCAATTGCCACTCAGCCTCCGCTTCGCTCCAAACGCGCGCCAGCGGCGTCGCCTCCAGAATCGGCTGAACGCCTTCAAGAAAAGCCGACACCGCATCTGCCTCAGTGCTTTCCTCTTGCTCCGCGTGAGTCTGAGAAGCGCGCCTGGGCACAAGAACTCGCATTTGATATCGCGCAGAAAAAAAACGCGCGGTCGCAAGCTTCAACATGCGGCAGCACCCGAGGATGATGCCGTTCATGGACTCGCCATCCACGCAATAATTCACCATTCCGTCGTATCCTGCGGTGCGCGCACGCTTGACGAGTTCGTTCCACAACAACACTCCATACCCTTTGTTCTTTTGCCCCACGGACACCGAGAGAAACGATGCGACAATCACTCGCAAGTCGCGCCCGCGATACCGTACCGTGCGCGGAAAGCCTGCCGCGAAGGCCACCGGCTCGTGTCCCATGTACATCGTCGGGGCCATCGCATAGCTAGCCCCAGGATATTGAAAACAAGAGGCCAGGAATTCAGTAGAATAGCGCAAGGGCTTCTGCGCATTTTCCGACCAAGACGTTTGGATCAGTTGAGAAACTTCCTCAAAGTCCCCTCGAAAATCCTGTATCTCGAGGCTCAGCGATTTTGCACGTGCGTGAGCATCAACCAACGTGAACTCCAGAGGCTGGGGCGACTTCTATTGTAGCTACCGGCGCGACGCACTTCAGATCAAAACCCGTACTAAAAAGCGCGCAACCAATTCGACCCATTTCTAATCAAATCAACACCAGTCATGCATTTGTCACCACCTTCGCAGGAGACCGTCATTCCAAAGCCCCACGGGAGCACATGCCTGAACCGAAATTCAGTATCGTCATAACTTGCCACAATCAGGCTCGATTCATCGGTGAAGCCATCTCTTCTGCGCTCTCGCAAAGTTACTCCCATAAGGAGACCGTCGTTGTAGATGACGCGTCCACTGACAACTCAGTGGAGATTTTAGACAAATATGGATCCGATATTCAGTTGTTGAAGCTCCCGCAAAATGTGGGCGCCGCTCGCGCGCGTAACGCCGGTGCCGAATTCGCCCACGGAGACTATGTAGTTTTCCTGGATGGCGATGATCTCTTGCTGCCGTGGGCTCTCGAAATGTACGCGCGGGTTCTCTCGCACCAGCAAGTTCCCGTCATCATCAGCACCTTGTTGTGGTTCGACGGTCAACCGCCAAAAATGCGTGCCGAGGACTTCCCGGTCGAAATGAAATTCGTCAGTTATGAGACCGTTCTGACGAAAGACCGTCCCCATCGGCCCAGCGCTAGCACGCTCGTCGTTCATCGACAGGGTTTTCTCGACGCGCAAGGCTGGACGAATGGCATGTTTCCAATGGAGGATTTCGACGTCCTCGTCAAAGTATCGCCTTTGGGCCGCGCTATTCAAATCCTATCGCCCCCGGCAACCGCTTATCGCGTCCACGCCAGCAATTCCATTCACAACGTCGCCGCATTCGTTCGCGAACTTCGCGGCATTATCCGTAAGGTCGAACAGCGCGAATATCCTTGTGCTCGCGTCTACCCACTTCACAGCCGCGCCTTCCTCGGCGGGCCAACGCTTTATTGGAGCAGGCGGGCTTTTCGATCTGGGTTTTACCTGCCCGCCCTCCAGCTTCTCGCTTCCGGATCCAAAATGGTTCTGGCCGCCCTGGTCTGTAGGTTCGCCACTCTTCTCAGGGGGCGGCAGCCTATCCAGACCATGTGCATCGCCCCACCCAGGGCCGTTCCCGCCCGCACCCTACAAGAAGTTAGTTAAACGACTTCCGTCGCTCTTGCTCTCCGTCGTGGCATTGAAATCAGGGCTCAAACTGTTCCGTTGTCACCCATCTGTGCCGATATGTAGCGGCAAAGAGGACCAAGGACCGTCATCGACTCCGCATCGAGTCCTTCGAAATCAATCTCCCGATCGCAAAACTTCTGCACCGCGCCGATGAGTTCCAGCAGCCCTACGGAATCGATGATGCCGGAGAGTAAGAGATCGCAATCGTCGGGCAAGTCCACCGGCATATCTCGCCCTTGCTCTCGCAACTTCTCCGTTAGATAGCTCTCGAGGAACATCCGAACGTCTTTTACTGTGGTCGCCCTCATTTTCCCTCTTGAAGTAGTTTGAGCATAGCCTTGCGATCGAACTTGTCGTTTACGTTGCGCGGTAGCCTGCTCATGAAATGAAATTTCCGGGGGACCATATACTCTGGAAGCTCGTTGGCGACGGCGCTTCGCAATCGGTCGTTAACGCTCGCATGGCCCTCGACAAATACTTCAATTCCTCCGTACCCGCTCGATGTCACTGGCCAACCCACGGCCACTACCCCGTCAAAGCCGCTAATTTTTCGCACGACGGCTTCGATTTCTCCGAGCTCCACCCTGTGGCCCTGCACCTTAACCTGAAAGTCGATCCGTCCCAGGTGTGTCAGCGGCTCATTTCCCAACGGTCGCCGCACACGGTCCCCCGTGCGATAGTAAACCTCCGTTTTACCGGGCGGTACCGTGAAAGCTGCTGCCGTCTTCTCCGCGTCTTTCCAATACCCGAGGGACATTTGGGGCCCATTCATCAGCAGTTCCCCCTCTTTGCCGGGAGGAACTTCGTTTAACTTCTCATCGGCCACCAGGACTTCCATTCCCGGGTACGGATACCCGATCGGGACGATCCCCATCTCTGCCTCGTCAGCAGACCGCGACGCATTCCAGCGGTACAGCGTGCACGCGATCGTCAGCTCCGTCGGGCCATACAAATTTTCCAGAATGCTATTGGGCGCAGCCTCCAGCCACGCGGTTGCCGAAAAAACTGGCAAAGGCTCGCCGCAAAATAAACTCCATCGCAGCCGTGGGTATTGTCCGGCCTTCAGCATTCCCAGTTGCTTCATGAAAACGGCCACCGAAGGCACGGAAAACCACAACGTCAGCTCCGCTTCCTGGATGAATTTGCCCGGCTTGATGAGCGTTTTCTGCGAAGGGCAGCACACGCATGCCCCCCGCTCCCACGCTACGAACATGTCAAACACCGACAAGTCGAAGGTCATATCGAACATCTGCGAGAGCCGATCTTCTTCCGTTATCGCATATCGCTCCACCATGTAATCCAGGAACGTCGCGACATTTCGGTGCGAAACCATCACCCCTTTTGGAACGCCGGTGCTCCCGGAAGTAAACAGCAAGTACGCGATTCCGTTCGGTTGCGCTTCCGGTTCTTGCCATTCTCGCGACGGGGCAAGATCAGGGTGCCCAGCGAACAAGTGGTTAGGCCATCGCACCTGAAACGGCCCCACATCCACGACTTCGGGGAGCATCACCAGCAGTCGCTTCTGCGCCTTATCTAATAGTTTTTCAAGCTGCGGCAGCGACCCAGAATCGACCACAATGCTGTCGCACTCCGCTCGCTCAAACATCGCCAGCGTCCGCTCCGCGGGGAATGTCCGGTTCAGGGGCACGTAGCCGTTTCCGGCGACCAAGGACCCTAAAATCCCGGTAAACGCAGTCGCGCTCCGATACGCAAGAACACCGGTAAGGCCAGAACTGCCGCCATGTCGTTGGATGGTTGCTGCCACACGCTGCGCGTCGCCCAGCAGTTGGGCATAGCTCAGGTGTTTTCCCTCAACCAGCACTGCCGGGCGATCCGGAAATTCTCTCGCGGATCGCACGAAACCGCTCCACAGCGGCCGTCCCGATGTCGTCGGAAGTCGAGCCTGACCCAGGCTTTGGCCCTCATTTTCGTGGATTTGGGATATCTGCATGCTCGGTGAAGTCTTGTCGTGCCAGCCTCGCTTGCCTGCCCAGCATAGCCAGCACCTCTCTAAAGGGCTATACAGCGAACTCCTTAATTGGCGGGCGCAAATTCGCAGCTCCCGGGCGCGATTGGGTGTCGTTATCTTGTTGCTTCAACGATTGGGCCAGACAATCTGACTATCCTGAATCGTCGAACAGTCTGGGAACAATCGATTCCAGACGAATCGAGGCCGCCGCCCTCTGGCAGCAGCCTCGACGTAAACATCACAGGTTAGGTCCAGACCGCCGCAGCTAGAACGGCCCGACGTTCCAAGGACCGCTTGTGGGGCGCGGAGCTCCGTTTTTGTCGAAGGCTAAGCCTGCCAGATCGCCGGTAGCGATATCCGCCAAGTTTAAGCCGTCTCCTACTCCGACGGAATGCAAGAACTGCAGCGTCGGATCCGCGGCGGCGTCCGTCGCTGTCACGCTAGTGTTTACCGCGTCGGAAGCAGCGGGAACTGTGTCGATTCCAGCGGTAGCGGCGAAATGTGTCTGGAGCGACGTCACCAGTCTCGAGGCCGCATCACATCGGCAGGCGCTCTGCCATGCGGAGAGATAATGATAGGTTTTACCGGGCAGCGTAAAGGTATTGCTGACGCCGAATTCGGCAAACAAATCGCGGTACACGTTATGGTTAATTCCCGTCGAGGAGCGCGAACCACCCCCCATGATGGCGATGTCCGAGTTTCCGCCGGAGAGGACGTTGTTAACCGCCGTAAATTCGAATTGATTGGTTGCCATCAGCGAGCTACCTCCATTGTGACTGCCCGCGTTGACGGAGTTGTTGTAAGCAGAATTTCCAATGGCCGGACCGCCTGGCAAGCTGGTGGAGACGGCGTAGAACCACAGCGAGCGCATCACACGCGATACCGGCGCCACGAAGATGTTGTTGTAAACCGCTACGTGCTGCACCGAATCCTGGAGAAAGATCTGCGCGGTGATGTTGTAGCCGAAATCGCCGTCGAAGGTATTGTTATAAATGGCGCCGCTGACGATCCGTCCGCCCAACTGGCCCCAGAGATGGATGCCGTCATGGTGGTATGCGTTCTGTGGTGAATCCCAGTTCGCGAAATCGTGAAAGTGATTGTTGTGGATGCTGTAGCCCGAGGCGACTCCCACGGCGTCGGAAGCCACTCCGTGATCTACGTGGTAGATGTCCGAGTTCTCCAGCGTGAAGTTGTTTCCGTCGCCAGCGACGGCCCAAGTGGCGTCATGACAGGTGATGTGATTCACCGTCATGTTATCGGAGTAGTGCCAGAAGACGCAGTTGTTGCTCACCGTGGCCGCATAATCGGATGCCGATGTGCGCACATAAAGATTCGCAATGGTAAGGTTTTGAACCGTGCACGAAGAGCATCGCGTGGCATGAACGCCCACGGAAGTCTGATGGTAAGCGCGGCCCGTCCCGTTGGCAGTGTTCTGGATGACGCCATTCGTGCCTCCATCCACGACGATGTGGCTGCGCGAGTCTATGTTAATCGCGCCCTGTGCGGACCAGTACGGCGCCGACAGAACCGCGCCTGGCATGAACTTGATGACAATGGCATTTCCTGCTGCCCCATTCCCAAGCACTGTGAGAAGTTGCTGCCCGGGCCTTCCGCTGAAGG
>Ga0209736_1000288_pt1 | contig 16145 bp, 14 predicted proteins | sample BlaSpr_A8_Ref_M3_FD_187992 | JGI IMG/M metagenome (GOLD analysis project Ga0209736, IMG submission 187992) | Forest soil microbial communities from Thunder Bay, Ontario, Canada - Black Spruce, Ontario site 2_A8_Ref_M3 (SPAdes) (version 2) | ecosystem: Environmental > Terrestrial > Soil > Boreal...
CGCCCAGACGCCGCACCAGCGCCGCGTCTGCTGGCGTTGCAATTCCGCCCGCCGAAAAATTCGGCACCGGCAACTTGCCGGTCTTGGCGATCTGGCGAATCAGTTCCAACGGCGCGCCCAGTTCCTTTGCTTCATGCATTAACTCGTCCTCGCGCAGGGTCGTCAGCTTCTTCATCTGGCTCACGATGGTGCGCATGTGCCGTACCGCCTCGACCACATTCCCCGAGCCGGCTTCGCCCTTGGTGCGAATCATCGCCGCGCCTTCCGCAATGCGGCGCAATGCTTCGCCCAAATTGCGCGCTCCGCACACAAACGGCACCCGAAAATCGTGCTTCCACACGTGATTTTCTTCGTCCGCGGGCGTAAGCACTTCGCTCTCATCGATGAAATCCACTTCCAGCGCCTGCAAAACTTCCGCTTCCGCAAAGTGGCCGATGCGCACCTTGGCCATCACCGGAATGTTCACCGTCTTCATGATCTCGCGAATAATCTTGATCGACGCCATGCGCGCCACGCCGCCCTCTTTGCGAATATCCGAAGGCACGCGCTCCAGCGCCATCACCGCGCATGCACCGGCTTTCTCCGCAATCTGCGCCTGCTCGGCGTTGGTGACGTCCATAATCACCCCGCCCTTGAGCATTTCCGCCAGTCCGACTTTCACGCGCCATTCGTTCGCCGCGTTAGCATTCCCGTTGCCGCTGCCGTTCACTTTCTTGGCGTCCATATCGCTTCTCCTCTCGAAATTCGCTTCTGAAATTCTGCGCCATGGCGCTTAAACTCTCTTCGCTTCAGCGATAATCACAAATCGTCCCTTGCCCCGCGCCAGTACATCACCAGCCATGTTCCGAATCTCGCCGGCGTGGAACAGGCTTCTTCTCTTCTGTTCCGTCTCCCAGCCCTCGACCACAATTTCATTGTCCACGTTGACCGGCTTCAAATATTCCACGTTCAACTCGGCAGTCACCGCTCGAACCTCTCGAAAGCGGCAGACCTTTCCCATGACCTCATCCAGCAATGTGGCAATAATTCCGCCATGCGCCATCCCGCCGCCGCCCTGATATCGCTCGCCTAAAACAAACCGTCCTACAATGCGGTGCTTCTCATTGTCTTGCTCAAAGGTCAGCTTCATCCCGGCGTCGTTTGCCCCTCCGCAACCGAAGCACTGATTCGTCGGATTCGGCGCTAGCCTAATTGTCTCGCTCACGCTATCCATTCGCTCCGTGACCTCTGCGCCCTTCCCTCTGCGATCTCAGTGTCGAGGTTTTTCTTTCCGACGGTTAAACTAAGGCGACTCGACTTCGTTCTGCCCGCCGAACCCCACGCTGCCGCTTGCGCATCTCTATGCGCAGCAACTCGGCCAGGGTTACAACCCCGCGCGTAATTTCCTTTTCGTTTAAGCTCGCAAAACTCAAGCGCAAAGCATTCGGCAACGGGTTCTGCACGTAAAAATAGCGGCCGGGAGCAAACAGCACGCCACGCTCCTTGGCATGAATCAGCAATTCGCTGGCATCAAAACCGACAGGCAGTTCCAGCCACAAACACATCCCGCCTTCCGGACGCGTCCAGCGCGTTTCCTCGGGCATGTGTTTGCGCAAAGCTTCGTCCAAGGCCACTAGCCGCGAGGCATAAACTCTCCGCATCTTGGCTACGTGTTTTGCGAACATTCCCCGGCGAATAAATTCCGCCAGCGTGGCCTGCGCCAATTGGTCGGTGTGCAAATCCGTGGTCTGCTTCACAATGCGCAGCCGCTCAATCGCCGTTGCCGGCGCCACAATCCATCCCACGCGCAAGCCGGGGAACGCCACCTTCGCGAAGCTATCAATGTGAATCACGATGTTGGTGCGATCCAGTTGCTTAAGCGAAGGCAGCCGCTCCTCGCGCGCGTGCAAGCGCGCGTAAATATGGTCTTCCACCACCGGAACTTGATGCCGCGAGGCCAGCTCCAGCAGTTTCCTGCGCGAAGCCAGCGGCATCGAAGTGCCCGTCGGATTCTGGAAATCCGGGGTCAAGACAATTAGCTTCACACGGTTCGCTGCCAACGTCGCTTCCAGCGCTTCCAGATCGAGTCCTAGCGACGTACCCGGCTCCGCGTGCGTTCGCACCGGCACGCTCAGGCAGCGTGCGCGCGTTCCGCTAAAGATGGCCACGGCCCCGGGATACGTCGGATTCTCCAGGATCACCGAGTCTCCAGGGCGCACGAATGCTTTACTGATGAGATCGAGCGACTGTTGGCAACCGTCCGTAATCAGCAGGTTTTCATCCTTGGCCGCAATGCCGTCCTGGCGCAGTACCTCCAACAGCGCTTCTTTGAGCGGTGCGTAGCCGTCCGAGGGTCCGAGATTCAAAACGTCCGTGGCTTCCCGGCGCAGGACCGCATTCACGCAGCTCTGTAGCTCCTCGATAGGGAAAAATTCCTCGGCGGGCCGCGCCATCACGAACGACAGCGCATCTTCGGGGGCGCTGGCGGTGAGCCGACTCAGCACTTCCTCGCCGCGTTCGTCGGCAAACAGCAATTCCCAGCGAATGCCGTTGCCGCCGTTGAGAACGGGAGGTGCGGGCGGCGTGATGTTTAGTCCGTTGCCATTGCCCTTGATAAATGTGCCGCGGCCGACGTGGCCCTGAATCAGCCCCTCAGATTCGAGTTCCGCATAGGCATTGGCAACCGTAGTGCGATGGACTCCGAGGATGATGGCCAGCTCGCGGCTTGCGGGGATGCGGTCGCCGGGGCGCAAATCCCCGGCGTGTACGAGGGCGCGAAGCTGGTCGCGCAACTGAACATAGAGCGGGACGTGGCTTTCGGGCTGGAGGTGTAAAGGAAGCATTGTCTCTCCCTCGGTGTCCATTTTACCCTAAATTGGCCTGCCACAAGAGCCAATTTGTCTCTCGGCAAAAAGTGAAGAAACATCAGGAAGGAATCGCCATGTCCAACGACATCTGGCTAATCTTCTAGCGCCGGCAAGGTCCGCAGCACTTCGGAGGCGGTGGGCCGATGGGTGACTAGCTCGTCCTTGCGAACTTTTCCATCGCGGAATACCAGTACGCGCTTGGCGTACTGCGCGATGTCGTGCTCATGGGTGACCAGCACAATGGTCAATCCCTTGTCGTTCAAGTTCTGGAAAATTTCCATGATTTCGACGGACGTGCGGCTGTCGAGATTCCCCGTCGGCTCGTCCGCCAGCAAAATGGATGGCCGGTTTACCAAGGCGCGCGCAATAGCCACGCGCTGCTGCTGACCGCCGGACATCTGCGAGGGAAAGTGGTCCGAGCGATTCGCCAGCCCGACCATGGCCAGCGCTTCCGTTGCTCGTTTGCCGCGCTCCGCCTGGTCAATTCGCGTATACAGCGTGGGCAGTTCCACGTTCTCAAGCGCCGTCGTACGCGCCAACAAGTTGAATCCCTGAAACACAAAACCAATCTTCTGATTGCGAATCAGCGCTAGCGCCTTCTTGTCGTGCTGCGAAACGTCAAGGTCCTCCAATAGGTAACGGCCGGAGCTGGGCTTGTCCAGGCATCCCAAAATGTTCATGAACGTGGACTTGCCGCTGCCGCTCGCGCCCATGATGGCCAGGAATTCGCCGCGTTCAATCTGCAGGGTCACGCCCCGCAACGCGTGCACGCGGGTCTCGCCCATCTCGTAGTACTTGTGAAGTTCTTCTATCTGAATGACGCCCTTGGTAACCGCGCTTGGCGTGACGGCAATTGGCTTTACAACGGGAGTCGAGTTCATGAGGAAAATGTACCTGCGAGCCGTCGGCTAACGCCGGAGAGTGCCTGGACCTTGCGTTTTTGGCCCCACGGAGCGGATCACCACTTCGTCGCCAGACTTTAAGTCACCTTTCAGAACTGCGCGAACCTCCGTGTAAGCATGGTCCGTGATTCCGATAGAGACTTTGACCGGCTCGAGAGAATTATCGGGATGGAGTTTCCACACTACTGCGCTATCTGATTTCGGCGCTTTAGGCGGAACCGCGGGTCCCAAAGGTGCGGCCGCGCCTTCGGTAGCAGCTCCAGCAGCATCCGCGGCATTTCGTCCGCCCGCTTCGATGCCATATTGCTTATAGATTGCAATAATTTGTTCCGGCGCCAAGGGCGGCTTGTAGCGCAGCGCGGTGTTGGGTACTTTCACCACGTTCTGTACGGTGTCCACGGGAATCGTGACGTAGGCAGTCATTCCCGGAAAAAGCTTTAGGTCCGGGTTTGCGAATTCAATGATGGTGTCGTAGGTGACGACGCTTTGCACCATAGTCGCGTTCATACGTACCTGATTCACGACTCCGCGAAACGTATCCTTTGGGAACGCGTCCACCTTGAAGCTGACTGGCTTGCCCACTTTGATGTTACCGACGTCGGACTCGTCGGTTTTCGCGTACACCCACATCTTCTTGAGGTCCTGGGCAATAGTAAAAATCGTGGGCGCCTGCAACGAGGCGGCCACCGTTTGGCCGACATCCACATTGCGGGCCACCACCGTGCCGTCAATTGGCGACCGGATCACCGTGTAATTCAGATTGGTCTGCGAGACGGTAACCGCCGCCGCTTTTTGCGCGACTTGCGCTTCCGCTTGCGTCACGTTGGCCACCGCACCATTCACGGCCGCATTCGCGGAATCAAAATTCGCTTTCGCCAGGTCCAGCTGCTGCTCGCTCACTACGCCTTCTTTGGAGAGCGCAACGGCTCGGGCATAGTCCGCTTTAGTTTGCACCGCGCCGGCTTTAGCTTTTTCCAGGTTGGCTTTGGCGGCCGCCAGATTGGCCTTGGCGTTTTCCAGATCAGCGGTGGCTTGCAGCAGCGCTCCCTGGAAGAGGGCGGGATCGATAAGCGCTACGATATCGCCTTTGTGGACTCGAGAATTAAAATCGACATTAAGTTTGGCGATCGTGCCGGATACCTGCGAGCCTACCTGCACGGTGATCACCGCATTGATCGTTCCGGTCGCTTCTACAACGTCGTTGATCTCACCGCGTTCCACCTTCGCTGTGAAGTGCTGCACAGTGGTGCCGCGATTCAGGCCAAATGCCGCGAAGAGGCCAATCGCCGCTACCAGCCCAGCTAGAATCAACCATTTGGTTTTCGTTTTCATTTAACTTTCGTCAGGGCGGGCCGGCTCAAGCCCCCGCAATATCATTCATATCGCAAGGCCTCGATTGGATCGAGCAGCGACGCCTTGCGAGCCGGGTAATAGCCGAAGAACACGCCTACGGCAATCGCAAAGAATGCCGCTACCACCACGGATTCGAGCGACATCTGCGTTTGCCAATGCAAAGTCTGCCCCACCAAATACGAACCAAAAATTCCAAAGAGCACTCCCAACGCTCCGCCTACCAGGCTGAGCATGACCGCTTCGCCCAGGAACTGCAGTTGAATCGCCTCTTCTGTGGCGCCAACCGCCACGCGAACGCCAATCTCGCGCGTGCGTTCCGTAACGGAAACCAGCATCACGTTCATGATTCCAATGCCACCCACGATCAAGGAGACGGAGGCAATGGCAATCAGGAGGACTGTCAAAGTTTTGCTGGCATCGAGTTGTGCTTGAATGATGTCTTCGGGATTGCGAATATTGAAATCGTCGTCCTCTTCGGCGCGTAGATGATGCCGGTCGCGTAACACCGCGGCGGTTTCTTGCCCCGCGATCTTCACGGCGTCCTGCGAAACCGCGGAGCACAAAATATCGTCCAGCCAGGTAATGCCCTTCAGTTTCTTCTGCGCCATGGTGTAGGGAAGGATGATGGTGTCATCCTGGTCTCGCCCGTCTAGCGAAAGTCCCTTGGGATGAAGCACAGCCACGACTTTGCAGGGCAGATTATTGACGCGGATCACTTTCCCAATGGGATCTTCAACGCCAAACAGCTGTTCGCGCACCGTGCGCCCGATCGTGCAGACATCCGCCGCCCGGTCGACGTCATCGTGGGAGAAAATTGCGCCCTGATCCACATACCAGCGTTTTATGTCGAAGTACTCGGGGGAAACTCCGCGAAAGGAGGTAAACCAATTCTGATTGCCGTAAACCACCTGGATGGGACCATCCACATTAGGGGAAACACTCTTGATTAGAGAAATCTGATTTTTAATGGCCACCGCGTCGGCCATCGTCAAGGTCTTCGTGGCATGCGTTCCGGTGCGCACGCCGTTGACAGCGCGCCCGCCGGCCTCGATCCAAACAAAGTTGTCGCCAAGATTGTTGAGCTGCTGCTCGACGCGCGCCTGGCCGGCTTTACCGATGGACACTACGCAGATCACCGCGGCAATTCCGATGGTAATTCCGAGGACGGTCAGCACGCTGCGCATCTTATTGCGCAACAGCGCCACTACCGCCGATCGTAGCAACGCAGCACGATTCACGCCTGCACCTCAGTAAGATTCTCGCGCGAACGACATAAATGCCGGATAAACGCCTGCACGTCGAAGTACCTCTTTTTAAGACGTCACGAGGGGCCGGGGACGTTTCCGTTTCCATTCGTAATCTTTGCGCAGCCGTTCTTGGTGCTTTTTTAGCTGCATTTCCAATTCGCTGAACGCTTTCTTGCAACTGGCTCGCACGTTCTCTCCGGTCCCGGTGGCATGCAAAGTTCCCGTCGGCAGCGACAAGTTCAGCGAAAACGAAAGTTCCTGATTATGCGGATTTTTGGAAAAAGCCCCGTGGACTTGCACCAGATCCGGCTCATAGGATTTCAAGAGGCGCGCTATTTTCGCTAGGTGACGCTCATTTTGTTTCTCGACCGCTTCATGCGCGTCCACATGCTTGTAGCTGATGGAAAGCTTCATGTATGCACCTATAGGAGTGTTTGCTGGAGGGGACAACGGCGAGGCAGATCGTGTTTCCGCACCGCATTGTAGGCAAAGCATAGCAACTCGCACGCCCCGCGGCAATCCGGCATTACGCTCGACGCCGCTTCAAGAGGCGCGTTGACACCGTGCCGCTCGCGCTCTTACTCTGCACTCAGTCATGGGAGACATTTTCATCGGGCCGGCAGGATGGTCGTATTCGGATTGGGCCGGATACGTGTATCCGACGCCGCGGCCGAAAGGTTTTCACGAAGCTACGTATCTCGCGCAATTCTTTGACACCATCGAGATCAATACTTCGTTCTACCAACCGCTGAATTCGGAGCACGCCCGGCAATGGCTCGATCGCGTTTCGGCCAATCCGCGCTTTGTATTTACCGCCAAGCTGTGGCAGAAGTTCACGCATGACCCCAGCGCCAGTGCGGAAGACGAGCGCGCCGTGCGTGCCGGCTTCGACGTTTTGCAGCAGGCTGGCAAACTCGGAGCGGTGTTGCTGCAATTCCCTTTCGCATTTCACCGCACCGCGGAGACGACCGCGTATCTTGCTGCGCTTCTAAAACGCTTCGCCGATTACCCGCTCGCGGTGGAGGTACGCCACGCCACCTGGAACGATCCAGAGGGGTTCGCGCTATTGCGAGAACACCGCGCAGCGTTCTGCAATATCGACCAGCCGGTGATCGGACGCTCGATCGAACCGTCCGATGAAACCACGTCCCCCATCGGGTACGTCCGCCTGCACGGACGCCGCTACGACACGTGGTTCAGCGACGATCCCGAAATTCCATCGCACGAACGCTACAACTATCTCTACTCCGCTGAGGAGCTCACACCGTGGACGCAACGTATCCGCAAAGTCGCGGAGGGCACAAAAAAAACCTTCGTGATCACCAACAACCATTACCTTGGGAAGGGCGTGGTTAACGCCCTCGAACTCATTAGCATGCTTAAAGTTACAAAGGTCCAGGTCCCGGACCCCTTACGCCTGCGGTATCCCGAACTGGAAGCCATCGCCGCCAACCCGCCGCGAACTCCGACGCTATTCCCACTGGAAAAAAAAGGCTGACGGGGTACCCCCTCCCCCTTTTCTGGAACTGCGCATTCTAAAGGGCTTAGAACGGGGACCTATGTAAGTGCGGATTCTAAAGGAGTTACAATGCGACTTTTTCGCGAAAAAAGCGACCATCGCAGATCTGCGGAAATAAAGGACTTAGCTTGCGGGGAGCCGGAACAGGAGCGCGAATCTCCTCGCCACTGAGGTTAGGAAAGCCAGGCTATTTTGCCAAGTAATTTATAAAGTCGTTATCCGTTCGAACGGGCTCCATCGTGTTAACAGCTGGAAACGCGACAGTTAGCGAGAGAATTATTTACACGGCGAGATAATCAGACGTTAAGGGAGTTGAGCAGCTGTGGCACTATTTCTTAAACAGGTTCTCGAAGGCTTGGCGGGCATCGTTGTGCCGGGGCGGGGGAGCCGCGGCGGCTGGGGTGTTGCCCTTTTGCGCGTAGGAGGTGGGCGCGGTGTCTTTCTCTACGGTGGTGCGAAATTCATAGAAGGTGCAGTTGTTCTTGGCGTCCTTGGGCGTTATACGTTCCGGAATCGGCTGGGTGCACTCAAACTGCGCTGCACTATCGAAGAAGCGGCACTGCTTGCAGCAGTGCAACTCCAAGCCGCATTTCGGACATTGCCCGTTGGGGTCAAAGCCGTTGGTGAGCACGGCGCCACAATTCGCGCAGCGCGCCCGGGTTACGGTGCCGACCATGCGCGGGGTGCGGGGACCAAACTGATCGGCGCGCGGACCGCCGGCCGGAGGCTTGCGGTCGTGCGACCGCTCCTTTTTGTCCTGCTTTTCCGCGTCTCTATAGCCGCGGTGGCCATACTTTCGATCCACAAACGCCTCCCTACATCAGTCCTGACGGACTGCCACTAAAACTCGCTGCCGACCACACAGACGCGCACTCCACCGTGGCTTGTATCCAATCGGATTGCTACACTCGACCGTTAGCGCTTACTGCCCAAGGCTTTAAACAGGATTGCCGACGTCCGAGCAGGAGATGGGACATCTATGTTTTTAGTCCTCTGGGAGTTCGAAGTCAAGCCGGGTTACGAACAACGCTTTGAAAGAGTCTACAGCCCCGGGGGTGACTGGGATTCCCTGTTTCGCCGCGATCCGAACCATGCCGGAACCCACCTATTTCGCGACACTGTTCGTCCGCGCGTGTATCTCACTGCCGACTACTGGCGCTCCCGCAAAGCCTACGAAGAATTCCTGGCGCTCCGGAGCAGCGAATATAAGGCATTAGACGCAGCTACCGAAGATCTGACTCACTACGAGCGGCACATCGCTTCGCTGGAAACCGAAGCGCGTTGAATTAGTTGCGCGCCCAGAGTCCGACAAGACCATCGGCCGGAAGTTCCGGCTGAACGAATTGATGCGGCCGGCCCTCTTTGCGTAATACCGATTCCGCGGCGAGATAACCGCTGCGCACCGCGCCTTCCATCGTGGCCGGCCAGCCGGTGTCAGTCCAATCGCCGGCAAGGAATAACGCCTTGATGGTTGTTTCCTGCTTGGGTCGCCAGCGGTCAACTCCAGGTTCGGGGGAAAACGTAGCGGCTGTCTCTTTGATGACCGTGGCCTTAGTTAGGTTTGCTTCGCGTGCGACCGGTAACACCTGCCGGACTTCCTTGAGGCACAAGTCGATGATCTCCTGCCTGGACTTTTGCAGCAAGTCATAGGACGCGCTGACGACCAGCTGCAGGTACTGCCCTTTCGAAGAATTTCCGCCTTCACCATTGGTGGTGCCATATAAGGCGGTCTTGTTGAAGATCCATTGCGTGGTGGTATCCAGCAGGGTGACGAACGGTTCGCTCATAACTTGGCGATCGAACCACAGGTGGATTCCGGTGATGGGCGACGTTTTGAGCATGGCCAGATTGCGGAAGGCGGATTCCTTGCGCAGGATTTCGTCGGGAAGCAAATTGGCGATGGCGGTGTGCGGAACGGCTAGAATGAATGCATCGGCGCGCTCCTCGCGGCCGGCGTCGAACTGAGCGGAAGTGATGGCGCCATTTTCGATCTGCAGGGATCGGGCTGTCGCTCGGAGGTTCACTTCCCCGCCCTTTTGCTCAATGGCCAGTTTGCAACCGTCATAGAGCTGCGCGAGCGGGACGACGGGGACGCCCATGCGGTAGCCGGTGCGATTGGACAGAAACGCCTTCCAGAAAACATCGATGCCATAGCGCGCATCGGTCTTATCGAGCTCTTCGTCCAGGGCGCTGACGAGCACGACGCGCCAGAAGCGTTCGATGGCGCCTTGGGTTTGGCCACGACGGCGCAGCCACTCCAGCATTGAGATTCCGCCGAATTGGTCGACGTCCCAGGTGCGCCCGTTAGTCTGTAAGATATTCAGCATGGCCCAGGCGATGGAGAGCTTGTCGCGCAGCGTGAGGGGAGCGAACTTCGCGAAGGAACCTATCATGTGAAATGGAGCGGGCAGCACGCCGGCTTGCATTTCGCCGCGACGTCCCTTGGAGTCCAGGAAAACCAGGCGATTGAAGAATTTGATTTTGTCGCCCGCGCCGACACGCCGGTAAAAATCATCGAGATTAGTGCAACAGCCAAGCGTGACGTGCTGGCAATTATCGACGTGCTCGCCGTCAGGCAAGACATACGAGGTCGCGCGACCGCCGAGAAAGGGGCGCTGCTCGAACAGGCGCACGCGCCAGCCGGATTCAGCCAGCGCGATGCCGGCCGCCAGCCCCGCCAGCCCGCCGCCGATCACGATCACGTTTTTCAAGAATATTCTCTTCCGTTAGGCGCACGAATCGCGCTTTGGCGATAAATATGAGCTTTTCGGCGCGCGGTAGGCGCACGCGCTCACTGAAAACGGCAAAGTCCAAACTTTCCATACGAGAGAGCAGGGCGCTATAAGTATGCACGAGCAGCCACAATGCCGGACGGCTTTCCTGATCGATGAGTCCAACAAGCGCCGCGCCCTCTTCGTAACACTGCCAGGCACGCTCGGCCTCGAAGCGGAGGAGTTCACGCACGCCGAGAGTAGGTTCGCTGCATCCGAGGTCTTCTGGAGAGACATTGAAGCGCGCGAGGTCCTCTTCGGGGAGGTAGATGCGCCCAAGGGCGTAGTCGTCGCGGACGTCGCGGATAATATTGGTCAACTGGAAGGCCAGGCCAAGTTTTTCTGCCAAGTCTAGGGCGCGAGAATCGCGAAAACCGAAGACGTGGGTGCAGGTGAGGCCCACGGTGCCGGCGACGCGGTAGCAATATTCGCGCAGGCGATCGAAGGTCGTATAAGTGGGAACGGTGAGATCCATTTGCGCGCCGGAGATGAGGTCGTGGAGATAGCGCGAGGGCATGCGATAGTGGCGCATGGTATCGACGAGCGCGGGCAAGATTTCCGTGGCGCCGCGTGGAACGGCGGTAGTTACGTGACCATTATCGTTTACGGCTTCGTCTAAGGCCGCTCGCCACTTTGCCAGACCACGCTGCTTGACGGCCAAGTCGTCGCCTTCGTCGGCGACGTCGTCGACCAAGCGCATGAAAGCGTAAAGCGCGGCCAGTCCGTCGCGCTTGGCGCTGGGGAGAAGAAAAAAGGCGTAGTAGAAATTGCTGTGAGCGTCGCGCGCGATGCGATGACAATGTTCGTAAGATCGCGCCACGGCATCCTGGCCTGCCTCTGACGAGGTCCCACCGTTCTTGTAGGATCTCGACACGAGATGGGTTACCAGGGCCCGTCCGAGCAAACGCGCTTGTTTGCCTTTGCCGATCGCCGGGCGGTGATGCAGCGTGTCATAGCCGGAGGACTCGACGGCCTCGAGAACTGCCAGTCCGCCGCGCGTGAACATATCGAGGTCGACGCTCAGGTGGGCATCCACCATTTTTGCGAGGGGCGCGCCTTTGGCAAAAAGGACGCGGGTTCTGGCGATAAGCTCTTGCATCAAACTTACGTAGCGAGGGTCGAAGCGCCCCTCCACGATGTCCGACTCGCTTAGGCCGTGCGCGGCGGCAAGGTCTAGCGGGATGTAAATCCGGCCCTTTTCCAGATCGCGCGCGACATCTTGCCAGAAATTTGCCAATTGCAGGGCAGTGCAAATGGAATCGGAGAGGCGTTGCCGGTCTACGTCGCGATAGCCACAAAGATACAGCACTAGCCGACCCACGGGATTGGCGGAATAGACGCAGTAGTCGAGGACCGCGTCCCACGTTTCGTAACGCTTTACCGTTTGATCCTGGCGGAAGGCATGCAGCAGGTCGGCGAAGGGCTTCTGCGGAATGTCCTTAGCAACGATGGTTTCCTGAAGCGCTACGAATACCGCATGCGAGGGATGTCCGCCGTAACAGGCGTTTAATTCTATCTCCCACCAATCGAGCAGTTCGAGTGCTCGCGCGGTTTCCGGGATCTCGTCGCCCAGATCATCGGCCCAGCGACAATATGCGTAGAGATTGTAAAAATGCTGATGCAGCTCCTTCGGAAGCAGCCAGGAGACAACATTGAAGTTTTCGTAGTGGTGCGTGGCTAGCCAGCGGGTGTAGGCCTGCGCGGCCTGCAAGCTGCAGCCCGGAGACGGCGCGCGCTCGGCGATTTCGAGTTCGTTTGGGCGCAGCATTAGGTCAGCGTGCTAAGAGTAAAGTGTTTCCTGGGAAGCGGAAACCCCTTTTTAGGTGACGGCCTAACTTCGGAGTCAAGCCCCGGCGTCACTCACGGGCGGACGGCCAGCTTGATTTCGCCGCTGCGCGATTTCATGCGCGCGAAAGCGTTGGGAAGATCGGCTAGGCGAATCTCTTCGGTGATGAAGTCGTGGGAGAGAATATCGCCGCGACGAATGGCTTCCATGGCTTCGCGAATGAACCGCGGCGTGTGGTGGAAGGGCGAGATGAGTTTTATCTCCGAATAATGAATGGCGGCGGGTTCAATTTCCACGCGCGTGCCCGAAGGCAAGCCGCTGAAAAAGTTGACCACGCCTCCTCGGCGCACCATGGCCAAGGCTTGCTTCCAGGTTGCCGGATTGCCGGCGGCTTCGACGACGGAGTCGGCACCGCGCTGGTCATCGGTCAGGATCTTGACCGCCGCTACCACATCCGGAACCTGCGTCACATTGATCGTAGCAATCGCGCCCATACGTTTGGCCACTTCCAGCGGCGCAACACGCCTCGCGATCGCGATCACGCGGACGCCGCGGCGCGATAGCATGCGCACAAATTTCAGTCCGATTGGACCACAGCCAATCACCACCCCGGTGTCGCCAGTGCGCACTTCCATTTCGTGAATGCCTCGCAGCACACACGCCAGCGGCTCGACCAGCGCAGCGCTTCCATCATCCACGGAGTGCGGCACCTCCAGCATGTTCTCCATCACGATACGTCCGGGGATGCGCATATATTCCGCGTACGCGCCATTATTGAAGAGCAAATCTTCGCAAAGATTTTCCTGTCCACGCCGGCAGTGATAGCAGCGCAGACATGGCGCGGAATTTGCGGCTACGACTCGCAAGCCGAGGCGCCAGCGGGGATCGACACGCTTACCGACAGCAGCAATTTCGCCAACTACCTCGTGGCCGAACACTGCGGGCGTCTGGATCATCTTGGCGTGGTAGCCGCGTTGCCATACTTTTAGGTCGGTGCCGTCGGTCAGCGCGAGACGCACACGAAGCAGCGCTTCATCGGCGGCAAGCGCTGGAACCTCAATCTTCTCCAGACGAAGGTCCTCGCTGCCATAAAGAACCGCGGCCATCATCTTCGAGGGCACAACCGGCGCGCGGACTACTGCAGCGGCTTCGTCGGCAAAAGTATCCATTCGTTTCGGGGACGATGTTCTCATGGATGTGTTATCAAAATCTTTAAAGATTCAGCGGTCGGCATTGCTGCCAGTTCCAGTGCCTCCTGGATTCTATCCAACGGGAACCGGTGCGTAACAATGTCCATCACCGGCAGTTTCTTCTGTAACACGAGTCCGGCCGCTACTTCTTGGATGTCTATTGCGGCGCTATAGCTGCCCAGGATTTCTTTCTCGTCGATGCCCACAGCCGCCGCGGGAAACTCAATCTTGGTTACCGGGTCATTTGCGGCGAACAAGAGGACCCGACCCCCAGACCTCGCAGCCGCCAAGGCTTCTACAACCAAGGCCGGATGCGCCACAGCAACTAGCACGGCATCCGCGCCCCGTCCCTCCGTCTTGGCTCGTATATCTTCTACTAGCTTACCATTGGTTGGGTCGAACGCTTGCATCGCACCCAACTGCAGACTCTTGGCGCGCCGCTCTGCGATGGGATCGCTGGTGTACACCTTGGCGCCTTCGAGCTTGCTGATCATCAGCAACTGCAGTCCAATGGGCCCGCAGCCAATCACCAGGACGTTTTCGCCGACGGCGACACGCGCTTTCTGCACCGCCTTAACGATTGTGTTAATGGGCTCGATGAACGTGGCTTCTTCGAAGCTGACGTCGTCAGGGAGCGCCACGATCCCGCGCTCGGCCACCCAAGGCATGGCTTTCACGTATTGTCCGAAGCCGCCGCCGTTCGGCGTGAAGCCGCCGGTTAGGCCCGTGGTCTTGTACTGCTGGCACTGGGAAAAGAGTCGCTTTTCACAATAAAAACATTTGCCGCATGGTGTGTGATGGAAGCTCATTACCCGGTCGCCGGGCTTCCATTTTGTGACGCTGTGGCCGACAGCGACGACCGTGCCGGCGAGTTCGTGGCCGAGGATTTGCGGCGGTTCGACGTAACGCTGAAAAATTTTCTTGATGTCGGTGCCGCAGATGCCGCAGGCCGCGACCTTGATCAGCACTTCGCCGTCGCGCACTTCCGGAACCGGCACTTCCTCAACGCGTACAATTCCCTTCTCGCGATAAACGCCCGCACGCATGGTCTTGGGGATGGGACCAAGTGATTTCATAACTTCCACAACGCTGCTCGCTTTGCTCATCGAGCAGCGACCTCTTGCAGTTCAGCGGGGGGCCAGCCGTGCGAGCTGAATGATAATTTCTTGATGAATGCCTCAAGAAAATGCGCCAGGGCTTCCGCGGCGGTCCGGCTGTCGCGGCCTAGGCGCAAGAGAGTCGGCAACTGCAAAGGATGACGGGCGACGTAACGCACAACTCCGCCGATTTTGACCTGGCCCTTTTCGTCCACCATCGTGGAAACCTCGGCGGGGACTTCGTTCAGCATCGAATCGGAAATGACTCGTATGGCGACGACGGCTCTCTTGCGGTGGTGGGCGGCGGTAAGGATCGCGAAACTCTCCATCTCGACGGCGTCGGCAAAAGGGGCCAGGCGCTTTTTCTCCGCCGCCGCGGAAATTACCTGGTTGGAGGTCAGAAACATTTTCACCAATTTCGCCCCATTATCGCGGGCGGCGTAGGCCAAATTCCGGCTGCATTGTAACGTCTGGGACTTCCCTAATTCCCGCACGGACTCGGCGACGAGGATGTCTCGTATGGCGTGTTCCTCGCCAAGGGCGCCTGCAAAGCCGGCGGTGACGCAAAATTGATAGGGCACATCCAACACGGTCTCGGAAACCCGTCGCGCATTTTCCATACCCATTCCGGTGATAACGAAGTCCACCTGAGCGCGGCCTATCTGCGCCTGGTACGCGGTAATTTCACCGATCTTGATTTCACGGAGGTTCCGCAAGCGGCGCCAGGGCGCGAACTCAGCTTCGACGGCGAATGTGACGAGGACTCTCATTGCAATTTCAGATGCCGAGTTCGGGCTTGGCGCTACATTCATGCTCACCGATTGGGGCTCCCAACGTGCTGCACCCTACAGAGACGCTGCCGCTCGGGCAATACGTTTCGCACGGCGGCCGGAGACGTAGTCATTGGCTTCGTACCAGCGGACAGCGCGCTCCAGGGCGGCGGCCACCGGGCCGGGGCGAAAACCAAGATCGCGTTGCGCACGGGAGCAATCCACGAACATTTTGTGGCGAGCAATTTTCACGCCTTCGACCGGAATGCCCGGCTCACGAAACGTCAAGCGCGAAAAAATGGTGCTAGCGTAGGCTGCAGTCAGCGCGAGGCCGTGCGGAATTTTATGCTTGGGCGCGGAAAGACCGGTGATTCTCGCAAGGATATCGAGGACTTCCTTTAACGTGAGATTCTCCGCGCCTAGAAGATAGCGCTCGCCGATCTTGCCTTTTTCGGAAACGAGCAGATGGCCGGCGGCGCATTCTTCCACGCCCACGAAATTAAGCCCTGTTTCCACGTAGCCGGGCATTCTGCCATTCAGAAAATCGACAATGATTTTGCCCGTCGGAGTGGGCTTCCAGTCCCAAGGCCCCACGGGCGTCGTGGGCATGGCGACGATGATTGGCGCGCCGTTCTTCGCGGCCTTCAACACCTCCTGCTCCCCG
>Ga0209736_1000289_pt1 | contig 16138 bp, 9 predicted proteins | sample BlaSpr_A8_Ref_M3_FD_187992 | JGI IMG/M metagenome (GOLD analysis project Ga0209736, IMG submission 187992) | Forest soil microbial communities from Thunder Bay, Ontario, Canada - Black Spruce, Ontario site 2_A8_Ref_M3 (SPAdes) (version 2) | ecosystem: Environmental > Terrestrial > Soil > Boreal...
TCCTACGGTTGCGGGAAATGGCGGAGGAATTTCGGCGTCAGGCGGGCCGCTGCACGGCTTACCGGCCTCGGCCAATGTAGTGATACCTGCAAACGGAATGGTTGTCTTCGCCCGCACCGCCTGAGATTGACAGCGTTCGCTCCTGAACTGAACAGTGGAGAATCTCACATTCTCATCCGCTAATTTTCGAGCCGTGTCGCAATTTTGGGATCACTTTTCGCTTTTCACAGACTTCGCGCCAGTGCGCAGCGAGCGATCGTACATAGACGCATAGTCCAAATACTGCTGCTCGACGGAGCGCGGATAGCTAAGGCGCACGGCCTGGATTTTGCCCTCGGGCCCGAATTGCGCGGACAACATCGCGTTGATGCCCGCCCAGTAGGTGGGAAGACCGAGCTTCTGATAACGAGCGACGACCTGGTCCCGCAGCGCGGGATCGAAATGCACGGCGTACTTGTCGACGAGCGCCTTGATCGCGGAGTAATCGCCTTCGGCTTTGATCCGCATAAGTTCGGCCAGCAGCAGTCCCACGCCTTGATGCATCTTCTGATAGTCCTGCACCTGGATGTAGGTCTTGCCGTCGCGGTCGAACTGCTCGATGGCGCCGGAAACGCGGTCGCGGATGAAGTTGACGATCAACTGGCGGTCGCGCGCGTGGTCTTCTTCGAGCGCGTCGCCATGAGGGATGCGGCGCAGCTGGGTGAGTGGGACCATGGCCGCGGAGTCGTACATCGCTTTGGCGACTTCGTCGTGATTGGAGACAAGCCCGAGATCCTTCAGCTTGGGATCCCAGGCGTTCCACAGAGCCATCAGATCGGCGCGGCCTTCTTCGAGCGTGGAAAAGTATTCCTTCAGGTAGGACTCGGCGCCGCCCTTCACGCGCTCGCCCAGTTTGCCGGAGCCGTGGCCAATCACTTCGTGCAGGGCGGTCATCAGCTCTCCGGCCTGATCGCCATACTGCCGGTTGCGCGCGATGATTTCGGGAGTGGCGGCAAACTCATCGAACGAGGCGAAACCCGAGGCGTTGTCAATGGCGCGTACGCTGCTGGTAAAGAGAAAATTCTTGGTGCCGTATTTCTCGTGGATTTCGTTTTCGTTGGGGAGATTATCGCCGATGGTGGAGACGCTGAAGTCACCGGTTTCGACGAGGGTCTCGATCGCTTTGACGACCGGCGGCTTAAACGATTGCTTCTTGTACTGCGCATCCCAGGGAGCTTTTTGCTCGAAGTAATTGGCATTTTCGCCGAGGCGGATCATGGCGGCGGTGAGGGGCTTGTCGGTGATACTGACGAAACTTTGCGCGCTGCCCTTGGCGCCGCGGGCGTCCCGGTAAACTTCGATGAAGCCGTTGGCGAAATCGACGGTGGCATCGTTTTGCACCCAATCGGTGCCGAATTGCAGCCAATCCGCGGGATTTCCGGTCTGATAGTAGCGGATGAGATCGCCGATGACTTTGGCTTGGCCAGGCTCGGCGAATGGCTGAGCCTTGGCGAGATACTCGTTGGCGCGCTTCAGGAAAGTTGCATAGAGGCCGGGAGGAATCTTGCCGTCTGGAGTGCCTGCGCGATAGACCAACTCTTCGAGCTTCCCATCTTTGCCTTTCATGACGCGCGAGTTGAGCGGGTGGGCGTCGTGAAAATCCTTCAGGTCTGCGAGGGCCAATCCTTCATAGAAAGTGTTGGAGCTCGCCTGGATGATGTCCTGGCCGGCGCGAGGACTCTTGGCCGTAAGCATGGGCTCGAAATCGGGGTTGAAAAGCGAGGCGCGGAGATCGGCTAGCTCGTGATTCAACTGCTCGGGCGTGGCAAGCGCAAGGAGATCGGCGTTGGGCGAAGCAAAGGCGCCGTCTTTCTGGGCTGCCAGTGCGGCTTTTTCAAGCTCCTCGAACGTAAACGACGGGAGGAATTTTTGCGAAGTTTCCTCGTTGTGATTGCCGCGATTGGCCCAGAAGAGCTTCGTGAACTCGGCGATCTTTTTATCCAAGGAGGGGTCGGCGCCGTTCGAGTGCGCGACGATCTCTTCGAGCAACCGCTTCTGGCGCAAACCGAAGCGCGAGAATTGTGCGTAGGCGATCGGATCCACGGCGATCGAGGCTTGCACCAGCCAGTAGGCAAGCTGCTGCTGGCGCACGTCGAGCGACGAAAAGCTCTCGGCTTCGACGCGCACGAATCCCGTGTCACCGACGCGTTCGAGCAAAGAGCTTTTTTCGCTTGATTGGCCGCGGGCTATCGTCGCAGCGAGAAAAACAAAAACGGGGACCAGAACGATTCGCTTGTTCATGATTGCCTCGGACGGCGCATGGAACCGACGCCGATCTGATTGTTGAGGAGCAGGAACAGAAGTATGAGGCCATCGCTTAAGACCAGCAAGAAAAAGGTCCAGTCGCAAGAGGAAACCGGCTCTTATTAAGCCGGTGCTATAATCCGTCCGACGGAAGACCAAACGGAAAATTGCCGTTGAGGTGGCTATGTTCTGTCGATCCTGCTTAGCTTTGGTTTTAGGGCTGGCGGCCGCATGGGCGCAGCGCACGACTCCGGATACTCAGGCCGGGGGACAGACAACGATTCCCGATACTCCAGCGGGCCGGACGCTTAAGGCATGGCTTGCGGCTTTCAATAGCGGTGACCGCGCGTTGATGGACGTTTATTACAAGAAGTACGATCCGAGCAAGTCGGTGGATGACGAGAAACGATTCCGGGACATGACCGGCGGATTCGACGTGCTCAAGATCCTGAAGAGCGAACCGCTCCACCTAGAATTCCTCGTCAAGGAGAAACGTAGCGATATGCAGGCAATCGGGAAAATAGACGTAAAAGATGGCGAGCCCGCTTTGGTGAGTGACTTTGGGTTGCGCGCGATTCCTCCGGGCACATCCGCTTCAGATTTGGATTTCAAGATTGACGCGAAAACTCGAACGCGAATCATCGACGGCGCGATCGAAAACCTGAACGCGTTTTATGTGTCTCCGGAATTGGCGAAAAAGATGGAAGACTCCGTGCGGGCACGCCAGAAAAAAGGCGAATACGATTCGGTGAACGACGGCGACGCCTTCGCGAAAAAGCTCACCGATGATTTTCGAGAGGTCAGCCACGACAAGCACCTGCGGGTGGACTTCAGCCCGGCGAAAATACCGGAACGTCCGGCAGGTCCACCGGATGCGGACGCAGCCGCCCAATATCGCAAACAGATGGAAAAGATGAACTGCGGATTCGATAAAGTGGAGATCCTGTCCGGCAATGTCGGCTATCTGAAATTCGATATGTTCGCCGATCCCGAGATCTGCGGGCCCACGGCGGTTGCCGCCATGAACTTCCTCGCCAACGTAGACGCGATTATTTTCGATCTTCGCGAAAACGGAGGCGGCGATCCGAAAATGGTAGCGCTTGTTTCAACCTATCTGTTTTCCAAGCTCACCCATCTGAACGATCTCTGGGAGCGGAAGAGCGACAGTACATCTCAGTATTGGACTTTGCCGTACGTACCTGGGAAACGTTTGGACGGGAAGCCAGCGTTCGTCTTGACGTCCAAGCAGACTTTCTCAGGCGCCGAGGAGTTCACCTACAACCTCAAGAATCTCGGACGCGCCACCATCGTTGGCGAGACGACGGGAGGTGGCGCCCATCCGGTCTCAGGCCACCGCATTGACGACCATTTTATGATTGGCGTCCCGTTTGCAAAGGCAATCAACCCCATCTCCAAAACCAATTGGGAAGGCACCGGCGTCGAGCCCGACGTCAAAGTTCTCGCAGCCGACGCGCTCACCACAGCTCAGAAGCTCGTCATGGAGAAGCTCGCCTCGAAATAAACTCAAAGTTCCGAAACTCGACCAATTCCCAGCGAATTTCCAATCCTTTATCCCGCCCCTGTCAAACTCAAAGGTGAAGAATCCCTCATTGTCACTCCATGAGGCGCTTTCGGCCATCTCCGCGATACTTGAAGCGGCGTCGACTCCACCCCATGCAGGCTGCGCCCGGATCGGGGCGGGTTTTCGTTAACTATTGATTTCCGTCACATCAATCCGTAACAGCGAGAGTGTATTTCCTACAGCGAACTCCCCGTAGGAGGCTAGCTGCCTCTACGGTGATTTGTGCTCTCTTGCCCCGGATGCAGTTCTATCGCCCTTTCTTACTGGCGCTAGGACCGCCTATTCCCGGCCTGTTCGTAATTCGCGCTGGTTAAGGAGGAAGGCATCATGCGACTGCAACGTCTGAGCGTTTCTTTCCTGGCTTTGGTTTTTCTCATGTGCGCCAGCATTTCGACGCAAGCCCAAAAAGTCACCTACAAACCTTACATCGATCTTGGCGATGCAGGCCCCTATGGCGCCCGTGACCAGATGGTGATCGCTTGGCAGACAGATGAGGCGGCCCCGAACGCTTCCGTATACTCCGTGGAATTCGGCGAAAGCCCAGCCTACGGGCGGTCGCTAACGCCGAGTGTCCGTATAGTCGACAATTACCTGAGCGCGGATCTCTCCTTGCCGGTTCCACCGACAGCGCCCGGGCCACGCTCCAACTACACAGCCATCCTCAAAGATCTGGAATACGCGACCGAATATTTTTACCGCGTCACGGGCCCAGGCTTGCCTACGGTGGGATTCACCGCGTCTTTTCACACGCGCAACCGCAGCGGCCATTTTTCATTTCTGGTGCAGGGAGACGAGGGCTTTTTCCCTCCTGTGCCCAATTCCAATCCTCCACGGTTGGCAGACTTCGAGGCGCGCATCGTCCACCTTATGTACAACGTTCAGAATCTTTCTGTGCCGGGTGTGCCCAAACTTCCCAGGCCGGAACTGGCGTTGAATACGGGTGACAACGTCTACACCAACGGCGCGGAAGGCAGCTATCGCGATTACTGGTTCCCTGTCTGGAATAGCGACACGGACTCGAATGAGAGCGGCGCGCCTTTCGTCCGCAGCATCCCCTTCTACATCGTCGTGGGCAATCACGATACCGGCGCGACCGGCGTCAACGTCAACATGCTAGGCGGAGACGGCGCAGGACGATTCACGGGCAACACCGACGGCGGAGACGCCATGGCCTATTTCAACAACTACTACTACCCTCTGAACGGCCCGGTTGGAGTGGACCAGCAGTTCACGTGGAACGCCGACTCTGTCATGCCTAATGGCATGCTCTTCAGCTACAAAGGCATCTCCTACACTTCGCCGGCTGCTATTGCTGCCTACCGCGCTTCGACATCCGTCGACTCCGGAAAAGGAGCGCAGCAGCAGATCAACCACATGAGCAACTACTCCTTCGACTCCGGCAGCGCCCACTTCGTGTTCATTGAGGCCAATCCCCACTTGTTCAACGCGCAACTGGACGGCACGGCGGTTTACGCCTCGGCCCAAACCGCTTTTTCCGCCTACCCTTCGGTTCTTCGCGAGTGGCTGATCAACGACCTCGATTCCAGCGCCCAGCCATGGAAAGTGGTGGTATTTCATCAGCCGGCCTTTTCCTCGGGTAACGCGACCGTGAAGAACTCCCAAATGCGTACGGTTGCTAAGTTCCTCGAAGACCACGGCGTGAATATGGTCTTCAACGGCCACGAGCATAACTACCAGCGTACTTTCCCACTGCGCGCTGAGGCAGGCGTTGTCGGGGCACCTTCACCGCTGGGCTCTCCAGCCGTGGATATCGACACCTCCTTTAACGGCGCGAGCAACACCGTGCCGGATGGGGTTCTCTATCTGGTCGAGGGCGCGGGCGGCAACCGGGACTTCGACAATGACCTCAATCAGCCGCGCGGCTCCGCCCTTGGCGTTGATCAGGATGACTCCGCAACGGGGACTTTTAGCTTTGGACCCGGTCTGACATTCCTCAAGGGGCCGGCGTCCTGGCTCGACACTCACCTCACGGACAATGAAATGTCGCCAGTTCTGCCCGGCGCTGGTAACGGTCCAAAGATCACGGCGAAGTTCAAGGCCAAGGTATTTTCGTTTGCTGACATCGTGGTGACGGGGAACAAGCTTACGCTGTACCAAATCTCCGAGCCCTTGCAGGCGAGTTCTTCGGCGACGGCTTCGAATCCTGCGCCTTTCGGCACCGACGTGAATGGCAAGCCGCTGAATGATCCGATCCCGGACGTGCTGGTGGACCCCGCGACCGGCGACGTGGTTACGCCGCCTGCTGACGGCCCTTCCACCTTGCTGGATACCTTTACCGTCACGAAACCGCAGGTGGAAGACACGCTTGTCGCGTGGCTATACGCACCGAAGAAAGCCAAGCCGGGCGACACGATCAAGTTCCGCGTGGAAGTGAAGAACCACAGCACCTACGCGCTCAACGCCACGCAGGTTGTGATTACACTGCCTCACGAAACGACGTTTGCCGGCAAGACGAGCGACTCGCTCACCGTTCACGGACGTGAAGCCGTCATCACCCTTGGGCGGCTTGTGTCGGGAGGGGAGGCCAGCGTCGAGATCGACGCTATCGTCGAGGCCGACCTGCACGAAGGTACGAACCTCGAAGCCCACGCCGTGGTCCGTTCCAGCACTGCGCTCTCCGTGAAGTCGAATGAAACCGACACGCACGTCACTTCCCACCGCGACGGTGATGACGGCGAGAAGGAATAGTCAACCGCCCGTGATAACGAGATAGCTTTTCGCACTCTATTACGGGAATTGGACGATGAGGCCCTCCCGGAATCTAATAGGTTGACGACGGAATGAGCTACCGCGCCAGCTAGCTCCCAAATCTGAGGGAATTCGGATTTGAATCCGGTCGGGTCTCCAATTTTCTATCCCGCTGCACAGGAGCGAATGCCTTGCAACTCCGTGCTGGCCGCGGTGGCGTCCCACCCGAGCTTCATTTGCGCGCACGGCGATGTCCGCTGTGTATCGCGCTGCGGGCGCGAATCAAAACCGTACTTTTGCTTGAGCCGGGCCACGCGTTCCGCGATCAGCTTTCGGTATTTCACCGGTGCGTAGGCTTCCTTGGCGTACCACTCTTCATACTGTTTCGTGAGGCGCGGGAATTTTTCGCGCACAAACGGCAAGAACTGTTTGGCCGAAGAAGGCATCAGAAAAAGCACGCCGGAGAAAAACCACTGCGCTCCAGCATGGTGGGCGGCCTCTGCCACAGATTCGAGTTCACCCTCGCGGTCGGTGATGCCGGGAATCAGCGGTGAGGCGGACACTCCCACTCTGAGGCCCGCCTCGCGCAACTGTCGCACCGCTGCAATCCGCAAGTCTGGCCGCGGCGCTCGCGGTTCCAGCAGTCGCGCCAGCCTCGCCCGAAGCGTCGTGATGGTAATGTTTAGAGACAGCTCCGATCGCTCGGCAATGCGCTTAAACACATCAATGTCTCGCACGATCTGATTCGATTTCGTAATCACGGAGATGCTCAACCCTTCGCGCTTGGCCAATTCATCGAGGCACGCCCGTGTCACTCCGTATTCGCGCTCCGCAGGCTGATACGGGTCCGTCGCCGTTCCGATCGCAATGTGCTCCGGCCTCTCGCTGCCCGAACTCTCCGACGCATACGAATACTTATGTGCAACGTCGTACGCCAGCAGCGGCCCGGCATTCTTCTTCACAAAAATTTTGCGCTCGAATTCTCCGCCGTCCAGCTCCATGTACTCGTGCGTATAGCGCGCGTAGCAGTAGAGGCATCCAAACTCGCATCCGCGGTAGGGATTGATTGTCCAATCGAAGGGCACGCGCGCCGAGTCGCACTTATTCAGAATCGACTTTACCGGCAGCAAGAAATACTCGGGCCGCTCGGCGGACTTCCTGCGGCTCTCCGCCTGCGGAGAGCATGCTGCGAGGCGGGCAATGCCCACCAGCGGTACGGCTGCCTCTCGGGTCCGGTCTTCCGCCCGGCTTCCAAAGCCGTGCGGGACCGCCTCTCGCGAGGTCGGCGGAGGGCAATCCGCCGTGGGGCAACCCGAAGTGCTGCCGCCTAAGCCGACGACTGCCGAGGCTTCCACTCTGTCATGGACGTTGTGGACGCTGCCCGGTGAATCATCGGCTTTTGGTTTTGGGCTTGTCGCATAGGGGCTAACAGGAAAGAGTGTTGCCGTGGATTGTCGAACACGGCGGCGTCGGATACCAAAGGTCCTAGCCGTGGAGGAAAGAACTGGAGACATAGCCCACCTCGAAGCACGGGTGCAGTATTTCGCTTTTTGTTCGCTATGTCAAGTACTTTTCGCTTTTCCTTCGTTGGTAGAGAGTTCCCCGGCTACTCCTGCCAGTCGGGCACATCGCCCTTTCGTCCGCATTGTTTGCCATCCCTTCACAAGGTATCCTGCTGGTTCGGGAGGATCGACGTGCGACTGTCCCCAAAAGCACGATTTCTTCTTGGTGCGTCCGTCCTTTGGCTGGCATCCTGCTGCCCTTCCAGCGCCCAGCAGCCGCCGAAACCACAACAGCAGCCATCGCAACAGCAGCCCCCTACGCAACCACCCGCCCAGTCATCCCCCCTGCCACCCCAGGCGAAGAAGCCTCCCGCCGGATCTGCCGCTCCTCAATCTACCCATTACCCCATCCTGCTCCTGGTTCAAGGTCCCACACAGGATAATGGCCAGACGTGGAGCCTGCGTATCGGCCTGCGAGGGCCGGAACGTTTCGACCGGAGCGGCTATCCGCCGATCCCATTGGAACCTGCCGACGTCATCCGCGAAGGCAGCACGGATTCTTGGACATACCACGCCAAAGACTCTCAGACTGGCGGCGCTGTTTCGGTGCATATTACGCGGGAAGCCTGCTCCGATTCTGCGGCCACGACCAAGTTCGCCTTCACCGCGACGGTCGAGCATGCTCAAATCGGTACTGCGCAGGCCTGCGCCCGTGTCGCTACCGAACTCTTCCCCAAAATAAACAATCAGCCTGCCGACGACGGTGACGACGCCAAGGACAAGCCAGCCCCTCCTACCATCACGCATTTTAAGCCGCCCGTTTACGTCGCATACATCAATGCTACGAGCAAGCTAATCGTCAAACGGGGCAGCGTCGCAAGGGCCGTTCCAGGAAAAGGCGGTTACCAGCCTGCTCTTTCGCATGATGGAAAGCGGCTGCTCTACACATCGGGAGAAAAGGGGGACGAACGGACGATTTCTCTTTACGACTGGACAACTGGCAAATCCTCCGAGTTGCTCAAGGGATCCGTCCAACAGCCGTTTTGGTCCCCTGACGATACGCGCTTTACCTTCCTGAAATTTGACGGCTCCAAGTGGCAGGTATGGACCACGCCAGCAGATGCGCCGGAAAAAGCCACGCTTCTTTATCCCGGCGAAGCTCTCAATTTGCACGGCTGGGCGGATGGGCAAACGATTCTCGCCGACGACTTGCAGACTCTTTCCTGGATCGGTGAAGACGGGACCGTGAAACAATCCGTGCAGAGTGGGGACCTGTACGGTAAGGACCAATTTAGTTTGTCCAGCGCCAATGCCGTGCGCATTCACCCGCTCAACCCGGATTTGCTGCTCGTTTCCGCAGAATTGCTGCCCGCGCCTGTGGCCGCCGGGTCGAAGAATCCTGCGGTAGCGAATAAGGACGCTGCGAAGGATGCGGCCAAGGATGCCGCGACGCAGCCGGGGCAGGCCTTCTTTCTGTTTGAGATTCAATCCAAGCGACGCGTGCTTCTCAGTCCGCCGAACTTGACGTGTTCTTTCGCGGAGTGGTCCCGCGACGGCCTTCAGATCTTTTTCACCTGCCGCGAGCCTTCCAGCACAGCGATGACCATCTACAAGATGTTTTGGGACGGCACTAGCCAGCTCAAAGTGCAGGACGGATACAGTCTGGTGATAGGCCAATAGGGTCCGTTTTTTCCAAGCATTGGCCGATACGCCGCAGGCCCTTTTTTGACTGGCTCGGCACTTCGGGACCAACGCTATACTTGTTTAATGGCGACCCCTACTCCTGTCCAGCCGAAGCAAGTCGGCATCCTTATCCTTGATGACGACGACAACAACCAGGGGGCCCTGCGTCAAATCCTGGATTCGGAGGGCTGGCGCGTCCGTTTGGTTCAGGACCCCAAGCTGCTCCTTGACGAGCTCAAGTCCGGCGAATGGTCTCTGGTTATCGCTAATATTGGGCTGGCTGGCACGGACACCCCGATATTCATTACGCTTCGCGAGCTAGCCGCGGTTTCTTATGAAGAGGGAGGGCGCATCCGCGTCCTTTATCTGGTGCCGGAAATCGCCGGCAGCCAGTACGTTGGAGCGCTCGAGCTGGCCCGGGTACCGTACGTGGTTCGCCCGTTCCATCTGCACGATTTTCTTGAGAAGGTCAGCGACTTGCTTGTCGAAGTGAAAGCCATCGAAGGTCCCATTCGGCAGGTGCGCCACGAGTTTGGCGCGATGCGCAAGAAGAAAAAACAGGCCGGGCGTTCCAATTCCATGTTTGCTTCGCGCGATTCTTATTCGTACAGCGATGAAGAGATCGCCGAGTATGAAAAACAGGAGAGCGAAGCTTCTAAAACTAGCCGAAACAAGCCCCGCACTAACCTTGGCGGTTCTGACCGCTGAGCTGCGCATTCTAGAAACAATTCCTTTAGTGAACCGCAGCGCTCGTGTCGAGCTGCGCGTCCAATCTCAGAAGCGTACGATAGAGAACCTCTGCGCCGTTCGCCGCTTGCTCGGGTGAGGTGTACTCCAAGGGCGAATGGCTGATCCCCCCGCGGCTCGGCACGAAGATCATTCCTACCGGCGCAAATCGCGCCACATTCTGTGCATCATGGCCTGCGCCGCTCGGCAAATCGAGCGTACCCAGTTCGGCTTGTCGCGCCGATGCGCGAATCGCGTCTTGAAATGCCGGGGCCGTCAGCGCCGGAGCGTGCAAATCTGGCCTCGTGCAGGTAATCTCCACGTTTTCTTCCCGGCTGATGGCCTCAAATCGTCGCAGAACCCGCTCGGCAATCCGATTGATTTTCTCGGTGTCGAGATCCCTCAACTCCACCGGAAAAGTCACTCTCCCCGGGATCACGTTGCTCGCTCCCGGCTCGATTTTCATCCAACCGACTGTGCCCACTTGCCTGCCCGTTTCAGATCGCACTTCTTCGCGGACGGCAAGCACCGCCTTCGACGCTGCGGCCAGCGCATCCTTGCGCCTGTTCATCGGAGTCGTGCCCGCATGATTAGCGAAGCCGGTGGCTGTACAGGTCCGCAAACTGATTCCCACTATTCCCGTTACCACCCCGATCGGCACCTTTGATTCATCCAGCACCGCGCCTTGCTCGATGTGCAGCTCTAAATAGCCTGCCACAGTGCCCAACATTATTTTCGCCGTCGCTATCCGGGACGCATCTCCTCCCATGCGCGTCAGATAATCGCTGAGCTTCTCTCCGTTTTCGTCTTGCCGCGTCGCAACATCCGCGGGCAAAACCCCCGCCGCTGCAGAAGAACCGACCAGCCCCGAATAGAACCGGCCACCCTCTTCGTTTGTCCAGATAACTACTTCGAAGGGATGGCGCGTAGTGAGATGCCCCTCGTTGAGTGCGCGAATCACCTCGATCGCACCGAGGCTCCCCACATCGCCATCAAAATTTCCGCCGTGTGGCACCGAGTCGATATGCGAGCCAAAGAGCAGCACCGGCAAACGTTCAGATCCGGCGCGTCGCCCAAAAATATTCCCCGCTGGATCTACACGCACGTCGAGACCCGCCTCCCGCATCAATCCTATCGCATACGCTCGCCCGGCAAGGTCTGCTTCCGTAAAACCGACTCGACTCACGCCACCTTCCGGGTTTTTCCCAAATTCTCCGAGCTTCTCGAGAGTCATCCACAGCCGTTCCTGTTTCACATGACTGGTCAGGACGTCCGTGGCTTGTTTTTCTTTCCTTCCCTGTCCCCATCCAATCGCCACTCCAACCAAGCTCAAACACACTCCAGCGACGAGATACTTGTTTCTTTGCAACTGCATGGTCACCTCCCGCGCACGCAGTTTCCCACACACGCACTTCTCATCAGGACATATTTCTGCAAGACTTCTATGCGCCGCCCAACTTGACTTCCGCACCGCGCAAGCGCGATGCTACCGCGTCCAAGGTTCACGAACTGTGGGGCTTAAGTCCCGCGCTACAGGGTGTGCTTTGGTTGCGCAAACGCCTGTGTAACTGCCTGACTTCAAAGAGGGATCTGAATGCGATTTCGAGTGATTGTGTGTTCTCCTTTATTTCGGTTGGGACTGCTGGCGGCTTTCGCCGCTTGGCTTGCGATTCCATCTTCGGCGCAGGAATCCAATTCCGCCACGCGACAGGTTTTCACTGCCGACGATTACAAACGGGCTGAAAAATTCATGGCTTACAACACGCGGCCGCTTGTATTCCACGAGGCGCGCGGGAAGTGGATGCCGGAGGATCGGTATTTGTTCCGCGATGCCGGGCTGGAGGGAAGCGAGTTCGTGTTTTTTGACGCGGTGCGTGGGACGCGACAGCCAGCATTTGATCATGCAAAAGTTGCTGCTGCTCTTTCCGCAGCAGCCGGAGCCACATATAACGCGGCGCATTTGCCGTTCACGACGGTTGAGTTTTCTGCTGACGGCAAGTCCATTTCGTTCCGGGTGAAGTCTCAGAAGTGGACGTGCGATTTGCAAGCCGGAAAATGCACCGCCGAACCCAAGGCCGCGAAGGCCGCAGCTGAACGGCCCGAAGAAGAACTTTCTCCCGATGGGAAGAGCGCAGCGTTTATTCGCGATTACAACCTTTGGGTGCGCGACGTAGCGAGCGGGAAAGAGGCGCAGCTCACGACGGACGGCGTAAAGGACTTCGGCTACGCTACCGACAACGCCGGGTGGATTCACAGCGACCGGCCCATTCTGCTTTGGTCGCCGGACTCGAAGAGAATCGCTACGTTTCAGCAGGATCAGCGCGGAGTCGGCGAAATGTATCTTGTGGAAACGAAAGTCGGCCATCCGGTGCTTCAGGCGTGGAAATATCCGCTTCCCGGTGATGATGTTGTTACCACCATTCAACGCGTTGTGATTGATCTTGATGCGCACAAAGTGATTCGCCTGCAGCTTCCGCCCGATCAGCATCGCACGACGCTTTGCGACGACGTGGAATGCCGGGGCAGCGACTGGGATGACGTTGAGTGGAGTCCGGACGCGACGCATCTCGCATTCGTTTCGACTTCGCGCGATCACAAGCGCGAGCAATTGCGCGTTGCCGATGCCGCTACGGGCGCCGTGCGCGACGTCCTCGAGGAAACAGCGGCTACGCAATACGAATCCGGCTGGGGCCGAGTGAACTGGCGCTACCTGCCCGGCTCCAACGAGATCATTTGGTTTTCCGAGCGCGACAATTGGGGCCACTTGTATCTGTACGATCTCGCGACGGGCAAGCTGAAGAACCAAATCACTTCCGGGGACTGGGTCGTCACGCAGTTGCTGCACGTCGATAAAAAAAACCGCGTGCTTTTTTTCCTCGGTCTCGGACGCGAGAAAGGCCGCAATCCTTACTTCGCGCATCTTTATCGCATCGGTTTCGATGGCAAGAATCTCTCTTTGCTGACGCCGGAAGATGGGAATCACGAAGTCAGCTTTTCGTCCTCGGGGCGCTACTTTGCTGATAGCTATTCCAAACCCGATGTTCCCGGTGTGACTGTCGTGCGTGATGACGCGGGTAAGCTGATCTCGACCGTCGCAAAGACGGACATTTCGCGGCTTCTCGCCGCGGGATGGCAGCCGCCGGTCCCTATCACTGTGAAAGCGCGCGACGGCGTTACCGACCTTTATGGGCTGATGTATAAGCCTACAAACCTCGATACCAAAAAAAAATATCCGGTCGTGAATCGCATCTACCCGGGACCGCAGGGCGGCAGCGTCGGCAACTGGGGTTTCACACCCGGACGCGGCGATGCGCAGTCCCTCGCCGAGCTTGGGTTCGCCGTGGTGGAAATTGAGGGGATGGGTAATCCTTTGCGCTCGAAGAAATTCCACGACTCTTATTACGGCAATATGGGCGACAACACTTTGCCCGACCAGATCGCCGGCATGAAAGAACTGGCGCAGAAATATTCTTGGATTGATATCGAACGCGTTGGAATCTTTGGGCACTCCGGCGGAGGGTACGCTACTGCCGACGCTATGTTTCGGTACCCCGATTTTTTCAAGGTAGGCATCTCGGAATCGGGCAACCACGACAATCGCGAATATGAGGATGACTGGGGCGAACGATATCAGGGATTGCTGGTGAAAAATGCCGACGGGACAACTAACTATGACGACCAGGCCAACCAGCACCTCGCCAAAAACCTGAAGGGGCATCTGCTTCTTGCGCACGGGACGCTGGATGACAATGTGCCGCCGTATAACACGCTGCTTGTGGTGGATGAGTTAATCAAGGCCAACAAGGACTTTGATCTTTTGCTTCTGCCCAACCAGCACCACGGCTACGGCAGCGCGACTCTTTATATGACGCGGCGGCGGTGGGACTACTTCGTGCGCTATCTGCTCGGAGCGGAGCCGCCGCACGAGTATGAGTTGCATCCTCCTGCTCCGTAGCGCCGTCGCATGCGCTTAGCACGTGTACTTCTCGGATTGATCTTTGGTTTGGCTTCGATCTTGGCGATGCGAATCGCCAGCTTGAGCTATGGGAGCCGGCGGGCTTATTCGTGCAGGACTACAGTCAGCAGGGACTTATTGACCTTGATTTTGCCGTTGTATTCGATGAAGCCGAGTTTTCTGAATTTGTTCATGAAGAAATTCACGCGAGAGCGCGTGGTGCCGATCATTTCGGCTAGAGTCTCCTGGGAGACTTTTGGGAGCTCGCGCTCGGGCCGATCCTGTTTGCCATAGCGGGCGAGCAAGAGGAGGGTTCGGGCGAGGCGTTTTTCGCTGGAGTTGAAGAGTTGATCGACCAAGTCTTCTTCGACACGAATGTTGTGGGCGAGCATGTAGCTGATAAACCGGTCAGATAGTTCGTGCTCCTCGTGGAGCACCCGGAGCATTTCATTCTTGTCGATAACAAGAAGAGTAGTGGGGGTCAGGGCCGTCGCGGTAGCCATGCGGACCGTTTGGCCAGCCATGCAGCCCTCGCCGAAAAAATCTGTCGGACCAAACATCGCGACAACGGCTTCCTTACCTGACCCATTCACGACCGAGAGTTTTACGCCGCCCTTCTGGATGTACAGGACGGTGGCCGCATCATCATCCTGAGTGAAGATAGATTCTCCTCGCCCGTATTCTGTAACTCTCTTGGAAACGCCCGCGGTGTCGAGAAAAGCCTGTGGATTGAAGGAAGCCAGCCTTTTGGCTAGGCGTGGGGCCTGGGATTTGGGTTTCATAGTTTTCATATTTGGATGGACAGGAAACTCCGACGGCTTAGAGTTCAAATTAATTATACCAAGAGGGCACCGCCGCCAGACTGTGCAAAAGTGAACAGTACGTCGATTTTGGAGACAGGTTCGACGGCGCCCAAGAGGTGCAGTTTGTGGGTGCGTTTCTGCCCGCAGCGTCCGCAAATGCGCCACCGGGGGAGACACGGCTCGGATCTGCGACAAAAAGCGTAGCTCGTAAGTCTTACAGTTCTAGAAGCCCTAGCACGTTTGTCTAAGGGTGCGGGCGCTAGGGAAGTCGTGCAGATTCGGGCGACGGTCGGCTGTGGTTGGGATGGACCGACCAACGGAAAAAGCGATGATCGCAGGTCAAACAACGGAATGGACGCACGAAGAGGGCTGCGAGAAGAGCGGACTCGAGAATTCCGCGACGCCGGGAGCGATGGATGCGCTGACTATTGCATATAGGACAGTTCATAGTGACGGTGGCCCTCCTTAATAGAAGCGCGAGCGATAGCCGACGCTTGGGCGGTACAAAGAATGGTGCTCGTACCGGTTTGAATTGGTGCTCAACCTATCAATGATGGCCGGGGAGAGATGTTCAAAATGGTACAGACCGGGAGATTAATTCCGACTAGGGTTTGGGTGTGGCAATCACTTTTGAGGGAGGCCTGCTGGGAGGGCCGCTCAAGTGAGGTTCGAATAGGATTCACCTATGGTTCCCCTCTCTGTTAGTCAACACAGCGCGAATGACCACAACGGTGCCAGCCGGCGAGCGGCCGCACATAAATGGCAGTCCTTGCGGGTATTATTCGTTCACCGGGACGCTGACGAAATCGATTCTTGCGTGCAGGAACTGAAGAGGGCGGAGTTTGCGGTACAGGCGGATATCGTTTTGACCTTAGGGCAATGCGTCGAGCAACTC
>Ga0209736_1000290_pt1 | contig 16105 bp, 17 predicted proteins | sample BlaSpr_A8_Ref_M3_FD_187992 | JGI IMG/M metagenome (GOLD analysis project Ga0209736, IMG submission 187992) | Forest soil microbial communities from Thunder Bay, Ontario, Canada - Black Spruce, Ontario site 2_A8_Ref_M3 (SPAdes) (version 2) | ecosystem: Environmental > Terrestrial > Soil > Boreal...
CATTCATGCCGATGCACATGCTGCAGCCGGCGTCGCGCCACTCGAACCCGGCGGCGGTGAAAATTTTGTCCAGCCCTTCTCTTTCGGCTTGCGCTTTGATGCCGCGCGAGCCGGGGACAACGAGGGCTTGCTTGACGCTGCGGGCGACGTGCTTGCCGGCGACGTACTGCGCGGCGGCGCGGAGATCGTCGATGCGAGAGTTGGTGCAGGAGCCGATGAACACGCGATCGATGGGAATGTCCACAATGCGTGTGCCGGCTTTCAACCCCATGTAGATCAGGGCGCGCTCCGTCGCTTTCTGATCGTTGAGATCGCTGAAGGAGTGCGGGTCGGGGACGCGGGCGGTTACGCCGGAAACCATGCCGGGATTGGTGCCCCAGGTAACTTGGGGGGCGATGTCTTTGGCGTTCAGCTCCACGGTCATGTCGAACTTCGCGCGATCGTCGCTGCGCAATTGCTTCCAGCGCTCGACCGCTTCCTGAAACGCCTTGCCGCGGGGAACGAACGGGCGGCCTTCGAGATACTCGAACGTGGTTTCGTCCGGCGCGACCATGCCTGCGCGCGCGCCGCCTTCGATGGTCATGTTGCAGACGGTCATGCGGCCGTCGATGGAGAGGCCGCGAATGGCTTCGCCGCCATACTCGGCGACGTGACCCGTGCCGCCGCTGATTCCGATTTTGCCGATGATGGCGAGGATGATGTCCTTGGCAGTGACGCCGGCGGGACGCTTGCCGTTCACGACGATGTGCAACGTCTTGGAGCGCGATTGTGAGAGACATTGCGTGGCGAGCACGTGTTCGACTTCGCTGGTGCCGATGCCGAAGGCCAGCGTGCCGAAGGCGCCGTGCGTGGAGGTGTGGCTGTCGCCGCAGACGATGGTTTGCCCGGGCTGCGTGATGCCCAACTCCGGCCCGATGATGTGCACGATGCCTTGCTGCTTGCTGTGCATGTCGAAGAGGCGCACGCCGGACTCGCGGCAATTCTTATCGAGCGCCTCGAATTGCAGGCGCGCGTCGGTGTCGATGATTGGGAGGGTGCGGTCGGTGGTGGGGACGGAGTGGTCCATCACGGCGAAGGTGAGATCGGGGCGGCGGACTTTGCGTCCTTCGGCGCGCAAGCCGGAGAAGGCTTGCGGGGACGTGCCTTCGTGGATGAGGTGGCGGTCAATATATATGAGCGCTGGCTGGCCGGGCTCTTCGTGGACGACGTGGCTGTCCCAAATTTTTTGGTAGAGCGTTTTAGCGATAGTCATGATAGTTCAAGTGAATTTTAGCACCACTGTAACCTGGTGGCCATGGCCGCAGGTCCACACCACCCCGGCAAGAATGCGTGTCAATCCGAAAGAATGCGAGCAGCTTGCTTTTCTGACGATCCGTTTACCAATTCAATTTCGCGGGGAAGTATTTTGCAATCAAGTCTTCGTAATAAGGGCGCAGCTCCTCGACGTTCGGCCGCTCCTTAGTCTTCGAGTACAGGTCATAGGGGTTAAATTCGCGGACCCATCGGAACATCTGCTTGTCGCAATCGTCCATGAGATATTCATATTCGCCCTCACGGTGCGCCGAATAGAACGAGTGATAGCGGATCATATACAGCGCTTCTTGCGGCAGATGATCTTTGACGACGTGATATAGATATTCGTCGTGCCCCCAGGACATATCCACTTGATCGAGCCCGCCATGCTCAGAATAAAGGCCCATCCGCGTCTGATAGTCGGGAATTTTGGCATCGGGATTGAGCGCGAAGTATTCGTGCAAGACGATTTTGGGCGACCATGCACAACCAACCGGAAAGGTGTCACCGACGACGGCCCATTGCGGCTCACCCCAGAGGCAAAGAATCTTCCCGAGGTCGTGGATAAGCCCTGTTAGAACGAACCAGTCCGGTTTAGCGTCGCGCCGGATGGCCTGCGAGGTCTGCATTAAATGCTCGATTTGAGTGAGCTCGGTGTCTGGATCGCTTTCGTCGATCAATGTGTTGAGAAATTCCATTGCCTCCCAGATTCCCATCTGGGCGCGGTTTCTCGCGAGGAATTGTTTTTTCTTATTGAGAACGAAATCGCGGGTCTGGTAAGCATGATTTTGGCGGTAAAACTCGCGAACACGCGGCGGCGTGGTGTCGCTATAATCGCGGAAATCGTCGGGCTTTTTCTTTTCGGTGTAGCGAGTCTTGACGAAGTCGTCCCACTCTTCCAAGCCTCTTAGCGGGCCAAGCTGAGTCGCCAACGTTGGTTTCAGGGTGTTCATGATCTGTTGCACCTTCTCTGTTATCTAGTATCTACTGCGTTGAGTGAGTGTCAAGCGCCACGACGCCCCCCCCAGTTTTCTGTAAGAGCGGATTCTAAAGGACTTGCAGGCGCGTTTTGCGTAAGAGCGCATTCTAAAGGACTTACGTTGTAGTATGCGTACGGCAGTGGGAAATTGAATAACGGTCGCCCCACACCCCCGGGGGTTTTGTATGGATGTGAAATAAAAGGGGTTGCGAGAAAAGGGATTCGTAAAAGTATGAAAACAAAGAGGCGGCAAATACTGACGCAACAGTGACACGGGAGGTTCGCAAGGGACAGACTCAGAGTTTGTTGAGTCGACGCAGAGTTTCCCAAAGACCCGCGGGGAGCAAATTGGGGGACGAGGCTAGCGGCGATCATGGTCTTAGATATCACAGAAGTTAATTAACCACAACCGAACGGAGGTACAGATGAGGTGCAGGGGAGGGGCGTAGTCGGAGGATCTCCGCCTGGAATGACGGATCTTGGGCTGGCGAAAGAGTCCGGCTTTGCCGGCAGGAAGGAGATGACAAGGGACGACAGGCGGGGGCATGTCGCAGAATGTCGCTTGCACGGGTGCGAGGCTAGGGCTAGCTTCGCCGATATCGCCGGGAATGACTCGCAGCGGCGTGTGGAGGTGCGGCTTGGTGCAACGGAATTGGCGGGGAGCCCTTTCCTTTGGGCTTTGGATCGCGCTGGGGATTGGGGCATTCGTTGCGGCCGGTTGCGGCACGGATTGGTTCAAAGTGACGTCCGTGCAGGTAAGGCCGCTTAATCCGACCGTGACGGCAGGGGCGACGCAACAATTTACGGCAATGGTTGCGTTCAACGGAAAGAGCCCAACCGACACGACGGGGGGCGTGACGTGGGCCTCGTCGGACGGCACGGTTGCGAACATCAATTCGACAGGCTTGGGTACCGCCCTAAAAGCGGGGTCGACAACCATCAGCGCAACGACCGGAGGCGTGACGGGTTCGACGATACTGACGGTGACGGCAGCACGGTCGCCAGTCTCGATCGTGGTCACGCCAGGAAACCCAAGTGTAACCATTAGCAGCAGCGTACAGTTTAAGGCCACGGGAACGTTCAGCGACGGGAGTACCGCCGACTTGACGAGCAGCGCGGCCTGGAGCAGCTCCGACACGGCGGAAGCCAGCATCGGGAGCACCGGGCAGGCGACCGGGGTGGCGATTGGCAGGCCGCAGATCACCGCCAGTTCGGGAGGAATCAGCGGTTCGACACGGTTGATTGTGTTGGAAGGGTCGGCGGCGGCAGTGCCGCGGTTCGCGTATGCGGCGAACCCAATCGATAACACGATATCCATCTATACAGTTGATGCGGTCAGCGGCCAGCTCCGTGACAATGGCTATGCCATGGCGCGAACTGGGCCAATCGCCATCGCTATCGACCCCGCCGGAAAATTCGCCTATGTGGTGAACAACAGCGACAACGATGTTTCGGCGTTCACGATCGATCCGGCTGCCGGGGGGCTTACGGCAATTACTGGCGGACCTTCGGCGGCAGGGTCAAGCCCAAATTTCGTCGGCATCGAGCCGTCAGGGAGTTTCGCTTATGTCACCAACGGAGTGTCCGGAAACGTATCGGGGTACACGATTGACCGAACGAGTGGGGCAATAACGGAGATTGCCGGCTCGCCATTTGCGGCCGGTATGAGCCCAAATGCATTGGCGTTTGATCCGCGCGGAAAATTTGCGTACGTAACGAACAATGGTTCGGGGGATGTCTGGGTGTACGCGATCGATGCGGTGAGCGGAGCGCTAAGCGCGATAGCAGGCTCACCCTTCGGCGCCGGAACAGCGCCTTTCGGGATCGCCATCGATCCAGCGGGGAAGGTGGCGCTGGTTGCGAACGCGAACTCGAGCAACGTCTCGGCGTTCACTATCGACGCGACGACCGGCGGGTTGACGCCGGCGGCGGGTTCGCCTTTCGCAGTCGGGTCGTTGCCGGTGTCCGTGGCCATAGACGTTTCGGGGAAGTACGCCTACGTGGCGAACACTTCTTCGAATAGCATCTCGGCATTTTCCATCAACAGCACAACGGGGGTTTTGAGCGCGATAGTGGGAGGGCCGTTTGCGGCAGGATCCATCCCAGAGTCGTTGGCGGTGGACCCTTCGGGAAAGTTCCTGTACGTCTCGAATGAAGGCTCCGCCTCGGAGACTATCACGGGCTACACGATCGACCCGGCGACAGGGAAACTGACGGCGATGGAAACCATTCGGACGCGAGGGTCGGGGAGAACGATTGCCTTGAGCGGAGGGAGCGCGGCGGTGAGCTACACGCCGAAGTACGCGTACGTGGCGAATTTCGGGGGCAATAGCGTGTCGGCTTACAGCATAAGTGCGGCAACGGGAGGGCTGACGGGTATTGCGGGGTCGCCATTTGCGGCGGGTTCCAGTCCGCCCACGGTGACGGGGGACCCTTCGGGAAAGTTTTTGTACGCCATCGATGCGGGCGGCGGAACGATTTCAGCTTTCACAGTGGACCGGGCGTCGGGGGGGCTGACAGCGGTGCCAGGGTCGCCATTTGCTGGGGGGACGTTGATGCTGCCGTTCTCGATGGCGGTGGACCCCTCGGGAAGATTTGCGTACGTGACAAATAACGCCCCGACCGCGCATACGGTGACGGGTTTCACGATCGATCGAACGACGGGAGCTCTGGGGGCGATGACTGGCTCGCCGTTCAACGCGGGATCGGCGCCCCAGCTTGCGAGGGTCGAACCGGCAGGTAGGTTCCTTTACGCGACGAATGCGCTCTCCAATAATGTTTCTGGATTTGTGATCGACCCGGGGAGCGGGCTGCTTACACCGATGGTGGGGTCACCCTTTACTGCGGGAACGAACCCTTTTGCGGTGGCGATTGATGCGACGGGCCGATTCGTTTATGTGGCGAACCAGCAATCGAACAACGTCTCGGCGTTTACGATCGATCCGGTGACCGGCGGACTAACCGCGATTGCCGGATCGCCGTATGCGACGGCGGCGATCCCGATTGCGATGGCGACGGATGTCAGCGGGAAGTTCGTCTACGTGGCGAATCACGGTTCGAGCAACAATGTGTCCGCATACTCGATCGACCCTTCGACTGGGGCGTTGACCCCGGTCGCGGGATCACCGTTCACCGCGGGCACGGGACCGAACGACGTGTCGATCGATTTGTCGGGGAAGTTTTTGTACGTGGCGAATGGTGGTTCGAACAATGTCTCCGTGTTCAGCATCAACGCGGCGACTGGAGCATTGACGCAGGTAACCGGATCGCCGTTTGCGGCGGGAGCGACTCCGGGATCGGTGGCGGCAACTGTACAAATCCAGTAGGTGGTCGCTGTGGGCAGCGTAGACTCGTCATGGACTCAAGCATGAACCGCCCTACCCGCCTTTCGTGATTTAATTGAGGAAGGTGGGAAAGGGGCCATGAAATGCAATTCGGTAGAATCAGCGGTGTCGCATTGATCTTGCTGGGGATTTTGCTTTGCGGACTTCAGTTTGTGCAGTACGTGACACCCCCCAAAAGTCCCGCTGCTGCGGACCCATCAATGGCTAGGCCCGAACACAAGACCAGTGCGTTGCCTGGAATCATGGGGGTGGCCTCGCTTGTCGTGGGTGTGGCGCTATTCGTAACCGGTCGTCGTAGAGACGAACCGGATCCGAAACACGCGGTAAGATAATTCGTACAATCGAACCGCAGCTGTCTTATTTTGTGTTGCGCAATGCGTCCTCGAGGCCGGGGATTACGCGGACTACAGGGCCGTTCCAGAAGGATGCAGGTGCTTCGTCATTCCAGTGCGTGTGCGGGGCGTATAGGATTGCGTCGTCCCAGTAAAATCCACGGCTTACGCAGCAGGGTTTTACTTCTAGCGGCTTGGTGGTTGTTCTTCGATTCAGCTCCTGGGCTACAAGATGGTTGGGATCCCAGAACTGCATGGCGCGTTGGTCTGCGATTCTGGCGAGATTGCTTCCGCTTGGCGACGTTAGATCGGTAGGTAAGATTGGCTCCCAGACTACCAGGACGCGGAGTTTCGTGTCCGAGTGGGTGGCAAGAAACTTTTCGGCTGCGGAGGCCCCCCGCAGACAGGTTGCTCAAGTGGGAGAGAGCAAGAGAAGAAGGCGAGGTTCGTCGGCCGCGGAGTCAAACGCGTTTTGGAATTCGCTGAAGGTCGATGCGGACAAGACGGAGAGCGGGGGCTGTCCCGCAGGCGTCTTGGACGGTCCCCAAAGATAGACACCCACGCACAGCAGGAGTGTCGCCAGTGCCAGACCGAGAATAAGGCGTTTTCTCATTTCATGACCGGTAGAAATGATCCGCCAGGAATCCGGCAATCTGCTGTGGGAAGAGAATCATAGCGAGCACAATGGCGACGGCGGTCCAGAGCAGCATTTGCCCGATGAGGCGGCCCTTCACGGCGCACTGCTTGGCGCGGCGCTGCTGCCAGAATCCGAGACCGATCAACGCGATGGAAAACACGAGGAACCAGGGCCGAAAGCGTAGCAGGAAAGCGCTCGCTCCGGCGGCGCCAATGGCTGCGGCAAAGCCGAAGGGCACGCAGCACGCCATGGTGGCAAGGGAGCTGACGATTGCCGCGAGAGAGGCAGAGAGGCCCGTGCCCGATTTCATGGATTCTCTCCACGGATTGCTTCGAGGAGGGCGCGATGGATCATTTCCGCGGCCGGGACGCCGGGTTGTTTCTCGCTCGGATACAATCGACAGGAGAGTGCAAACTGCTGCACCTCGGAGTCGCCGGCAATATCACGGCCGTTGATGCGAATGGTAGGAGAGCCGCGAAAGTTCAAGTTCGCGGCCGTGCGCGCATCGGCGACCAGCACTTCGCTGATTTGAGCGGAAACTTTCTCGACGGCCAAAACCCTTTTTAGCTCCGCCATCGCCGCGGGGTAGTGCGGGCAGTCCAAGACATACAGTACCTCGATTTTCACGCGGCATTCTCCGAGCGACTACTTTTGCCGCCGCGCAGGAGCGGGCAGCGGGCACTTTTTCGGCGAAGCTCCTTGTTGCACGTCCGCAACGCCCTTTGCAGTTCGTGTTGCAAGGTTTGGAGGTCGCGGAGCTTTTCGCTGACCTGCAGGAGTTTTTTTTGCAGGCGAAGGCGGACGGGGCCACACGGTTGCAGGGAAGTTTTGCGCAGGGCGAGAAGCTCTTGTACTTCCTTGAGCGTAAATCCCAGACATTGAGTTTGGCGAATGAATCGCAGAGCTTCGACGTCCGTCTCGTCGTACTGCCGGAAGCCGCGTGCGGTTCGCGGAGGACGTGGGAGCAAGGCGCTGCGCTCGTAAAAGCGGATGGCGTCCGGGGTGAGGCCGATTTTCTTTGCCAGGCTACCGATGTGCATTGAAGCGCTCCCAGTCAAGAACATACACCCTGGACTATAGTCCTGAGTCAAGGGGTAGACTCTAGCGGCGCGCTGGGCAGAGCTTTGTCACTGGGCGCGAAAGCGGAGGTCGAAGATTTTGTAATGCGAAGTTTTTTGGCACTGCGGACAGGCGAGTGGCGTTCCGCCTGCTGCCATTTGCGGTTTGGGTGGCCAAGCGAAGGGGTCGCGTACTTGGTCCTGCGGCGTCTCTACTTGCCGGTAAGTAAACTCGTGTTCACATTCGGGGCAACTGAGAATCCAGCGTGGCATGGGGGCATCCACGACATCAGGAATATCACAATCGGCATAAGGAAGTTATAAGGAGAGAACCTGAGGAAGGCTGTAGTGCGCATCCCGTGCCGAGCGTGCGAGCGACTTACGAGAGTACGGTTACGACTAGGCACTGCGGCATGAAAGGTTGGCGTCAGTCGTTGTGCTACCATCGGTGTACATTTGGCCGGCGCTCGGTAAGGTCGGCGGCGGAAAATACAAGGGCGAGGATAAACAAAGATGAGTACTTACGGCGGGAAAGAATTGGCAGCTGCGTTTCGGACGGTTCGGAAGAATACGATTCAGGTGGCGGAGGATATTCCGGAGTCGAAGTACGGGCATGTGCCGGCGGCAGATTGCAAGTCGGTGGCCGGAATGCTGGCGCACATTGCCGTGTCGACGCAGATTTGGGAGGAGATTCACAAGAAGCAACGGCTGACGTCGCTCGTGGGCTTGGATTATTTTGGGATACGGGGGCGCATGGACGCGGACGAAGCCAAGCCGCGGACCAAGGCGCAAATTGTGGAACTGTTGCGGACGTCGGGGGAAGAGTTTGCTGCGTGGCTGGAGACCCTCACGCCGGAGTTCTTGGGGGAGATGGTAACGGAGCCGGACGGAAAAACGAACAAGTCGCGATTCGAGCGTTTGCTGAGCGCGAAGGAGCATGAGATGCACCATCGCGGGCAGTTGATGCTGATTGAGCGGCAACTGGGGATCGTGCCGCACGTTACTCGGCTGAATCAGGAACGCGTGGCGCAATTGCGAGCGGCGAAGGCCTAAGCGGCTCACCCTGGGCACTATCGGGCTGCCTTTGCCTGGTCGGGCTGAAGCCCGACCTCTCCGGCGCGGTTATTACGGAGCGGTTTACAGGGCCGCGGCTAGCTGTGGCTGCGGTTCGGAGAAAAAGTCGCCGCCGACTACGGCCATTTCCGGCTGCAAGTGTTCGAGGGCTTCGTCTTCGAGGCCGAGCAGCGGTTGCACAGGCTCCCATGCGGTGAAGTGAGAGACGAGCTGTTTGGTTTCTTGATTGAAGACGATGTATTCGCCCGGGGAATCGGCGAGCAATTCGCTAATGCGAAGTCTAGCCGCGCTCAATTCGTTTGCGGCCTCCACCCAAGCCAAACGATCGTCATTCAACACTTTCATAATATCGAACGGATTTTCCACTGGGTCCCCCTCCGTTGTGAAGTTCGTTTGCAGCGCGTGAAAAGGCGCGAGTGCAAAATAGAATGGATAGGCCTAAGGCGCTATCCGGTAAACCGCTTATCGGGAAGGAGAAGTTGACGTAGGAAAAAGTGCCAGTTTCGCTATGAAGGGCGAGCGCAAGGGGTCTTCCCACGCGAAAAGAAGGTGTTTGCCGGATTGTGAGATTGGCGAGGTGCGCTAGGATGCGTAACAGGAGGCCCAGGCCCCATGATGCAGTGTGCTTCGCTTCTCGACCGCGCTATCGCACGAATCCTTGAACTCTCCGCCGATTTGCAAATCAAGAGACGTGGGACTGCAAAATACTCACTGGAATATTACGACCACGGCGTGACGATCGCCGCGTATGGCGAAGCGCTTGCGGTGCTCACGGCGCTGCAGCAGCAGGAAGAATGCTCTGCATACTTTGGGCTTGTGGGATCCCTGGACACGGTCTCAGAAACGCGCGCCATCGCTTAAGTCAACGATAATATTGTTTCGAACGGCGCGGAGGCTGGAAGAGCCTCCGCGCTTTTGCTTTTTCCTTCTGGCCTTTTTCCTTTACAACTGGCTGCCCCCAAGCTCCGAAACTGCTACAATCCCGGCCATGAAACGACGCACATGGTTGCAAACAATGTCCACAATTCCATTTCTGCCTATGACCAGCCTGGCGGCGCTGCGCGAACAGAAAGCGGAGCCAGGATCAACCACTAACGCGGTGTATGAGTTGCGTGTGTACCACACGTATGAGGGGAAGCTCGACGACTTGCTGCGACGCTTTCGCGAGCACACCACAAAACTGTTTGAGAAGCATGGGATCAAGAACGTAGCGTACTGGACGCCGATGGATGAGCCGCTGAAAGGGAAGACGCTGATTTATGTCTTGAAGCATCCGAGCCGCGAGGCGGCGGCAGCGAACTGGAAGGCTTTCCAGGACGATCCGGAATGGAAGAGCGTGCGGGATAAGTCGGAGGAGAACGGGAAGATCGTCGAGAAGGTGGATTCGACGTACATGACGTTGACGGATTTTTCGGCGGCAGTGTAGGACGCTGCCGGGCACCCTAAACATAGCGGTCCCTTAGGACACAGAGGAAATCCGAGGCGGGAAGCGCTTCGCAGCCGAGGATTGAGTTTTTGCTTGTGGCCGATCCTGTGGAACCTGTCAAATTCACGAAGGCTGAGCTGGCCGCGCTAACTGCGGAGATGCTTGCTTGGGTTGGGCAGCAACGGGAAAAGTATCGCGCATCCAGCGAAGTGCTTACGGAAGAACGAAAAGCTAGCTGGCGAATTTCTTCTCGCCACAGATTCTCGATCAGCTGAGGATTCGCGACGTTTCGAACGCAGAAGAAAGAATTCCCTACCCACCGTTCTACGAACGAGTGCGCGCCGGGGGTGCGCGCGTGGTTCCAAACGCAGCGCACATGACCGCGATTCCGTTCGTTGACGTGGCTCTGTTCAACCGCAAGCCGACTTTGCGGACCATATTCCACACCCTTGTGCATGTATCGCAATTCGCAATCGTGGGTCTGGAGCGAGTCATCAAGGGTTACTTCGAGACGTTGAACGAATCCGGCTTGTGGATGGTGGTGCCGTACGAGGAGCAGGCATACCAGTTGGACGCGAGGAACACACGAGATCCGGCGGACGTGTTTTCGGTGGAAGAGGAAGTGCGGAATGGCTGCGCAAGGGTCGCTTTTCTTGAGGCGCCGCCACCTGCCACCGTTAACGCGCCTTGCGGCTCCGATAATGAAATCCTGGCTCAGTGGGTGGCGGCGGACTCGCGACGGACGATTACGCCGGATGGGGCGAGCTGGTAGCCTTCGTCGCGGACGGTGTTTTCGGCGGCGGTGCGCAAAGTTTGTTCGTCGGCATTTTTCGGAGAGTCGCAGTAACGCCGAATGACTTCTTCACCGCTTTGGATGCGGACCAACCACTTGGACTTGCCGGGATCCCAGGAGACTTCCACTCGATCAGCGGTCATAGAATCCTCCACAGTTGAGGTACATTGTAGTCCAATCGCGTACAGCGCGGATGCGGAAAAGAAGAAACACAAGATGTAACATAGAGGGCGGAGAAGAGAATGAAGAAGGTGAAGTGGGGAGTCCTCGGGGCGGCGTCAATTGCCGTGCGCAGGGTCATTCCTGGCATGCAGAAAGGGACCTATAGCGAAATTGCCGCGATTGCTTCTCGCGATAAGGGAAGGGCAGAGGATGCGGCGGGGAAGCTGGGGATTGCGAAGACGTATGGGTCGTATGAGGAGCTGTTGCGGGATGGTGAGATTGAGGCGATTTACAATCCGTTGCCGAATCATTTGCATGTGCCATGGTCGATCAAAGCGGCGGAGGCGGGCAAGCATGTGCTGTGCGAGAAGCCGATTAGCTTGAATGTCGGGGAGGCGAAGACGTTGCTGGCGGCGCGTGAGCGCACGGGCGTGAAGATGGGCGAAGCGTTCATGGTAAAGACGCATCCGCAGTGGCTGCGCACGCGGGAGATTATTCGCAGCGGCGGAATCGGGGAATTGCGGTCGGCGATGTGCGTGTTCAGCTATTTCAATCGCGATGCCGCGAACGTGCGGCATAAGGTGGAATGGGGCGGCGGGGGGCTGCTGGATATCGGGTGCTATCCGATCACTATGTCGCGATTTATTTTTGGCGAAGAGCCGGCGCAGGCGACGGGCACGCTGCAGCGGGATCCAGATTTCGCTACGGACCGGCTGGCTTCGGCGATTCTGGAGTTTTCGTCGGGGCAATCGGTGTTTAGTTGCGGGACGCAGACGGCGTTTTATCAGCGTATGCATTTTCTGGGGACGGCGGGGCGTGTGGAGGTAGAGATTCCCTGGAATGCGCCGAACGACCGGCCGTGCCGCATTTTTGTGGGTGACGTGCTGGGTGCAACCACGGTGGAGGAGTTTCCGGTTTGCGATCAATACACGATTCAGGGAGACGAATTTTCGCGCGCGATTCGCGGGGAGCGCGAGGTGCCGGTGCCGCTTGAGGATGCGATTGGAAATATGGCGGTGATTGACGCGGTATTTCGGGCAGCGGAGTCCGGGCACTGGGAAAAACCTGAAAAGATTTAACACAGAGGGCACCGAGGGAAGAGCAGAGAGGCAACGAGTCGAGGGAGATCGGCGTGGCGGTACGTCCTGTTTTGCAGCTGGGTGATCCGGGGTTGCGGTCTGTGGCGCGGCCGGTTGACGATCTGGGTTCGGCGCAGATTCGCGGGCTGGTGGCGGATCTGGCGGACACCTTGGCACATTGGCGGGCTAGCACTGGATATGGGCGGGGCATCGCGGCGCCACAAATTGGGGTTAGCGTGCGGGTGATTTTCTTGCATCTTCCGGGGGAGGAGCCTTGGCCACTAGTGAATCCGGAGATTACGTCGCGGAGCGAAGAGAAGATTGTGGTGTGGGATGCTTGCTTGAGCTTTTTGTCCATTTTCATGCAGGTGGAGCGGCACCGGGAGATTGTTGTGCGCTATCAGGATTTGCGCGGCGAGTGGAAGGAAGTACGGGCAGGGGAAGAGCGGAATTTGTCGGAACTGTTGCAACACGAGATTGACCATTTGGATGGAATTTTGGCGGTGGATCGAATAACGGATATTCGGACGATGTGCACGCGGGAAGAGTTTGAGAAGAGATACCGGGCGTTGAGTCCCTACGCGGTGGCAGGGACTAAGAGTTAACGTGGAAAACAGTACGCGGAAAACAGGGACCGCACAGAGAAGAAGGTTCAAATCGGAACCTTGCCTACTTGGATGTTGACCATACTACTGGTTTGATGGGGCCTACTGCGAAGATCCAGGCGGCCGCGCCTAGGAGAGTTACGCCGCTGGTGATTACGAAGGCCCAAAAATAATTGCCGGTGCGTTGAACGATTAGGCCGATGAGCGCCGGCGCGATCCATCCAGCCAAATTGCCCGTAAAATTCTGCAGCCCGGTCCATTTTCCGGAGGTTGTCGGGCCCGCGAGCGTTTGCGTTACCGACCAGAGATTGGAAGTACACATACCGAGGCCGATACAAACGAGAATCAGGATGGCGACGGCGATGCGGTGATTGGCGACGATGCCTACGAGGAGAATGCTCGAGGCGATTAGGGGACCTACTCCGGTAAATGTTTTGCGCACACGTGTGGGAGTAGCGCCGGCGGCGATCCATTTGTCGGAAAGCCAGCCGGACACGAGCGCGGAGATTGCTAAGACGAAAAAGGCGAGGCTGGTGACCGTGGACATCGCTCGGACGGAGAAACCACGCTCGCGAATGAGATAGGTCGGCAGCCAGGTTATGAAGAAATACCAGACGTAGTTGTAGGCGAAGAGCCCGGCGAAGGTGCCCCACGCGGAACGCTGTTGGAGGATCTGAAGGATGGTGGCGCTGATCGGTTCGCCAGTCAGCTCGCCGGCGGCGCCGTGCGCCGCCGAACTACTTGCGGACAAAATGCTGGCGTTGCGGGGTACCGGCGGTGTATTGGGTTGCGCGGTTGGCATCGGCTTTCGCAGGAACTTGAGCCAAGGCAGTAGCCAGAGCGAACTGGCCACGCCGAACACCACGAAAAAAAGTCTCCAGCCAGCGTGGGCCAGGAGCATGCCGCCGAGAAGCGTGCCAACGGCGGGGCCGGAGGCTTGGCCGGCGGAAATGAGCGAGTTGGCGCGGCCGCGCTGCGACTCGGAAAAGTGGCGCGAGATGATTTTGCTATAGGAGGGGTAAGCCACCGACTCGCCGATGCCCAGGATGAGGCGCATTACGAGCAACGACTTGAAACCATTAACGAGGCCGGTGCCGAACGTAGCGGCAGACCACAGAAGGATTCCGAGCGCGAGAACCCAGTTGACCGGAAAGCGATCGACCAGCCACCCGGACACGATTTGGAAGAGCGCGTAGGTGTAGAAGAAGGAAGAGAGCAGAATGCCGAGCTGGTAATACGAGAGGACAAGATCGTCTTTGATCAGCGGAGCGGCGATGGCGAGATTTCCGCGATCGATGTAGTTGATGAAGATCGAGAGAGCGAGAAGGATGGCGAGGCGAGAAAGCTCGGGAGAGAGGTGAGAAGTAGTTGCAAGGGCAGTCGCAGGATTTGAAGACGAGGTCATTGCCAGGGCTTCCTGCGAGTCTCCAGGCTTCTCGCGGGGGCTCATGGAGATCGGAGGAAGTCGAGGACCAGGAGTGTGATGTCATCGTCGTGGGTACGTTGTGCCTCGGCGCCCGACCAGCGGCGAAGCTCCAGTAGCAGCGCGTCGGCAAGTTGTGACGCAGAAGAGGAAGAAGCGGCGAGAAATTTCTTGAGGCGAGACTTGCCAAACTCTTCGCGCGCGGAGTCCATGGCTTCCAGGATGCCGTCGGTATAGATGAGAATGCGGTCACCGGTATCGAGCGGAATCTCCGCGGAGGAATACTCGGCCTCTGGAAAAAGACCGAGCATCAAGCCATTGGCTTCGACTTCGCGGCTCTCGGATCCGCGCCCCTGCGCGGTGGTGCGCGGGGCAAAAAGGAGCGGCGGGTGGCCTGCACCGGCGTAGCGCAAGACAAATTTGTCCAGATCCACGAAGACATAGGCTGCGGTGACGAAGTGCTCTTCGAATTTTCCGCAGAGCGCCCGATTCAGCCCGGCCAGCACGAGCGCGGGATTATCGGCGTGCCCGGCTTGGCCTGCGAAGGCCACCTTGAGCATGGAGGCTATGAGCGCGGCGGGCACGCCGTGACCGGTGACGTCGGCGACGAGGATGCCGATCCTTTGCGCGTCAATCACAAGAAAATCGTAAAAATCGCCCGCGACGGCACTCATGGGCACGTACCGTGCAACAATTTCCAGGCCGGCGAGCCGTGGAACTTCGCGCGGCAAAATGGAGGACTGGATTTGATTGGCGATCTGCAACTCTTTATTGATTTCGAGCAGCCGCTCTTCTTTCGCGAGCGTACGCCGAGCGGTGACGAATCCGAGGCAGCACACGAAAATGAAGAAACCGATCGGCTCGATGTTGTGATGGAAGGGCAACACTTTGAGCTCTGCAAGATTGCCCTCAATCACAAAGAGAGCAAACACCGCCAGACCCGCGAACACGGTCTTGATTTCGCGCGATCGATGTTTTGCCGCGCGCGCAGAAATGTAATAGACCGCGACCAGCGCGCACGAGCCGATCACGAACACATTGTTACCCACCTTCATGGCCTGCTGGCCGATTCCCAGCACGGAGGAGATCAGGTGCGTGATCCCGAAGGCGAGTTGCACGGCCACCATCCAGCGCAGGACCCGTTGCCATCGAGGCTCCACGATTTGAATCAAGAACAGCGTAAACGGAACGGCGACAAAGCAGTCGATGAACAGAATGAGTTGGTCCCAGACAGCATCGCTAGCGGGAAATAGCGAACGGAAGATGTCTTCGCGAAACAACATGCGAACTGCGTAGAGTAGTGAAAAAGAGCTAAAGTAAATCAGCGTGAAGTCACTGCTTTTTCTCCGGAAGAGGAACAATGCGAGGCTGACTAGACTAATCGAAAGCAAAGCTATGCCAAGGGCCACGCCGGCAAGTTGCCAGCGCAATTCGGATCGAGTGAAACCGAGAAGCGAATCGGCAAGAAGGATAGCGGACACGCGAAGGTTATACGTGGTTTCAGTGCGACAAGGCAAACAGGAGATTTGCCACACTCGGACACCGACACTTGCCCGTGGGTATAAATACCCGCAAGCTAACCGCCCAAGTGCATCTAGCGCAGGGTAAGATCGCCGGCGCCAACGTGGGCGTGCAGGGTATACTTGCCCGCGCCGTGTTTTTCGAAAGAGCGGAAGAGGCCGCCATGGGATTCGTGGAAAGGCGGCGCTTCGAGATCGCCGGAGAGGACCGAAGCATCGACGTGGCCGTAGTCCGCGGCGTCACCGACTGAGATATTCAGGTCGCCGGCGTGGAGTTCGATGTCTTTACTGCCGGAAACGCCTTCCACCGACAGATCCCCGGCGGGCATGCGGATGAAGAGCATGGCGGAAGTGGGGATTTCCACGGTGACGGTCAGGTC
>Ga0209736_1000291_pt1 | contig 16097 bp, 17 predicted proteins | sample BlaSpr_A8_Ref_M3_FD_187992 | JGI IMG/M metagenome (GOLD analysis project Ga0209736, IMG submission 187992) | Forest soil microbial communities from Thunder Bay, Ontario, Canada - Black Spruce, Ontario site 2_A8_Ref_M3 (SPAdes) (version 2) | ecosystem: Environmental > Terrestrial > Soil > Boreal...
CAGAATGACATTTGTTGCAACCGCCTGCACCGTTGAAGAACGCCTTTCCGGCATCGGCATTGCCGGTGAGCAACTTCTCTACGGGATACACGTTGGGCAGCCCGCTCGAACGTAGCGCTTGGGTCGCGCGCGCGTGAAGAAAGGCGGCGATATCGCTCACCTGCTCATCCGTCAAAGGCATCGCCGGCATACCCTTATCCGGCCGGCCGTGGCGAATCACTTCACCGATGAGGTCACCCTTCACGTCGTGAGCCACAAGCGGCGAGCGCACGAGATCAGGCCCTCGAGCACCTGTCGCGTCCGGGCCATGACAGAATCCACAAGCCTGCCCGAACTGTTTGTGTCCCCGCTCGATTGCCGGGTCCTGAGTATCAGCCTGGGGCCGAGCTGGGGAATTCGATATGGCAATGAGAAAAACGATTGCTACCAAAAGACCCGCAGACTTAGCCACTCGTCTCGTCAACGCAAAACCCTGCTCAGGCATCGTTGGTACTCACCTCGCGACGCGTGGATTTTAGCACCGAGTCCTGTGAAGCGCATCCGGAGAACTCAGCGCCCGTCACCCATATTGTTCGTGTTGCTTAGAGCTGCCGGTTTGTCGAGCGAGTCAGTGGCCGCGGCACCAGTGATGAGGCGCGCGCCGCGGCTGAAAGTCAGATACTCGAAACCCCACTGAACGAAGACGAGGACGCGGCTCTGAAATTCCACAATGTAGATTAAATGGATGAAGAGCCAAGTGAGCCACGCAAACAGCCCCGCGAGATGAAGGCCGAAAATGTTGGCCACAGCTGCAGCGCGCCCAATGACGGCCATGTCTCCTTTGTTGAAATAGTGAAATGGCTTTGTGTCTTTCTTCCCTTCCAAGCGGGAGAGAACAGTCTTTGCCGCGTAAGCTCCGCCCTGGATGGCCACCTGCGCGACACCCGGTAGCGGTTTCCCATCTCTGCCTAGAGAAAGCGCCAGGTCGCCAACGATGAAAATGTCCGGGTAGCCAGGAACCGTAAGATCCGGATTGACTTTAATTCGGCCGCTGCGGTCTGTCTCCGCGTGAGTGCGTTCGCCGAGCCTTCTGCCGAACTCATTCGTTGTGACACCGCCAGCCCACAGCACGGTTTTTGCCAGCAACCGCTTCGATTTGTCGCCCGATTTATAAGTGATGCCATCGGCATCGATACACGTCACCATCACGCCTTTTGTGACTTCGACACCGAGCCGCGAAACAAGCTGTTCCCCTTTCGCCGAAAGATCCTCGGGAAACGCATTGAGCACCCGTGGCCCACCTTCCATGAGAATGATGCGCGCTTCACGCGGGTTGATGCGGCGAAAATCATTCTTCAACGTTTCGTTGGCGATCTCGGCGAGCGCGCCAGCAAGCTCCATTCCAGTCGCGCCAGCGCCAACAATGACGAACGTAAGCCATGCACGCGCTTCTTCCTCGTTGGTCGAGCGCTCGGCGCACTCAAACGCATACAGAATCTTGTGCCGAATGGCGGTTGCTTCCTCAACGGACTTCAGGCTAGGCGCCCATTGGCGCCAATCATCATTGCCGTAGTAAGAGGTCTGCGAGCCAGTCGAGACAATCAGCGAATCGTAGGAAAACGCAGCCCCGTCTCGCAAAATAACGCGTTTTGCGTCAGGCTCGATATCAGCCGCCTCACCGAGCAGGACCTGCGTGTTTTTTTGACGGCTCAAAACGCCACGCAGTGGCGCGGCAATCTCTCCCGGCGACAACGACCCCGTGGCGACCTGGTAGAGCAGCGGCTGGAAAAGATGAAAGTTGCGGCGGTCGATCAACGTGACGTCCACAGGCGCACGTTTAAGCTTTTGCGCGGCGTTTAATCCCCCGAACCCGCCGCCCAGGATGACGACCCGGTGCCTCTGTTCCATGCCGACCGCTCCCTCGAACGCAACCTCGTTCTCACTGATATCATCTCATCTAGCGTGATTTTCTCCATTAAGATGTCCGAGGACAATCTGGAGATACTGAATAATTCTGGGCACGCGTGACATGAAAACGAAATCGATTCCAAATCCGCCGAACCGCGAGCAAATGGAGCGAAACACGCTGCGGTTGCTCTGTTCCGTCCTCGTAAAGCCTGGCACGCGTCTGGAAATCTGCCGACTCCTGCACAGGAATGATTTTCTGGATCCACTCCAGAGAGCTGTTTTTGAAGAAGTTCAAGCAGCAGGCGTAATCAGTTCGAAACAACTACGGGCGTCGCTGCCAGCCCGCCTAACAGACCGCGGATTCCCAGATTTCGATCTGGACAAACTGCTGGCCCCCAAACTCGCAAGTGAGGCAGAAATCGAGCAACTATTCGAGAGCACGCTGTACCTGCTCAAACTCGGCGGCTCAGACGACCCAACTCTCTTTGCATCCGAGGCCGATGTCCAAGACTAGCTATCGTGTGCTAACTCTGGTGGAGACCCTCGGACTAACCGGATACATTGCCTGGTTTATTTGGCAGCTTCAAACCGCAAAGCCTTATTCGTGGATCGTCTTCCCAATCTGGCTGATTGCAAGTATTGTCTTACATCGGGACACTCCCAAGACGTTGGGCTGGCGGGCTGACAATCTCTGGCCCGCCATACGCCAAGGACTCCTGATTTATACAGTTTTGGTTCTTGGTGTTTGCGCCGCAGGCCTATGGCTTGGGGCTTACCACAGGGTGCCGCCTCGCGTGACCGCGCCCTGGCGTTTCTTTGCCTATTTCGCATTTTGTCTGCTGCAACAAGTTGCGCTGAATTCCTATCTGACGAATCGGCTTCTCTACGGGTTGGAAGAACCTCGCGTGACCGCGCTCGTGGCTGGCGTCATCTTTGCCGCGCTGCATTGGCCAAATCCGGTTCTCGTCCCATTAACTTTCGTCGGTGGCGCAGCGATGAGCTGGCTCTTCTCTCGGCAACGCAACATCCTCCCACTCACTGTGGGGCAAGCCATTCTGGGTACGCTCGTTTGGTGGGTTTTCCCCGTTGCGTGGCATCACGGAATGCGCGTTGGACCGGGCTACTATTCGTTCCACCCATAAAGAATGGCAGTTTGGAAGCGCCGTACTGATAAATGGCGATGGCGATCAAAGCCAGTACAGCCCCGTTGACTCCGACCTGCGCTACATGGTTATAAATTCAGATGATCGTAGTTCGCTGCCGTTCTTCGCGCGCGGCTTGCGCTGGAGAGCGATCCGCTAGACTTCGCCCACACACCAGGGATGCTGGATGAACATTTCGGACAAGCGGCTTGCACGAGCCGATTCTCAAGCACATCGTGCCAGGATCGCCGGATCAGCAACTCGCCGCACGTAGGGCAACACGTATTCGCACCGTCGCTAAATATATTTCCTTCGTAAACGTAATGGAGCCCCGTTTCGAGAGCGATGGCACGCGCGCGGTGAAGCGTTTCCGGCGGCGTGCGAGGCTTATCCTGCAACTTGAAATCCGGATGGAACGCGGTGAAGTGCAAGGGCACGTCGGGCCCCAGATGCGCCAGGACCCATTCGGACAGCTTGTGTGTTTCCGCGGGATCATCATTTAGGGTGGGAATCATCAGGTTCGTGATTTCAAACCAAACGTTTGTTTCGTTCTTCAGCCATTCGAGTGTCTCGAGAACCGGCTGTAAGTGAGTCAGCGTGGTCTTCCCGTAGAAACCTTCCGTAAACGCTTTCAGATCGATGTTGGCAGCGTCGATGTGATCATAGATATCGTGAAACGCCTCATACGTGATGTATCCATTCGAGACCATCACCGTTTTCAGTCCGTATTCCTTAGCGGCCTCGCATATATCGATGACATACTCGCCCCAGATAGTCGGCTCGTTATAAGTAAACGCCAGCGAATCGCAACCATGTTGAAGCGCCAACAAAGGAACATCTTCAGGCGCAACATGCTGGGACCGCACTTGATCCTGCCGCGATTTCGAAATATCCCAGTTCTGGCAAAAGAAACACCCCATGTTGCACCCGGCCGTACCCATACTGAACACACGCGTTCCCGGCAGGAAATGATTCAGAGGTTTCTTCTCAATCGGATCGACTTGCAGCGCCGCCGGAGCTCCGTAGCCCAAGCTGTAAAGTTTTCCACCCTGATTGACACGGATGAAACAAAATCCGGATTGTCCCGAATGAATGTGGCAATGCCGCGGACAAAGGTAACAATGCACGCGGCCGCCAGCCTCCGCCTCCCACCAGCGCCCTTCGTGCAGCTCGTCGGTTTTCTGGAGGATCTTCAGCTCGCTCACAAACGGATCCTCCTTCCCTTCAAATCATACGCCTCTCAACGCGTCCAAACACCGAATTGTACTTTTGATGAAGGCGTGCTTACAACAGGACGTACAGCTTCAGGCGTGGTGACGAATGCGACGCTGGACACGCCGCCGTTCTGCGGCCCAGTCCACAAAACTGATCATGTTGGACCGGTATTTCCAGGAAAGCCGCAAGAATTTTCGCGCATCCAAATTATTCGCTTCCGGACCGAGGAATGTCTCAAATCGCCAGCGCAAGTAAGGACTCTTCCAGGGATTCAGGCGATACCCGCGTGCAACGTTCCAGTAATACTGCAATGTCTTTAACATCGGTTTTCCACGGGCAAAGCGCCCGCTCCAAAGCTTTCTTCGTCTTAACTGCCACCCAGCGGCGCGGAAAGATGCTCGTGCACCAGAAGCCAGCCCGACGGGCGTCTCTCCCAGATTCCTGTATACCGAATCTCTGTTTCTACATTCTTACCGTCTTTTGTTTTTTCGGATAAATGCATCGAAACCGTCGTCCAAGCCACCGTCCCGCGCCGCCGCACTTTCAGATCCTTGCCCGCACTTAGCGATCCGCTCTCCATGTTGTCGAAGAGTGCCGCCTTTACGCCCTCGTGGTATTCCTTCCAACTGTGATAGGAAAACGGAGTGACGTCATAAAACACAAGTCCGTCCTCCTTGGCATAGAATCGGGCAGGATTATCAGGATTTCCCGTACTCCAGGCAGCGCAATAGCCGTCGATGAGTTTGCGAAAGGTCGCATCATCGGTAGCCTTCTGCTGCGCGCGTGCGCCGACAAAAGTCAACAAGCCGCCCGCAAGTGCGAGCGCAACATACAGGAGCCAGCGCCATCGTTCGCCACGTCTGGCGATTGCATTTTCCGTCTGCAAGTCTATCTCCGTCCGCCGCAAGATTTCTTCGGCGCTAATCTGAGGAAAGCCCCTGATTGTTGGGCATACCCTATGGCGAATCGCCTGAATTTGCAAGAGACATCTAATGTGCCTACCCGAAAAACTCACCGTACTTGCCCACCCGTAAACCCGTGAAGGGGCGGGGCTTGCCGCCGTGTTGGCCATGCGAATGGCAACGCATTTCCGGAAGGACACTCGAGTATCGGGCTCCGGCTGACCAACTCGCGCGTGGTTCACCGATGCTAGCCGCCGCTCGCCGGTAATCCCAGCCTCTTCACCGAAAAGCAAATGCACATGTCCCCGCTGCTTCGTAATCTCGCTAATGGGCAGACAGACTGCCCGATATGGAGGCGAGCATGGCAACGCGGCAACATGCTGCACACGAACGAAGAGCCTATTTGGGCAAAATCCTAGTGACGCTTGCCTCCATAGCCCTGCTGTCGGACCTCGCCTTCCTTGCCCAACCCCTTGAAGGGCTGCTTGAAAGACTCCAGGAAGGTCTCTTTGCGCTGGTTCCTTCGCTCGGTCTGTCCATCCTGAGTGCTGCGCGAGCCATCGCCTTCCACCAGCTTGACTACTTCTCACTCGTCACCCGTATCTTGGTATTATTCACGTCGATGGTGGCCATGATCGTCAGCCTCGCCCTGTTGCGATCGCCATCCGCGCGGACGACGCACGCAGACCATTTGGGCGCATCCACATTCCGCATTTCGCGAACGGGAGATCAATAATGGAAGATCGCGATACACGTCGGCAGCCTGACGACGGTCGGAAACATCAGTTTCTAGCCGGAATCGTCTTTCCTGGCAAAGGACAGCCCGAGGCCTCGCGCGTCGGTCTGGTCTGGGGCGCTTTGATTGTCGCCGCGGGCGTGGCGCTGCTCCTCGATCATTTGGGCTTTATCACCATCGGCTCGTTGCTTCGCTTTTGGCCCATGATCCTGGTTTTCTTCGGCGTTGGTCACCTCTTTACTCGTTCGAATCGCGCCTGGGGCCTGATCCTCATCGCCGTCGGAACGGTCTTCCAATTAAACTCCCTCGGCATTACTCGTTTGGGCTTCGCCGATCTTTGGCCTGTCGCAATCATTGCCGTTGGCGTGGTTCTCATCTGGGGCGCCCTGAGACCGCCCGCCGTCGCGTCAAAAATCTCCACCGATTCCACCGACATGTTCAACGCCGTGGCAATCTTTAGCGGCTGCGAACGCCGCGTCAAAAGCCAGAACTTCAAAGGCGGGAGAGCCACCTCCATCTTTGGAGGCGTCGAGCTCGACCTCCGCGACGCAAAGATTGAAGGCGACGAAGCCACCATCGAGGTCAACTGCATTTTTGGCGGCGCCGAGATTCGCGTCCCCGATAACTGGAACGTCCATTCCAAGAGCATCCCGGTCCTCGGCGGCTTTTCGGACAAGACGCACATTTCCTCAGCCGAAGACCCCGCCGGAGGCAAACGAAAAACACTGATTGTCACCGGCGTAGTTGTTTTTGGGGGCGTGGAGATCGACAACTAAGCGGTTTCTATGCATCCACTTCTTACGCCGATCAACCGCTACGGCATTTACCTGCTTGCATGGACTCCGCTCGCGGGAATTCTTATCTATTTGATGGCCGTGCCGGGGAAGCTGGGATGGCTGGATGCAACGGTCCTCGTCGTTCCACTGTGCCTCATCTACCAATTCGTCTGTCTTTCCGCCTGGTATACCTGCAGAGCGACGCCACTTCGAGGTAGCTCGTTCCTTCGCCTCAGATTTACGCACCTGGCAGCCGCTGTCATCATCAGTTTTCTGTGGATTCAGGTCGCAAGGCTCCTCGCCTATGCTTTCTCGGAGTTCCATTCCTTTCGCGGATTGAATGAACGGTTCGCTCCGCAAATCCCTGTTCTCTTCGGCGTCGGCTTTCTGCTTTACCTCCTCTCCGTCGCCTCGCACTACGTCATCTTGGCCATCGAGGATTCCCGCCTAGCGGAAGCTCGCACCATGGAGACGAGCATCCTGGCCCGCGATGCGGAATTGAAAGCTCTGAAGGCCCAAGTAAATCCGCACTTTCTTTTTAACAGCCTGAACTCGATCAGCGCCCTTACTAGCCTCGACCCCGCGAAAGCCCGCGAAATGTGCATTCTGCTGGCCGAATTCCTCCGTATGACGCTGGGACTCGGCGAAAAAACGAGCGTGCCACTCTCGGAGGAACTCTCGCTGCTCCACCGCTATCTAGCCATCGAAAAAGTACGCTTCGGTGCCCGCTTGCGGATGGAGGAAGATCTTCAAGAACTTTCCAGTTCAATCGACCTCCCGCCGCTTCTTCTGCAGCCGCTCGTTGAAAACGCAATCACGCACGGCATCGCCAATCTCCCGGACGGAGGCACGGTGCGTCTCTCCGGCCACAGCCACAACGGCCGCGTTCTTCTTGCCATTGAAAATACTTTCGACCCGGACTCAAGTTCGATGCGAAAAAGTGGTCTCGGATTGAAAAATGTCCGCAACAGGCTCGAAGCGCGGTATGGCAAAGACGCGAGCATCCGCGTCAGCTCGGAAAATGGAAATTTTCGAGTGGAACTATCGTTTCCCGCGGATGCCGCCGAGGTGCAGAATTGAGTAAGCACGACGAAAAGAAAATCACCACACTCATCGTCGACGACGAAGACCTTGCGCGCCTGGTTCTGCGCGAACTGATTCAAACGCATCCCGAGCTAGTGGTTGTCGCGGAGTGCGCAAATGGTTTCGAGGCCGTGAAAGCAGTCGCCGAACACAAGCCCGACCTGATTTATCTCGATGTGCAAATGCCCAAACTCTCCGGATTCGACGTCCTCGAACTCATCGGCACGGAGACTGCCGTCATCTTTGTCACCGCCTATGACCAGTACGCCATGCGCGCCTTCGAAGTCCACGCCGTCGACTATTTGCTGAAACCGATCGGCCGCGAACGCTTCGAAGCCGCTCTCGAACGCGCAAAATCCCGCTTGGGTGAAAAAATACCACTCCCTCCCGAACTGGCCGCCGCCGCACGCCCGCCCAAACAATTCCTCGAACGCATCGTAGTGCGCGATGGAACCCGCGTTACGCTCATTCCGGTGGGAAAGCTCGACTACGTCGAAGCTCAAGATGACTACGTGGCACTTGCCAGCGAAGGCAAAAAGCATCTGAAGCAGCAAACCATCGCAAGCCTGGAAGCCTGCCTCGATCCAGACCGATTCGTCCGAGTCCATCGCTCCTACGTCGTGAATTTCGAGCGTGTCGCGCGCATCGAGCCTTACGGAAAAGACAGCCGCCTGGCGATTCTGGCGGATGGCACACGCCTCCCAGTCAGCAAGACAGGCTACGCCCGCCTAAAAACGCTCCTCGATCAGCGCACCTGACCCTAATTTCTAACTTGCGATAGACTAACCGTGGCGAATCCTTGTAGGGGCACAGCATGCTGTGCCCTCTGTCCTCAAGCGTACCGATCAAGGCGCGGTTTACACTACCCACTGCCCACCTTCACCACTCACGCACCCAACCGCCGCACCCAAATACGCGAAGTAGCCGGCTTTCCCAAATGCATGGTGCGCCCATCCGAACGCAGCGTCATAGTCTCGTCATACTCGCGCTTCAGCACTTCGACTTTGGTCGAAGGCCGCAAGCGCAACCCTTCCAAAAACTCAAGAAACTGGCCGTCCTTCTCGTAAACACACAGAATTTCCGCATTTTCGTTCGCACGCAAATCCGAAAGAAGTACGGCACCCTGACTCCTCAGCTTCGCCACACCGCCTCGCATGGGCACGCCATGCGGACACGATTTCTTGTCGCCAAAACGCTTCTGCAAGAGCGCCTCGACTTCCGGCGAGATCCCATGTTCCAGCCGCTCCGCTTCGTCATGCGCCTTCGCCCAAGACAACCCAATCACTTCCGTAAGCAGCATCTCCGCCAGTTGGTGCCGCAAAGCCAGCCGTTCGGCAACCATCCGCCCTTTCCGCGTCAAATCGATTCGCCCCGTACGTTCCACGCGCACATGCCCGTCCCGCGTCATACGCTTCAAAGCCGCGGTGACCGCCGGAGGCGTGACCTTCAACTCCTCCGCAAGCCGCGCGCTGATGGGCGTCTGGTCCTCCTCAAGCATCTCCCAAATCGCCTTGAGGTAATCCTCCTGCGAAACGCTGGTTTTTTCTCGCCTCAAACTCGAGTCTCCCCGATGCAGGTCATCTCTGTCCGCTTCCCTTTTCGCGGCCGTTTCCCCTTTCACCTTCGGTACGCGCCGTGAACTCGCCGATTCCAGATATCCTAACCCTGCCAATCAGTTGCACCACGCGACTCTCGATGTCTTCAAAGATTCTCTGATAAGTCGCGGCGTCGGAGCCATAGGGATCTTCAACGTCCCAATCTTCGACCTTCGAGGCGTCCCGGAACACCACAAGACCAGGGTGCCCGGTCATATTGATGATGATATCGGCCGATTCTAGATCAACGTCCTCAAGCGGCTTTGATTGCAACCCATCAGCAGAATAACCATTCTTCGCCAGCGTTAACTTGGTTAAGGACTGCACGCGCCCAAGCGCCGCCACTCCAGCGCTCGATACTTCCATCACGTCGGAACCGATGTGCGCCGCGATTCCCTCCGCAATCGGACTTCGGCACGAATTGCCCAGACAAACAAACACGACTCGCGCTCGACGATATCCTTTCACGCAGATCCTCTCACTGGTAACAGCCTAACCGCGTAGGTGTGTCGGCTGCAATACGGACCATACCCCAATCTTTTCCTCTTGACGCAAGCCACCGCCAGAAGTGCACTCTTGTGCAGGAAAAAGTCTTTATAGGCAGCCTCTGGCTGCCTTTTTTATTTAGTGCAGCCGCTAGAGCTTGGCAATGCACTTCAGCGTTGATTCTCAGTCCATGGAAGCGTTCGGCGGTGAATTTGAGGACATATTATGTTTACTTGCAAGCTCCTTAGAATCAACACTTGCAGGACCAGCCCACAACTATTGATTCTAATCAACTTGCAGAAAACTTAAGTCCTTTAGAATCCACACTTACAAAGAACAGGGGAGGGTAGGCAGAAGAGGGCGGATAGCTCAGCCACTTCTTGGAGTGCTCCGTCATCGAGCTTGTGGGACAGCTAATCTTGGCTGTCTTCTGCTTTCCCACAAACTATCGGGTGCGGGTCACAGAACCTATCGCCCGACTGACGCCGACTGTCTCGGACTGGCTTCCACCAACTCCAGGAAGCGTTTGTGCACAGTGGCATCCTGGGTCAGCTCAGGATGAAACGTTGAGGCCATGACGTTGGCTTTCCGCACCAGCACGGGCTTGCCGTCGTATTCGGCTAGAACTTCGACTCCAGGACCTACGCGATCAATCATAGGAGCGCGGATGAAGACCATCTCCATGGGCGCGTCTGTCAACTTACTGGAACCAAAAAAGACGTCGCTGGCGAGCTGCCGGCCATAGGCGTTGCGCAAAACCGTCATGTCCAGCAAGCCCAAAGACGCTTGGGGGGGATTCTTCACCGCCGTCGCAAGCAAGATCGCGCCGGCGCACGTTCCGAAAACAGCTCCGCCATCCGCGGCAAATTTCTTGACTGCGTCAAACAGGCCTTCTTCTTGCAGAAATTGCAGCTGCGTGGTGCTTTCGCCGCCAGGAAGGATTAGGCCGTCGCAACCATCCAGGTCTTTGACTGTGCGCACTTCCAGAGTCTCCGCAGCCAAGACTGCGAGCATTGCGGCATGCGCCGCAAAGCCGCCTTGCACCGCCAAGATGCCAATCTTCAATTCGTGGGCTCCCTTAACTTGCGATCGGAGGCACGGCATGCCGTGCCCCTACGAAACTGAACAAATCGCGTTGGCTTCTACCAGCCGCGCGTCGAAAGCATGTCCTTTTCTTCGAGCTGGCGCACATCGATGCCGCGCATTGCTTCGCCTAGCTCCTCGCATGCCTCGAGCACGGCCTTCGGATCATCAAAGTGCGTGGTGGCTTTCACCACGGCTTTCGCGCGCACTTCCGGATCGCTCGACTTGAAAATCCCCGAGCCAACGAAGACAGCTTCCGCGCCAAGACGCCGAACGAGGGCCGCATCCGCCGGAGTAGCGATTCCACCCGCGGAAAAATTCGGCACAGGCAGCTTCCCCGTCTTCGCAATCTGACGAATTAGATCGAGAGGCGCGCCTAGTTCTTTCGCCTCGTGCATCAGCTCATCTTCGCGCAGCATGGTTAGCTTTTTCATCTGGCTCACGATGGTGCGCATGTGGCGGACGGCTTCGACGACGTTGCCGGAACCGGCTTCGCCCTTGGTGCGAATCATCGCCGCGCCTTCGGCGATGCGGCGCAATGCTTCGCCGAGATTGCGCGCGCCGCAAACGAACGGCACACGGAAATCATGCTTCCAGACATGGTTCTCTTCGTCGGCGGGCGTCAGCACTTCGCTCTCATCGATGAAGTCCACTTCGAGCGCCTGAAGCACTTCCGCTTCGGCGAAATGTCCGATGCGCACCTTGGCCATCACCGGGATGGTCACCGTTTGCATAATTTCGCGGATGATCTTGATCGAGGCCATGCGCGCCACGCCGCCTTCTTTACGGATGTCGGATGGCACGCGTTCCAGCGCCATCACGGCGCACGCTCCCGCCTTCTCCGCAATCTTGGCTTGCTCGGCGTTGGTCACGTCCATGATGACGCCGCCCTTGAGCATCTCTGCCAGGCCGACCTTCACCCGCCATTCGTTCGCATTACCGTCTGCACCGCCACTGCCATTCACTTTCTTCGCGTCCATGTCACTTCTCCTCTCGTTCTAAATATTTCCAGTGTATTTTTCGCCGCTAAAATTCTGTGTACCGCGTACCTCTACGTGCTCCGTGCTTCGGTCGTGGCCTTTTCTTTCTGACCGATCACCACGAATCGTCCTGTGCCTTTGGCCAGCACTTCGCCAGCGCTATTCCGAATTTCTCCAACGAGGAACAGGTTGCGTCCTTTTACTTCCGTCTCGTAGCCCTCGACCACGATCTCTTCATCCACTTTTACGGGCTTCAGATATTGGACCGTCAACTCCGCGGTTACGGCGCGAACTTCGCGAAAGCGGCAGACTTTTCCCATGGCTTCGTCCAGGAGCGTGGCAATAATTCCACCGTGAGCCATTCCGCCGCCGCCTTGATACGCCTGGCCCAAAATGAATCGTCCCACGATCCTGCGGTTGACGTTGTCCTGCACAAACGTGAGCTTCATGCCGAGATCGTTCGATCCGCCGCAGCCAAAGCACTTGTTCGTTGGGTTCGGCGCTAATGTAATCGTGTCGGTCAAATTCAGCCAGCCTCTCCGTTTTCTTACTGTCCTGCTTCCATTGTTCGATGCTGCATTGCAATTGGGTCATCGCTTCACACAAGCGCAACGCGGCTCCGCTCGGCGCGCCGCACGCCTCGCTGACGCTTGCGCATCTCCACGCGCAAAATATCCGCCAACGTTGCGACGCCACGCGCGATTTGCTTTTCGTCCAAGCCGGCGTAGCCGAGACGCAGAGTGTTGGGCAGCGGATTCTGCACGTAGAAATAGCGGCCGGGCGCGAAGAGAACTCCGCGTTCTTTTGCGTGAATCAAGAGCTCGCTGGCGTCAAAGCCCGGCGGCAGTTCGAGCCACAAACACATTCCGCCATCGGGACACGTCCAGCGCGTGCCCTCGGGCATGTGCTTGCGAAGCGCCTCGTCCAAGGCCAGCAGGCGCGAAGCGTAGACCTTGCGCATTTTGGCGAGATGCTTGGTGAATAATCCGCGGCGCAAGAATTCCGCGAGCGTCGCCTGGGCGAGTTGGTCTGTGTGCAGATCGGTGGTCTGCTTGACGATGCGAAGACGCTCGATGGCGGTCGCTGGCGCAACTATCCAGCCCACGCGCAACCCGGGAAAGGCGACCTTCGCAAAGCTATCGATGTGAATGACGATATTTGCGCGGTCGAGTTGCTTCAACGAAGGCACGCGCTCGTCGCGAGCGTGCAGCCGCGCGTAAATGTGATCTTCGACCACGGGCACTTGATGGCGTCCAGCGAGTTCCAAGACTTTGCGGCGAGAAGCCAGCGGCATGGACGTACCGGTGGGGTTCTGGAAATCAGGCGTGAGTACAATCAGTTTCACGCGGTTCGCGGCGAGCGTGGCTTCGAGAGCTTCCAGATCGAGGCCGAGAGTGGTTCCAGGCTCCGGGCGTGTTTGTATCGGTACGCCGAGACAGCGCGCTCGTGCGCCGTGGAAAATCGCCATCGCACCGGGGTACGTAGGATTCTCGAGAATCACCGAATCTCCCGGCCGCACAAAGGCTTTGCTGATGACGTCCAGCGACTGCTGGCAACCGTCGGTGATGAGAAGATTTTCGTCTTTCGCGGGGATGCCGTCGGCACGAAGATGTTCGAGCAACGCTTCCTTCAGAGGTCCATAGCCGTCCGAAGGTCCGAGCTTCAAAACATCAGTGGCTTCGCGGCGGAGGACTGCGTTTACGCAAATCTGCAATTCCTCGACGGGGAAAAATTCTTCCGCGGGACGGGCCATCACGAAGGACAGGGCATTTTCCGGGGCGCTGGCCGTCAAGCGACTGAGCGCTTCTTCTCCGCGTTCGTCGGCGAAGAGTAATTCCCAGCGAAGGCCCTCGCTTCCGTTGAGGACGGGCGGCGGGGGCGGCGTAAGCTTCAAGCCATTGCCATTGCCCTTGATGTATGTGCCGCGGCCGACGTGGCCTTGAATGAGACCTTCCGATTCAAGCTCCGCGTAGGCATTCGCGACCGTGGTGCGATGGACGCCCAGCATGGTGGCTAGTTCGCGACTGGCCGGAATGCGGTCGCCGGGGCGCAAATCGCCCGCATGGACAAGCGAGCGCAGTTGGTCGCGAAGCTGGATGTACAGCGGGACGTGACTTTGCGGCTGGAGATGAAGTGGCAACATTGTCTCTCACCTAGAGCCAATTCTACACGATATTGGCCTGCTGCAAGAGCCAATTTGTCTACTTAGAAGGATTGTCGGATTCCGGAGGGTTTCCGGATTTCGGAGGGGTCGGCGGGTGCAATCCTACCTGGCCGGTCGTTTCTCCCTCGGCCAGGTTATGGAGGCACAACCGCGTCGGATCGGCCTCAGCGCATTGGTAGATTTGGACGAGAGGGAGATCGGTGTCGTGCACCTTGTAAGAACCGCCTTCCATGTCCGAGGAGTAATCCGCCGAGTCTGACGCCACGGGACTTCCCTTCCGCGCGCGAACGCGGAACTGGCCCGAGGAAGGCTCGTAATTGGAGTAGGTAAAACACCGTCCAATGCACGCGCGATCCACAAGGTGACCGATAAATTGCACGCGGGAGTCCTCAGGGGCTCCGATCGTCGGGATCACCCGCGTTCCGTAGGGGAGCCCCGAAAGCAGTTTCTCGGCATTGGATTCCATGCGATTGAGAGCTTTTGTGTCTTGATAGAGAAACCCGAAGAACACGATCGCGACGGCCAGAAACCCGGCGAACTGCCACTTCTTGGGCCGCAGGCAGGCCAATACGCAAAGACCGAAGATGGCAGTAATGGTGGTGAGCCGGAAAACTAGAAGTCCAATCCAGCCCCCATAAAGCGACGGGCGAAGATCTTCTGGAAGAAGAGCGGTGGCACAAATTGCGACAAGATAGAGCTGCGATGGGAGAATCAATAATTTCAGTGACGCCTTGTCGCCCCTGGACGAGCGCGCTTGGAACACGAAGGATGCGATTCCGAAAAGGACAGCTGCCCAGGCGAGCCAGACGTAGCGGACGCTGTACAGTGCCAGTTGGTCGGCCCCGTTCAGAAGATAGAACGGGGTATCCGACCAATCCACCGGAAATTGGGCTCGATGCGCCAGATACCAGCGCGCGGCGAAAAGTACCGCTAGACAGGCAGTTGGCGCCGCCAAATTCCACCACTTCGGCAGTTTTGTCCAGATCAACAGATACAACCCGGTGCCCAGAAGCCAAGCGAAACCCAGGGGGTGTGCAAGGAGAACGAAGGGCGCGAGGCACAAGCCGAGGAACCGCTCCAGTCCCCTTCCCCGCCACAAAAGCGCCAAGCTGAAAGAGGCCAGCCCGACCGACAGATAGTAGTTGAGGAAACCCATGTTGAAGGAGTATCCGTAAGCGAGCATGGCTATGCAAGGCGCGAGAAACCAAGGCGGCCGGCCGCTCGCGGCGGCAATGAAACTAGAAACTCCCCAGAAGAAAATCAGCACGGAGATCGAGACTACAAACTTTTCAGCAGCGGCAAATCCCAGAAGGTTTGCGGTGTGCAGTAACATCCAGTCAAACAGCACATTGTTCCACTGGCGTACGAGGTAGAGACCCGGCGCTTGGCCTTTTTCGATTAACTGGGCCAGCCACGCATTATAGACATGACTGCCTAAATCACCGGCTTCGATGCGGCGTTGCCACAAGCACGGTACGACCAGCGCGGCAGAAATAGCGAGGATTGCCCATTTTCTTGCGCGCACGAATTGCCATTCCTGCGATGGCTCCCTCGCCTCACCGGTCATCTTTCATCTCGCAATGCAGCTCCCCTTGCCGTGAAATTGTTTGGAGGCATTCTACTATCTCCAGAGCAAAGGGACCGAGTCTAGACCAAAACGACTGGGCAAGTTGGGGCGCAGCATGCCGCGCCCCTACAAAGGTTTTGCCACACTTGGCGGACTATCTTGAGAGTTGGTTTTCGCCGAGCTTTTTGAGGCGGTCGCGGAGGCGACGCTGAAGCGGTGTCGGAGTGTTGGGATTGAATGCGACGAGATACCAGAGCGGCTGGCTGCGATCCTTGCTGAGCCAGGTGAGAGTGCCGGCGTCGGCGTTGGGATGGCGAGCAACATTCTCTCGAATCGCGCCGTAAGGATGCTTGGCAAGCTTGTTCAAAGTTTTCGCGTTGGCGCGCGGATGCTCGCTGATCAGGCGGAGCAGATAGAAGTCTTCCTCGGGAGCTTGCTTGACGAGTTTTTCCAGCATTTCGGGTTTGGCATCGGCGCTCAG
>Ga0209736_1000292_pt1 | contig 16083 bp, 17 predicted proteins | sample BlaSpr_A8_Ref_M3_FD_187992 | JGI IMG/M metagenome (GOLD analysis project Ga0209736, IMG submission 187992) | Forest soil microbial communities from Thunder Bay, Ontario, Canada - Black Spruce, Ontario site 2_A8_Ref_M3 (SPAdes) (version 2) | ecosystem: Environmental > Terrestrial > Soil > Boreal...
GTTGAAACCATTAGAAGCGTGGAGAATTCAAAGAAGCTTTGGAGGCCGTCGCGCTGCGTGTGAAGCAGGTGCGCCACGCGATGGGCGTTGAGAGCCGACGAGTTTGCCGAAGAGAACGCGCCGCAGCGGAAGTGGACGATACTAACCCTGCCGATCAACACTCTCGTAGTCGCGAATCGCGGTCGTGAGGCTCCATAGCTGCGATCTGACGTTTTAGGCCCGGTCGCTGCCCTTCCTCATGCCCAGTGGGAAAAACGTCCGACCGCCAAAAACAGGGCGAGCAACAATAGCCCGGCGGGAACAGCCGGCGATTCGTGGCGGCGCAAGTGGTAGAGAACCGCCAGCAGCATAACTGTTGCAAGTCCAGCGGCGGCGATGGGGCTGAGCCACGGAGCAACGTTGGCTGCCATTGGAAGAACAATCCCGACTGCACCCGCGAGTTCAGAAAGACCGATGAACGTCACCAGTCCGCGTTTCAGGTCCATCGGACCATTCTTCTCCGACATCGCTTTGTACTTCTCGTATGCGAACACCTTCATCGAGCCCGCGGCGATGAAGGCCAACGCCAGAACTGCCTGCACGACCCATAAGACGATATTCATATGGTGTTCCTCCCGTCAATAAGCGACTGCCTGGCGGTTCTGATCAGCAAAAAGTCCCGTGATTCTTTCCACAGCGAATTTCAAGGCTGCAGCGGCTTGCTCCCGGCTTTGATGATCGGCGTAGATGAACGTCACGTCGGTGAGCCCAATAAATCCGAGAACGTGGCGCAGGTACGGTACCTGGAAATCGAAGGCTTCTGTAGGGGTGCCCTTCTCATAAGCGCCTCCGCGAGCAGTGATGACGACGACCTTCTTCCTCTCCAGCAGCCCCCGTGGGCCATTTGGTCCGTAACTGAACGTCTTCCCGAGCCGCACAATCTGGTCAATCCAAGCCTTCAATGGGGACGAAACGGAGAAGTTGTACATAGGTGCTCCGATGACGATGGTGTCTGCCGCCCGCAGTTCTTCGATCAACCGATCTGATGTGGAAAGATACGACCGCTGAGCAGGCGTCAACTCTGACGTTTCGATGTGTGTCGCGCTCCAATCATCCGTAATGGGCGGGAGCTGTGTTGCCGCCAGATCACGGTGTATGACATCGCCGTCTGGATAATTCTCTTTCCATTCCTTCGCGGCTCTCGCCGTCAACTGCCGCGTCACCGACGCGGTCCGTGCGCTGGAATCGATCCGGAGTAACTTCATTTGAACCTCCTCGTCCACAGAATTCATCGAACCTGTCAGAATAGATGTCCAGGCACCTGGACTAGACCCGTCTGTTCGTCCAGTTTTCTTGTCCAGAAGTCCAAATAGGAGGACCGAGATGGACCCAATTACAGATCTCTTCCTGACCACGCAGGTCGGCAGCGTGGTTCATGCGAGGCTGGAAGCTACTGCGCCGTGGGGCCTCAAGAGAGAGGCGAACGCCGCCGAAGGAACTGCAAGAGACTCCGCGCAGCCCGAGATTTCGCCGTTGCAACTCGCGCATTTCGGAATGGTTTCTCGCGGTAATTGCTGGCTCAGTGTCGAGGGCATTCCTGACGCGTCGCCGCTCGCCGGAGGTGACTGCTTCCTGCTGGCGCCCGGAAGCTCATATACGCTCCGCGATAACCCTCGAACACACGCGCGCAGCTTTTGCGAGGTCGCCCCCAGAGACCGTAGTCAGGTGATCCAGTATGGCGGCGGTGGCGCGCCTACGACCATCGTTTCGGGATGGTTTCAATTCGATCAGACCAGCGTCCAAATCCTTAAGCGCTTGCTGCCACCGCTGATACTGGTGCGCGGTGACCAAGCGCAAAGCCTCACGCTGCACACAACGCTGAACATGCTCGCGTCCGAAATGGCGGACCGGGCGCCCGGATCGGACCTTGTGGTCAACCGCCTGGCGGACGTCTTGTTCATCCAGTGCATCCGCGCACACTTTGGGTCGCGATCCGAAGCTTGCAAGCGCGGCGTCCTGCACGCGATGTTCGATCCGCAAATCGGCGCCGCTCTGAAATCCATGCACGAGCAAGTGGAAGCGCCCTGGACAGTCGAGTCGCTGGCCGCAACCTCCGGCATGTCTCGCTCCGCATTTGCGCTGAGGTTCAAAGAGCTGGTCGGAGAAACGCCTCTGGAATACCTGACCAACTGGAGAATGCACAAGGCGACGGCATTGTTACGAAAGGGCGATAGAAAATTGTTCGAAGTAGCGAAGGCCGTCGGCTACGATTCCGATGCCGCGCTCAGCAAAGCGTTCAAACGTGTTTTCGGCGTTGCACCCAGGGAGTATGAACGAAATGCGAGAGTTCAGTAAGCGGGAGCAACGATCAACCTTTGTTCCGACTGAGCGAACCATCGCGGCCGTCGGTCTTCAGAGTTCTGCCTTAAGGCCAAGCACGTAATGCCGTCTTCGCGATCCGTAGCAGTTGCTCACGATCTGCGCCGTTGATGGCCTGTAGCAGGGCAAGGTGCAGCGCGTGCTCATTTTGGAAATGGACAACTACGTCAAAAACAGCGTCGACGTCCGCATCTACAACCTCAACAGGTCCGGGCGGTGCTTCTGTTACCCTTTTCGAAGAAATACGGGACCGTCTCAAGGATGTCGGACGGCCGGTCCCGCAGGGCCGGAATCTAGATCGGCAGCACGGCAAGCCGGTTAAACAAGTCTTCCCGAAAGGCCACTCAACGCGACGAGCGGGGTGCCCGTAAAGCGTGAGTCGGTGAACCTTCGCGGCCCGCCACGGCAGTCGATCTCCCACTCCGGTTCGCGAATTCGGCCTGTAAGCGCACTGCATTCGCGGTCTGTCGAAGAGATGTCGAGAGTGAACCTCGCGAAACACGACGGACTATCGGCTCCACTATCCATCGAAGCGAAGCCGGAATGTCGCGGCTCAACCCGATCGCCTCGAGCTCGATATAGACGCCACCGTCGCGTTCGATATAGCGCGCGATCCCGAATAGCCGCCAAATGATGCCACTGCCTTCGCCCTCGTGCAGCGTGTGCTGAGTAGCGGCGCCGTACTCTTCTATTTCCTGGACCCGCGTTGTCCGGGAGACGCTGTATCCGCGTCGATCGTCTACATGAACGTAGCAGGATTCGTAATCGGTATCGAACGCGGTTTTTAGAAGTAGCGATCTGTTTACCAGAAGCATCGAAAAGCGGTCTGTTGCTTCGCTAGTCGTGATCACTTTGGAATCGATCACAGTTGGCTGGTACCAGTCTTTGTAGCGCGCATAATCGTTCACTACATCGAGGACGTCCCTGAGTGTGGCGTGGGCGATGAAGACCGCGCCAACCCAATCGTGAATCAGTCCTGACGGCACTCTCTTAGGATTCTGCGGGCCGACTGGCGAGACCACAACATCGCCTGCTCGAACCTTTGCAAGCCGATCCGGTATTTCGTCCACCCACAGGAAAGTCTTGCCAGGACTCAGACGTTGCTCCATTCGCATGCTTGCAGACTCGACGTATTCTTCCCATTGTTTCGACGTGATGGGCTCAAGGCTGGCCGCATGGATCGTGGCTGGAAAGAACAGTGTGATGAGAGGAATCATTGGAAGCACATACGCACGGAACCGGTCCCACCCATCACATTTGGTGACTCCCATTGCGGATGTTACTGGTTGACCGACAATTGCGCCAACCAAAGTCTTCGCCAAAGGCGACCTCGCGACAAACTGTGCGCCTGCCTGGTGCAACCTCCGGAGCAGCGCACGCCCGGAAGGATCGATACTACAAACATCGCCAACGGCAACAACAAGCGCGCGATTGCCGATCGTCGACGAAGCAGTGCACCACGCCTGTTCCAGTTGTCTGGCGGCGTTTCTGCTGAGGCTACCCTCGATTTCGAGGCGAAAAGACGTAGCCCCATCGTGAATGTAGATATCAAAATCATCACGCCCGTCGCACGCTGCGTGGGTAGTCGTTCGCTTCATGTGAATTCTTTGGCGCTTGGCCATCTACGCCTCGGCACTTGCCAATCCCCGAATTCTTGATCGTTCGATCGCTGCTAAGAGCATGAGTCGCGCCCGAAACAGTCGTGTCTTCACGGCCGGAATGCTCGATTGGAGCCGTTGAGCTGTCTCTCGCGCACTGAGCTGCTCGAGATCGCGAAGGATTAGGACCTGCCTATACTTGTCGGGGAGTATTACAACGGCGTTGCGAACCGCCTGTGTTGCCTGAACGCGAGCGAAAGACTGGTGCGGCGATTCGCTTTGAGAGACGAAGGCGTCGAGGCCGCCGATCGGCTGACAGGTCGGACGGCACCGTTCCCGGCGGTAGAACTGCAGTGCTTCATTGATGGCCACTCGAGTCATCCACGTGCGAAAGCTGGATTCTGACCGGAATGTCGATAGATGACGCCAGACTTTCAATAAGACCTCCTGGAGCAGATCCTCCGCATCGGTTGCGTTCCCAACCATCGAGGCGATGCGCTTCCTAACTGCGATCAAGTGGCGATCCATCAATACTGCAAAGCATTCGGTTTGTCCTTCCAATGCCAGCTTGATCAGTGTGCTGTCTTCGAACCTTGCGAGCGGTCGGGTCATGTGATTACCGTCGTCGTTATTGGAGAAGATGCACCAGATCAGCAAGTAGTTTGACGGGAGCGCTGAACTTTTGCCAACCGGAGCCGCTCCTTACTGCTCCTCTCAAATGAAGACCTGTGGCTTTCCGTTGGCAAAGAACGAAAACTGTACCGCTGGACGACGACATCCGGGTAGTGTGCGAAGATCTCGGAACGGAATGCCAGGTCCGGCTCTCAGGCCGAATTACAATTGACACCTCACCCGGCTTGCGCGTGTTCCTGCTGCAGCGCCTGGAATCCACAAGATGCCTAGCCCTGACCGTAGACTTTTGCGAAGTCGGTTACGTCGATACCTCAGGACTCGCCATGTTGGTCGAGACGCTTAAGGCCGCACGAACTCAGGGGAAGACTTTCCATCTGAGAGGGCTCCGAGAGCGGCCGCGGTACCTGCTAGAAACGACGCGGCTCCTGCATCTCTTCGATGAAAGAGACGGCCGAAACGCTGCGGGCGAATCAGTCGTCGTTGAGGGACCGAAATGACGACATCTATCGTTGAGCGTGTCGGCAGTGCTACCCTGCGTCACGTCGAGTATGTGGGTGCCCTCGTAATTCAGCTCCGGAACGCTCTCGGCGCCCTAAGACGAACTCTACCGCTCGTCGGGAATCGCTACCGGTGGCGATCAGCAATCCATCAGATGCTCGCGGTGGGGGTCGACGCATTTCCAATGGTTGGAATCATGGCCGTTTGCGCCGGATTTATCCTGGCGATGCAAGGAGCTTCGGAACTCCGCCGTTTTGGGGCGATGCAATTTGTAGTCGACTTGGTGACAATTGGTTTCACCCGAGAATTAGGGCCATTGCTCACGGCGATTGCAGTGAGCGGACGCTCAGGTTCGGCATTTTCCGCGGAGATCGGCAGCATGGTGGTTACCGAAGAGATAGACGCCTTGCGGACGATGGCTATCGACCCAGTGGAATTCGTGCTTGCGCCGAAATTCCTAGCAGCACTGATTGTGCTGCCGTGCCTGACAGTCATCAGCAGCGCCTGCGGAATTCTGGCGGGTGGCCTCTTTATGCGCCTTAGTACAGACATGGCGCTTAGCGTCTACCTCCGGTATGTTGTGCAGTCAATAGTGCTGCATGACGTCATGACGGGCTTGGTGAAGAGCCTGGCCTTCGCAACGATCATTGTGCACGTCGGGTGTCTTGAAGGTTTCCGGGTACACGGAGGGCCGGACGCTGTTGGCCGGTCGGCTACAGCGGCAGTCGTGAAATCCACGTTCTTGGTAATCCTCGCTGACGTGGGATTCACAGCCATCTTCTACCTGACGGGAGGAAAGTGAACCATGGCCGGAGCGCCAGCACACGCAGGAACGGAACCGGTTATTTCCGTCCGCGACGTGGTGGTTAGTTACAACGGGCGGCGGGTACTCGATGGTATCAACTTAGACATCTCGCGCGGAGAGACGATGGTCTTGCTGGGAGGCAGCGGATCCGGCAAAAGCACGCTCTTACGGCAAATCATCGGCTTGGAGCGTCCGCAATCCGGCCGGATTCTGGTGAACGGTGTAGATCTCGCAAACTGCAGACTGGAGGATCTAAAGAAGCTGCGGCGTTCGATTGGAGTAGCGTTTCAGAATGCAGCGCTGTTCAATTCCATGTCAGTAGAAGACAATGTCGCCCTACCCCTGCGGGAGCACACGCGGCTGGAAGAATCGACGATCCGTCTAATGACTTGGATGAAGCTTGCGGTGGTCGGGTTGGCGGAATTCGGAAAGCTCAGCCCGCAGGCGCTTTCCGGGGGAATGAAGAAGCGCGCTGCCGTTGCAAGAGCCCTTTCGCTCGACCCGGAGATTCTGGTCTTTGACGAACCCTCGGCCGGCCTAGACCCGATCGTGGCAGCGGAACTCGATGAATTGATTTTGGGTCTGAAGCGCGCGTTCAATATGACTGTTGTCGTGGTGACTCACGAGATGGCGAGTGCATTCCGAATCGCGGACCGGATGGCAATGCTGTACAAGGGCTCGCTGATCGCGGTGGGCACAAAAGGGGAGCTCCAGAGCAACTCCCATCCACGTATCCGGCAGTTTTTTGATCGCGTGCCGGACAAAATCGCAGACACGGGAGCACTTGACGAGTATTTCCAACGGTACCTGGAAGGGGGCTCAGTATGAACACAGAAACTAAGGTCGGGACGTTCGTAATCGTTTGTTTGCTCCTGCTGGGTGTGACGGTTTACTACGTGGGTAACGAGGAGTGGGGGCGCCATTTGACGCCGTACAAAACCTACTTGCGCTACGCCGGGGGCGTGGCGGCAGGGTCGGAAGTGCTCTTCGGCGGTATTGCAGTCGGCCGGGTAACGACTGTTCGAGCCTGGAGCCAGGATCCAACACAGATCGAAATCCTGCTTGAGGTGAAAGAAGGCACGCCGGTGAACGGGAAATCTGTGGCGAAGCTTGGTTCGGTGAGTCTGATGAGTAGCCCCGCAATCTCGATCACAACGGGCGCTCAGGAGGCTCCGCGCCTCAAAGCAGGGCAGGTGATCGCTTCGCAGGAAACTGTAAGCATCGACGATATGACTCGGAAGCTGTCCGGAATTGCGGACAGTGCGTCGGATTTGATCGCCCAGGTACAAGGTGAACTCAAGGGAATCAGCGGGAAAGCGCAGACGCTTCTCGCGAACCTAAATGAAGCAACGGGACCAAGAAACCGCAGGCAGATTGCCGAGATCCTGCAGGAAGTTAATTCAATGGTGGTTCAGCAGTCCCCTAAAATTGACCGGATCACGGATCAGGTGCTATTGGTGAGTCGGGACGCGGATTTAGCCATCGAGAAGATTGGCCCTTTGGTGGATCACACGGACGCGACGGTTGCCAATGTCAATTCCACAATCGATCAACTGCGTGACCCGATCCGGCAAGATCTTGCGCAATTGCAATCTACGCTTGAGCAGGCGAAGAGTCTGATCGCCAGCGTTCAGACCGTGGTACGAGGCAACGATGACAACATTCGCGAAACGATAGAGAATCTCCGCGTCGCCACAGAGAACCTAGATCAATTGACGAACCAGGTTAAACAGCGTCCATGGAGCCTGGTACGAATCCGCCAGCCGAAGGATCGAAAAGTGCCCCAATAAGCGTCCCTTCACGCAGCGCGGCTCACCGCCGCAACCGATTGCAGCGCATCAGAGCGTTTATGTACTGAAGAAAGTCGCGGTTATTGGCAAACTCTGCCGCCACACCGTCCCATTCTCGTTGGAAAAGAGGCCCGCTCAGAGTGTTCTTGATTTCACGCTCCCAGAGCATCCACAGAGGTTTCGAAATGTATCCGCCCTTGTGAAGGTAATAGATGTCGGCTATGAACTGGATGGTGTACAAAGTGCAGTCGGTCAATTCTTGGCTCGAAGGGGGGAGGGGTTGAGAAGGATTGCGGTTCGCAAGCCACGCTTCGGTTGGAAACAAGCGTAACAGCTCTTGGAATCGTCCGGAAAACTCGATGAACATTTGGGCGTTGAGCTGCCGGTGCTGGTTTCGCAGAGCCACAAAAATTCCGAGAGATGCAACCACAAGGGTTCCTACTTGTCCAAGTTGTGCGAAGATGTCGGCGAGCACTGTTGTCATCTACCCTCCGTCGAACGTCGATCTTCATTGAAAAAGATCGTTCTAGAGAAAAGAGCCCTGGCGCAGCTCACCGGTTGGATTCCACCAGTGCTAGCTGACTCACCGTGAGCATCGAGCCCAACCAACCGCACTCTGCGAAGCTCTTATCGTTGTGAAGGCGGTATTTCACATCTAGGCGCGGCACCAGGACGACACAACACTTATGCGAAAAACACAATGCATTTTCTTCTTGACAATCGTGGCAACATTTTCTGCGGTAGCTGCAGATGACACCGTGGCACGGCTTGGAAAGGCCCTGGACGTTCTCAATGCGATGACGGAATCTGGGCACGGGATTCAGCCGCAACAGATCGCCGGCGCCGACTGCGTTGCTGTCATTCCTGGATTCGAAAAGGGCGCCGCGGTTGTCGGCGTTGGCTACGGGCGGGGATTTATTTCCTGCCGGAACGGCAGCAACTGGTCGGCGCCAGGCGCGGTCACATTAGAGAGCGGCAGCCTGGGTGTTCAGGTCGGCGGCGAGAAGATCGATATCGTCATCCTATCGTTGGACAAGGAACGGCGCTCGAAGATGCTTTCTGATCGGTTCGCGATCGGGTCGGACGCCTCTGCTGCGTGGGGAAACGGTAGGTCGGCGCACGACGACCCCAACGCCAAGATTCTTTTTTACGGTCAGACCAAAGGGGCTTTCGCTGGCTTCGGTCTTGACGGCGCAATCCTGAAGCCCGATCAATCCGGGAACAAATCCCTGTATGGCAAGACATTAAAAAACAGCCAAATCGTTGAAGATGGAACGAAGACGCCTGCAGCCGCTCAGGCGCTCATCGCAAAGCTCGCTCAAGAATCCAACCGGTGACCCAAGAGACGCTTAGACCATGCTTACTGTAACGATCCAACCTCATCGTTTCCAATTCACGAGCACAGATGGACTGCCCATTGCTTGCGCGAGGTGGGATAGCCGCGGACGTGCCCGGGGAATTGTTCAGATCGCCCATGGACTAGGCGAACACATCGCACGGTACGTTGGCTTGATCGAGTATCTCGTGCACGCGGGCTTGGTTGTGTATGGCAATGACCACCGCGGACATGGTCGAACCGCGCTCTCGCCGAAGAACTTTGGAGATTTCGGAGACGGCGGATTTAATCTGCTCGTCCAGGATGTCGCGCGGTTAACGGCGATTGCCAAAGAGGAACATCGCGACGTGCCTTTCATACTTCTTGGGCATAGCATGGGGTCGTTCGCGGCGCAGCAATGCGTGATCGATCACAGTGAATTTATCGACGGGCTGGCCCTCTCTGGTTCCGGTGCACTCGACGGGCTAGTTCGCCTTGTTCAATCCGATAAACGTAGTCCCGCAGAAATCGTGAATGCGGCCTTCGAGCCAGCGCGGACGCCGTGCGACTGGTTAAGTCGCGACCCCGCAGTCGTGGATGCATTTATGAATGACCCGCTGTGTTTCGGATGGCTACAACCTGCTGCGAACCAATCGTTCTTCGCCGCGGCGTCCCGGCTGGCCGATCCGGTTCGTCTTCGTCAGATTCGCAAGGATTTGCCCATCTACGTGTTTTCGGGAAGTGAAGATCCCGTCGGCCAGCAGCTCGAAGGCGTCTCCGTTCTACTTGACCGATATCGCGATGCGGGTATCCGCGATATCGAACACGATTTCTACGCTGGTGGGCGACACGAAATGCTAAACGAGATCAACCGGGACGAGGTCCGTGCGAATCTCCTTCGCTGGATCTCCGGAGTTCTTTCCGGCAAGACTCATCCGAACGGAAAAGAAGCCGCGAAAGATTGCCGAACCTAATAGCAGATTAGCCCGCTGCTCTCGCCGGAGGCCACAAGCAGGTGAACTGCAAGGGCCGAACAAAGGTCGAGTTCAGCCATGTAACAAAAGCAGTCTTTATGAAGCAAGCACAATTGACTTGATGCCGTGGCCTGAGATCTGGGACAAGAATGGGCGCGAAGTTCTTCGGCGAATTCATGGGGACTCTCGTCCTCATTCTTCTGGGTAATGGTGTTGTGGCGAATGTTTCGCTCCGGCATTCCAAAGCGGAAGGCGCTGGATGGACGGCCATCGCCGCGGGCTGGGCGTTTGCCGTGATGGCGGGCAGCTTCACGGCGACCGCTTGCGGCAGCCCCGATAGCCATCTGAATCCAGCCATGACGCTGGGAATGGCGATCGTATCAGGCGATTTCTCGAAGGTCTTGCCCTTCTTAGCGGCGCAGCTTCTCGGCGCCGTGGCCGGAGCGATCGCCGTGTGGCTCCATTTTCTGCCGCATTGGAAGGTGACCGATGATGCGAACTTGAAACTCGCGTGCTTTTCGACGTCGCCGGCCATCCCTAACTTTGGCGCGAACCTGCTGAGCGAAATTATCGGTACCTTCGTGCTAGTAACGGTTGTAGGAGCTATCTTCTCCGGGAAGGTCGCGGCGGGTCCGGTCGCAGGACTTGGTACGGTCCTAAGCGCTGCGGTGATATGGGCAATTGGCTTGTCGCTGGGTGGAACCACTGGATACGCGATCAATCCTGCCCGCGACTTGGGTCCGAGAATCGCGCATGCCATGTTGCCGCTCGGCAAGAAGGCGGGATCGAACTGGGGGTACGCTGCGATTCCAGTCGTCGGACCATTGCTCGGTGCCATGCTGGCCGGCATTTTCGTGCGCGCGGCGCATTTCTAAAACCATACTTGTAATATTCACCTAGGAATCAACAGCTATTTTGCCAACTGAAGGATTGGTTTCGCGCTCCTCTCATGTGAAGACGTTGGCTTTCCAAAGTGATACAAGGGGCATTCCTTCCCGGGACTCGCCATGGGGAATTGAAGCACAAAAGACGGAAGCATTCGCAGAAACGATTCCACTCTGGTCGAAACATGCAGATCTCCACGGGTTCGTGCGGGCCGCTCATTGAGAGGCGGCTCTTGGGCGACCGGGCACCCGAACGGCAGCGTCTGAAGTTGAATCAGTGGCAAGGCAAAAACAGAACCTACCACGGCGTGAGACTCGAACTGCCGAAATCGAGGGCGTCGTCGCACAAGTAGCACTCGTCGCTCACCTGCGCAAAGAAAGGCAGCCACATCACCTCAGAACGCGTTTTTTCGGCGGCCGCTCGAGTTCGAGTTGCCCAGCGAGGCGGGCAGCGAGTGGAAATGGATCGATTCTGCCTTGATCTCCCGCACGACACATTGCATTTAGAGATGATAAAGCGCAATCTTTCCCAATTCCTGAAAGCTTTGGCCGTTCCAATTTTGTTCGGTTGTCAAGCGGTATCCGGATGGGCACAAACTCTAAACGATTCGCCGGCCCCATCTTGGCAGGACCGCTCGTACATGTTTGGAGACTGGGGTGGCGCGCGAACGAAATTCGAGCGGCAGGGTATCGCGTTCACTTTTCAATCCGTGAATGACTTCCTCCGCGACACCCATCGTGGCGCTGCCAACTGGAGCCGCGTGCGCGGCACGCTCGATATCGACTTCGGAAAGACGAAGTTGGCACCGGGCCTTAGTTTTCATATTACCGGTCTCTGGCAGGGAGGCGGTAACTTGGGCGCCTATATGGGCAGCATCGCCAATCCAAGCAGCCTCGTGAGCGCGAACACGGCCCGCCTCGACTCGTGGTGGTTCGAGCAATCCCTCGCGCACAACAAGCTCTCTATCCGCCTAGGCCAATTTGCCGGTCAGGACTCCTACGGTGTTCAGGGCCAAGGCGGATCATACTTGCTGGAGCCGCTCGGTTACGCGCTGGGCAACCTCTCCGCCGTTTACGAGACATTTGATCCGGCATCAACCCCTGGCGCTGAGGTCCGCATTGCTCCCTTTAAGCCCATCTATTTGAAATCCGCCATCTTTTCCGGGAATCGTCACCCGTACGGTGATGACCCCAACGGCTTTCATTTCAAGTTTAAAGATACACCGGTCATCGCGACCGAAGCCGGCTACATTGTTGGCCCCATTCCTTCAGCAACGCAGAAGTCGTATCCCGGTTCGTACAAGTTTGGTGCAGCTTTAAACCCCGGTCCCTTTCCTAACATCGTCACCGGCATCAGGAGCAACGGGGACTACCTGCTCTACTTCATGGCGATCCAGGCGATTTACCGCCCCGAAGCCGGCACCGATCGCGGGCTCGACCTCAACTTCGCAATCGACTGGACGCCGGATAGCGTGACTCGCGTCTACTCCCAGATCACCGGCGGCATTCGCTATCGCGGCCTCATCCCCCGTCGCAGCCGCGATACAGTTGCGATTGGCGTCGTATGCAGCCGGATTAGCGGCCAGTTGAACCGGACGTATGCCAGTCTCGGCCTGTTACCGTTCGGCAACGAGAGAGCGCTGGAAGTGAACTACTCGTTTCAATTCGCACGATGGTTCAGCTTCCAGCCGGTAATCCAGTACTACTTCGACACGGGAGCCAATCCGCGGATGAGGAATTCCACTGTGGTGGGCTTCCGGACGAATTTCATTCTTTAAGGTACACCGCTCATATCATGTACTCATTCAACCCGTATCCGGTGGATGAACGGACGAACGGTATGCGCGATCTGGGTAGAGCCAAGCGCACCGACTGAGAGAGGCCAACCAAAGCACTTTTATGAAGCTCTTATGAGACAGCAGCGTTGATATGAATTCGTTCTCTCGGGTTATCGGCCTTTGGTGCGTCATGACTGGCGTCGCCCTCGGGCAGACAGTTCATCCGGTCGGAAATATCTTTGATCCGCAGGCTACACCAGCGGAGTCTGTCTACCATCTTTCACTGCTGGTGATGGCGGTCTGCGCCGCCATCTTCTTCGTGGTCGCAGGCTTGCTTACTTTCACCATCGTGCGCTTCCGCCGCAAAGGGAATGACGGTCACGAGCCTGCGCAGGTGTATGGGAGCAACCGCATTGAAGTTGCCTGGACCGTGATTCCGATTCTGATCGTTCTTGTGCTTACGATGGCGACGGCGCGGGTGGTGATCGCTCTTCAGAACAAGTCGGCGCCAAAGGACGCTCTTCAGGTCACCGTCATCGGTCATCAGTGGTGGTGGGAATTCCGTTATCAGGATCTCGGGATCGTTACGGCGAACGAATTACATGTACCTGTGAGCACCACTGCCAAGCAGTCTCCGACATTTCTCAAGCTCGAGTCCGCCGACGTGGCGCATAGCTTTTGGGTACCGCAACTTTCCGGCAAGACTGATCTAATTCCGAATCGCACCAACACCATGTGGATCGACCCCCGACAGGAAGGCACGTTTCTAGGGAACTGTGCGGAATACTGCGGAATGCAGCATGCGAACATGTTGCTGCGGGTGATCGTCCAGTCGCGGGAGGACTTTGAGAAATGGGCCGGTGGTCAAAAAACTGAGGCTGCCTACGATTCGCACATCCAAGTCGCCCGCGCCACGTTCCTGTCTCTCTCCTGCGTAAACTGTCACAGCATAAGTGGCACGTCCGCCTCAGGCACGTTCGGTCCGGATCTCTCTCACTTGATGAGCAGAGGCACGCTGGGCTCGGGCGTTATTCCAAACACGCCGGAGAATCTTCGCGCCTGGGTGAAAGACCCGCAGGTGATCAAACCGGGAAACCTCATGCCGAATATGCAACTGAATACCCGAGAACTGGATGAAGTGGTGTCCTATCTCTCCTCGTTGAAATAAGAACCACATGGCGACTACAACATATGCGGATGGCTTGGAAAACACGGAGGCTCTACCCGTGCCCTCGAAGTTGCATGAGTGGATCGTAACCGTCGACCACAAGCGGCTCGGAATCATGTACATCGCGACTTCACTGTTCTTCTTCGCGGTGGCCGGAGTCCTGGCCGCACTCATGCGCGCGCAACTGGCTTTCCCAAATGGAAAGGTTCTGCCGCCAGAAGTGTTCAACCGGCTGTTCACAGTTCATGGAACAACCATGGTGTTTCTCGTTGGCATGCCATTTTTCGCGGGGCTGGCCAACTACCTTGTACCGCTGATGATCGGCGCTAGGGATATGGCTTTCCCACGGTTAAATGCGTTCGGCTACTGGATGTTTCTTTTCGGCGGGATACTACTGTATTTTAGTTACGTCGCCGGGGAAGGGCTTGCCGGCCACGGTACGGCACCCGACGTGGGCTGGTTTGCGTACGCTCCGCTGACTGAGCGCGCGTTTTCCCGCGGGACAAGCACCGATTACTGGATCCTCAGCATTGTCATCAGCGGTATCGGTAGTACGGCCAGCGCGATAAACGTAATCGCGACAATCATGAGCATGCGCTGCAAAGGCATGACTCTCGCGCGCATGCCGTTGTTCGTGTGGTTGATGCTTGTGGTCTCGGCGATGGTGGTTATGGCCTTACCGCCTCTGACTGCGGCACAGATGATGCTGTTGTTGGATCGGTATCTCGGCGCGCATTTCTTCGACACTCAGGCAGGCGGATCGGCGGTGCTGTGGCAACATTTCTTCTGGCTGTTTGGGCATCCCGAAGTCTATATCCTAATGCTCCCGGGATTCGCCTGCGCTTCGGAGATCATCCCAGTATTCTCGCGGAAACCGATTTTCGGACGTGCCGCGATGATCGGCGCCACCGTGGCGATCGGACTTCTGGCGGTGGGTGTATGGGCTCACCACATGTTCGCCGTCGGCCTGTCGTCCTCATCGAACATTTTCTTTGTAGCCTCAACGATGTTGGTCGGTGTGCCAACCGGAATCAAAATCTTCAACTGGCTAGGAACCATGTACGGCGGCAAACTCCGCTTTGATACGCCTATGTTGTTCTGCGTCGCCTTTTTGTTCCAGTTTCTTATCGCGGGCCTGACTGGAGTAATGATGGCGGCGGCCCCGTTCGACTGGCAGTTAACCGACTCTTACTTCGTGGTGGCGCACTTTCACTACGTCCTCTTGGGTGGACTCCTGTTCACGTTGTTTGGCGCCATCTACTATTGGTTCCCGAAGGCGACGGGAAGGATGCTCAACGAGACGCTTGGGAAATGGCATTTCTGGCTTCTTGTAGTCGGTTTCCATATGACATTCGACACGCTCCATTTCGCAGGCATTCTTGGTATGCCGCGGCGTATCTACACGTACGCAGCGGGACGGGGTTGGGAAGGCCTGAATCTGTTGGCTTCGATTGGCGTGATCTTTCAGGCCGTCGCAGTCGCGTGTCTGATATGGAACATCATCCGCTCACTACGACAAGGCGCACCGGCGGGCAACGATCCGTGGGATGCGTGGACGCTCGAGTGGGCAACAACGTCGCCGCCTCCCGAATACAACTTTGCTGTCGAGCCCAGAGTGCGCAGTAGCCGTCCATTGTGGGACCTGAAACATCCGGAAGACCCGGATTGGAAGTACGAATGACACCGACCATCGCAATACAACAAACCGAGTGGACGTTGCCGGATCGCGGCCGGGTTGGAGTGATATGCCTGATCGCGACTGAATTTGCGCTCTTCACGATCTTTGTGGTCGCTTATGTGTTTTACATCGGAAAGAGTCTCACCGGTCCCTCGCCGAGCCAAGTTCTGGAGTTGCCGGTGTGGCCGACAATCTGCCTACTTTCAAGCAGCGTTACGGTCGGAATTGCCGCACGAGCCTTGAAGCGCAATCAGCTACCGAAATTCAAAATATGGACGGCGGTGACCATTCTGCTGGGTTTAGAATTCTTGCGGCAGACTGCACTTGAGTGGCGCCACTTGATCGCAGATTGGCATTTGACGATCACCACGAATCTTTTTGGCACCACGTTCTATTCATTGGTCGGCCTACACGCTGGTCATGTGGTCCTCGGCTTAACATTGCTGTTGCTTACGCTGGGCCTTGGACTAAGGGGAAACATGCGGGGACAGGGCCGGCGATTCGAGCTGTTGGCTTGGTATTGGCACTTCGTAGACGTCGTGTGGGTCGTGGTGTTCACGGTCGTCTATGTAATTGGACGTTAGTCTAATGGCGAACGAAAACG
>Ga0209736_1000293_pt1 | contig 16074 bp, 11 predicted proteins | sample BlaSpr_A8_Ref_M3_FD_187992 | JGI IMG/M metagenome (GOLD analysis project Ga0209736, IMG submission 187992) | Forest soil microbial communities from Thunder Bay, Ontario, Canada - Black Spruce, Ontario site 2_A8_Ref_M3 (SPAdes) (version 2) | ecosystem: Environmental > Terrestrial > Soil > Boreal...
GACCACGCCGGCCTGGGCGCCGTGGGCTGCGCGCCGGATCTCCGTCGGACTGTTGAGCAGGTGCCCGAACTGGTCAAAATCCTCGCTGATCGAGCCACCGATGATGAACAGGTCCGGCCAGAACAATGCGTGCAAACGCGCCAGATAGTCGTTGACGCGCGCGCACCAGTTCGACCAATCGAGCCGCTCCTCGGTGCGCACCCGGGCCGAGGCCGTCAGTTCCGCATCCTGGCCGTGAAACTCCAGGTGGCCGAACTCGGTATTCGGCACCAGTTCCCCGTCCACGAACAGCGCCGAACCGATGCCGGTACCGAAGGTCAGCAGGATGACGACGCCATTCACATTCCTGCCGGCGCCGGCCGCGGACATCTCGGCAACTCCGGCCGCGTCGGCGTCATTCAGAAAGATCACCGGGCGTCCGATCAGTTGCGACAGGCGCGCACCGCCGGCGCAGCCGATCCAGGATCTATCCACATTAGCCGCCGTGCGCGCAATGCCTCCCTGTACGACCGAAGGAAACGCCAGCCCGACCGGGCCGTGGGCACCGAATTCGCGGTCGATCTGTGCACAGGCCTGCAGCACCGCCTCCGGCGTCGACGGCAGCGGCGTGCGCACCGAGCGCAGGGGCGAGGTCATTGGGCCGCGCTCGGTGTCCACCAGCCCGGACTTGATCGAGGAGCCGCCAACGTCGAGGCCGAGCAGGATCGTGTCCGTCATGGCGAGCGGTGACTAAGCTGCCAATGCCATGCGCATCTCACGCGCACGGCGTCGCTCGCGACTTTGCACGAACAGCGCCGAGGCCACGACACCGACGGCGACCAGCGACACCATCAGCGTGGCAAGCGCATTTACGTCCGGGCTCACGCCCAAACGCACCTTGGAGAAAATGACCATCGGCAATGTGCTCGAACCTGGCCCGGCGACAAATTGCGATATCACGACATCATCCCACGATAGCGTAAACGACAACAGCCAGCCCGAGAGCAGCGCCGGCGCGATCAGCGGCAGCGTAATGCGCAGGAACACCGTCGCCGGCCGGGCGCCAAGGTCCAGCGCTGCCTCCTCCAGCGACTCATCGAACCCGATAAGCCGCGCCTGCACGATGACCGCGACGTAGGACAGCGAAAAGCTGACGTGCGCGATCGTGATGGTGGTTACGCCGCGCCCGGCGGGCCAGCCGATCAATTGCTCCATGGCTACGAACAGCAGCAGCAGCGACAGGCCGGTGATGATCTCCGGCAGCACCAGCGGCGCCGTAGTCAGCCCCGCCAGCAGGGCGCGGCCGCGAAATTGACCGAAGCGAGCCAGCGCGAACCCGGCCATGGTGCCGAGGATTACCGCGCCGGTGGCGTTCATGATCGCTATCTTCAGCGACAGCAGGGCGGCATCCAGAATCTGCCGGTTCCGAAGCAGCTGGCCGTACCATTTGAGCGTCGGTGAATGCGCCGCGTCCCACACCGTCACCAGCCGCGACGCATTGAACGAGTAGACGACCATCGACAGGATCGGCACATACAGAAAGGCAAAGCCAAAGGCCAGGATCGTCGGCAATAGCATGGTGTGGCGGCGTCTCACGCCTCGGCCCCGAGCTCGCGGCTGCGATAGCGCTGAAAGATCACGATTGGACCCATCAGCACGATCAGGATCACGATCGCGACCGCGCTCGCCACCGGCCAGTCGCGGTTCTCGAAGAACTCGTCCGACAGCACGCGGCCGATCATCAGCTGGTTTGCTGATCCCAGCAGTGTGGGAATGACGTATTCGCCGACCGCCGGAATAAAGACCAGCATCGCCCCGGCCACCACGCCGGGTACCGACAGCGGAAAGGTGATGCGCACAAACGCCTTCCACGGGGCGGCACCCAGATCTGCGGCCGCCTCGAGCAGCGTCGAGTCATGCTTCTCGAGATTGGCGTACAGCGGCAGAATCATGAACGGCAGATACGAATACACGATACCGATATAGACCGCGAACGAGGTATTGGCCATCTGGATGGGGGTATGGATCAGATGCAGGAACAGCAGCAGGCCGTTGATGATTCCGTCGTCCTTCAGCAGACCGATCCAGGCATAGATGCGCAGCAGAAACGAGGTCCAGAACGGCAGGATCACCAGCATCAGCAGCAGGCTGCGCCGCGCGGGCTCGGCGCGCGCGATCGCCAGTGCCATCGGGTAGCCGAGCAGCAGGCATGCGAGCGTCGACACCGCGGCCACCTTGAGCGAGTACAGGAACGAGTCGAAGTAAAGCGCATCGGTGAACAGAAAATGATAGTTCGCCAGGTGCAGCTTGATCGCGAGCATCCGTTCGTGCGTCCACTCGATCATCGGCGCATACGGCGGTATCGCCATCAGCACTTCCGAGAACGAGATTTTCAACACGATCAGAAACGGCACCAGGAAGAACAGCAGCAACCACAGCATCGGCACCGCGGTCGCGACCGGCCGGCCAAGGTGTTCGACAGTGAAATATCGCAGCAGCCGCGGGAGCATGCCTGGCCTCACACGCTGCCGACTACGGGACTGGAAGCATCCCAGCTCAGATAGACCGCCGCGTCGCGAACGAATTGTTCTTCCGGCTTGCGGCTGTTGTTGGCCACGGTTGCGCGCACCTCGCGACCTGATTCGAGGCGCACCAGGAATACCGACCAATCGCCCAGGTAGGCGATTTCACGGATTACGCCGCGCGCCCAGTTGTCAGTGTGCTGCTGTGCGACGCCCGACAGGCTGATCTTCTCCGGCCGCACCGCGACCCATACCGGCGCGTTCGGCGGCGCGCTGATACCGTGATCGATCAGCACCGTCGAGGGCAGATCCGGACACTGCACCCGCACGAAGTCCGGCTCGTCCTCAACCAGACGGCCCTCGAACAGATTGACCGAGCCGATGAAGTCGGCAACGAAGCGCGTCTGTGGGAATTCATAGATCTGGCGCGGCGTACCGACCTGCACGATCTCGCCGTGATCCATCACGCCGATACGCGTCGCCAATGTCATCGCCTCTTCCTGGTCGTGCGTGACCACCACGAAGGTGACGCCGAGCTGCTGCTGGATGTTGATCAGCTCGAACTGAGTGTGCTCGCGCAGCTTGCGGTCGAGGGCGCCGAGCGGCTCATCGAGCAGCAGCAATTTCGGTCGCTTGGCCAGCGCGCGCGCCAGCGCCACGCGCTGGCGTTGCCCGCCGGAGAGCTGGTGTGGCTTGCGCTTCAGGTAAGGACCCATCTTGACGATATCGAGGATCTCGCCGACGCGTCGCGTGATCTCGCTCCTCGACAGCCGCTCCTGCTCGAGGCCAAAGGCGACGTTGCGCTCCACGGTCATATGTGGAAACAGCGCGTACGATTGGAACATCATGTTCACCGGACGCCGGTACGGCGGTATCGCGGCCAGATCCTGGCCATCGATCAACAGCCGTCCCGAACTCGGGACTTCGAACCCGGCCAGCAGCCGCAGTAGCGTCGTCTTGCCGCAGCCCGAGGCGCCCAGCAGGCAGAAGATCTCCCCGCGCTCGACGCTCAGCGAAACATTGTTGACCGCAACGAAATCGTCAAAGCGCTTGCTGACATTTTCGAGCTGCAGATAGCTCTGGCTTGACGCCGCCATAGGCGGATCTCTGGACATGGGCGAACTTTACCGGCAGCTGCTGGAGTCAACGCCCGGTCTTGAAGCGCGTCCAGGTGCGGTTGAGCTCACGCGTATATGCCAGGCTGTGGGATACGTCGGGATACATATGAGCCTTCTGTGCCTCGCTCGGATAGACTTCGCGATCGTTGTAGACTGCCGGGTCCACCAGGCTGTACGCCGCGGCATTGCTGGTCGTGAAATGCATCGTGCTCGAATTCTTCGCCGCGACCTCTGGCCGCAGCAGGTAGTTGATAAACAGGTGAGCATACTTCGGGTGCGGCGCGTCGGCCGGGATCGCCAGCATGTCGAAGAACATGATCGCCCCTTCCTTGGCGACGTTGTATCTGATCTTGAAGGTCTTGCCCGCCTCGGCGGCGCGCGCGCGGGCCTGTCCGACGTCGCCGCTCCAGCCGAGGGCGAGGCAGATATCGCCATTGGCCAGATCCTCGATGTATTTCGACGAATTGATGTAGCGCACATACGGCCGTATCGCCAGCAGCACTTTTTCCGCCGCCTTCAGATCCTCAAGCGACTCGCTTTTCGGATCCTTACCCACGTACAGCAGCGCCGCGCCGACCCCATCAATGGGTGAGTCGAGGATCGAGACGCCGCATTTCTGGAAATTCCTGATGACATTGGGATCAAGGAGCATGGCGAAGCTGTCAACCGGTGCGTTCGGTATTGCGCTGGCGATCTGGAGCTCGTTGTAACCGACCCCCGCTGTGCCCCACAGATAGTTCACTCCGTACTGATTGTCCGGATCGGACACTGCGATGCGGCGCGTAATGTCGGGGTCGAGGTTCTTGAGATTCGGCAGCAGCGATTTGTCGAGCTTCTGAAACACGCCAGCCTGGATCTGGCGCTGCATGAACGACGCCGATGGCACTACCACGTCGTAGCCGGTGCGGCCCGCAAGCAGTTTGGTCTCGAGTACTTCGTTCGAGTCGAAGACGTCGTAGTTGACCTTGATGCCGTACTCTTTTTCAAACGCCGGCACGATCGTCGGATCGATGTAGTCCGACCAGTTATAGACGTTGACGACCTTGTCAGCGTCGGTGGCTGCGCCGCTCGTCGCTGCGCCAGTCGCCGCATTCTGTCCGGGGGACGGCGCGGCTGGCTGCCGGCCGCAGCCCGCGAGCAGCAGCGCCGCGGCGAGCGCCATAGCCGTCCTCCGCCGGACCGCGGGTCGCGCCAAATTCCTCATCGTCCCTCTCTCACCCTGGAAATCATAACCCACGCAGGACAGGGGAACGCTAGACATTCAGCAGCAGATGCTCGCGCTCCCAGGAGCTGATCACCTGCAGAAACACCTCGTGCTCGGCCTGCTTCACGATCGTATAAGCCGCCACGAACGGATCGCCCAGGATCTGCAGCAGCGGCTCGCAGTCGCGCAGCCGGGCCAGCGCCTCGTCGAGCGAGCGGGGTAATGAATACGGCATGTCGTGTGCGCTGCCGGTGACGGGCTCGGTCGGCTTCAGCCCCTCGGTCATGCCGAGGTAGCCGCAGGCCAGCGAGGCGGCGATCGCGATGTAGGGGTTGGCGTCGGCGCCGCCGACCCGGTTCTCGATGCGCCGTGCCTCCGGCGCCGACATCGGTACCCGCAGACCCGCCGTGCGGTTGTCGTAGCCCCACTGCACGTTGATCGGCGCCGACAGATAGCGTGTCATGCGGCGATAGGAATTGACGTTGGAGCAGAACAGCGACATGGCCGCCGGGATGTAGCGCTGCAATCCCGCGATATGCGAGAAAAACAGCGCTGAGGGCGTGCCGTCCGGATTGCTGAAGATGTTCTTGCGGGTCTTCTTGTCGATGATGCTTTGGTGAATGTGCATGGCACTGCCGGGCTCCTTGGCATGCGGCTTGGCCATGAAGGTGGCGTACATCTTGTGCCGCAGCGCCGCCTCGCGCGCGGTGCGCTTGAACAGGAACGCCTGATCGGCCAGATCGAGCGGCTCGCCGTGCAGCAAGTTGATTTCCATCTGCGCCGGTCCGTCCTCGTGGATCAGCGTATCGATCTCGATGTCCTGCGCCTCGCAGAAGGCGTAGATATCGTCGAACAGCGGATCGAATTCGTTGACCGCGGCGATGCTGTAGGACTGCCGGCCGGGTTCGGCACGGCCAGAACGGCCGACCGGCGGCTTGAGCTGATAGTCGGCATCAATATTCGGCTCGATCAGGTAGAACTCGAGCTCAGGGGCAATCACCGGCTCCCAACCGCGTTGCGCGTACAGGTCGAGCACGTGCCGCAGCAGATGCCGCGGCGCCATCATCACCGGCCGACCGTCGGAATAATAGCAGTCGTGGATCACCTGCGCGGTCGGTTCCGCGGCCCAAGGCACCACCCGCACTGTCTTCGGGTCGGCCTTGAGCACGATGTCGATCTCGGCCGGGCTCATGGCCGCGCTGGTATCGGGCGGATAGTCCCCGGTTACCGTCTGCAGAAAGATACTCTCGGGCAGTCGCATGCCCTCGTCCTCGGCGAATTTCTCGGCCGGCATGATCTTGCCGCGTGCGATGCCAGCCATGTCGGGAATGATCGCTTCGACCTCAGAGATGCCGTGATCGCGAAAGAACTGCTGTATTTCCGTAGCCATAAATCACCTTCATTCTGTTGGCGCGCGGATCGCTCCGCCCGCCCGTATCGCAGCGCGCATCCAGCGACGGATGCGGCGAGCTCAACTGCGTGCGCGGCACGCTGCGCCGAATTCGGCAAACAGCGCACGCGAGAAATCATTGCCTGAAACCCGCCACTCCGGATGCCACTGCAGCGCCAGCGCAAACGCCGGCGCCCGCTCGACGCGAAATGCTTCGATGACACCGTCGGGCGCCCGTGCCTCGACCGCCAGGCCCTGCCCGAGCTCGCGTACTCCCTGACTATGCAGGGAATTGACGCTGATACGATCGGTCCCGGCCAGACGCCGCAGCAAACCGCCGGGCTCGAGCGTCACCTCGTGCGCCGGCCCGTACTGCTGCTCGAGCGGTTGCTTTGGATTCTCGCGATGATCGAGGTAACCGGGCACTTCCTGCAGCTTCTGCCACAGCGAACCGCCGAAGGCGACATTGATCTCCTGGAACCCGCGGCAGATGCCGAGCACCGGCACGCCGGCCGCGACCGCCCGCGGGATCAACGGCAACGTGGTGTCGTCGCGGTACGGATCGTGCAGCGTGCCGGCGTCGCTGGGCTCGCCCCGATAATGACGAGGATCGACATTCGACGGGCTGCCCATGAACAGCAATCCGTCCAGCGTGTCGAACAGCTCTTCGAGACTGAGTTCTCGACCGATGGCCGGCACGATCAGCGGCAAGCCGCCGGCCCCGTCCAGCACCGCCGTCAGGTACTTCTCACCGACGAGGTGATACGCCTGCTGACCAAACAGGCGCCGGTCTGCCGGAATCCCGATTACAGGACGCTTCGAAGTCATGATGGCGTAATGGATCGGCTCAGCGCCTGTATGGATATACAGGGTCCGCCGGCGCTCACCTTGGGTTGCGTTCGCCATTAGACCATAGCCGGCACCCGGCCGTCGCCGCAGCGGCACTCCCCGGGGATCTCGATGACGGTCTCCGGCAGAAGTCAAGCCATTGATCTGGCGCGGGATTTCTGGCAATAGGATCGGATGCCCCACGCTGCGTCGACGGATTACCTTGACAGCTATTACACGGCCAGCGCACGGCCGCCACCACCCACTGCGCCGCTGTCGGGGACGGTGAGTGCGGACGTGGGCGTGGTCGGCGGCGGCATCGCCGGTTGTTCAGCCGCGCTGGCGCTGGCCGAGCGCGGCTATCGCGTCGTTCTACTGGAAGCACAGCGGATCGGCTGGGGCGCCTCGGGACGCAGCGGCGGCCAGGCGATCTTCGGCACCGCGACTGAGCAGGCCGATCTCGAGCGGCTGCTGGGCATCGAGGACGCGCGCCGGGTCTGGGACGTTTCGCTGGCGGGCCTCGTGCTGCTGCGCCAGCGCATCGAGCGCTACCAGATCGACTGCGACTGGGTGAACGGCTGGATGCTGGCCGCCATCAAGCCACGTCAATGGAAGGAACTTCAGAGCTGGCAGGCCGACCTGGCTCAGCGCTACGGCTATAGCAGCACGCGCTTGCTGGATCGCACGGAGCTGCGCTCGACGCTCGCCACTGAGCGCTATGTCGGCGCGCTGTACGACAGCAACAGCGGCCATCTGCACCCGCTGCGCTACACCTTGGGTCTGGCGCGCGCCGCGACCCAGGCCGGTGTCGAAATTCACGAGGCCAGTCGTGTCCTGAGTTTCAGCCGCCGCGACGGCCGGATTCGCGTCTGCACCGATATTGGCGCACTCGACTGCGCCCAGCTCGTTCTGGCCGGCAATGCCTGGCTCGGCGACACTGCACCGCCGCTGCAGCGCAAGCTGATGAGCGTAGGCAGCTACCTCATTGCGACCGAGCCGCTGGGCGAGCAGCGCGCGCGGCGACTGATCGCCAACAACGCCGCGCTCTGCGACACCAACTGGATACTCGATTACTTTCGCCGCTCGAGCGACCACCGGCTGCTGTTCGGCGGCCGCGTCAACTACTCGCTGCTGAACGTGCGCGCGGTGGCGCCGGCTACGCGAGCGCGCATGGTCAAAGTGTTTCCCCAGTTGCGTGATACGCGCATCGACTACGCCTGGGGCTGCCTGCTCGACATCACGTTGAACCGTGCCCCGCATTTCGGCCATCTCGAGCCGGACGTTTATTTCCTGCAGGGCTTCTCCGGCCACGGCATCTCCCTCGCCGGTATTGCCGGACAACTGGTGGCCGAGGCGATCGCCGGTACCGCCGAGCGTTTTGACGTCTTTGCGCGCATACCCCACCGCAATTTCCCAGGTGGCATGCTGTTGCGCCGCCCTGCCCTGGCGCTCGCGATGCTCTGGTATCGGCTGCGCGATCTGCTCTAAGCTATCGGCGTGAAGCACGTTTTCTTATATATGGTTTGCGTCGCCTCCCTGGCCGGCTGCGGCCTGGCCGGCACCGCCACCGGCACCGCCGCCGGCGCTGCCGCGGAGGCCGAGCAGGCGCGCCAGGCCAGGCAGATTGAGGATCGCGCGCAGCAGCAGGCGCAAGATGCCGTGCAGCAGGATGCCGCGCGGCGCGCCCAGGCCGAGAAAGACGCGCGCTGAGGCCCGGCCGTCCGCCTAATTCGGCGCGGTGCTGATCTCGAAGCAGCGGTGAATGCGCGGATTGCGCTCGAAATCGAACGGCAGCGTCTGCGCCGAGATGTCCTTGAGCTGCCAGCGTTGCTCTACCGCCGGATCCGGACGAAAACGCTGGGCGTTGGTCGAGAACAGCAGCAGACCGCCTGGCGCCAGCAGCCGCATGCACAGCTCAATCAGCTCGGGATGATCGCGCTGGACGTCGAGCACTCCCTGCATGCGCTTGGAATTCGAGAACGTGGGCGGATCGAGAAAGATCAGATCGAATGCCGGCGCGCCGTTCGCGGGCCGCTGCACCGCCGCGCGCAGCCACTCGCGGCAATCGGCGCGCTCGAGCCGGTGCTGCGCGGGATCGAGACCGTTGAGCTTGAAGTTCTGCGCCGCCCAGTCCAGATAGCTATTGGACAGGTCGACACTGACCGTGCCGCGCACGCCGCCGCTGGCGGCGTAGACCGTGGCGCTCGCCGTATAGCAGAACAGATTCAGAAACCGCGCACCACGCGCCCGTTCACGCAGTCGCGCCCGTGTCAGGCGATGATCGAGAAACAGGCCGGTGTCGAGATAGTCGTCGAGATTCACCAGAAACTTGAGGCCGCCCTCTTCGACCGTGAGTATTCGCTGTTCGGCGCTGGACACCGGCGCGGCTGACTGGCGCTGGTATTGCTCCGAGCCGCTCTGGCGGCGGCGCAGCCGCAAATGAATGCGTTCCGGGGGAATCTGCAGCACGCCCGGCAGGCTCGACAGCACCTCACGACGACGACGACGCGCCGCGTCGACATCGATGCTCGCCGGCGCCGCATATTCCTGTACGTGCAGGTGCACTGTGTCGGTCCCTGCCACCGCATAGCGGTCTATCGCAAACGAATATTCCGGCATGTCGGCGTCGTACAGCCGATAGCAGCTGACCTGCGCGCGCTGCGCCAGCTTGGCCAGGCGCTTGAGGTTCTTTTCGAGTCGATTGGCGAACATTTGCGCGCCCGCGCTCGCCGCAGCCTCGGCCTGCTGCTGCTGGCGCCGCACCGCGATATCTTCCGTCCCCGGCGCGCCCAGGTCGATGCGCAGCAGCCTGACGGCAATGGCACCGTTCCAGAGTTCGTGCACCCGATAGCTGCGCAGCCGCAGTTCGCGCGCGGTCTCAAGATGCGCGGTCAATATCGCGGCATCCCAGCCGGCAAAGTGCCGGCGCAGATTGCGCCCCAGCTCGACAAACAACGCGCGCGCCTGGGCTTGGTCTCCGAGCCGCTCGCCATAGGGCGGATTGGTGCAGATCAATCCGGGCTCCTCGGTCAGCGGCCGCACGCTGGCGACCGCACGGCGCTCAAAGCGGACCAGCGCCGTTACGCCGGCGCGATGCGCATTGGCAGCGGCAATCGTGAGCGCGCGCTGATCGATATCGCTGCCGCGGATAACGCTGGCGATCTCGGGCACCGCACACTCCTCGGCTTCTGTCTTCAGGCGCTGCCACAGAGCCGCGTCGTGCCCCTTCCAGCCTAGAAAGCCGAAGTATCCTCGGCGCAATCCCGGTGCGCGCCGCGCGGCGATCATCGCCGCTTCGATCACCAGTGTGCCGGAACCGCACATCGGATCCAGAAACTCGGCGCCGCGCCCGGCCGCTTCAGGCCAGCGCGCGCGCAGCAGCACACCCGCGGCCAGGTTCTCGCGCAGCGGGGCTTCGCCGGCCTCAGTCCGATAACCGCGGCGATGCAACCCTTCGCCAGCCAGGTCGAGCGACAGCGCCACACGCGTTCCGTTCGCATGCGCGTGCAAGCGCACCGCCGGCCGCGACGGCTCGACATCCGGCCGGGTGCCGCTGTCGTCGCGCAGGCGGTCGCAGATCCCGTCCTTCAGTCGCAGGGCACCGTAATGGCTGTGCGTGATGGTCGGGTGCGCACCGGTAAACACGCAGGCGATGGTGCGCGCCGGATCGATGTGCGCGCTCCAGTCGAAGGCTCGCACCTGGGCGTGGAACTCGTCGGCGCTCCCGGCCTCGAATTCGGTGAGCTGCAGCAGCACGCGACTCGCGGTACGCGACCACAGGCAGGCGCGATATCCGGTCTCGAGCGTGCCGGTGAACAGGACTGCCGCGTTACGCTCGCGCGCATGCTGCGCACCGAGTGAATGCAGTTCACCGGCCAGCAGATCGGCCAGGCCACGCGGCACCGTGGCGACGAAAGCATGCTCGGCAGCGCTCAAGCCAGATCGATCCAGGTGGTCTTGAGCTCGGTGTACTTTTCGAAGGCGTGCAGCGACTTGTCGCGGCCGAAGCCCGACTGCTTGAAGCCGCCAAACGGTACCGTGATGTCCTCGGCGTCGTAGCAATTGACGTAGACCACGCCGGCGCGCAGCGCGCGCGCCGCGCGATGCGCGGTGGTGATATCGCGGGTCCAGATCGCCGCGGCCAGGCCGTAACTGGTGTCGTTGGCGATCCGCAGCGCCTGGTCCAGATCGCGGAAACTCAGGGTCGACAACACCGGCCCGAAGATCTCCTCACGCGCAATGCGCATCTGCGGCTGCACGCCATCGAATATGGTCGGCTCAATGTAATAGCCGCCGCTGCTCTGCCGCACGCGTTCGCCACCGAGCGCGACCCGCGCCCCTTCGTTGCGGCCGGAGGCGATATAGTCCATCACGCGCCGCGTCTGTGCCTCATCCACCATCGCTCCCAGCGTGGTCTGCGGATCGAGCGGATCCCCGGGCGCCATGCTGCGGCCAATGCGGCCGATCTCCTGCAGCAGCGGCTCGCGTACCGACTCCTGCACCAGCAACCGCGAGCCGGCCGAGCACATTTCGCCCTGATTGAAGAAGATTGCGGCCGCCGCCGCCCTCGCGGCGCGCGCCAGATCCGGATAGTCGGCCATCACGATGTTGGGCGACTTGCCGCCGCACTCGAGCGATACGCGCTTGAGATTGGACTGCGCCGCGTACTGCATCACCGCCTTGCCGGTGGCCGTGGACCCGGTAAATGCGATCGCATCCACGTCCATGTGCGACGCCAACGCCTTACCCGCGGTCGCGCCGTAGCCGGGCACGACATTGAACACGCCGGGCGGTATCCCGGCAGCCAGAGCCAGCTCGCCGAGCCGAAGCGCGCTCAGCGGCGACTTCTCCGATGGCTTGAGCACCAATGAATTGCCCGCGGCCAGCACCGGCCCGATCTTCCAGGCCGCCATCAGCATCGGGAAATTCCACGGCACGATCGCGCCCACCACGCCCATCGGCTCGCGCGTCACCAGCGCCAGGCTCGCCGGTCCGGTAGGCGCTACCTGGTCATAGATCTTGTCGATCGCTTCGGCGTACCAGCGCAGGCAGCGCACGGTGGCCGCGACATCGACATTGATGCTGTCGCGAATCGGCTTGCCGACATCCAGGGTCTCGAGCAGCGCCAGCTCCTGCGTTGCCTGTTCCACCAGCTCGGCGAAGCGCAACAGCACCCGTTTGCGCTCGGCTGGCGCTCGATCGGCCCAGTCTCGGCGCTCGAAGGCGGCGCGTGCTGCCGCCACGGCGGCATCGACATCGGCCGTGTCGCAGGCCGCAACGGCCGCCAGCACCCGACCGTCAATTGGGCTGACACAATCAAAAGTGGCGCCCGAACGCGCCGGCGTGAGGGCGCCGTTGATCAGCGCAAGGCCGCCCGGCCGCACGGCACGCGAGCGCGCATGCCAGCTTTCCGCGTCCCCCAGGTTTCTTGAATCATTCATAGGGGCGCCAATCTGGCGCTGCAGCCAGAAGCTGTCAATCGGGCCCTTTGGCCCTCCGGCGTTGGTCGTTGGGGACTCGCGGCCTAAGACCCCTTATCATGTACCGTCGAGCGCTTCGGTAGCGATGCCGGCAAGCCGCGGCTCTACCGCATGGCGAGGTGGGAATGGCGACGAATGACGGGCATCGTGGGGCGCCGGGCTCGGGCTGGAGCGCGCAGCGGCAATGGCGGTTGCTCGGCACGGTCGCCGCCCTCATTGCTATTGGCATACTGGTCAGCCTACTTGCTGGCCGCTCCTTCGGGCAGCGCGGCTCCGGTGAAGCTGCGCCTTCGCCCCCGGCGGGCACGTTCCGTCCGACGCTACAGCAACTCAAAACCCTGACGATCGAGCCCGTGGCTCTGCATCAATTCGTCAGCCAGCAGATCACAGAAGGCAAGATCGCGCTGAACGCCGATCGCAGTACGCCGGTATTCTCGCCGTACTCGGGACGCATCACCGGTGACATCGCCGGGCTGGGCGACAGCGTCAAGGCCGGTCAGCGGCTCGCCACGATCGAAGCCTCGGAACTGGCGCAGGCGCAGAACGATCTGGCCACTGCGCTCGCCCAGGTCAAGCTGGCGCGTATCAACGAGACGCGCAAGCACGCGCTCTACGATTCAAAGGGCGGCTCGATGGCCGACTGGCAGCAGTCGCAGGCCGAGCTGGCCACCACCGAGACCGCGTTGCAAGCGGTGCGTAATCGCCTGCGCATCCTCGGCTATACCGACCGGTCCATCGACGCTCTGACGAACGACCAGCATCCGGGCCCGGTCGCGCAGATCGTCGCCCCGATCAGCGGCGTGATCGTCGATCGGCAGCTGGGTCCCGGACAGTACGCGCAAGCCGGGACGTCCGCGCCGCTGTTTACCATCGCGGATATGTCCAGCGTCTGGATGGTCGGCAACGTGCGCGAAGCCGAAGCCGGGCAGATACACCGCGGTCAGCCCGTCGAAGTCAGCGTACTGGCGTATCCGGATCGCAGATTCGGCGCGCGCGTGGTCTACGTCGCCCCGACGATCGATCCGAATACGCACCGACTCACGGTGCGCGCGGTGATCGATAATTCCGATGCTGCGCTCAAGCCGGAGATGTTCGCGACGTTCCGCATTCTGACCAGCGAGGGCACGCAGGCCCCGGCGGTGCCCGCGGGCGCCGTGGTCTATGAAGGCGACAGCGCGCACGTCTGGGTGCTGCAATCGGCCGACGCCATTGCCATTCGGCCGATCCGCGCCGGGCGCGCCAGCGACGGCTTTGTCGAGGTACTGGAAGGGCTCAAGCTAGGGGAGCGCGTGGTCACCAAAGGCAGCCTCTTCATCGATCGCTCGGCGGCTGGCTGATCTTTCGGGCTCATCATTCATGAATGCCCTGGTGTCGTTCGCGCTGCGGCGGCGCGTCCTGATCGTGATTCTGCTGGTGCTGTCGCTGGCCGGCGGCGTGGTCAGCTTCCTGGCTCTCAACATCGAGGCCTACCCGGACCCGGTGCCGCCGTTGGTCGATATCGTCACCCAGAATACCGGCCAATCCGCGGAAGAAATCGAGCGCTACATCACCATACCGATTGAAGTGCAGATGGCCGGCATTCCAAACGTGCAGGCCATACGCACGATCTCTCTGTTCGGACTGTCGGACGTCAAAGTGCAGTTCACCTACGACTTCAGCTACGATCAGGCCGAGCAGTGGGTGGTCAATCGGTTGTCGCAGCTCTCGGGGATGCCCAACGGCGCCCAGCCGCAGATCTCTCCCACCAGTCCCATCGGCGAGATCTTTCGCTATCGCGTCGCCGGCCCACCCGGCTATTCCGTCACCGACCTCAAGTCGATCGAGGACTGGATCCTTGAGCGGCGATTCAAGGCTGTGCCGGGCGTGATCGACGTTACCGGCTGGGGAGGCAAGACCAAGACCTACGAAGTCGTGGTCGATCAGCAGCGCTTGGTGAACTACGGACTGTCGATCCCGCAGGTACTGCAGGCGCTGTCAAACGCCAATATCAATGTCGGCGGACAAACGGTCAATATCGGCGCTCAGTCGGTGGTGGTGCGCGGCGTGGGCCTGATTCACTCCATCGACGATATCGGTCGCACCGTGATCGCCAGCGCCAAGGGCGTTCCCGTGTACGTCACGGATGTCGCCGAGGTACGCATCGAGCACCTGCCGCGGCTCGGCATTGCCGGCCTCAATGACAACGACGATATCGTGCAGGGCATCGTGCTCATGCGGCGCGGCGCCAAGAGCATTCCCACCATCCGGCGGGTCGAGGCCGAGGTCGATAAGCTCAACAGCTCCGGTGTGCTGCCGCCCGGCGTACGGATCGAGCGCATCTACGACCGTTCCGATCTGGTCCACGTGACCACACACACCGTGCTGCGCAACATGGTTGCGGGCATCGTCCTCATCTTCCTGCTGCAGTGGCTGTTTCTGGGCAACCTGCGCAGCGCCATCATCGTCGCCACAACGATTCCGTTCGCGCTGTCGTTCGCGATCGGCCTGATGGTGGTGCGCGGCGAATCGGCCAACCTGTTGTCCGTCGGCGCGATCGACTTCGGTCTGGTCGTCGATGCGACCGTGATCATGGTGGAAAATATCTTTCGGCACCTGGCCCAAGCCGCCGGCAATCGAGGCAGGGGCGCCTCGCCCCTGGATCACATGCGCACGCCTAGCGGCTTTCGCGGCAAGTTCGCAATCATCGCCACCGCCGCGGCCGAGGTCAGCCGTTCTATTTTTTTCGCGGCTGCGATCATCATCGCCGGCTTCGTGCCGCTGTTCACGCTGTCCGGCATCGAGGGCCACATCTTCGGCCCGATGGCCAAGACCTATGGCTACGCGATCGCCGGCGGCCTGATCGCCACCTTCACCATCGCGCCCGCGCTCAGCGCGCTGCTGCTGACCGAGAAAGTCAACGATACTGAAACGCGCGCCATTGCCTGGCTGCGACGCCTTTACGAGCCGGCGGTCGAATTCGCGCTGAGTAACCGCATTCTGACTCTGGGTGCGGCCACGCTGGTACTGCTGCTGGCGGCACTGGCGATGCGCACCTTGGGACTGGAATTCTTGCCGAAGCTGGAAGAAGGCAATTTCTGGGTGCGCGCCACGCTGCCGATCTCGATCTCGATCGAGGAAGGCAACGGTTACGTCAATCGGATGCGCACGCTGATCGCATCGTATCCCGAGGTCGCCACCGTCGTCTCGCAACACGGTCGTCCGGACGACGGCACCGATGCCACGGGTTTCTTCAATGCCGAATTCTTCGTTCCACTCAAGCCGTTTGAGACCTGGCCGCATGGACTGACCAAGGACAAACTGACCGAGCAGATAACCGCGCTGCTCGAGCAGCAATTCCCGGGCGTCGCGTTCAACTTCTCGCAATATATCGAGGACAACGTTGAGGAGGCGGCCTCCGGCGTCAAGGGCGAGAATTCGGTCAAGGTCTACGGCAACAATCTGCAGACGCTGGAAGACACCGCCAACCAGGTCGCCAAGGTACTGGCCGGGGTGCCCGGCATCACTGATCTGGCGGTACTGCGCTCCCTCGGCCAGCCGACCATCCGCATCGATA
>Ga0209736_1000294_pt1 | contig 16057 bp, 12 predicted proteins | sample BlaSpr_A8_Ref_M3_FD_187992 | JGI IMG/M metagenome (GOLD analysis project Ga0209736, IMG submission 187992) | Forest soil microbial communities from Thunder Bay, Ontario, Canada - Black Spruce, Ontario site 2_A8_Ref_M3 (SPAdes) (version 2) | ecosystem: Environmental > Terrestrial > Soil > Boreal...
ATTTCAAATTGCTCGCGCGATTTCTTGTCCACGTGCGGCGACCGCAGAACCGTCCAGCGGTTGATCGTGGTGGGCAGAGGGATCGGCCCGGCAACTTCCGCGCCGGTGCGCTTCGCTGTCTCCACAATTTCCTTCGTAGACTGGTCCAGAATGCGGTGGTCGTACGCTTTCAAACGAATCCGAATTTTGTCGCCTTGTCTCATTATTTATTCCAAAACCCTCTCTGAATCCGATTACTCGATGATTTCTGTGACCGCGCCGGCTCCGACCGTGTGGCCGCCTTCGCGAATCGCGAACCGCAATCCCTTTTCCAGAGCTACCGGCGTGATCAGCGATACTTCGCAGCTCACGTTGTCGCCCGGCATCACCATCTCGACGCCCGTCGGCAGCTTCACGTCGCCCGTCACGTCCGTGGTGCGGAAGTAAAATTGCGGCCGGTATCCTGTGAAAAATGGCGTGTGCCGTCCGCCTTCTTCCTTGGTCAACACGTATGCTTCCGCTTTGAACTTCGTGTGCGGCGTGATCGAGCCTGGCTTGCAAACTACTTGCCCTCGCTCCACATCGTCTTTTTCCGTGCCGCGCAAGAGCAATCCGACGTTGTCGCCGGCGAGCCCTTCATCCAGCAGCTTCCGGAACATTTCCACGCCCGTCACAACCTTTTTCTGCGTCGGGCGGAATCCCACGATCTCGATTTCTTCGCCGACCTTTACCTTGCCGCGCTCGACTCTGCCCGTCACAACGGTTCCACGGCCTGAAATCGAAAAAATATCTTCAATCGGCATCGCGAACGGCTTATCGATCTCGCGCACCGGTTGCGGCACGTTCTTGTCCACCGCGTCCATCAGCTCGTCGATCGACTTCTCCCACTTCGCGTCGCCGTTCAACGCTTGCAGCGCCGAGCCCTTCACGACAGCAATCGTGTCGCCAGGAAACTGATAGCTCTTCAGCAACTCGCGTACTTCCAGTTCGACCAGCTCGAGCAGTTCCGCGTCTTCCACCATGTCGCACTTGTTCAAAAACACGACAATCGCCGGCACGCCCACTTGCCGAGCGAGCAAAATATGCTCGCGCGTTTGCGGCATCGGTCCATCCGTCGCCGCTACCACCAGAATCGCGCCGTCCATCTGCGCGGCGCCCGTGATCATGTTCTTGATGTAGTCCGCATGACCCGGGCAATCCATGTGCGCGTAGTGCCGGTTCGGCGTTTCGTACTCCACGTGCGAAACGGCAATGGTGATGCCGCGCTCGCGCTCTTCCGGCGCGTTGTCAATCGAATCAAACGCGCGGAACTGCACCTTCGGGTTGTGCTTCGACAGCACTTTCGTAATCGCCGCCGTCAGGGTCGTCTTGCCATGGTCAATGTGACCAATCGTCCCGATGTTGCAATGCGGCTTATTGCGCTCGAATTTCTCCTTGGCCATTTTCCTCTACCCTCTGCGTCAAGTCTTCTCTTCTGCGCGAATCCTGCCGATTCATTCGCTACTTGTGAATCTGGAGCGGGGGACGGGATTTGAACCCGCAACCATCACCTTGGAAGAGTGAGACTCTACCGTTGAGTTACCCCCGCCCTTTTACTGCAAACTTTCCCCCACTGCGACTTTCTAATTCTGGAGCCTGGGACCGGGATTGAACCGGTGACCTCGTCCTTACCAAGGACGCGCTCTACCAACTGAGCTACCCAGGCCTAACCCGTGTTCCCCCAAAATCAGCCGTTCTTGGCGCACTATTCCTGAGCAGCGCCTTTGCCGCGAATTGGACCGCGCCCGAACATCGCTTTGTATGATCGCAAGCGATCAACGCTTGATGCGATTGCCCTGCGGTTTCTTGATCACGGACGATCACCCAAGCGATCGGCCGAATCGAACAGCGAGCGACTGGTGGACGGGGAAGGATTCGAACCTTCGTAGCCCGCAAGGAGCGGCAGATTTACAGTCTGCTGGTTTTAGCCACTCACCCACCCGTCCCGCGAAAACAAAAAGGACGCTAACTGCTTGTCCTCCAAAAACTTCTTCAGGCAAATCCTCGCGGCGCAAACCGAAAACACAAAAAGGACTCGTGTCAAAAGACACCAGCCCGTTTATTTTTCCTGCAAGGATTTGCTCCGCCTCACTCCCCTGCTAATTCCTGGTGGAGCTGGCGGAGGGAATTGAACCCCCGACCCTCTGATTACAAATCAGATGCTCTACCAGCTGAGCTACGCCAGCGTCGCTCAAACCGGGTAAGAATAGCAGAAGGGGCAGGCAAATTGCAAGGGGTGTACGAATTTTGGAGCACGTCGGGGGCCAGGTCTGTGGAAAACCTGCTTCCCTGTGTCGCACTCCTAGCGGCTCTATCTTTCGATTCCTCTATAGTTTAGCATGAACCCCGCGTTTATGCACGATGCCAGCCGGGCGAATTCCAAAGGCCACATTTTATCCCTAAAATGTGCTCTGTCTCCGACTCGGTCTGTCTGCGCAGAAACGCAGTAAACAGCTAAATTCGAACGATATTGGCGCTGGAGCCAACCGGATGAACAAGCGCAGTCTTGCTGGAACAATCCTGGCTGTGCTCGTGGTTGGCGTGATTGTGTTCTACGCCTACCAGCGCTGGGGCAGTTCCGGATCCAGCCCGCGCAACGATGTGCTTGCTCAAATGCCCGCCGGCGCAAGCGCGGTCCTCTACATCGACCTCGATGCGCTGAGACAATCTCCATTTCTCGCCGAACTCTACAAATGGGCGCCGCAACCCAAGGCAGATCCGGATTACGCGCAATTTCTGCAATCCACGGGATTCAACTATGAGAGCGATCTGAACCGCGTGAGCATCGCGGTTTTTAAGCATGGCCAAGACACCGCTCTTTTTGCCGTGGCCGACGGACGATTCGACCGAAAAAAGATTGCTGCCTATGCATCGCAAACAGGAACGCGCGAAACTCGAGGAGGCAAAGAGATTTTTTCCGTGCCGCTGAGCGGCAGCACACGGCGAATCAGGTTCACGTTCATGCGCAGCGACCGCATCGCGTTGACAAACGATGCGAATCTCGCATCCTCGTTATCTCTGCCGCGTGCTGATTCGGACGCGGAGGCGTGGCGCGAGCGATTCCGGCGTCTCGCAGGGTCGCCGGTATTTGCCGTTGTTCGGCAGGACGCCGGCGCCGGCGCGGCATTGAGCGCGCAAGCGCCTGGCGGATTGCGGTCGCCCCAACTCTCGGCTTTGATCGATCAGCTTCAGTGGATCACCGTCGCCGGAAAACCAGAAGCCGACCGCCTGCGCGTTATCCTTGAAGGCGAAGGCACAGCGGACGCGCCCGCACGGCAGTTGTCTGACGTGATCAATGGATTGCTGGTGCTGGCGCAGGCAGGACTCCACGATCAGAAGATGCGGCAGCAACTCCAACCAGAGGTGCGCGATGCATATCTGGAGATGTTGAAGAGCGCGGATGTCTCGCAGATTGACCGCGGCGAAACAAAATCCGTCCGTCTGATGTTTGATTTGACGCCTAGATTCCTCGAGGCCGCGCGCTCGGCGATCCCGGCCGCGCCGTCGACTCCTCAAAATAAGATCCTGCCGAACAAGAGCACTATCCGAAATTGATTCGGCGAAATAAAAAATGCCCCGAAACACCGGGGCATTAGATACCGCCTCTTAGGAAGGTGAATCAGTCGCCGACGCTATTCCCCTTCATGTACCGCCAAGGATTGATCGGCGCATTGTTCATGCGAACTTCATAGTGTACGTGCGGGCCTGTAGAGCGGCCACTAATCCCCGTATAGCCGATAACCTCGCCGCGCTTAATGCGTGTGCCAGGCACCGCCGAGAATGAAGAAAGATGCGCATACCAGGTGGTGATGCCGAATCCATGGTCAAGCACAACGAGGCGGCCGTAGCCTGCATGGTTTTCCGCGATCGTCACGATGCCATCCGCGGTTGCGTGAACCGGCGCGCCATAATCAGAAGCCACATCAACGCCCGTATGAAATGCACCCTCACCGCTGAAGGGATCCAGCCGCTCACCGAACGCGTCCGTGATATGTCCCATCACCGGCCAGATCGATGGCGTGTAGGCGGAGTCGGCAAAGCTCATCGCAGGCATCAAGCGCAAACCGCCAGAGGACACCGCGATGACTGCCGCGTTCCTCTTCAAGAAGGTGTACTGCTCAATCGAGCGATCGAAGGCGTCTTCCGGCGTGACTTGACTATCCGTCGTATCGAAGGCCGCAGGGTGGTAACGAAGCACGCCGTAAGTCATGGCGACTTCAGTGGCCAGAGACTGGAGAGAATCGAGGCGCTGGTTGGTGTCGTTGACCGTACTCTGAAGCTGATGGTACTGCTTCTTAAGAGTTTCCTGATCGTGGCGAAGGGCGTTGTAGTTGCCGACCTTCCAAAGCATCCGGGAGTAAGAACCAATCGCGGCTGCGACAGTCACCGCGCCGATGATGGCCAGAACGGCAAGGCTGTGCAGGACGTACGTCGGAATCACAAGCTTTTGCAGCTTGCCAGGCGTCGTCGCGATATAGAAGGTATAGTTCTTGCTCGTTATCACGTACTGGGCCCCTCTGGCCTTCTAACTTGTCAAAAGCGGGTTCGTGCCCTGGCACCCGCGCAAGAGAACCACTTTGAAACTGGATGAAACCAATCTGAACCGTAAGCCTCGGTCCGCGAACTTGCTCATACTAAATTCTGTAGAGGTGCCCGTCAACCCTGTATTTTGCAGTTTGAAGAACAGGGTGTGAAAAACCGTCCTACCTGTCCGGAAGGACAGGAGGCAGCGCCCCAGACCCTCCTCAAGGTAAATATCGGCAGAGGTTGCCCTCTCCTTCATCTCCGCGCGCGAAAAGTGTGCCGAGAGCTATACTCAACGCCGACTATGAAGGCAACAAAACCCCTATCTGCCAAGCGCCAGAGACTCGGAGAGGCTGCTGTCTTGGGACCGATTGTGGAGAACGCTACTAGTACCGGAATTCGTCGCTCCGGAGTGCATCTGGGATTGGGCGACGATGCGGCTTTGTGGAAGAGCAGGCCCGGCCACCTCACGATCTTGACCTGCGACTGGTTCTTGGAGGGCACGCACTTTCTTCGGGACAAGCATCCAGCAGATGCAGTGGGTTGGAAATGCCTAGCCCGGGCCGTGAGCGACGTTGCGGCGATGGGGGGCGTGCCTCGTTGCTTCCTCTTGAGTCTGGCGCTGCCTGCTTCTCACACTGGCCTCTGGCTCGAGCAGTTTCTCGGTGGATTGCGGCGGGCAGCTAAGCGCTTTGGTTGCGAACTGGCTGGTGGCGATACGACCCGGCGAAAAGACATCCTTATAAATGTGACTGTGGTGGGTGAGGTTCGAGAGGGCGAGGCAGCTTTACGGTCCGGAGCGCGCCCGGGTGACGTTCTATTTGTGAGCGGGCGACTCGGCGAAGCAGAGCTGGGCCTCCGTCTGCTCCGCAAGAGCAAACGGCGACCAAACAGGCTCGATCCTGTCGTGCGCAAGCATCTCTACCCTGAACCGCGGTTTGCATTGGGCTACTGGCTAGCTGAAATGCGCTTAGCCTCGGCGATGATGGACCTTTCCGACGGTCTATCCACCGATCTGCCGCGGCTTTGCGCTGCGAGCGGAGTGGGGGCACGTATCTGCGCTGCGTGGATACCGGCAGTCCGAATGGCGAATCACCCAGGAACCAGCTGCTCAGGAAGAGGTGAGGAGAATGCGCCGGTGTTAGCTTTGCACGGCGGCGATGACTACGAATTACTGTTCGCTGTGCCCCAAAGAAAGTGGAAGCAAGTTCCGCATTCCTTCCAAGGTGTTCCCATCACAACCATCGGTGAGATCACAAACGAACGGGCTTTACTTCTGATCGATGCGGCTGGTCACGAAACACCCCTTCCGAACCGCGGCTGGGATCCTTTCCGAAGTCGTCGATAAGCGCCGAACGGCACTCGCTGTGTTCGTTCTTCGTTTCCAAGCTTGCCTGCCGCCACCAACAAACTCAGGCACTCTACCCTGGCCGACCTGTCCGTGATTCAATTTCGGGCACCCTCGGGACAGCAGCAAACCTGTCTTTGTCGCTGTCCCAAATCCGTTCCTTCGTGCAATTGATTCAAGGCTTTTGCGCAATTACTCTGACGCTGAAAAGTATACCCGGGCCCCGATCTCCCTCCCTCCTGGCTTGGTTCTCAAGAAAAAAAGCTCCAAAAACTCGCTTAGAGGAGGAATCGTGAGAAAAATTCTTAGTGTTTTGGCATTGGTAATGGGGGTTTGCTTGCCCGCCGCAGCGCAACAACAACCGATTCGTATCAATTGCGGCGGCCATGCTTACACTGATTCTAAAGGTCAGGTTTGGCAGGCAGACTTCGGCTTTAGCGGAGGCAGCACGGGGTCCGTGACAAACGCGGTTGCAGGAACGTCCGACCCTGTCCTTTACGAAGACTTTCGCAGGAATCCCATAAGCTATTCGTTCCAGGTTCCCAATGGACAGTATCAATTGAACTTGTATTTCGATGAAGCGAATACTCAAGCCGAGAAAATTAGCGGGCGCGTCTTCAACGTGAGTGCGCAAGGGACCGTGGTTTTTCCCGAACTGGACATTTTTGCCGCAGCCGGCGCTAATGCTGCTCTCATTAAATCGACGAACGTATCCGTCACGAACGGGACGTTTACAATTGGATTCACACGAGTTGCCGGCTTGGCTCCTGAGATTAGCGCGATTGAAATACTGCCGACCAGTAATGTAACGACCGGTCCGGCGCTGACCCTGAACTTCACCTACCCGGACAGCACACCCGTTGTAGGTGCTCTGAACTATACCGTTTCGTCTTCCCTCCTCAGCTTTCAAGGGAGCCAACCTCTCGCCAACGGCACCGCGCAGTGCGAACTCTTTGCCAATCCCAGTGCGATGGGAATCAGCGCGCAATTCCAGGTGAGCCTCAGCTTGACGGATACCGCCGGCCACATCCTTTGGCAGATGAACGTCGGAATGAATCCCGCGCAGGTGAATCTCGCGGCGGTGCAGAGCTCATCGCTGAGCGTAGTCGTTCAAAAAATGTAACGAAGCAAGATGCGGCGCCGCCACTATAACCTGGGAGAAACGCCGGACGTGACGGGCGCGGCGATTGTCTTGGTTGGCGGCGTTATGACCGGGGGCTTGGCTTTGGGTGCGGCCGGTTCGTCTTCGGTCGGCGCGGTGTCGGGCGTGTCTACGTTCGAATGGTGCCCGAGAGCTTGCTGCTCGAGCGGGACAACGTTGGCAAAATCAAGCGGCGGCTGGCCTTCTAGTGAGGCCTTCATGAACTCTAGCCAAATCGGAAGCGCCGCGCGTGCGCCAGTTTCTTTTTTCCCCAGCGAAATCTGTTTGTCATCGAAGCCAACCCAGACGCCGCAAGTGAGCTGCGGAGTAAATCCCATGAACCAGGCGTCGGTGTAGTCTTGCGTCGTGCCGGTCTTCCCCGCAGCGGGGCGGCCGAGCGCTTTGGCCTGTATGCCAGTTCCGAACTGGATGACTTCTTCCAGCATGGCCGTCATCGTCCGCGCGACTTCGGGCGAGATCACGTCGTGCACTTCAGGATGCGCTTCTTCGAGCAGCGCGCCATCATAACTTGTCACTCGCCGGATCATGTGCGGGTCGATGCGGATACCGTCGTTCGGGAAAACCGTGAAAGCGGAGACGTGCTCGAGCAGCTTCATATCCGCCGCGCCCAGGACCAGCGGAAGATACGGCGGGAGCGGAGTCGTGACGCCGAATCGCCGCGTCATATCTACAACGGAATTGATACCGACTTTTTCCGCCAGCTTCACGGCGGGAACGTTGCGCGAACCGGCCAAAGCGCGCCGCAAAGTGATGGTCCCTTCGAATTTCTCGTCATAATTGTGCGGCGAGTATGGCTGCCCGCCGCTGATAACCGTAAACGGCGTGTCGACGATAGTGTCGAACGGCGAGGCGCCTTTTTCGATGGCGTCGGCGTAGAGATAGACTTTGAACGAACTGCCAACTTGGCGGACGGCCTGCGTGGCACGATTGAATTTCGAATCTTCAAAGCTGTAGCCGCCGACCATGGCTTTGATTTCGCCGGTCGAATTATCGATCGCCATAATAGCGGCTTGCGGGGCGGGTTGTTGTTCGAGCTGCACCCGGGCCGTGGCTTCATGGAGTTCCTGAATCGAAAATTGGGCGAGGTCGCCGACTTTCAGAAGCTCGGTTGGCTTCTTGCGGCCGGTCCAGGCGAAATCCGGCGGCGAAAGAATCGCGCGGTAAGCGCCGATCTTGATCGTGGCGTATTTCTCGTCGACGGAAAGCACCAGGCCGCTCACGTAAGAGCCTTTTTCAATGGCATGCCGCCAGTCGTCGTCCTCATAGCTATCGAGTTTGCCCAGATTATCGCGCAATATGTTGGCGGGTTCGCCGCGCCAGCCGTGGCGCCGGTCGTAGCTGTGCAGGCCGTCACGGAGGGATTGATTGGCCGCCTGCTGCATCTTGATGTTCAGTGTGGTGTAAACGCGCAGGCCGCGCTCGTGCACGGCTTCCGTGCCATAGGTCGATTCTAAATACTTGCGAATCTCTTCGAAGAAATATGGCGCCAGGTCGTTACGCGGATATTGCAGGTGCAAGCCAAGCGGCGTTTTCTTTGCTGCTTCTTCTTCGCTGGGACTGATCTTCCCTTCTTCCTCCATGCGGTGGATCACCAGGTTGCGTCGTGACAAGGCGCGCGCAGGATCAGCCAAGGGCGAATAAATCGGCCCGCGAATCATTCCCGCGAGCAGCGCGGCCTCCTGCAGCTTCAGGTCGGTGACGGACTTCCCAAAATAAAATTGCGACGCTGCCGCAAAACCATAGTTGCCGTGCGCCAGATACACCTGGTTGGCGTACATGGTGAAGATTTGCGGTTTCGTGTAGCGCCGCTCGATTTGCAGCGCCAGCAGAATCTCCTGCATTTTGCGCCGGAAGCTGATCTCGCTGCGGTCGAGAAAAAGGTTGCCGGCAAGCTGCATGCTGATGGTGCTGGCACCCTGCGCCTTGCCACCGTGCAGAATCTTTCGCCAGGCGGCTCCCGCGATGCGCGGAAAGTCGATGCCCCAATGCTCTTCAAAGTGCTGGTCCTCGACCGCCGTCACTGCGTTGTAAAGCACCTTGGGGCACTGCTCGTAGGTCATCAGAATGCGGCGTTGCAACGCGAAGCTGCCAACGAGTTGCCCGTCATCGGCATAAACTTCGGTGACAACGGTAGGGCGATACGTCTCAAGCGCCCGAATCTCCGGCAAGTCGCTGGCATACACAAACAACAACCCGCAAGCCGCCCCCAGCGCAATGGCACAAAGCAGCAGGAACGCGAGCGCAACGCGGTCAATCAGTTTCCAGCCGCGCAGTCGCAGAGTAATCGGTGGCAGGCTCAGCATCGAAAGATAATTCTATCGCAGAACGATTTCCAGCATCGGATTTTGCAGGAAATGGGTCGCCTTTCAGGAATCACCGGCGGGCTCATAATAGCGTTCGCCGGCGCAGGCTCGGCACAGGGTTCTGCCTTCCACCACCACTTCGCGCTTAGAGTTGATGCCTTCGCCGCACTCGGCGCATACCACGCGCGGACCTTTAAACCCGGGCAGGTCTTCGGGTTGCACCTCGACCTTCACCCATTGCTTGTCAAAGAGCACTTCATCCGAGAGCGCGGCGTAAGCCTTCTGCTGCCCCGCATCCTTAGCCATTTCCGGGAACATTTCGCGTGCGGCCTGCTTCGAGGATTCCTTTGCGGCGATGCGCACCGCGCGGCCCGTCTGAAGATCAACGAATGTGGCAGCCACTTTGCCCCAGTCGCGGAATTTCAACGCGCGTTTCCCGAGCCGGCAATTAGCGACCAGCGCGACAGCGTCCGTCACGCACCGGTCGATCTCCACATAGGTGACGATACGCTTGCGCTCGGCGACAGGGTCGTCGATACCAAGCTCCTGCAACCCGAGCATCGCCAGCCGCACTCCAAGCACCTGCCCCGCACAGAGATGCCCGTGCGCGACGGCCGCAAGTTCTAGATACTGATCCAGAGTTTTCATCGTTTCCGTCTTAAAGCTGGACTTCTCAGGCTCACCTAGATTAAGCCTGCACGCGCGTCGTCTCTCGGGCCGCCCACGGATGCGGCTTGCGCGCTTCAACAAAGGCGAAAAAAGTCATGAGCAGCGCAAGCCCGGAGAGCGCCGCGTCTTCCAACACCTTCTGCAGATTGATCGGCTGCGGGATCGCAAAGCAGCCGCAATTGATGTTCATGTGCAGGAGATACGCGCGCAAAACAACGCCGAAGAACCCCAGCATAATCACCGTGAGCAGCGAAGCCCAGATACGCAGACGCCAGCCAATCAGAAGGAGCAGCCCGAGAATGATTTCCGTGAAAGGCAGCGTATGGGCGACGAATTGTACTCCCCAGGGCGGCAGCATCTTGAAGGCTTCCACTTGCGTCGCAAAGTTCGAGAGGTTCAAGGATACGGAGAATTTAAGTATGAAGTAAGGCCAGAGATTCTTATTCGGGAGAAAAATCTTCGAGTAGCCCGCGTAAATGAAGATGCCGCCGAGAAGGAGGCGCCCGATCCAAATGACCACACGGCGTAGATTCCATGGGCTGGATTGCATCATGCCTTGATTTCTCTCGAATTCCTTCGGCGCAGTCTTTCTACGTTTGGCTACTTCTGGCTCAGCAACTGATCCAGAAACTGGTGCAGAATTTCGTAGCTCATGGCGCTGGAGTAGGGATACGTCTGGCCTTTGGAATGGAACACCGTCGTCGGTGTCTGGATCACTCGGTACATCTGCCCAAGTTGCACATCCTTATCGATTAGAGGTTCGAGCGTGCCGCCCTTCACGAGCGCGCGAACTTTGGTCATGTCCGCAGACGAAAGCACGGCGGCCACCGTCCCATCGACGTCCCCGCTCTGCTCCCATTTGTCCTGATTCTCAAACAACGCCTTCTCCACGGGCTCAACCTTCCCGATCTCTGCAGCGGCCCGTGCGTACCGCGCGGCCACGCGCGAATGCGCGTGCATGGGCAGCGGAAAATCCCGATGGATCAGATAGACCTTGCCGGTGCTGACATAGTTGTCCATCAGCTGCCGGTTGGTGGTCAGGAAAAGCGTCTTGCAAGCGGGGCATTGGAAATCGCTGAACACTTCCATAACGACCGGCGCATTCTTCGAGCCGAAGGCTTTGTGGGGATCAACGTCGGCAACGCCGCCTTCCGCCTGAGAAGCAGCCGGCTGCGGGGAAGCGTTTCGCGATTCGGCCGCGCTCTCGGATGTTCCCGTGGATGTCGCGAGTTTTGCCTCGGGCGCAGGGGCAGCAACGGGCTCGGCTCTATAACGCGCCGCGGCAACGGGGTGGATCCCCCTGTTAAGAAGTAGACGCCCACCAATCAAGGCCAGAACCACAGCTACGGCAATAACAGCGCGACGACTCACGCGACCCTCCAGCAAAAGCCCTCAAAATAGTGAGACACAATCTCTCGGTCAGATTATCACAGGTTTTCACTCCTGCGTCCTCCGATGGTCTGGCTGAGTTTTTGAGGTAATCAACACCCCGATCCAAGCATCAGATAGACACGCCGAGAAAAGAGCCAGCATGACGTGTAAGATATTCAAACATAGACGTTTACATGAGTCGCAAGAAAACTTGACAAAGACACACTCAAGTTATATACTACCCCTCGATTTGGACCAAGGAGCACGCCATTGACTCTCGGCTTTCCCCGAAATCTTCGGCTTTCGGGCGGCCAGTGATGCAGACGGGTTCCGAAAGGAATAGCACGATGAGCAAGATTATTGGAATTGACCTGGGCACCACCAACTCGGTTGTGGCCGTCATGCAAGGCGGCGAACCGGTGGTGATCCCCAACCAGGAAGGCGCGCGCACCACCCCTTCGGTTGTCGCCATAACCAAGGGCGGAGAGCGCCTCGTGGGACAAGTAGCGAAACGCCAGGCCGTGACGAATCCCGAGAACACCGTGTATTCGATCAAGCGCTTTATGGGCCGCCGCTACGATGAAGTTAGCGATGAGATGAAGCGTATCCCCTACAAAGTCGTCAAGGGAGAGCACGACGATGCACGCGTCGACATTTTCGGCAAGATTTATAGCCCGCCGCAGATTTCCGCGATGATCCTCGGCAAGCTAAAGTCCGCCGCGGAAGATTTTCTAGGCGAAAAAGTCGGAAAAGCCGTGATCACGGTTCCCGCGTATTTCAATGACGCGCAGCGCCAAGCCACCAAGCAGGCGGGCGAAATTGCCGGCCTGGAAGTCGTCCGCATCATCAACGAACCCACGGCAGCAGCGCTCGCCTACGGCTTGGACAAGAAGACCGACGAAACCATCGCCGTGTACGACCTAGGCGGCGGCACGTTCGATATTTCCGTGCTCGAAGTCGGCAGCGGCGTAGTCGAAGTAAAGTCCACCAACGGTGATACTCACCTCGGCGGCGACGACATCGATCAGCGCATCGTGGATTGGTTGATTGACGAATTCAAAAAAGAGAACAGCATCGACCTCGGCAAAGACCGCATGGCGCTGCAACGCCTGAAGGAAGCCGCGGAAAAAGCCAAGATCGAGCTCTCGCAAATGATGGAGACAGAGATCAACCTGCCCTTCATCACGGCAGGCGCGAACGGCCCTATCCACATGCAGCAGAAGCTGACACGCACGCGCCTCGAGCAATTGATGAACGATTTGCTCGAACGCTCGATGAAGCCGGTCAAGCAGGCTCTTGAAGACGCGAAGATGTCCCCGAACGACATCCAGGAAGTGGTAATGGTCGGCGGCTCGACGCGTATCCCGAAAGTGCAATCGATCGTCCGCACCTTCTTCGGCGAAAAAGAACTGCACAAGGGCGTGAACCCGGACGAAGTTGTGGCCGTAGGTGCCGCGATTCAGGGCGCGGTGCTCGCGGGCGAAGTAAAGGACATCCTGCTGCTGGACGTGACGCCGCTTTCTCTCGGCGTCGAAACGCTCGGCGGCGTGATGACCGTGCAGATACCGCGCAACACCACGATCCCGACGCGCAAAGTCGAAACGTACTCGACGGCTGCGGACAATCAGCCCGGCGTGGAAATCCAGGTTCTCCAGGGCGAACGCAAATTCGCTTCGGACAACCGTTCGCTCGGAAAATTCAAGCTGGATGGCATTCCGCCGGCGCCGCGCGGCACGCCGCAAATTGAAGTGACCTTTGACATCGATGCGAACGGCATCTTGAACGTCAGCGCCAAGGACAAGGCCACCAACAAGGAGCAGAAGATCACCATCACTGCTTCGAGCGGTCTGACCAAGGAAGAGGCCGAAAAGATGCGCGCCGAGGCCGAATCTCACTCGGAAGACGACCGCCGCCGCATGGAGGAAGTCGAATCACGCAACCGGCTAGACGGCATCCTCTATCAAGCAGAGAAGATGATCCGCGAGAATCGCGAAAAGATTGCGGAATCGGACGTTAAGACGGCCGAAGACGCTATCGAAGAAGCCAAGAAAGCCATAGCCGAAGGCGGCACGGCTCGCTTGCGCTCCGCCACGGAGAACCTCGAGAAGTCTTTGCACAAGATCGCCGAGGTCCTCTACAAGGCCAATGAAGCAGCAGGAGCGCAGCAGGCCGGCGCTGCAAGCGCAGGCGCTGGAGCAAGCGGTGGTGCTGGCTCAAGTTCGAGCAGCGTCCCGCAAGACAAAAAGCCCGGCGATGTGATCGACGCCGAATATGTAGACGTCGACGAAACCAAGCGGCCTAACTAACACACCGACCATAGGGGCACGATATATCGCGCCCCTACAATTTTCTTGTAGCACCAATCATGGCGACAACAACCAAACAAGATTATTACGATCTCTTAGGAGTCCCGAAGAAGGCGAGCGCGAAAGATATTCGCACCGCTTTCCGCAAACTCGCGCGCAAATATCATCCTGACCTGAATCCCGGCGACAAATCCTCCGAAGAAAAATTCAAGCAACTGCAGGAAGCCTACGATGTCCTCTCCGATTCGAAAAAACGGCAGATGTACGACCAGTACGGCTTTTACAGCGACAACATTCCTTCCGGTGGCCAGGGAAGCGGACCACAGCAGGACAGTGAAGGCGTTAATTTCGATTTTGGCGGGTTTGATTTCGGCGGCGGCTCGGGCGCGCAGGGCGGCAACGCGAGTTTTCGCGATCTCTTTAGTCAGTTTTTCCGCGGCGGACGCGGTGGCGGCGAAGAGCCGGAGCATGAGCCCGGCGGCGATCTCGAGTATCAGATCGAAATCGACTTTTGGGATGCCGTGCGCGGCGCAGTCAAGAAGCTGACCATCACGCGCCTGGATACGTGCGAGACCTGCCATGGAACGGGCGCGGTCGGCTCCGCGCAAACCTGTCCGACCTGCCACGGTTCGGGAACCATCCAGCAAGCCGCGGGTAAAATGAAATTTAACGTACCTTGCACGCGCTGCGGCGGCACAGGCAAAATCCGCAAAGTCTGCCCAACGTGTAGCGGCGAAGGCCGCCTCCGCCGCACGGAAACCATCGACGTGCGCATTCCCGCTGGCGTGGCCAGTGGCTCACGAGTCCGCGTCCCAGGCAAAGGCAACGCAGGAACGATGGGAGCCCCTCCGGGCGATCTATATTTGCGGGTCGACGTGAAGCCGCACTCCTTCTTCGAGCGCCGCGGCGATGATCTGTACACCAAAGTCCCGGTCACGGTGACGGAAGCGACTCTCGGCGCGAAAGTCGAAGTGCCCACAATCGACGGCCGCTCGCTGGTGCGCATTCCCCCCGCAACGAACAGCGGCAAAACTCTGCGCCTGAAAGAAAAAGGCGTGCCCAGCGCGCGCAGCGGTTCGCGCGGCGATCAGTATGTCGAAATCCAAGTGGTCGTTCCACAGCCAACGGACGAGCGCGTGAGAAACCTTATGAAAGAACTGGAGACCATCGCGCCAGAAGATCCGCGCAAGGACCTATTCACCAAAGCAGGAGTTTAATGGCGCGAAACATCACCCCAGTCTCGGAGAATGTAGGGGCACGGCACGCCGTGCCCGTCTGATAGAGAGAGCAACACGATGCCACAAAGAGCAAGAAAACGGGCCAAAGCCGGCTACATGATCAGCGCGGTAGCGGAACTCTACAAGCTGCATCCGCAAACGCTGCGCCTCTACGAACGCGTCGGTCTTCTCAAGCCCTCACGTTCACAAGGCAACACGCGTCTCTACACCGATTCCGATCTCGAGCGCCTCGACGTAATCCTGACTCTGGCGCGCGACATGGGCGTAAATCTCGCCGGCATCGAAATCATCCTGAACATGCGCGAAAAAATGGTCGAGATGGAACGCCAAATGACCGAATTCGCCACCGTCGTGCAGCAAGAGCTCTCCCGCGTCGCATCCTCGCAATCCCAAAATAAAGAACCACGCCACGCCATTGTCCGCGCCACTCCGCGCATCTCTCGGACTTCCTAGCTCTCGCCCTTCCACAGTTTTCCCAATGCAGACATCTTGCCGTGGACCCTCCGCGAACGTATGCTGTCCGCATGGCGCTTGAGAATTGCTCGCTTTGCAGAGGAACGGGCTGGAAGCTCGTGCCGCGGCCCGATGGCGCCGCAGGCAAGGTTGCCGTCGCCTGCGATTGCGGCATGGAGGAGCGTTCCGAGCGCGTCATCGAGCGCGCGCACATCCCCAAGCGCTACGAGCATTGTGATTTTGAGAGCTACGTCACCGACCTCGCCGACGGTAAGACATACTCGTCACAGCAGGCCGAGTCTCTGAAAAGGGCGAAGCTTTTTGCGCAGTCCTTTGTTCGTGACTATCCGGCAAGTGACCAAGCCGGACTTCTGCTCATGGGGAATTCCGGTGTTGGAAAGACCCATCTGGCGATAGCTGCACTGAAGGAATTAGTCAAGCGTGGCCACAGTGGCTACTTTTGCGAATATGGGTCTCTGCTGAGGGAGATCCAACAGAGTTACAGCACCGAAACTGAAGCGACTGAAATGCGACTTCTTGCCCCCATCCTATCGGTAGAGGTCCTTGTGATTGACGATCTCGGATGCATCAAACCGTCTGACTGGGTTCGCGACACCATCGGATATATTCTGAACACTAGATACATTGAGGGTTCCCGCGATCTG
>Ga0209736_1000296_pt1 | contig 15987 bp, 13 predicted proteins | sample BlaSpr_A8_Ref_M3_FD_187992 | JGI IMG/M metagenome (GOLD analysis project Ga0209736, IMG submission 187992) | Forest soil microbial communities from Thunder Bay, Ontario, Canada - Black Spruce, Ontario site 2_A8_Ref_M3 (SPAdes) (version 2) | ecosystem: Environmental > Terrestrial > Soil > Boreal...
AATATGTCTGTGAATTGATTCCACAATCACGCCCAAAAGCAGTCCAATCGCCACTGCCGCCATGATCAGATACTCAGCCGAAGGAGTCCGCTGCCGAGCGTCGGAGTTTCGCCGGTAACTACCATCGCCACGCCGAATTCCAGCGCGAGCAGACCAGTGGCATCGTTCAAGAGGCTTTCGCCCGCCAGAACATCGACGACACCCTGCGGCAAGCCCACCCGCTTGGCAATCGAAGTCGCCGCAATCGCGTCCGTGGTCGCGACCACGGCTCCCAGCACAAACCCGAGCCTCCAATCGAATCCCGCAAAGACCCACTTCGCCGTCCCCGCCACTCCCGCAACGGTAAAGCTCACCAGTCCAAAGGCCAGCAAGCAAATGCTTACAAAATTAAATTTGAATTCGCGCCACGGCGTCAGCCACGCCCCGTAGTAGAGAAGCGGCGGCAATACAACCAGAAAAATCACATCGGGATTCAGCGTGATCTTGGGGATCCCCGGAATAAAACTGAGGAACAGGCCTGCGATGACGAGGACGATTGGATAGGGCGTCTGGAGCTTCCGTGCGAGCGCCGCAAACAACACTACGAATACCAGCAACAATAAGAGCATTAACTCTAACGCATGTATTCCACTGGCTTGCATCCCGCCTCCGCAACTCCTCTCGACCTCAAGATACCGTACCGTCCATTCGATTTGCTAACGTCTTCTGCGAGATTTAGCCTGTGCGCCGTTCTCAAACTGGATTCTGTATCCTTCTGGACGCGAAGCAACCCCGGCGCTATCCTGAAACTCATAACTCTTAAGCTGCTGCACACATCGAAAGGAATAGGGAAGGAATACAACGCATTACCGGGACACAAATGAAGAAAATCCTCGCACCATCGTCGTTGGCTCTTGCTGCTTTTTCAGCCACGTTGTTCATCGCGCTGCCGCTTGCTGCGCAGCAAACGGGCCCATTGCCGCCGCCTCCAACCTATTCCGCGCCAGCTCCCCTGCCGCAGCCTGGTTCCGCGCCCACCAGCGCCCCTCATCAGACGACTACGGAGTCGCCCCTTACAACCGATCCGCCTAAAGTCCCTCCCGATCAAATTGTACAGAAGTTCGCCGCGCGCGAGCTCGAGTTTAGAAAAGAGCGCGACAACTACACTTACACGCAAACTTTCGTGATTCAGACCATTGACGAATACTCCGGACGGCCCGATGGCGAATATCGCATGACCAGCGACATCGTCTTCACCCCTGCGGGCAAGCGGACGGAGCACGTGACCGACGCTCCCGCTCCGTCCCTCCAGCGCATCCAAATGTCGCAGCAGGACTTCGACGACCTCGAACATGTGCAGCCATTCGTGCTTACAACCGATGAAGTGCAGAAGTACGACGTCAAATACGTCGGCCAGCAGCAACTCGATGAAATCAATGCGTACGTTTTCGATGTCGCCCCCAAGAAAATCGAAAAAAATCAGCGCTACTTCCAGGGCCGCGTTTGGGTCGACCAAACGGATTTCGGCATTGTCAAAACCGACGGCAAAGCCGTCCCCGACATCAAGAAGCATGGACAGGAAAACGTCTTCCCGCGTTTTGAGACTTTCCGCGAAAACATCGAAGGCCATTTCTGGTTTCCGACCTACACGCATTCTGAAGACACCTTGCAATTCAGCGGAGGCGGCGTGCGCATTCGCATGACCGTCCGTTATGACAATTACAAGCGATTCGGATCGACGATCAAGATCGGCGAGGCCACTGAAGTCCCGAAGGAAAAGCCGTAGCTGTTCACTAGAATTTTAAAATTGGGTGACGATAGCGCCTCCGTGTTGTCTACTTACCGAGAGGAATAGTTCGTTTTGCTCCCGACGCGCGTACTCGCGAAGCGCATCCTAATCGCATTCGTATCGGCGGCCTTGCTCGTTTACGCCGGCGACTTTGTCTCCGTTCGCGTGCGCATGGTGCACCCGAAACCCGGCAACCCTTTCGAAACCGTTACGGCGCTTCGCATCCTGGCCATCGACGAAAAAGGCAACAAGACCGAATACAGCGTCGACCCGCTGCAACCCCAGCAAACCGCCGAGTGTGTCCACGCGCTGTTTCCTCACAATGGCGATCCGCCGTGCTGGTACCTCAAACGAAAATTCGCGCAACCTATTCCGATGTGATTTTCTCGTTTGTCAAAACATAGAAAGTGAGCAGGGAACTTTGAGGAATAATAATCGTTCGCCTCTCTTGCTGTTTTTTCTGTTCGTCTACTCATGGCGCAACGCCACCATGGGGTCCACGCGCATCGCGCGGCGCGCCGGAATGTAAGACGCTGCCAGCGCCACGAGTGTTAACAGCAGCGCAACGGACATAAATGTCAGCGGATCGGCCGCGCTCACGCCAAAGAGCAAACTCGCCATCAGCCGCGTCAGAGCCAGCGCCGCCGCAACCCCAACCGCAATTCCCAGCAGCGCCGCGCGTGCTCCCTGCCCCACAACCAGGCGCAAAACGTCTCTCCGGGCCGCACCGACCGCTATGCGAATGCCTATCTCCTGCGTTCGCTGGCTCACGGAGTAGGACACCACACCATATATTCCAACTCCGGCAAGCAGCAGCGCAGCCCCCGCAAAAACGCCGAGCAAAATCATATACAACCGCCGCCGCGCCAGCGATTCCGAAAGGACTTGCTCAAGCGTCTCAATCTTCGAGATCGGCTGATTCTTGTTCACCGCCCAAATCGCGGCCTTCACCGCAGCTACCAGCCGCAGAGGATCGCCATCGCTGCGCACCACAATCGTGTTGAAGAGTTGTGGGAACTGAAAGCATGGCCAATAAATCATCGGTCCCACGGCTTCATCCAGCCCGTTGGTCTTGACGTCGCCCACGACTCCTACTATCTCGCCCGTCAGCGGCGGCCCCCAGTCTTTCATCGTAACGCGTTGCCCGAGGGGATTCTCATTCGGCCAATATTGCCGCGCCATCGTCTCGTTGACCACTATTACGCGTTTGCTGGTGGCGTTGTCAGCGTCTATGAACTCACGGCCTGCGAGAAGTGGAATCGCCATTGTTCTAAAGTACGCTGCATCCACGCTACGAATATCCGCCGAAGGCTCATCGTTCGCCGGCGGAGCAGGACGTCCCTCGATCATGAAATCTGTGCTCGCACCGCCGGTGATCGGCAGCGCGGTCACCAGCCCCGCCAAGCGTACGCCGGGAACCCCCCGAACACTGTCGAGCATCTGATGCAGAAGCAGCGCGCCTCTCACATCGCGCTCAGGATATTCGACCGGCGAGAGAAAGAGGCCGAGCGAAAGAACTCCTGCTTGATTGAAACCGGGATTCACACGCAGCAATCGCACAAAACTGTTTCCAAGCAGCCCCGCCCCCACTAGTAGCACAACAGCCAGGGCGAACTGTGGAACCACGAGCGCCTTGCTCGCACCCCGCCGCGTTCCACCGGTCGACGCAGCAGCTCCATCTTTGAGCGACGCGTTGAGATCGTTTTTTGCGCCTGCCAGCGCCGGTGCCAGCCCGAAAAGCAGGCCAGTGAACAACGAGATTAGCAGCGTAAATCCCAACACGCGCCAATCGACGCTAATCTCCCCAAACCTCGGCAGGTCTTGCGAATCCAGCGCCGCAATAAACTGCAAACTCCACGCCGCGATTCCGAGACCCACACCAGCGCCAAGCAGCGAAATGAGCAAACTCTCCGTCAACAGCTGGCGCGCAAGTCGCCCTCGTCCTGCTCCCAACGCGGCCCGAATGCCAAATTCCTTTTGCCGCGCAGCGGCCCTCGCGAGCAGCAGATTCGCCAGATTCGCGCAGGCCAGGAGCAGCAGCAAGCCTACGGCAAAAGTCAATACCAGCAACGCCGGCTGCACCGGCGCCACCAAGCTTTTCTTCAGTGAAACGGTCGCGAGTGCCATATCCGGGTCTTCGCTCGCGTTCTGTTTTTCAATTCGGTCTCCAATCGCCGATATCTCTGCCTGCGCATTGCCGATCGTCCGGCCTGCTCGCAAATCGGCAATGATCGTCAACAAATGCGCGCGCCGGTTGTCGCGAAATTCCCCGCGTGGCACCAGCGGGCACCACACTTCTGATTTTTCCGGATAGTCGAGTCCCCGTGGCATTACGCCGAGGACGCGATAACTCTCCGCGTTTATCCGCAACGCCTTGCCCACGATTCCGCGGTCCGCTCCGAATCTCCGCTGCCACAGCGCATAACTCAGCACCGCCGCGTGATTGTCCGCGCCCGGCGTGTCGTCCTCAGGCGTGATCATTCTGCCCAAAAGGGGCTTGCTTCCCAGCGCTGCAAAAAATGTTCCGGAAACCAGCGCACCTGGAACCTGTTCCGGCTCGCCGTCGCTTGTTAAATTGAAACTCCACTCCCGAAACGCTGAAGTGTTCTCAACAGTGGTCGCAGCGCGCTCGAGATCATTAAAATTCGCGTACGTAGCATTCCCAAAGCTTCCACAAAGGCCGCAACCATTTCCCGGATGCTTCTCCCCAATGCGCACAAGTCGCTCGTGGTTCGGATAGGGAAGTGGGCGCAGCAGAACGCAATTCACTACGCTAAAGATCGCCGTGCTCGCTCCAATCCCCAGTCCCAGCGTCAGCACACATACCAGCGTGAACCCTGGACTTTTTCGCAGCGCTCGCAGCGCATAACGTACGTCCTGAAAAAAGGTCTCCATCGCGATCCATCCGTGGAGTTCGCGATTTATCTCCCGAAGCTGCGTAATTCCGCCGAGCCTGACGCGCGCCGTCCGCCGCGCTTCCTCGGCTGTCATGCCCAATGAAATATTTTCTTCCGTGAGCAACGCCAGGTGTTCCTCAAGCTCGCGTGAGAATTCCTCCTCCGCGCGACGCCTCCATATCCATTCGCGAATTCTCGCGCCGAGCATTCTCATCGAGTCAAACATGCCTTCACCCGCGCTCCGCAATTCGCAGCACCCGTCCAATCACACCGCTGATGCGTTCTCCGCCTCCGACGCCAGCCGTTTCCGGCCTGCCCGCGTAATCGAATAGAATTTCGCTTTGCGATTATTTTCCGAAGCCCTCATGCTCCGGAAATCCACCTCCGCTGCAGCAACCGCACCAGCGACGCTCATATCGTTCCTTGATTGATCTGCAGCGCCACTTCGCTGATCTGCTCGATCCGCCGCGCGATCTCGTAGCCGTGCAACGGCCCCATCGCCGCCCCGTCTTCAGCACCATCAAATCCAGCGTCCCCTCAGAATCTCCGATCCTTCCCCATCATTCCTCCTGTGGCACGCCCACAGGAGTACACCCACCTCCTGTGGTATGTCAACAGGAAAGATCCTTGTCCTCCTTTCTCACGTTTTCCTCCTCGATCAGCTCTCCCGCTTTCGCGAAGCGAGCACAAATCGTCTTTACGTCTTGGCAGCATCCGCGGATTGAAATAAAATGAGTATCCGTTGCAGTTTGTCTTTCCTTGTCGTTGTTCGGAAGCTTCGTCGCGCAGCTTGGCTTTTCGTGCGAAGTGGAGAGGGATGCGCCCAGGTCAAAGAGTTCTGCTTGCAGTGTGTTTGTTCGCCGGCGTTGCCATGTTCTTGATGGCCCGCTTAGCAATGGCGCACGCCATCCTGCTGGAATCCACTCCCTCGATCAATAGCACCGTCGCAGGGCCCACCGTCCCCGTCCAACTCCGCTTCAATGTCCGCATCGACGCAACCCGTTCTCGCCTCACGCTGGTAAAGCCGGATGCTTCCACACAATCGCTCGCGACCACCAAAGACGCCCCCGCCGACACCCTCGCCTCGCAAGCTCAAGGCTTAAACCCAGGCGAATACCGCATCCGCTGGCAAGTCCTGGCTTCCGACGGCCACATCACGCGCGGTGAAATACCGTTTCAAGTCGCGCGACCCTGAGACCCATCTATGGCCCGTCTCCTACAAATCTTCGGCTTCCTCTCCGTCCTCTTCCGCGGCGGCACGCTGAGCTTCGAATCGCTCACCATCGGCGGCATCGTCTTTCTGAACTTCGTGGCGCGCAGCGCAAACTCACCATCAGAAGCCATCAACCAAGCCTGCCTTCGCTGGGTTCGCCGCGCAGCCGTAGCTTTGGCCGTCATGCAGTTGGCCTACATCCTCGCCAGCACCCGGATCCTCATGCAGTCGGCGGACATGACTCTCGGCGACGTCAGCGGCGCGAATTTCGTCCTCGCCGGCATTCTCGCCATCGCTTCAGGGTTGACCATCGCCGCTCTCGCAGGCTCTCATCTTCCAAAAAATTACGCCGTCATGCTCGTCCCAGCCGCACTAATCCTCGTCTCCTCGGTGATGACCAGCCACGCCATGGCCCGCCTCGATTACCGTTTTCCTCTCGCCCTGGTTACAGCGCTCCATCAAGGCGCCACGGCCACCTGGCTCGGCGGTCTTTTCTATCTTCTAATCTCCGTCCCACGTTCCCCGGATAACCAATTCGCTCGCCAACTCATCGCCCGTTTTTCAAAGCTCGCATTGCTCAGTGTCGCCGTGCTCGCCGTCGCAGGATTCACGCTGGGATTTGCCTACGTCGGCTCTGTCGCCGCCATCTACGGCACTTCCTACGGCATCATGGTCGCCACAAAAGTCGTCCTCTTCGGCACCCTCCTACTGCTCGGCGCTCTGAACTTCCAAATTGCACACTCACCCTCCTGTGGTGCCGTAATCGCCAGCCTAAAGCGCTTCGGCGAAGCGGAAATCGGCATCGGCATCACCGTGATTCTCACGGCCGCCTCGTTAACGTCTCTTCCGCCAGCCGTCGATCTGAGAACAGACCGCGTCTCCACTCAGGAAATTGCCGCTCGTTTGTCGCCGCAAATCCCCCGCCTCGCAAGCCCGGCCATTCAGGACCTTCCCGAAGATATTTACGCCGCCGAAGTGAAAGCCTTCGACGCCGGCACACTCTCGTCCGCATCGTTCGTTCCCGGTCAAGCGGGAACGCGCCCCAATACTCCCGCAGAAAAATCCTGGTCGGAGTACAACCATCACTGGGCGGGCTTGATCGTTCTAGCCATCGGACTCCTAGCTTTTCTCGCCCAGACGAAGCATTTCCCCTGGGCCAGAAACTGGCCTCTCCTCTTCCTTGGTCTCTCCCTGTTTCTTTTATTGAGAAGCGATCCCGAGACGTGGCCCCTGGGACCCAACGGCTTTTGGGTCACGCTCCAGGATCCTGAAGTCTTGCTTCACCGAATTTTTGCGCTGCTAGTCATCGCCCTTGCGATCTTTGAATGGCGTGTGCAAACGGGCCGCGTCGCCACCCAGCGCGCTCGCCTAATTTTTCCCGCGCTAGTTGCCGTCGCCAGCGCTCTCCTTCTCACTCACTCCCATGGTCTCGGCAACATAAAAGAAGAGGTCCTCGCCGAACTGAGTCACGCCCCTCTGGCGGTTTTGGGCATCGTGGCCGGCTGGTCCCGCTGGCTCGAACTTCGTCTCCCCTCGGAAAACAAAGTACGCGACAGAATGGCGTGGCTCTGGCCCACCTGCCTCGTTCTTATCGGTCTTCTACTTCTGAATTACCGCGAAATGTAGACACCCGCGCATCTCGAATCGGCTCAGCTCTGCGTCTTCGGCCATCTTCAGTGCGCCTCTTCCGTTTGAAACTCGCCTTCCCATCGCGCGATCACCACGCAAGCAACACAATTGCCCAACACTGTAACTACGGTCCGCCCCATATCCATCAGCTGATCGATGGCAAAAAGCAAAAACAACGGCTCCATCGGCAAATGAAACGAAGTAGCCGCTCCGAAAACGATCAGCAGAGAACCCCGCGCCACGCCCGCCGTCCCTTTGCTGCTGATGATCAGCGTGAGCATCATCATCAGTTGCTGTCCAACAGAAAGGTGCATCCCCGCCGCCTGCGCCACAAAAATCAGCGCCAGCGATTGATAAATGGCTGCGCCATCCATATTAAAGCTGTAGCCGGTAGGCAAAACGAAGGCCACCGTTTCCCGCGGCACGCCGAACAATTCCATTTCCTCGAGTGCGCGCGGCAAAGTCGCCTCTGAACTTGCCGTAGCGAACGCAATCGTCAGCGGCTCGGTAACCGCGTGCAGAAATCGCTTGATAGGAATCCGCGCCAGCAGCGCAATCGGAAACAACACGCACACCACAAAAAAGAGCAGCGCCGCATACATGGTCCCCAATAGCTTGAGCAGCGGCAGCATCACTCCCAGTCCAAGGTGCCCGATCGTGTACGCGACCGACCCAAACACGCCAATCGGCGCCGCATACATCACCAGGTTCGTGAACTTGAACATCGTTTCCGAAAGGCTTCCAGCGAAGTCCAGCATCGGGCGCCGCTTCGCCTCCGGCACCAGGATCAGCGCCATGGCAAACAGCACGCTGAACACGACCACCTGCAGTATCTGTCCTTCCGCGACAGACTTGGCGATGCTCTCCGGAAAAATGTCGGTGATGATTTGCGTCGCCGTGTGCGGCACGACGCTGACCGTTTCACCGGCCGCAGCAGCGGGCAACCTCACGCCATAGCCCGCGCGGCTCAGGTTGATGGCCGCCAAGCCAATGAACATCGCCAGCGTCGAGACCACCTCGAAGTACACCAGCGACTTGACCGCCAGCCTTCCCACTTTCTTTAAATCCGCGTGCCCTGCAATCCCCACCACCAGCGTCCCAAAAAGCAGCGGCGCAATAATCACCTTGATCAGCCGCAGAAAAATCGTGCCAAGCAGTTGTAATTTGACCGCAACGGACGGCCAGTCATGCCCCAATTCCGCCCCCGCCAATAATCCAACGAAGATCCATCCAGTCAGCGAACGCCGTGACGTGGCATATGTCGCGATCAACAGAATCGCCAGCCACCGCAAAATCAAGGGCGCCAGCGCGGGCATCGACACCACATCCCAGCTCTGAAGAAGCGACCCGCCAATCGCCACCGTCGCAGCTACCAGCACCGCCCCCAAAAGTTTGTTTTTCATCGCCCCCAACTCAAGTTTCTCATTGGCCGCGAACGGTATGCTGGATACGTCAGCCTGTCAATGCCCATCCACCAGTGCTCGTCTTCATAGGTCGATTACCCATGGCTGAATTCTATCCGCACCACTAATAGCCAAAGAGACAGGCAACCCGCCCGCGCTTCTCTGATTCTGAATGCCATAACGACTGTCCCTCGGGATCGGGCCAAGGGAACTGCGCGATTGGTGCATCGCCGCCCTTAGAACGTTTTGCGAGCGAGGTGTCCTTATGCGGCGCATGTGCTGGACGATTCTTCCCATTCTTCTCTGCTTCGGCCTTCTTTCTTTGAAATCTGTCAGCGCACAGGATCAGCAGCCGGCTCCAAACGCCAAGGCCAAGCCGCAAAGCGCGAAAGACCGCAAACAGCAAGCCCGCAAGCTAGCCAAAGAAAGCGCTCCCTATACCACTTGGCTCGGCGAGGAAGTGATCTACATCATCACCAAGGAAGAACGCGACGCCTTCCTTCGTCTCACCACCAACGAAGAGCGCGAACAATACATCGAGGAATTCTGGCGTCGCCGTAATCCCGATCCTGATTCTTCCGAGAACGCCTACCGCGAAGAGCATTATCGCCGCATCGCCTACGCCAACGAACGCTTCTCGTCAGGGATCCCCGGCTGGAAGACCGATCGCGGCCACATGTACATCCTCTGGGGACCGCCCGACGAAATCGATTCCCACGCCGCCGGCAGCACCTATGATCGTCCCCCCGAACAGGGCGGCGGCTCGACAACCGTCTATGCCTTCGATATCTGGCGCTACCGCCATCTCGAGGATATCGGCGACAACATCGAACTCTGGTTTGTCGATCCCACCGGCTCCGGCGAATACCACCTCACCATGGATCCCGGCGAAGTCGACGCTCTCGCTCACGTTCCTGGTGCCGGCCTTAGCACTCTTGAAGCCCTCATCGGAGGCAGCAAAGCGCAGCGCTTCACTAACACCAACGGCACCACTCTGCCCGCGCCGATCGGCGGATTGTCTGCCGGAATGAACGAGTTCGAAAACCTGGAACGCTACTTCAAAGTCCAGCGCCCGCCCCAACATTTTAAAGACCTCGCCGAAATGGTCAGCGTCCGCATCCTTCGCAACCAAATTCACATGGACTACCGCTTCGATTTTCTCCGCGTCACCCACGATTCCGTTCTCGTACCCATCACCCTGCAGGTCGCCAATCGCGACCTCAGTTTCAAAGGCAAAGACGGCGTGCAATCCGCCGTCCTCAATCTCTACGGCCGCATCACCACCCTCAGCGGCCGCGCCGTCCAAACTTTCGAAGACGTCGTCTCCCGCGATTTTCCCGACTCCCTCTTCCAGTCCTCCGTGAACCTATCCTCCATCTATCAGAAGTCCGTCCCCCTGCGTTCCGGCTTGTACCGCCTCGATGTCGTCCTCAAAGACGCGCAAAGCGGCAACGTAGGCGTGATCGATGCCGCCCTCCACGTGCCGCTCTACGAAGAAGAATCGCTCGACGCCAGTTCGCTAATCCTCGCCGACCAAATCCACTCCGTCCCCACTTCTCAAATTGGCCAGGGCCCCTTCGTTCTGGGCTCCTACAAAGTCCGCCCCCGCATCAACCCAGAATTCTCCCCCGCCGACAAAATGGGCATCTTCCTGCAGCTCTACAACCTGAAGCTCGACGCCCAATCGCGCAAAACAAACGTCTCCGTCGCCTATCGCATCCTAAAAGACCATCAGCAAGTCTGGAAACAAGACGAATCCTCCGAGCAGCTCCAGCAATCCCGCGAACAAATCACCATCGAGCGCAACCTGCCATTAGCATCTCTCGCCCCCGGCCACTACTTCCTCGAGGTCTACGTCATCGACCTCCTCACCAATCAAACCGTCACCCGCACCGCCGACTTCGCAGTCAAGCCTCTGCCCACCGACAAACCGATCACCTAATCCATCCTTGACGCGTTCGATTTTCCCCTCGCCATTTCAAGTCGGAAAGTTCGGTTTGTGTGGTAAACACCCGGGCGTAGAATACGCGCACTACTCTGCGAAGGAGGCTTGCGACATGCCCTCAAAAATCACCCTGGGCGCAGTTATTGCCGCCATCTTCATCGCCGGTGCCGCCATGGAGCCCTCGGCGAACGCCGCGCCTCCTGACGATGCCTGTTCACTTCTCACTCCGGCTCAGGTAAGCGCCGCCTTGAGCATCTCGGTGAATGCCGGCGTGTACATGGGTACGTACAAGAAAACGTGCACCTGGAATGCGACCAGCGTCGTCCCGAAGAGCGCTAAATACGTCACACTCGTGCTCGAGGCCCTGGAAGCGTACGAGGCCGGGCAAGCGCCGGGCGCCCTGAAGGGCGTTTTCATCACGCCAATCAGCGGCATTGGAGATGACGCCTATTACCTGGGCGGGGGCAACAATGTCGGCCTTATCGTCAAGAAGGGCAATGTCGCGTTCAAAGTCGCTGTCTATGGCGACATACCCATTGAAAAAAAGCAGGCTATGGAGAAAACGCTGGCCCAGCAAGTCGTTTCCAAGCTCTGACCGCTGGGTGACAGGCCATACCTGCTAATGGCAGACGGAGCCGCTATCTGCCTTTCGTGCGACAAGCAGTTTGTTTAGGACCGCCCGCAAGCCAAGGCAGGCTCGACCGCTCATCACTTTTGACATCACGAGGGGGGTGAGGCTGCTTTTGCTAGCGGATGGTCGCAGGCAGGCTGCGAAAAGCCCGAAGCCAGGAGGTCGTCCAACGTCCCCAATCGAACGTCTAAATGGGTTTCCACGCCATCACCGATTAGCTCCCCGCAAATCTGGCACTTGAGCTTTCCACGGGAGAGTCGCTGAGAAATTAATATGGAATTATCGTTAGGAGAGGCGCATAGGGTCTTCTCGACACTGCTGCAACCGCATTGTTGGCAATCAAATGTCATAGTACAGCCGAACCAATAATCCATTGCCATTGGATCGCAAACTCCGGGCGTCGGCCAGTCGCGGGGGTAGCAACGGAGATGCAGTTCGTTAACCAAACTTGCTTGTCAGAAAACAAAGGAGTTGTTAGCGGAGATTGTAGCAATCTTCCCATTCAGTTTCTGCTTATCTGCAATCTATTGGCATGGGGCAGGCCCTTGTCAGCTAACCGCGGACTGGGCGCCGCACACGCCGGCTTTGCGTGTGCAGGTTTAGATCTCGCTACAACCACGGTGAGAATGGCATCGCCAACCGCTTTGGAATTTTATGTCTCATTTTTTCTTTCCTGTTTCCTGTCTTCGCTTGACAAAAAGTGACACCCAGCGTATAGTATTTCTTAGGTAATGTTGCGCCTCGCAGCCGGGAACGCCAATCTCCTGATTGGCGTTTTTGCTTTCTGTAAACCGCTTTTACGGCCTAACTCTTTTATTCGCAAACACTTACGAAACACGCCGCATTTTGCACAATTTTAGTGCAAATCAGTGCAAACAAGTTCTTTAGAATCAATACTTCCATGACCTCCCGCAAGTGTTGATTCCAATCGACTTACGAAGAAATTAAATTCTTTAGAATCAACACTTATGAAAAACCGGGGGAGTGGGGGTAGTTATGGTTAACCAGCCAGTGGGACAGACTTCAGTCTGTCTCCCCCGTTACCTTCAGCACCATGCCAACAAGATCCCATCCTGCCGGCAACCGGGAGAGAAGATCCTCTCGATTTCCCGGTGATGGATCAGAGGTCACGTCCTCTCTGTGAACTCTGTGCCCTCTGCGCTAAAATTCCCCTCCAACATCTCCACCCCACTCGACACGGAGCAAAGGAAGCGCTCAAGCCGGGATGTTGCCGCGGTATCTGAGTTCCGAAGGCACGGAAGGAGAAGAAGGCATGAGGACGCTGATGGCGCTTGCCGTGGCTGTTGTTGTTTTGTTCCCGGCTTGCCTCCGGGCCGCTCCTGCAAAGCCAGCGTTGGAAGTGGTGGTACTTGGCTCCGGCGGACCTCGGGCGTTCGGCAGGGCCGGGTCAAGTTACATCGTGCTGCTCGGAGGAACACCGCGGATTTTGGTCGATGCCGGACCGGGTGCGTTCTTGCGGATCGGAGAATTGGACCTGGATTTGGACAAAGTAGATACGGTTTTGTTGACGCATCTGCATATCGATCACAGCGGAGACCTGGCGGCGTTCTTCAACGCGCGGGCGCTAACCAGTGACGGACCAATCGCATATCGGCTGTTTGGCCCGGACGGGGCAGGACTCTTCCCCAAGACCTCGCGATTTGTAAATTTGCTAGTGGGAAAAGACGGCGCGTTTGCGTATCAGAAAACGTTTGGCGCACGCGAATCGTTTGCGGTTCGCGATCTGGCCATCAGCCTGGATTCCGCGCGCACGAAAATTGTGGACGAGGATGGTTTGGTCGTGGAGGAAATTGCCACGCATCACGGCGACTGTCCGTCGGTGGCTTACCGCATTTCTTATAAGAGCGAGGTGGTGGTTTTCTCCGGGGACATGGATGCGTCAGCGGTGCCGAATCTGGTGCAATTGGCGAAGAATGCGGATTTGCTGATCTTTAATTGTGCCGCGCTTGACCCTCCGGATTCGCCTTCGCAACTGTACGATCTGCATACGCCGCCCAGGAAAATTGGCGAAGCCGCGCGCGCGAGTGAAGTAAAAAGTTTGCTGCTGAGCCATCTCGCTCCAGACGTGGAAGGGCAGGAGGCTGCCGTGCGCAAATCGATTCGTGCGTCCTATGCAGGGCCGGTTGCCTTCGCGAGCGATAAGCTGCACGTGCCCGTTGGAAAGTGAACGAGAAATTCGAGCGGAAGGAGTTTGGGGACCAGAGCTTTATGGTTGCATGTCTTGAAAACGCACTAACGGGACAAGTAGTCTGCTCCCAGGTCTTGGCCAAAAACCGTTTCACCACGAATCCGGGAGACATCTGTATTTAGCGCTTGACTCTCACGTAACGTCAGACTTTATCCTGCATCTCACAAGCAATTTGGGAGGGCTCGATGCTTCCAATCAGCGAGTTTGCGCGAACGGGAAATGTCACCATCCGGGCACTTCGATTCTATGATGAACTTGGGTTGCTTTCCCCTGCCTACGTTGTTCCGGAGAACGGTTATCGGCGGTATTCCCCGGCACAATTCGCCCAGTTGAATCAGATTCAGGCTTTCAAGGACATGGGCTTTTCGCTTCAGGAGATTCGTGAACTCCTGCAACGACGTCTCGCGCCTCAAGAATTGCGCGCAGTTTTGGAAGCCCGCCGCGAAGTTCTTAGGAAGCGCGTGCGCGACGACGCCGGCCGACTCGAAAGAATTGAGGCGCGGTTGAATAGCATCTCCGCCGGTGGTCCACAATCATACCCGACCATTCTGTTGCGGACGACGCCGGGTCAATCGGTGGTTTCGCTTCGTGAAAAATTACAAAACTACGATCAGGCGGATGAGCTATTCAAAACACTCGAACGGCGCGTGGATCCGCGAGTGCTTTACGATCAACGTGCAGCTATCTTTCACCGCTGCCTCGAAGGAGACGGCGAGATCGATTGCGAAGCCGTTCGATTCCTCAAACATCCTATTGCCGCGATTCGAGGTTTGAAGGTATACGAGTCTCAGCGCACTTGCGTTGCTTTTACCTACCATTACGGCTCTGACGATTCCATCGGCACAACCTACCAATCGATGGCCGGTTGGGTTGCGGCTCAGGGCTATCAGCTTTCCGCGGCAAAACGGGAGATTTACTGGCCGGCACCGGAAAATAAGGGCGAAATCGGCTCGCTAACTGAAATTCAATTCCCTGTTACCCGATTGCGTGGCGTGGCACGGAGCGCGCAGCAGAAAGGATCCTAGTTGGGCTCAGGTCTGTAGCTCCGCTTGGCAGCGTTCGTAAAACTCAGAATGGTGCAAGGAGGTTCCCGGTGAAAACCTTGTCGGTCGTGGTGTGTTTGGCGTTGGTTGGAGCAGCGCCCGTGGCATTGAAATTCGATCAGCGAAAGGAGAATCAGAAGATGAACCGCACGGAAACAGCAGTGAAATTCATCAAATCGGAGACGTTGCCGCCTTCGCCCGGCTACTCGCAGGCAGCAACGGTTAGTAGTGGGCGCCTGGTTTACGTTGCCGGGCAAGTCGCCATGGATCCCTCCGGCAAACTCGTGGGGCCGGGAGATTTCCGCGCTCAGGCCGAGCAGACCTTCGAAAATTTGAAGGCGGCACTCGCGGCAAGCGGAGCGAACTTCGACAACGTTGTCAAGCTGAACAGCTATTTCGTCGACATCAAGCAAGTCCCCGTCTATCGCGAGGTCCGCGATAAGTACATCAACGTAAGCCATCCTCCCGTGAGCACCGCGGTGGAGGTGCGCCGCCTCGTCCGCGAAGAGTGGTTGCTTGAAGTGGAAGCCATTGCCGTCGTGCCGGAATAGTTGCTGTGCCAAATGGCCGCTGACCTTGTTAGGAATCTGGCTCAGTCACTGTGGCGCTGGCCCTTAATCATTCGAGCCAATTCCGTGCAGTTAGTCACAAAGGGCGACTCGACCATGAGCATTGTAGTGCCTGATTAACGTTGCGAATCGTAAAATGACACATTACCCTCTCCTAACAACTTACACATTCCACCGCAAATCGTCTAAAGTATTTCTGAAACTCCATGGTCACGGAAACCACATGAACCGCACACGCACATTCATCTTCACTCTCTGCTTCGCTGCATCAGCCCTATTTCTATCAGCCGCCCAAGCCCGCGCCCCCAAAACCGTCATTTATAAGGTCGGCGTGATGAACCGCCAATTCACTCCGCCCGAGCCCTATGACTGGCGCGATGCAAAAACTCACGCCCTCATCACCGACATCTGGTATCCCGCCGATCCTTCTGCCGTCGAGCAGGTGCAATGGATCGGTTCCCCTGATGCTCCTTTCGCCAGCGCTGGCAAAGCTGCGCGCGACGCCAAGCCCATCGCCATGCCAGAAAAATTTTCGCTGATTCTCCTCTCTCACGGCATCGGCGGCTCTTCTTCCATGATGGCTTGGCTCGGCTCCTCGTTAGCCTCGCATGGTTTCATCGCCGCCGCCGTAAATCATCCCGGCAATAACGCTCTTGAAGACTACACCATCCCCGGTGCCG
>Ga0209736_1000297_pt1 | contig 15931 bp, 14 predicted proteins | sample BlaSpr_A8_Ref_M3_FD_187992 | JGI IMG/M metagenome (GOLD analysis project Ga0209736, IMG submission 187992) | Forest soil microbial communities from Thunder Bay, Ontario, Canada - Black Spruce, Ontario site 2_A8_Ref_M3 (SPAdes) (version 2) | ecosystem: Environmental > Terrestrial > Soil > Boreal...
GATCCGGCGTGTTGGTATGCGGAATCAGGCTGTGACCGATGGCCGCGACCGAACTCGGACGGAAGTGTTTCGGATTTGCGGTCGACGCATAATATTGGAACCAGGCGTGGTGCGGAATGTAATCGGCCGATGTGGAGGCCGGTGTGCCCGGTGCGGTAGGGTTGGTTTGCCGTCCGCATCCGGTGGTGCCGTTGGCATTGGTGAGCGTCAAATCGAACCCGCCCATGAACGAACCCCAGGTGATGCCCTTGTCGTTGAGCAGATCGCCGATGTTCTTGCCGGCCATGGTCACCTGATCGAGGGCCGGATTGGAGCAGTCATCTCCGAGCGGATCGCCATCGCCGATTTCGGTGATGTTGCTGGCGTTATGCGCCCCATCGCCGAATGCCTCATGGGTGGGGTGGAGGACGACGTTGCCGGGGCCCAGAACGTTGAGCGTGGCAGAAAAGCCGTTGGCCTGACCCGAGATCAGGTTGAGCGCGCCGGGTGTCGAGGGGCCGAACTGCGTGGTGAAGTTGTTGTCGTTCAATGCGAAATGCTGCGCGTAGTTCCACAGCGCAGTGACGGTGTTGCCGTCGTAATATCCCATCACCAGCCCCTTGGTGCCGATGCCGCTCGGCGGCGGACCCTGGGTCCCGACGTAGGCCGGAAAGCCGTCCATCTTGCCGTTGTCATAGGCGCTTTCCTCGGGGCTTTCATTGTGGCCCTGGTCCGCGGTCAGCGCCTGTGACGGCGACAGCCGGAACGGGTTCGATGCGCCGGCGCCATTGGTCTTGGCGTTGTCGGGCGGCAGCGGAACGTTGGGATTGCTGTTGGGATTGTGGTTGAGAAGGTCGACGCCCGTGAGCGGTCCGAAATTGCTGTTCACGTCGAGCGGGTTGGCGAGGTTGTTGACTGTGGGCGTGCGCGGCGACGCCGTGAACGGCGTCTCGCCGGACAGATTCATGGCCTTCGGATAGGTCCCGAAATAATGGTCGAACGAGACGTTTTCCTGGAAGATCACGACAACATGTTTGATCGGCGTTGCGGTCTGGACGCGATGGAACTCGTCGGAATCGCGGCCATGGTCGGCGACGGCACCTGCACCCGCGATCGCGAGGGCCAGAGCGGATACCAAACCTAGGGCTGTTGGCAAACGCATTGGGATTGCCTCCTTTTGGAAGAGTTGAATTTGAAAGATGACGAGAATTGCCTCCGGCGACCGGTGAGGTGCCGCGCGGGAATTTTTCAGAGCCGGGTCACAGCCGGACGAAAAATTTGTGACATCTGATTAAATAAGTCTGAGGCTACAAAGCCATGGCAATGCATCATTGAAATATTCCCGGGGAGCGTTGCAAAATTTATCGCCGCTGCGAAGCCGCTGTCGCAAATAATCCTTGAAAGGGTCATGCAACGGGAAAGGGCCCCCGCAGATGCGGAGCCCTACCGGCGCCGCGTGCCGGGTGACATGCCCAGTGCCGGCAAGAAAACGAAAAGGGCCCCGGGAATGCGGGGCCCTTCCGAAATCTTGTCTCTCTCTCGTCGCTATTCGTGCTTTTCCCACAGGCCGGGCAGCACGGGCGTCTGCTCGACGCGCACCGAGTTCAGTTGGTCCGGCTCGATCTCGAGCGCCTGCAGGATCGTCGGCGCGACCTGCGAGCTGAGGACGGGTGTCTTCACGACCACGCTTGGAAAGCGCGGATTGGAGACGACCAGCCCGACATTGGTGTCGGCAAAACTCATTCCGCCGTGCTCGGCGTTCTTCGCCGTCGACCCCGTGTAGACGGTGCCGTAGATCGGCTGAACGATGACATCCGGCACGCGGCTGTCGTGCGCCGGATCGTTGAATTTGAGCTTCAACTCATCGCCACCCAAGACTTCATCGATCAACAAGGTGTTGGCGTTCTTGTTCAGGTAATCGACCACAGCTTTGGTCTGGCTTTGATCCTGCAGCCAGATCAACGCGATGTCGTCGTCCTGGACGAAACCGCAGGGGCCGATGGAGCAGGCGGCGGCCTTGGCGATGGCGATCCCTCCGGGATCGGTTCCGGCATCCGACAGCTTTGCAACGAAGTCGGCGAAATGGCCCGGCTTTTCGATCTTGGTCGGGTTGATCGGCGACTGGCCGTGCTTGGCGCTGACGATAAACAGCGTGGAATTGTAGAGGCCGCGCTGTTTGAGCGCTTGGATCATGTCGCCAAGGGCTTCGTCGGTCTTCTTCAGGCCAAAAGCGAGGACATCGGTCGGCGTCCCGGCCCCGTCGAGGTAGCCGCCCGACAGGCCGATATGCGTGCTCTGCGGGCAACCGCCGGCACTTTTGGTGAGCTTTTGTCCGACGCTCACGCCCTGGAAGTTCATGCCGAACACGGTGGGGGTGCCGCCACCCGGCGAACCGTCGTGCTTGAGGCCGTTGATTTCGTTGATGATGCCCTTTACCTTCAACTCATCGTTCGCGACTGTGCAATCGATGTCGACAGTGTTGTCGAAACCATTAAAGTTGGTGAGTTCCGGCGTGTAGAGGTCATCCACGCCCTTGCCCGAAGGACCGTTGACGAGATCGTAAGCCGGATGCTTGTCCGCCCAGGCGGTGCGGCCGCCCTTGCTCTTGACCACCTCGAAGATCGTGTTGGTCCTGATGATATTGTGCGGATACATCGCAACGCACTGGCCAGACGCATTGCGGCCACGCGGCAGCCTCGCCGGATCGATGACGTTTTGCGAAACATGGCTGCTGTTGTACTGGTCGATGCTTTCGTCGAACACCATCATGTTGCCGGCCGGGCCCTTGCACGTCACGTTGGTCGGATCATACAGGGTGCGGTCATAGCTGACATCGTAGAACAGGCCGTGCGTGATCGGCGATCCGCCGGTTACCAGCGCCAGCAGGCCGGGGAACGAATCGGAGTTCGCGGGCGTGCGGGCGTTGCTATAAGTGATGCCATGGCTGGACAATTCGGCCAACGCGGAGTTCGGATGCGCCTCGACATAGCGTGCGACGTCAAGCGCATGCAGTCCGTCCACGCTGATCAGCAGGACGTGGTCAATATCGGCCGCATTGGCGGTAGCGCCAAGGGCCACCCCGGCCAACAGGCCGAGCGCGATTTTTTTCAATATCATAGCAATATCTCCCCGATGATTTGGTTGCGGAGGACCGCGCTGATCAATCTGGCAGCGAGATATTTCACGGCGATGACCGGATCATGATGATGACAGCCCAGCCGTTACGAGCGTCGTCTTGTCGACAACCTTGATCGCGAAAACCGGACCGGGTTCGCCTGAAGGGAAATCCTCGTCGATTTCGATGTCTCCCGCGCCGTCGCAAATGCGCGTAAGGTCGACCCGGACATCGAGATGTTTGAGGTCTCGGCCCGCAGCGGAGACGGGCTGGAAGGCTGGTATGGGTGGCTGCGCAGCGAAATCAGAAAGACTCGCGAGGCCGCCTTCGCGTAAGGTTTATTCTTCAAAGCGAAATCGGGGAGCACATGTTCGGAATCATGGGGATCGGCTTTTTGCTCGGGATGCAGCATGCGCTCGAAGCCGATCATATTGCTGCGGTGTCGAGCATTGCCGCTCGCCGGACCGACATTCGCGATATCGTCAAGCACGGCCTGACGTGGGGTCTCGGTCATACGCTGACGCTGTTCGTCTTTGCCGGCGCAGCGATCCTGTTAGGTCATGCGATCCCCGAGCGTCTCGCGCGGCCGCTGGAAACGGCGGTCGGCATCATGCTGGTCGGCCTTGGCGCCCATGTGTTATGGCGGCTGTGGCGCGACCGCGTGCATTTCCATCAGCACGGACACGGCGATGGAACGCGCCACATTCATGTCCATAGCCACGTCAATGAAACGATTCCGCATCAGAAAAGTGCGCATTTGCATCAACATGGCTTTCGGTGGCGCTCGCTGCTCGTGGGATTGATGCATGGAATGGCCGGCTCGGCCGCGCTTCTTGTCCTGGCGGTATCGCAGGTCGCAACTTCAGCATATGGAATGTTCTACGTCCTGCTATTTGGCATCGGGTCGATGCTCGGAATGGGCGCTTTGTCTGTTGTCATCGCGGTGCCGCTCGCCGTTTCCGCGCGATGGCTCACCTGGGCCAATCGCGGCCTGCAAGCAGGCGTAGGTGCGATCACAATCGGAATCGGTGTCACGACGATTTATTCGACGATGCTTTCGCAAGGATAGTTTGCGCCCAAAGAACGTGGCCGGCACCCCGGCATCGCGCAGCGACTCCAGGATGCGCCACACGCCGACGCGCGAGCCGTATTGGTACATCGATTCCATGGCCAGGTTGCGGACGTTGGCGGGGAACGCATAGCTTCCAAACTCGGTCATGCTTTCCTGATCGGCGTCGCGCATCGCGTGGGACCGCTCGGAGCCTTCCTCGTAGTTGATCACGCCATTCTTCGTTTGCGCGCCATAGAAAAAATCGATACCGGTCACCGCGAACAGTATTGGCGCTCGCGCAGCGGCCTTCATAGACTGGCGCGCTCCTCACTCTTCGGACCACTCCCCATGGCGCTTCAGTCCACCGAATTCCAGCCCGAACAACGCGGTCCGCTTCATGGGGTCCGGGTACTCGACCTTTCACGCCTGATGGCCGGGAACATGCTCACGCTGCAACTGGCGGATTTCGGCGCCGAGGTCATCAAGGTGGAGCCGCCGGTCGTCGGAGACACCCTCAGGCACTGGCGGGAGAAGGGCCTGTCGATCTGGTGGAAGGTCTACGCGCGCAACAAGAAAAGCGTGACGCTCAATCCGCGCCACCCTCGGGGCGTCGAACTGCTGACCCGGCTGATCCCCGGCGCGCACATCATGATCGAAAGCTTCCGCCCGGGTGTGCTGGAAGCCATGGGACTGGATCCCGAAACGCTCTGGAAGATCAATCCCAAGCTGGTGATCGTGCGCATCTCCGGCTGGGGCCAAAGCGGCCCCTATAGCCAGCGCCCCGGATTCGGCACGCTCGTGGAAGGCATGTCGGGCTTCGCAGCCAAGAACGGATTCCCGGACAAGCCACCGGCGCTGCCCAACCTGGGCCTGGCCGACATGGTCGCGGGCCTGAGCGGCCTTTCGGCGACGCTCATCGCGCTGCGCGACGCCGAGAAAGATCAGGGGCGCGGCCAAGTGGTCGACGTATCCTTGCTGGAGCCGCTGCTCTCGATCCTCGGCCCGGATGCGGCGCTGCACAAGCTTACCGGAAAGGTGCAGCCGCGCACGGGCAACCGCACATCGATCACGGCGCCGCGCAATGCGTATGAAACCGCAGACCACAAATGGCTGGTGCTCTCCGCGTCCACCCAGCGCATGACGGAGCGGTTGCTCGAAGCGATCGGCAAGCCGGAAATGAATGCGGATCCCAGATTCCGAACCAGCGCCGACCGGGTCGAGAACGTCGAGGCGCTCGACGAAGCCATCGGCGCCTTCATCGCCACGCGCACGCTCGCCGACAACCTCGCGTTTTTCGGAGCCGCGGAAGTCACGGTGGGGCCGGTCTACGACGCCTCGGAGCTTCCGCAAGACGTGCATGTCCGCGAACGCGCCATCCTGGTGGAACTGCCGGACGCGGACCTGGGGCGGCTGCCGATGCACAACGTCTCGCCGCGCCTGAGCCGGTCGCCCGGGGCCATCCGCACGCCCGCTCCCACCATCGGGCAACACAACGCCGAAATCTACGGCAGCCTCGGGTTCGATATGCAGACGTTGTCCGAGTTGTCGGAAGCGGGGACGATTTGAGCCTGAGCATCGAGCAACTCGAAGCCTGCCGTTCGCTGCTGTTCGTTCCGGCGAACGAGCCGCGCTTCATTTCCAAGGCGCATCGGCGCGGCGCGGGTGCAATCATCCTGGACCTGGAGGATTCGATCTCCCCTGACCAGAAGGAGGCCGCCCGCGGCAACCTCCGGCCCGCCGCTGCCGAGTTGCGTCGCAATGGCATCGCCCATGTCCTGGTCCGGATCAACCCCGGCAGCGCGGACGACATCGACGAGGCGGTTTCGCGGGATGTCGATGCTCTCGTGTTGCCGAAAGTGGAGTCGCTGGACGACCTGGTGTGGGCCCACACGGCGGTCTCCACGGCGGAGCAGCGCAGCGGATTGCCCGATGGCCATATCCGCCTGCTGGTGCTGGTGGAAACCCCGGCCGCGGTCCTGAATGCGGCATCGCTCGCCGCTCACGAGAGGGTCGCCGCGCTCATCCTCGGCAGCGAAGACCTGGCCCTCGCCCTCGGTGTCGAGCCAACACTGGACTCGCTAGCGTATGCCGCCAGTTCTATCGTGTTCGCGGCGAGGGGCCACCGGAAGGTGCCGCTCGGCGTTCCGGGTTCGCTGGCTTCGATCGTCGACACCGGGCGCTTTGCCCAGGCGGTGCAGCACGCGCGACACCTCGGCATGGCGGGAACGGTCTGCATCCATCCCAAGCAGGTGGAAGCCGTGAGTGCGGCCTTCGCGGCGACGCCGGAAGACTATGCGCTGGCGCAGCGCGTACTGGCCGCGTTCGACGAAGCGCAGCAAGCAGGTAAGGGGGCGGTCATGTTCGAGGGCAAGATGCTGGACCTTCCGATCGTCGAACGCGCGCGCCGAGTCGTCGCGCAGCGCCATGAGGCTTCGGGGGACGATCGGTGCACATCCGCGCGCAATGAGCGCGACCTTGAACCACGAGGGAAATCATGAGCATTTCAGACGTCGCGCCGATCGAAAAGTCGGTGATTCGAAAGGTCTCGCTGAGGCTCGTGCCCTTCATCGGATTGATGTTCTTCATCAACTTCCTGGACCGCACCGCGATCTCGTTCGCCGGTCCCAACGGCATGACGAAGGAGCTCGGCCTCACGGCTGCGCAGTTCGGCTTTGCCGCGGGCGTGTTCTTCTTCGGCTACATCCTCCTCGAGATCCCGAGCAACCTTGCGCTGCACAGGTACGGCGCGCGCCGCTGGCTCTCGCGCATCATGATCTCGTGGGGCATTGTCTCGCTGCTGTTCACCTGGGTTGACAGCATCGGCGGGCTGTACACCCTGCGCTTTCTGCTGGGCGTGGCCGAGGCGGGCTTCCTGCCCGGCGCGATCTTCTTCCTGAGCCTCTGGGTGCCGGCACGCCATCGAAGCTACGTGCTGGCGTTGTTCTACCTAGCGCAGCCGCTCACCAATGTCATTGGCGCACCGGTTGCGGCGCTGCTGCTCGGCGCAGACGGCGCGTTCGGTCTGGCGGGCTGGCGCATCATGTTCTTCGGCGTGTCGGTGCCCGCCATCATCATCGGGGCCATCGCATGGTATTACCTCGCCGACAAGCCCGCCGAGGCCAAATGGCTCACCGCATCCGAGCGCGACTGGCTGGCCGCCAGGCTTGCCGAGGAAGATCGTGAGAAGGTCAAGGTGCATCACCAGGTGCTGGCCCGCAAGGTGCTGTTGAATGGCAGGGTCTGGATGCTGGCGCTGATCTACTTCGGCTTCGTCTACGGCCTGTATGCACTGGCGTTCTTCCTGCCGACCATCATCCAGGGATTCGAGGCCCAGTTCGGCACGCAGCTCGACGTGTTCCAGAAAGGTCTGGTCACGGCGGTGCCATATGTCCCGACCGCCATCGTGCTGGTGCTCTGGAGCCGCGATGCGACCCGCCGCGGCGTGCGGGCGTGGCATATCGGCATTCCGGCCCTGGTTGGCGGATTGAGCATCCCGGCGGCGCTGTACATGAAATCTCCGGAGGCGACGATCATCGTGATCACCTTCGCCGCCTGCGCGATTTTTTCGGCGCTGCCTTGCTTCTGGTCGATTCCGGCGCGCTTTCTGTCCGGCGCGGCGGCGGCGGCCGGCATCGCGCTGATCAATACGACCGGCAATATCGCGGGCTTCGTCGCCCCTTACATCACCGGGGCCTTGAAGGACATGACCGGGTCGTACCAGGTGCCCATGATCGTGGCGGGCTCGATGATGCTGTTGTCCGCGGTGCTCGCTACGACGCTCGGAAAGGGGCTCGGCGCGCAGGCATCGGCGGCCGTTCCGGCCGCGGCCACGTGATCGGATTCCGGCGGCATGGCTGAACCTTCCTTCGATGCTTCCGAAACCGAACAACTCCTCGGCGCGATCGCCAGCGAACTGCAGCAAGTGCCCGACTCCGCGCCCCGGACGTCGCGCGTTGCCGCATCGGTGACGGCCAACAACGCGCGCGTGGCGCGCGCGAGCCAGGCCTTGCTGGGCATGGAAGACCATCCCGATGCCTTCGATGCCTGGTGCCGGGCTTTCGTGTAGTGGCAAGGGACGCATGAGCGACGAACTGCTGGCGTACGACCTGGTCGGGATTGCCACGGCGATCCGCAACGGCGAAGTCAGCGCCGAAAAAATCGCACGTCTGTGCATCGAGCGGATGGAACGGCTCGGCCGGACGTTCAACGCCGTCGTGCGGATAGACGAGGAGCCCGCGCTCCGAGCGGCGCGCGCGGCGGACCTCGCCCGCGCCGCCGGCGCCTCGCTGGGAGCCTTGCATGGCGTTCCGCTCGCGCACAAGGACATCTTCTACCGGGCGGGCCGCCCCTGTGCCGGCGGCTCGAAAATTCGTGCCGGTTACCTGCCGGCCAAGACCGCGACCGCCCTGCAGCGGCTCGACCTGGCGGGCGGCGTCGATCTCGGCGCATTGCACATGGCCGAGTTCGCGCTCAGCCCCACGGGGTATAACGAGCACTACGGTCACGCGCTCAACCCCTGGCAGCCGACGCACGTGCCGGGCGGCTCGTCGAGCGGCTCCGGCATCGCCGTGGCCTCGCGCATGGTGTTCGGCTCGCTGGGAACCGATACCGGCGGATCGATCAGGCAACCGGCCGCGATGTGCGGGATAACCGGACTGAAGCCCACCTGGCGCCGCATCAGCACCGCGGGCGTGATGCCGCTCTCGCGCTCGCTGGATTGCGTCGGGCCGCTGGCGCAGTCGGCGCGCGATTGCGCGCGGCTGCTCCGGGTGATCGCGGGCCCAGACCCCCGCGACGGCGCCGCGGCAGCGGTGCCGGTCCCTGACTACGAAAGGCAGCTCGATGTGCCCGTGCGAGGGCTGCGCGCGGCGGTTCCGCGCGGGTTCTACGACGATTTCCTCGACCCTGAGGTGAGCGCCGCACGCGACGAGAGCCTGCGCGTGTTGCGCGAACTCGGCGTTGTGATTGTCGAGACGCGGGTCCCCGACATGGAGCTGATCACGGCGGCAACCCATGTCGTGATGACAAGCGAGGCTGCGACGATCCATCGCCGCTGGCTGGCGGAGCGGCCGCTGGACTATTCCGACCAGGTGCGGGGCCGGCTGGAAGCCGGCCTCTATTATCCCGCGACACGCTACCTCGAAGCGCAGAGCTTGCGCACGCGCCTGACGCGGCAGTATCTTGAACTCGCGATGGGCGATTGCGACGTGGTGCATCTGCCCGCCATTCCCGTCGCCGTCCCGACGATCGCGCAAACCACGACGGGCTCGCCGGCCGATAGCCAGGCGATGATCGCGAAGGTCGGCCATTGCATGCGGGCCCTCAACTACCTGGGCCTTCCCGCACTGTGCCTGCCGGCCGGCTTTTGCTCGCAAGGATTGCCGATCGGCTTTCAACTCGTCGGCAAGCCCTTCGACGAGGCCACTGTGCTGCGCATGGGTCATGCATTCCAGAGTGCGACGCAGTGGCATCGGCAGATACCGCCGCTCGCCGCGGCGTGATAAAGCGCTGATCGGGATACGTGACGCATGGAACTGCGCAGCCTTCGCTATTTCGTCAAGATCGTGGAGTTCGGCAGCCTGTCGAGGGCCGCGGACGCATTGAGCATCGCGCAACCCTCCCTCAGCCACCAGGTCGCGCAGTTGGAGGAAGAGTTCGGCGTCAGGCTGCTCGATCGCGGCTCGAAGGGCGTCAAGGCGACGGCGGCCGGGATCGCGCTCTACCGATGCGCGGTGTCGATCGCCCGGCAGCTCGAAGAAGTGCGCGGCGAAATCAGCGCGGAGGGGGGTAACCTCGCCGGGGACGTGTCGGTGGGCCTTCCGACCTCTACCGCCGTGGTGCTTGCGATGCCGCTGCTCAGGGCGGTGGTGAAGAAGTATCCCAACATCTGCCTGGAAATCAACGAGAACGGCAGTGGCCTGCTCGGGGAGTGGCTATTGCACGGACGCCTGGACCTCGCCATGCTGTTCACCCAGGGGCCTGTGAAGGCGTTGCGCTGCCAGCACCTGCTCACCGAGGAGATCTGCCTGATCCGGGCGCGCGACCCAAATTCGCCGCCGGACAAGGACCCGGATTCGGCGATATCCGTGGCCCAGCTGCAGGATGAGCGCCTGGTGCTCCCGTCGAAGGCGAACGGGTTGCGGCGGGTGATCGACGAGGCGTTCGCGCTTCGCGGCGTGCGCCCCCGCCTGGTGGCTGAACTGAGCATGCTGCGCATGCTGCGCGAAGCGGTCCTGGGCGGCATCGCGTCTACCATGCTGCCGATGAGCGCGGTGGCCGACGAGATGCGCTCGGGTGGCGTGACCGTCAAGCGTCTGTTCGATCCTCCCGTCCTGCGCCCGCTGTCGTTGTGCGTGAACGCCAATGTTCCGTTAAGCGCGGCCGGCGAGGCCGTGTACGCCACCGTGGTCGAGACGATCAACAACCTCGTTGCCGAAGGCGTCTGGCCCGGCGTGACTTCCACCATCGCCCCGTCCGCCGGGAACGCGGCCGGCCCCGCATAGAAAAATGGCAGATCCCGAAATGACATCCCTTCAAGCGATCGCCTCAAGGCGTTCGTCGCCTGGGAGCATTTCACGTCTTGCGGCCGCCTCAGGTTACGGATATCACCGCGGCTATCGCCGTTGGTAACTTGGAACGGGCTTCGACCCCCCTTTTCCAACCGGCAACCAATAAGCCCGGAGGCGTGCTAAACCAACGTCCGTTCAGGGGCAAGAGCGGACGACATTTGCTCGCGCTGGGTGTTTCTCGGTGTTAGCTTTGAATGGACATGGGCAGTCATGGGATCGACGATCGAGTTACGTGGTTCTCGTGACCCGGCTGTCGAATTCGCCGCGAAGCATGGGTGGACGCAATATGCATTCCATGCACAGACTTTCCGAGGATCCGGGCGACTGAGAAACTCAAGGCGCGATACGGATACCTCGTCTACGATACTATTGAGACTGTCGTGTGGAAATCGATGCTGATAGTGCGTGCCGATCCCGCCAAGGTCAGCGATGGGGTTCGCTCTTCCATCTGCCCGTGAGGACGGTTCATGCCGAGTGACCACGTCGAGAATGTGTCCCGGCGCATGCCCCCGGATCGGATCGGCGGCATTATCGCGATGGCAATGGGAGCGATTGCGCTCGCCGAGTCATGGCGTCTGTACCCCCTGAGAATGGGAACACTGGTGGGCGATCACCTCATGCCCGGGGCGGTGGGATGTGGTCTCGTGCTGCTGGGCCTTGGATTGGCGATTCGCGCCGACGCAACGGCGCCGCGGTTGAGTTTTCCACGTGGTCTAGCAGCGCTTCGACTATGCAGCTCGTTCGGTATTCTCTTCGGCTATTGGTACTTGATGGACCGGATCGGGTACGTAGCAAGCACGTTTGTGGTGGCAGCCGCGTTGTTCGGTCTCATGAGCGGGTACGGCTGGATCAGGAGCCTTCTCTACTCCGTCGTGCTGGCGGCATCGCTTGGATACCCTTTTATGAATCTGCTCAATATCCCGCTGCCCAGTGGCATCATCAGCTTCGACTAGAGGAGAACCATCGGACGTGGAAACCATAAGCATGCTGATGTCGGGCTTCGGAAGCGCGCTCACGCCGATGAATCTTGCCATGGCGATGCTGGGAGCCCTCATAGGTTCGCTTGCCGGAATGATCCCGGGTGTGGGACCGACTCCGGCGATTGCGATCCTGATGCCGTTGACGACGGTTCTTGGACCGGCGCAGGGCACGATTATGCTCGCCGGTATCTACTACGGGGCGATCTACGGCGGCTCGACGACGGCAATCCTGTTGAACATACCGGCCGAACTCCAGGCCGTTCCGGTTTGTCTCGATGGTTATCCGCTCGCGATGAAAGGTCGGGGAGGGCCCGCCCTGGGCATCGCCGCAATCTCATCCTTTGTTGCAGGCGTACTCGGGCTCATTGGCCTCGTGTTCTTTGCACCATTGCTTGCCGATCAAGCCTTGAAGTTTGGGCCGGCTGAATACTTCTCGCTGATGGTGCTGACGCTGACCGTGATCGTCAATCTTTCCGGCAACTCCATCGTCAAAGGACTGATCATGGGGCTCGGGGGCTATCTCTGTTCGATGGTGGGCCTGGGTGTCGCAAGTGGGCATGAGAGATTCACTTTCGGAGTCCAACCGCTGAGCGCCGGTATTGAGATGATCAGCGTCATTATTGGCTTATTCGCTATCGCGGAAGTATTTCATACCTTCGGGGAGAAAGGTGCAGGCGCGCGGGCCCCGAAAATCGGCAGCGTGTATCCGCGCAGGTCGGATCTCAAAGAGGCCGCGCCGGCGATGCTTCGTGGCAGCGTAGTGGGCTTTCTGCTCGGACTGCTTCCTGGATGCTCGCCCGCGGTATCCGCCTTCATTTCGTACGATCTGGAAAAGAAGCTGTCGCGAAATCCCGGTGAGTTCGGCCAAGGTGCGTTGCGGGGTGTAGCAGCTCCCGAGGCTGCGGGAAATGCGACATGTTCCGCTGGTTTCATCCCGCTCTTCACGCTTGGAATACCGAGCTCTCCGCCTCTCGCCATCCTTCTTGCCGGATTGATGATTTATGGTTTGCAGCCTGGTCCCACCCTCTTCGAAGGGACAGGCAGTTTCGTTTGGACGATCATTGCCAGCATGTTTGTTGGCAACGTTATGCTTGTCGTTCTGCACCTTCCTCTTGTCGGCATTTGGGTAAAGCTGACCGAGATTCCGCTCCGGCTGCTTCAGCCGATCATTCTTCTTTTATGTGTCGTCGGTGCATATTCGGTGCGCAACAGCATGTTCGACGTGCTTGTCGCACTTGTTTTCGGCGTCGCGGGATATTTTCTGAAGATGGGCAAGTGGCCGCTCGTCCCGTTCATTCTGTGTTTCATGCTCGGCCCGCTTACGGAACGATCCTTCATCCAGTCCATGTCCATTTCCAATGGAAGCTTCTCCATTTTCGTGGAGAGCCCCATTGCACTCACTATTCTCATTGTTGCTGGCGTTCTGTTCGTTACTTCTTTGCTGTTGATGCGGCGTACCAATTTGCGACTTCGGAATGTCCAGGCGGCTGCACTTGAATAAGCGGGTGCGGGCAAACGAGAAGAATGTCGAACCCGATGGCATTGGCATGCTGGAGTCTGGAAAAAGTCAAACGTCGCGATGGAAGTGAAAAGGAAGAATGTAATATGACTAAGGAAATGAAATCGAGGAATGCGGCGCGCGTAGCGATCGTTATGGCGTTGCTGGGCCTTGCCCGCTTTGACGCCCTTGTCGCTGACGCCGCAGCCGCGTCGGATGCCTCCAACTATCCTTCCAGAGCGATTCAGCTCATCGTGCCGTTCACCGCCGGCGGCGGGACTGATCTGGCGTCCAGGGCCGTCGCGACGTATCTGAGCAACAAATGGGGCCGGCCCATCAACGTCGTGAATGTGCCGGGAGCCGGCGGTGCAATCGGCACCACGCAGGTCTTGAAGGGCAAGGCTGACGGCTACACCATACTTGCCAATAACGGGTCGAGCACAGACGCGCTGCTTGCCGGCAACAGCAGCCTTTCATTTTCAGTCAACGACTATCGCTTTGTCGCGACCGTCATTAACGAGCCCTTCGTGTTTCTTGTGAAGGCGGACTCGCCGTTCAAAAGCATGAAGGACTTGGACGAGTGGGTGAGGCAGAACCCGGAGAAGCTGACATTCGGGACTACCGGTCCGACCTCGATACAGACCATCAGCGTGATCCAATGGCTTGACAGTATTGGAGTGGATTACTCGAAGACCCATTTGGTGCCCGTCAATGGCGGTGGCGAGTTGCTGCCGATGGTCGCCGGGGGCCACGTGATACTCGGCGTGCAGGACGTAACGGGTGCAGCGGGTCTGACGAAGGCCGGCCAGTTGAAGATATTAGCTGTCACGGGTTTAGAGCGTAGCACGTTGTTTCCCGACGTTCCGACTTTGGCTGAACAAGGGGTCAACGGGGTAACCACGCATTTCTGGAGCGGCTTTTCCTTCGCTGTCGGTATTCCGGATGCGGTGGTGCAGAAGTGGGAGTCGGCAATTAAGGAGATGCTCGATGACCCGCAATTCCAACAGAAATTGAAACTGCTCAACGCGCAGGGCAGGTTTATGGACTCCCCGACCTTGGAGAGCACGGTGAAACAGGACGTGTCGACGTACACGCAACTCCTGAGCAAAAAGTTGTTGGTCAGGTAGTTCGCTGTTATCAGTCGTGGCCGGTGCCAATCATTGCTAGGTGAGATGGGTTCGGACCGTCCCAACCAGGCTGAGAGTTGAATCCGTCGAAAGCAATGTGTTTTGTGAAATGAAGAGAGGCAACGTGGTTACTTACGAGTTGGTCGACAATTGTCTCAATACGACGTTCGAAAACATACCCGACAATGTGGTTACCCACGCGAAAATGTGCCTCTTGAATTGGGCGAGCGTTGCCATCGGTGGAAGCCGGCATCGGGCGGTGGAGATACTCGTCGGAATGGCGCGGGAGCTCGATGTCAGTCCTCAGGTTTCTCTTCTCGGCAGAGCCGAGAAGGTCGATCTTCTGTGGGGTGCCTTGATCAATGGCACGAGTTCCCATGTCCATGACTTTGACGATACACACCTGGAAACATTGAATCATCCGGGGAGTGCCATCGCGCCTGTCTGCTTTGCGCTTGCGGAGAAATTGGAGCTGTCAGGGCGGGATCTGCTGCGCGGGTTCATCCTGGGTATGGAGGCGGACCTACGCATCGGAAACGCGGTCTCCCCAAGCCATTATGATGCGGGCTGGCACATAACCAGCACGGCTGGCGTGTTCGGTGCAGCGGTGGCCGCGGGCATTCTGCTGGGACTGAATCGAGACGAAATGGTTTTTGCGTTAGGGATTGCGGCGACTCAAGCGTCGGGGCTTCTCGAAATGCTGGGGACAATGACTAAACTGCTTCACGCAGGCAAGGCGGCCCAAAATGGTTTGCTGGCAGCGCTCCTTGCAGGGCGAGGTTTTGACAGTACGTCCCGCGCGCTAGAGGCGCCCAGGGGGTTCGCCGCTGTGTTTGCGCCCCAATCCGACTTGACGAAGGTGAACGTTCGGTGGGGCTCCGACTGGGAACTGCTGAAGGTCGCCTTTAAGCCATATGCCTGCGGAATCGTGCTTCATCCCGTGATTGACGCTTGCATCGCTCTTCGGAAGCGGACGAAGCCGTCTGATGTCAAGGAAATCGAGCTCATCGTATGTCCCTATACGCTCATCCTAACCGGGAAGGAAAATCCAAAAACGGGCCTCGAGGCAAAGTACAGTGTCCGGCATGTCGCAGCGCTGGCATTTCTGGATGGAGCAGCCTCCGTTGACCAGTTCACTGATGCGCGTGCGCTCGCCCCTGAGATTCAGAGTTTTGCTGCCAGGGTCAATCCGGTCGTCGACGACAATATCCGAGACGACGAAGCCATCATGCGATTGACCAAAATCGATGGCACCGTCGACGAGGTTCATATATCGCACGCAACCGGAAGCAAGGAGAACCCAATGACGGTCTCCCATCTCACGGAAAAGTTCATGGCCTTGTGCGGCGATCGCCTCGGCGAAAAGAATGCGTTGGGATTTGTCGAAAGGCTCGGCCGCCTTGAACTGGAATCGGGAATCTCTGCGTTGCTCTCATTGGGTACGGCTCGGTAATGCCGCGGCCTCGATGAAGGGCTTCGGTCGATTGGCACGCGCACTCACTTATCGTTGAACAAGGACGCGCCGATATCACGTGCCGCCGAGGCAGCGGGACGCATTCTGTGCCGTCCGATCCTGGGTGGCCTGCATCACCAATATGCTCGGGCTTGATTT
>Ga0209736_1000299_pt1 | contig 15920 bp, 16 predicted proteins | sample BlaSpr_A8_Ref_M3_FD_187992 | JGI IMG/M metagenome (GOLD analysis project Ga0209736, IMG submission 187992) | Forest soil microbial communities from Thunder Bay, Ontario, Canada - Black Spruce, Ontario site 2_A8_Ref_M3 (SPAdes) (version 2) | ecosystem: Environmental > Terrestrial > Soil > Boreal...
GACGATTCCGCAGTTCAAGTGATTGCGGACTCGCGAGTGCTAATCCAACAAGAAAGACCCGCCGGGGTGAACCGGCGGGATGTCTTGCGGATGGATTCATGCCCGGAAATGCGTCCCAGGCGGGAATCCTTTTACACGATGCCATTCTGCGGAATGCCCGCGCCGAATCGGTCCAAACAACCTGGGCGTAAGCATTGAGTTTCTTGAATGGCGGGCAGCAGGATGGCAGCGGATAATCGCTCATGGTCTTGCACCTCAGCCGTTCTCTGCAAATTTGACCGTGGAAACCGGCCACCTTCCATCATGGCCCTTCACGGAGATGCGCAGGCCGTGAAGTTCATCAAGCCAGAGCTTCTCCACCGTGCCGGCCTTTCCGTCCGTCAGTACCACGGCCTTGCCGATAAGCTCGGACTGCGCCTGTTCAAACGCACCGAGAATAGTCGAAGCACGGAGCTTCACGGTTGGCATGGGTGTCTCCGGAGAGCGGCGCGGTTGTCGCGTCGTGGCGTTGGTCTGGTCCGGCTTTGTGTTCAGACCACGGCCCTCCGGAACTTGTGACGATTTCCCGGCGTGGTCGCCGTCACGACCCGGCGATGTATCGAGCTGTTCGCCAGAAGGAACCCGCCCTCCCAGTTCCTCATCGTCCGTTGATCCGGCCGGCCGCCGCACCGCCGACCATCGCCAGAATAGCCGTTTCAAGTTGGCGCACGGCTGATATGGGAGTGGGCGCAACACCACCGCCTTCCGGAGCAAACCCTTGACCGCCATCCGCCCCGCCCTCGCCGGCGCTCTGTCGCTGGTCGGGCTTTTCGCCCTCGCCTGCTTCGCGCCCCACCCTCTGATCGGCGACGCCTTGGCGCAAAATGCCACGGCCGTGCTGGCGGCCAAGCCGGTGTCCTTGCCCGACATGGCGGTCGGGAGCGCAAACGCTCCGGTGACCATCGTCGAATATGCCTCAATGAGCTGTCCGCACTGCGCCGCATTCCACGAGAACGTGTTTCCGATGCTGCAATCGAAATATGTCGACGCCGGCAAGGTGCGTTTCGTGTTTCGGGAATTCCCGCTCGACATCAAGGCTGCGGCGGCTTCGATGCTGGCGCGCTGCATCGCCAACGACGATGCCGCCAAATATTTCGGCACCATCGAGCTTTTGTTCAAACAGCAGGATCAGCTGATGGAGCAGACCAAGACGACCCTGATGCTGATCGGCGCGCAGGCCGGCATGAGCGAACAGGCTGTCGAGGCCTGCGTGAAGGATCAGGCCCTGCTCGACAAGCTCAAGGCCGACCAGACATTCGCCTTCGAGGTGCTCAAGGTCGATGCCACCCCGACCTTCTTCATCAACGGCGAACAGGCCAAAGGCGCGATGTCGTTCGAGGAGCTGGAGGCAAAGATCAAGTCGCTGCTGAAGAAATAGCGACGTCTGTGGTCAGGACGCTCCACTCGTCACGACATTTCTGCGAATATCACGCCGATCCGGTTTTTCTGGATCCAGGCAATTTGGCACTCGTGGACCGAGGAGTCCTTCGCCATCACCAGGCGGAAGCGCTGGGGAACGAAGGCCGGGTTCTCGACATCGATGGCGGCGCCCTCGAGCGAGATATTTCGCACCACACAGCTCATGACCGAGCCGCCCGACGAGACGTAGGCCGGCTCGTTGATTTCGGTTCGCGGGTGCTTGCGCTTTTCTTCCATAGGCTTCTGCCCTGAGGTCCGTTCGTGGCGAACACTAGCAGCAAAGGTTAAATAAATTGGCCCGCTGAGGCCCACTTCGGGACGCGAAGTGAAGTCATGGCCTCGCGACCATGCGCCGGTGCGGGTGTGTGCCCTGCGTCGCGATGGGCTTCCGTTCGCGGCCTCAACAGGATAGCCTTCCCGGTACCGGCGGGATGTAGGCGCGACGCCCGCTCAAAACGAACATGCGCCAAGGGGAAAAACGCCATGTTCGAGATACTCGATCGACGCACGAGTCTGACCGGCAACCAGATCAAAATCCTCGCCGCCGCCATTATCGGCGACGCGCTGGAATTCTTCGACTACTTCCTGATCGGCTTCGTGCTCGCCTTCCTGATCGGGCCGTGGAAGCTGACATTTGGCCAGTCGGCCATCGTGCTGATGAGTTCGGGAATCGGCGCCATCATCGGCGCCTATGCCTGGGGCTGGCTCGCCGACCGTATCGGTCGCCGCAAGGTTTTCATCGGCACGGTGTTGAACTTCTCGATCGCTACCGGCCTTTTATATTTCACTCCAGACAATGGCTGGATCTACCTGTCGTTCATGCGCTTTTTCGTCGGTGTCGGCGTCGGCGGGCTGTATTGCGTGGACCTGCCGCTGGTGCAGGAGTTCATGCCCTCCTCCAAGCGCGGCTGGGTCGGCGGCATCGTGACCTGCGTCATCCCGCTGGGTACCGGCCTCGGTGCGGTGCTCGGCGCCAACGTGGGCGCGGGCGATTGGCGGTTATTGTTTGCGATCGGCGTGCTGCCGGCGCTGCTGGTGCTGCTGGTCCGACTGTGGGTGCCGGAATCGCCGCGGTGGCTCTGCCGCCAGGGCCGCTACGAGGAGGCGCGCAAGTCGCTGGCCTGGGCGCTGCAGATGGAACCGTCGGCGCTGCCGCTGCCGACCGCTGCCGACGCTGGCCCGATCATCAAGAGCAACTGGCTCGACCTGTTCAAATATCCGCGCAGCCTGATCGTTTCCTGGCTCGGCAATGCCGGCGCGCAGACGGGGGTCTACGGCATCACGCTTTGGGTGCCGTCGCTGTTCGTGCTGCTGTTGAAGGTCACGCCGCAGGAAGCCTCCAAGATGATGATCCTGCTCACCGTGTTCGGCTTCGTGGGCCGCCTCTCCTTTGCCTTCTTCTCGGAACTGATGGGACGGCGCAACGCCGGTGGCCTGCTCGGTTTCGGGGCCGGTGTTCTCACCATCGTGTCGGGCTACAATTACGACGTCACGATCATGGGCGTGTCCGCATTCTGGCTGCTGCTTGCCGTCACCTATTTCTTTGCCGACGGCGGCTTTGCCATCGTCGGACCCTATGCGGCGGAGATCTGGCCCTCCCACCTGCGGACCACGGGCATGGGCTCGGCCTACGGATTCGGCGGCATCGGCAAGATCATCGGGCCGGTTGGCCTTGCCTTAATCGTGGGATCGGGCAATTACCTCAAGCCCGACGTCCCGCTGCCGGAGATTCCGTTGGCCTTCGTCTATCTCGGTTGCTGGTTCTTGATGGCTGGAGCGGTGTATTATTTCCTCGGAATCGAGACCCGGGGCAAGTCGATCGAGCAGATCGACAGGGAGTTGGCGATCAGGAATGATATAACTCCTGCCACGGCCACCGTTCGACAGGCATGACTTTGGACAAACTGATTGCGACTTCTGCCGACCTCGCGGGTGATCAGACCGTGATCTCCCGCGCCGAGGCGGTACGCACCGCCGTCGCCGGCGCCGCCGCCGAGATCGAGAGCACGCGCCGGCTGCCGCCGGAATTGCTCGACAAGCTCCATGATGCCGGACTGTTCCGACTGTTGCTGCCGCGCTCGTCGAACGGGATCGAGACCGACCCCCTCACCTTCTTCCATGTCATCGAGACCATCGCCCGCGCCGATGGTTCGACTGCCTGGTGCCTGAGTCAGGCCGGCGGCTGTGCCATGTCCGCAGCCTATCTCGACCTGCCGGTGGCACACGCGATCTTCGGCAACGATCCGCGCGCGGTGATCGCCTGGGGTCCCGGTCCCAAGGTCAGGGCGGTCGAGTGCGATGGCGGTTACCGGGTTACGGGCGTGTGGTCCTTTACCTCGGGCGGCCGCCACGCCACCTGGCTCGGCGCCCATTGCCCGATCTACCTGGCCGACGGTTCGCCAAAACTCGACCAAGACGGTCGCCAGCAGGAACGCACCATGCTGGTGCGTACCGAGGACGCAGCCTGGACCGACATCTGGAACACGGTCGGCCTGCGCGGCACGGCCAGCGACCAATTCGCGCTCGACGACTTCTTCGTTCGATCGGACCATTCGATTACCCGGCAATTCGATCGGGAGTGCCGCGAGAGCGGCCCGCTCTACCGGATGAGCTCCGGCACCTGCTACCAGGTCGGCTTCGCCGGCGTCGCCTGCGGCATCGCCCGCGGCGCGCTCGACAGTTTTATCGATGTCGCCCGCAACAAGGTGCCTCGTGGCACCAACAGTCCGCTGCGCGACAACGCCGTGGTGCAGTCCAACCTGGCCCAGGCCGAAGTCAATCTGCGCGCTGCGCGCGGCTTCGTGCTGCAGTCGATGGCCGACACCTGGAAGGATCTTTGTGCCGGCGCCAGCATCACGGTCGAGCAGCGCATCACCATCCGGATGGCAGCGACCCACGCCATACACAAGGCGCGCGAGGCGGTCGACTTCGCCTACAATGCGGCGGGCGCCACCGCGATCTTCGAACACCATCCGCTGGAGCGCCGCTTCCGCGACATCCATACCGTGACCCAGCAGCTGCAGGGCCAGCTCAGGCATTTTGAAACCGTCGGCGCCTGGATCATGGGCGCCGATACCGATTTAACTTTCGTCTAAGGAGAACGACCCATGCCACTCGGCGGACTGCAACATTACACCATCGAACCCCAGGATCTGGAGCGCACCAAGGAGTTCTATTGCGACGTGCTTGGGCTGGAGAATGGCGATCGCCCGCCGCTCGACTTCCCGGGCTACTGGCTCTATTCCGGCGGCACCCCCACGGTGCATCTGATGGGCACGCGCAAGCCGCGCGACGGCATCGTGGTGCGGGGCACGGAGAAGAAATACGAGGATACCGGCCGCCTCGACCATATCGCGTTCGCCGCGACCGATGTCGACGGCGTGCGCAAGCGCCTGCAATCTAAGAACGTCAAATTCCGCGAGAGCATCGTGCCGCGCACTGGCGACACGCAGTTCTTCCTCTACGATCCCGACGGCGTCGGGGTGGAGCTGAATTTTCCCAAGGCGTAAGCCGTCATTATTGGTTTGCTACGTCGTCATGCCCGGGCTTCTCCTCGGGCATCCACGTCTTAGCGGTATCTCGGCAAGAAAGACATGGATGGCCGGGACAAAGCCGGCCATGAACGAGATATCGAAATTTGCCCGACAACGCCCCGACTTCGCCATTTCGTGGGCGCGGAACCGTCCGCTTTTCTCCCATTTTGCATGACGAGTTGAAGGGCCGCGCCGCTGCGGCAGGATAGCCGGGTGCCGGGCCTTTAACCTACCCCAGGGCGTGTGTGCCCGGCTATTCGCGGCGGCCGAAGCCGATGCAAGCTGACAGCATCGGCCGCTGTAGGCGCGATTAAGCCTTAATCGAGCCCGCGCTCATGGCTGAGGCGCACCATTTCCTCGATGAAGACCTGCTTCTGCTTGTCGTCGAGGCTTGCGAATAGCGGCTCGGCCGCGTCGGCGACGCTGCGCTGGTCCACCGCGCGATCGTTGAGGAACTGGGCTTCGTTGCGCATCTGCTCGATAATATCGTCGGGCGGGTCACGCTTGGCCCGGGCAATGCGCAGGTTGAGCCGGTCGGCGCCGTTGTGGCCGAGATAATGCATCGCACTGTTGAATCCGGTCCAGTGCTTCTCCTGCTCGGGCGTCAGCTTCAACTCATTCTTGATCCGCTCGATATTGGCATCGCTGTTGGCGACGATCTGGTCGGCGGTCAGTTGCGGCTCGCCCTGCTCCTGGGTCAGCACCGCCTGTTGCTTGGTGCCCTTGGCGCCTTTAGCTGCTTTGGCCGACTTCGAACCGCCCTGTCTCGTATCGCTCGTCGCCGGCGCTTGGCCGTTTTTCGTGACGCCCAGCACGCCGGTAAATACGCCGACGACGCCGCCGATGGCGCCTCCCAGCACGCCGCCCACCGGTCCTGCGGCCTTGTTGCCCGCCCTCGCGCCTTGCTCAACGCCTTGAACCACTTGCGCCTCTACGGCCGAGGGCGCGCTGAGAAACATGACGGCAATTGCCCCAAGCGCGAGGCGCCATCGCAATGGCGCACGCGCCGTCAATGACGGGCTGATCATTATTTAGTCTCCTTGGTCGATCTCGAGATATTGGATGGTTGGTTGAGTGACTTTTGGGGGAGGCAAGCATCCCGCCGTATCAGGACATTATCGTTTTCGCATCGCGCAAGTCTACCGTCGCGCCACGTTATCCATCATCGGGAAAACCTCGCAGCGAGAGGAAGTTACGCCGGCTGAAACCGGACTGCGGCGCCATTGCGCACCCTTCGGGAAACAACGAGACTCAGGATGTGCAGCGCAATATTGGTTTCGCCCACCTCTGACCGAAACTTGGCGATGGTTTGCAATAGAGAGCCAAGCCTCTCCCGGCGAGAATTGCACGCAACGTTAGTACTAGAGCGCCGGGCGTCGGATTTCTCGACAGACGCCGGCAATTCTGCTCTGATTGCCGATAACGAAATCTCCGCAAAGCCCCGCAGCGCCATTTTCGGCCCCGCCCGGCGGCGAAGAAAAAAACAACAACGGGATTTCCAAGCTTACCACGATTGGCTCACCAGGGAGGTAACGCCATGTCACGGAAGAAGCTTTCTCGTCGTCAATTCGTTGCTGCTACCGCGCTGTCATCGGCCGCGCTGATCACCGCACCTTATATCAGAGGCGCTCACGCCGCCGGCAAATTGACGATGGGCTTTTGGGATCACTGGGTGCCCGGAGCCAACAAGGCCTCCACCGATCTCGTCAATGAATGGGCCGAGAAGGAGAAGGTCGAAGTTTCGATCGACTACATCACAAGCCAGGGCAACAAGAACCTGGTGACCATCGCCGCAGAGGCCCAGGCGAAATCAGGGCACGATATCCTGGCGATGCCGACTTGGTGGCCGCACGCACAGGCCGACCTGCTTGAACCGATGAACGACGTGGTCGAGCCGCTCATCAAACAGAACGGCGCCGTCAATGGCACTGTGCAATATCTCGGCAAGGCCGGCGACAAATGGCTCGGCGTCCCCGCCTGTATCGGCAGCCAGATCAAGGGCCCCTGCTCGCGCATCGATCTGATGAAGAAGTACGCCGGCATCGACGTGCAGGCGATGTATCCTGCCGGTTCGCCGCCGAAGGCCGAAGGCTGGACCACGGACACCTTCCTCAAGGCGGCCGAGGCATGCCAAAAGGGCGGTGTGCCGTTCGGCATCGGCCTTGGTGAAACCAGCGACTCCGTCGATACTGTCGGCGCGTTCTTCCTGTCGTTCGGGGCCGAGGTCGTCGATGCCAAGGGCAACGTTGTCGTGAAGAATGACAACGTGCGGCAGGTTCTCGAATACTACAAGAAGCTGATGGCATTCCTGCCGCCCGATGCTCCGGCGTGGGACGATGCCTCCAACAACAAATGGCTGGTCTCGGGCAAGGGCGCGCTGATCATGAACCCGCCGAGCGCGTGGGCGGTTGCCAAACGCGATGCGCCCGAGGTCGCCGAGCAATGCTGGACCCACGGCTTCCCCGTCGGTCCGAAGGGCCGCTTTGCGCCGTTCCTTCCTTACTTCTGGAGCGTGTGGAATTTCTCCAAGAACAAGGAAGCGGCCAAAAGCCTGCTGACGCATCTGTCGCAACCGGCTTCGGTCGAAAGACTGGTGGTGGCAAGCGGCGGTTATGATTTGCCAGCGTTCGAGAAGCTCACCACCTTGAAGGTATGGGCCGAGGAAGGGCCGCCAAAGGGCACGCTGTTCCATTACCCGAATCCATACAACCACCAGCAGCTTTCGATCGCTGCATCGCCGGCGCCGCCGAAGATCGCGCAGCAGATCTACACCCAGGCAACCCTGACCAAGATGTGCGTGCGCTTCTACCAGGGTGAAGCGATGGAGAAGACGCTGGCCTGGGCGGAAGGCGAACTCGAAGGCTTCATGCGGAGCTGACGCGCAGAATTGTCGCGCCGGTCACACCGGATTGTGCGATCGTCGCGCCCGCCCGATTCCGAGCCGGCGTAATACCGGCTCGTCGGTACTCGGAACCGCCATTACGCGGTCATGAAACGCGCGAGGAAGATGCATCATGGTTGATGTCACATTTCAGCCGAACAGCGTTATCGAAGCGCGCTTGCCGCGAAAACGCGCCAGTCTGCGCACGGCGCTGAAGCGCAAGTCGACCGCGGCGTTTCTGATGACACTGCCGCTGATTCTTCTGATTACGGTTCTGGTGCTGTATCCCGCCTTCTATTCCCTGCATCTTGCGACCCTGAACAAGTCGATGCAGCGGTTCGTTGGCTTCGGAAACTTCGAATTCCTGTTCAAGCGCGAGACGTTCTGGCTGGTGGTGAAGCAGTCCTGCATCTTTGCGCTGTCGGCGGTGTTCTTCAAGGCGCTGATCGGCTTCGTGGTCGCGCATTTCGTTCACAACATTCCGGCCAAGGGGCAGCGCAAGTGGCGCGGCATGTTGCTGGTGCCGTGGGTGATTCCGCCGGCGATGAGCACGCTGGCCTGGTTGTGGCTGTTCGACCCGTCCTATAGTGCCTTCAACTATACGCTGGCCTATTTCGGGATCGGGCCAATCCCCTGGACCGGCGACGCCTACTGGGCACGGTTCTCGGTCATCCTGGTCAATATCTGGTTTGGCGCGCCCTTCTTCATGATCATGTACCTCGCGTCACTCAAGTCGGTGCCCGAGCAGCTTTATGAGGCCGCCGCGATCGACGGCGCGAATTGGTGGCAGCGCATCTGGTACGTGACGCTGCCGATGATGCGCAACATCATCGCGATCACCACGTTGTTTTCGCTGATCGTGACGTTCGCGAACTTCGATATCACGCGCATCCTCACTGCGGGCGGGCCGCTCGACCACACCCATATCTTCGCGACCTGGGCGTTCCGTGTCGGCATCGAGGGTGGCGATATCCCGCTCGGCGCCAGCGTCTCGCTGTTCATGTTTCCGATTCTCGCGATCGCGGCGATCTTCATCCTGCGCGACATCAACAAACGCGGGAATGAAGCCTGATGACCAGCACCGTGGTGATCGACAAGGCCGCGCCGACCCGCACGGTCAAATATGGCAGCATGAGCCGCGACCGCACCTGGGCGCTCAGATGGTCGTACTTCTTCCTGACGCTGTTTGCGATCTTTTCGCTGGTGCCGCCGATCTACATGCTGATTACCTCGCTCAAGAGCAGCGCGGAGATTTCGGCGGCGACGAATCCATGGTGGGTATTCCATCCGACGCTGTCTAACTACATCGAACTGCTGACCAGAAACCAGTTCCTGCGGTTTTTCCTGAACTCCGCGATGGTCTCGATCTTTGTGGTGACGATTACGATGCTGATCAGCGTGCCGGCCGCCTTCGCGCTGTCGCGGATGCGGTTCTGGGGCTCGGCGACGCTCGCGACCGGAGTGTTCCTGACCTATCTCATCCCGGACACGCTGCTTTTCCTGCCGCTGTTCAAGATGTTCGCGGTGTTTGGGGACTGGACCGGCATCCAGCTGATCAACCGATGGTACGTGCTGCTGATCGTCTATCCGACGCTGACCGTGCCGTTCTGCACCTGGATCATGATCGGCTACTTCGCTTCGATCCCGAAGGAACTCGACGAGGCCGCCATCATCGACGGTGCCTCCTGGTTCCAGACCCTGACGCGCATCTTTATTCCGGTCGCGCTGCCCGGCTTGATCGCGGCGACCATCTTCGCCTTCACGGTGTCCTGGGCGCAATTCCTTTATCCGCTGGTGTTCACGACCTCGACCGATCAACTGGTGCTGCCGGTGGGCATCATCACCACCCTGATCAAGGGCGACGTCTTCAACTGGGGGCAGATCATGACCGGCGCCCTGCTCGGCGCAGCACCGCCGCTGATCATCTATGCCTTCCTGATGGACTACTACATTGCCGGCCTGACCGCCGGCGCGACAAAGGGTTGAAACGCCATGGCGGACGTTACCTTGCGCAAGGTTATCAAGCGTTACGACGAGGTTGAAGCGGTGCGCGGCATCGATCTCGACATCGCCGACCATGAATTTGTCGTGCTGGTCGGCCCCTCCGGCTGCGGAAAATCGACCACGCTGCGGATGATCGCGGGCCTGGAGGACATCACCGACGGCGACATCATGATCGGGGGCGACGTCGTCAACGACGTGCCGCCGAAGGACCGCGACATCGCGATGGTGTTCCAGAATTACGCGCTCTACCCGCATATGACGGTGGCGGAGAACATGTCGTTCGGCCTGCGGCTGAAACATTATCCGAAAGCCGAGATCAAGACCCGGATCGACGAAGCCGCCCGCATGCTCGATATCGTCGAATTGGTCGATCGCAAGCCGAAGCAGCTGTCGGGCGGCCAGCGCCAGCGCGTGGCGATGGGCCGCGCCATTGTCAGAAATCCCAAGGTGTTTCTGTTCGACGAACCCTTGTCCAACCTCGACGCCAAGCTTCGGGTCCAGATGCGGATCGAGATCAAGAAAGTGCATCAGAAGGTCCGCACCACGACGGTCTACGTGACCCACGACCAGGTCGAGGCGATGACGCTGGCCGACCGGGTCGTGGTCATGAACCACGGCCGCATCGAGCAGATCGGAACACCCAACGAGCTTTATCACAAACCGGCCACCCGCTTTGTCGCCGGCTTCATCGGCTCGCCCGCGATGAATTTCGTGCCCTGCCGGCTCGAGGAAGTCGGCGGCAAGCTGCACATCCGCCTGACCGACCGCATCGCATTCCCGCTGCCGCCGGCCCGCGCGGCGCGCTATCAGAATGTCGCGCGAAACGAAAAATTGCTGCTGGGGTTGCGGCCGGAGCATATCACCGAAGCAAAATCGCATCCGGAACCCGGAGTCGAAAACTTCGATACCGTACTGGATGTCACCGAACCGATGGGCATGGAGACGCTGATCTATTTCACGCTCGAAGGCGCCCAAATCTGCGGGCGGGTTAATCCCAACGCCGGCGCGCGCGATGGCGGGCCGCTCCGATTGGCAGTAGACCTCAACAATATGCACCTGCTAAATGAGGTCACCGGCGTCGTCATTTGACGGCCGCACAACAAGAAAAGCCCAAGGAAAAGCACAGGGCTGGGCAGGGAAACGGAATGGCCACCAACAAGAAGAAAATTTTCGTCACTGAATCGATGTCGCAGCCAGGGCGGGCGTTACTGAAAGAGCGGGACGACATCGAACTCGTCGAATTCCCCAACATGATCTCGGCGCCAGATTTCGAGGCGATGCTGAAGGCGCAGGCGCCGGTTCACGGCGTCGCACTGGGCGCCACCCGATTTGGCGAACCGGAGCTCGAAGCTTCGGGGGATATGAAGGTGGTGACCCGGATCGGCGTCGGTTACGACGCCGTCGATATACCCGCTCTGAGCCGCCGCAAGGTCCCGCTGATGGTGGCGGGCACGGCGAATTCCCCCTCCGTCGCTGAACAGGCGTTGTTCATGATGCTGACCCTCGCAAAACGCGCGGTGGAAATGCATTCCCTCGTCAAGGACGGCAAATGGGCCGCCCGTCTCGGCATGCTGCCCTACGATCTGTTCGGCAAGACGGTCCTGATCGTAGGCTTCGGCCGGATCGGCACCCGCACCGCCAAACGCTGCCTGGCGATGGAAATGAACGTTCTGATCTACGATCCCTATAAATCAGCCGCCGAGATCAAGGCCGCGGGCTGCGAGCCAGTTGCCGATCTCGATGCGGCGCTGCCGCGCGCCGATTTCGTCAGCATCCACTGCCCGAAGACGCCGGAGACGGTCGGGATGTTCAATGCCGCGCGGTTGAAGCGCATGAAACCGACCGCCTATCTGATCAACACCGCGCGCGGCGGCATCGTGGTCGAGGCGGCGCTGTACGATGCGCTGGTCTCCGGCAAGCTGGCCGGCGCCGGCCTCGACGTGTTCGAGCAGGAGCCGCCGCCCTCAGGCCATTCGTTGTTCGAACTTCCCAACGTCATCATGGCCCCGCACGTCGCCGGGGTCACGCGGGAAGCGGTCGACCGCATGAGCGAGCAAACCGCGCGCAATATCCTGAGCGCGCTCGATGGCGAGCCGATCCGTCAGAACGTCATCAACCAGGATGTGCTTGGCTGATCTGATGGCTTGCTGATTTCGCTGGCTTCGTCGCATCACGGCAACAGGTATCCAGATGGCCTTCAAGGAATACGGCAGCTATGACGGGCTCGGCCTTGCCGAGCTCGTCCGCAAGAGGCAGGTCGACGCCAACGAATTGCTCGACGAGGCGATCGCCCGCACCACCAGGGTCGATCCACAGATCAATGCGGTGGTGGTAAAGCATTACGATTATGCGAAGCGGCAAATCGACAACGGCCTTCCGGACGGTCCCTTCACCGGCGTGCCGTTTCTCCTGAAGGATCTCGAAATTCTCGAGGGCACGCGGACGACGTCGGGCGCGAGCGTCTACCAGGACAATGTCGCCGACCATAGCAGTACGCTGGCCCAGCGCTTCCTCGCGGCCGGCGTCACGGTGTTCGGCAAGAGCTCCACTCCGGAATTCGGCATGATGCCGACCACCGAGTCGCGGCTGTTCGGCCCCACCCGAAATCCGTGGAATCTCGCGCACTCTTCCGGCGGATCGTCCGGTGGTGCTGCGGCCGCGGTTGCCGCGCGCCTTGTTCCTGTCGCGCATGCCAGCGACGGCGGCGGCTCGATCCGGATACCCGCTTCCGCATCCGGCGTATTCGGATTGAAACCGACCCGCGCGCGCAATCCGCTAGGTCCCGATCGCGGCGAAGGCTGGGCCGGATTCTCCTGCGGTCATGTGGTGAGCCTCAGCGTGCGCGACAGTGCGGCGATGCTGGACGCGACCTGCGGACCCGAGCCGTGGAGCCCTTATTTCGCGCCGCCCCGGGAGCGGCCGTTCGCAGAAGAAGTCCGACGCGATCCCGGTCGTCTGCGCATCGCCTTCACCGACAAGTCGCCCTATGGCGAGGCCGTCGCCCCCGAAATAACCGCCGCGACCCGGGAAGTCGCAAGCCTGCTGGCCGGGCTTGGCCACCACGTCGAGGAGCGCGCGCCGGAACTCGCCGCCGATCCCGCGGCGGTCATGGCCACCATCGTCGGCGCCAGCGCCGCCTTCAATGTGCGGGTGGCCGAGCAGCGCTTTGGCCGTGCGATGACCGACCGCGATTTCGAGCGATTGACGCTGGCGAGCGCGCATAACGGGCAAAATACCACCGCGACCGACTACGTGACCGCACAGCTCAGCGCATTCCAGATCTCGCGCGGGCTGGCGATGTTCTTCGCAAGTTGCGACGTTTTTCTGTGCCCAACGCTGTGCTCGCCGCCGCTGCGGATCGGCGAACTGGATTCGATGTCGGAGGACCTGTCGCATATTGCGCCGATCCTGCGGCGCTATATGCCGGCAACCTCGATGTTCAACATGTCCGGCCAGCCGGCGATGTCGGTGCCGCTGGCATGGAATGCGGCCGGTCTGCCGCTCGGCATGATGTTCGCGGCACGCTTCGGCGACGAGGCCACGTTGTTCCGCCTGGCGGGCCAGCTCGAGCAAGCACGGCCCTGGAAGGGCAAATTTCCGCCAGTTTGCGCCTAAATCGACAAAACTCAGCCGCATTCGGGAGCGAGGAAGGGAACTCAGCGCCGGTAGCGGAGTTCCCTCCCGCGCTGTTCAATCCGGAGGCCAAGATTTTGAGTCAAAGCGACCCCACCGACAATGCGCTTGCGGCCATTGCCAGCATTCTCGAACAGCCCGAACCCCATCGCGAGCCGGAAAAAGCCGTGGTCGAGGACAAGCCGCTCGCGCCTGAGCTGAGCGAGGCCGACGGCTACTCGAAGGTCGGTCCCGGTCCGATGGCGGCGATCCGGTTCAAATGGACCGCCCGCCGCGAGGGCACCGGCGATTATTACGTCGATGAGACGATTGGCGAGAATTCCGTGCCGATTACCAGTGGGCCAATGTCCCGCGATGCGGCCGTCCGGCTCGTGGACGATCGCGAGAACGAGGCGCGGCGGCGATTTGAACAGCTCAAGAGCGAAATGACCGGCCGCGCCGCCGCTGCAAATCTTGTCCGCAAGGACGGCGGCGAAATGTAGCCTGGTCAGGCCTTGCAGCTACGGACTTGTGTCCAGGGACGGATTTGGCGTTCCCAGAAAATCCTTCTTGACCAGTACGACGCCGCTATGGCGCAGGATGTCGTATGCCGTGGTGACATGAAAAAAGAACTGCGGCACACTGAAGGTCAGCAGCAGCGATTGGCCGGTAAAATCTCGCTTCAAGCCATTCCTGAATACGAACACCACTTCCTTGTTGCCGGCGCCGTTGATCGCGGCGGGCGACAGATTGCGCATGAAGTCGATCGCGGTCGCGATCCGCGCCTTGAGTTCGCCAATGTCCGGCTCGGTCTCGGCAAACACCGGCGGCTCGACGGCGGCCAGCAGCGCGCATGCCAGCACCGCATGCCTGATCGCCTCACCGACCTGGCGGGTGAGATTATACATGTCGGGATAGAGCCGCGCGTTGAGCAAGATCGAAGGATCGATCTTGTGCCGCACTGCATGCGCGGCCGCGTGATCGAGAAGATCGGACAAACTGCCCAGGAATTGAGTGAAAACGCCGACCGAAGATCGGTGCATCGAGATGGTCATAGCGGTGATCCTGTCGTGCGGCGGGAACGTCCATAAACCGCCAACCCGGCTGCAAGTCTATCCCGGCGTCGCGCGACCAGCCATTGCTTTGCCGCCGTTGCCTGGCATCGCCGCGATATGCTACCGCGCACCATACGGTCCGGATCAGTCTTCAAGTCCGGTGCAGCTTTTCGGAGACTCCCTTGATTCGAATCCTCGCCTTTCTCGCCGCCGTATGTTTCGTCGCGGCGGCCCCGGCCCATGCCCAGCAGCAACCTTCCCGCCTCGACGAGATCGTCAAGCGCGGCACGCTCCGTGTCGGTCTGACCGGCGATTATCTGCCGTTCAGTTTTCTCGATCCGGCGACATCGAAATTCCGCGGTTTCGACGTCGACATGGCGGAAGCGCTGGGCAAGGCGCTCGGCGTCAAGGTCGAGTATGTCCACACCGCCTGGCCGCAGTTGATGAAGGATTTCCAGGCCGACAATTTCGATATCGCGATGGGTGGCATTTCGATCACCCTCGATCGGCAGAAAAAGGGCATGTTCTCGACGCCGATCATGCGCGAAGGCAAGACGCCGATCGTGCGCTGCGCCGACAAGGGCAAATTCGAGACGCTGGCCGATATCGACAAACCAAGCACCCGCGTGATCGTCAACCCGGGCGGCACCAATGAACGATTTGCCAAGGCCAATATCAAAACCGCCGAGATCAAGACCTACAATGACAATGTCACGATCTTCGACGAGATCGCCAAGGGCCATGCCGATCTGATGATGACGGATGCCTCGGAGACGCGCTACCAGCAAAAGCTTCATGCCGGCGTGCTGTGCGCGGTGCATCCGGAACAGCCGTTCGACTTCGCGGAGAAGGCCTATTGGCTGCAGCGCGACGCCGCCCTGAAAGGCTTCGTCGATCAGTGGTTGCACATCGCGACGGAAGACGGCAGCTTCAAGAAAATTTATGCCGCCTGGTTCGAATAGCCCGCGGGGAACCGGATCACCGGTTTTCCCCACAAATTGACCGCATCTACCGACCTAAATTAAACTCACTTGCGAAGACTATTGAACCAAAGCCGCTAAGCCCAAGACTCATACCATGAAAGTGATGTAGGTCACGTTGCTGAAAACCGCCGAACCATAGGGTCTGGTGCCTGTTCTGGAGGTTATGATGAAAAAGCTTTTTGCCATTGCCGGGTTTTTGCTGGCGAGCACCGCCGCGCAGGCTCAGTACACCTTCGAATATGGCGGACGTACCATCCGGATCGATCCGGACCGTGGCACGGTTTCGATCCCGGGCGTCTACGACAACAGCGGGCGGAAATCGAAGCGCACGCGTGGCGATCAGGAAAACGATCGTCCACGCAAACAGGCGCCTGAGCAGGCCAAGATCGATCCG
>Ga0209736_1000300_pt1 | contig 15918 bp, 12 predicted proteins | sample BlaSpr_A8_Ref_M3_FD_187992 | JGI IMG/M metagenome (GOLD analysis project Ga0209736, IMG submission 187992) | Forest soil microbial communities from Thunder Bay, Ontario, Canada - Black Spruce, Ontario site 2_A8_Ref_M3 (SPAdes) (version 2) | ecosystem: Environmental > Terrestrial > Soil > Boreal...
AAGCTCATGCAGCAACTACTGGCAGAAATGGGCGCGGATCTCGAGAAAACGCATTTTGACGTTCCCCGGCTGCGCACATCGACGAATGTGCTGACAACCGGCATTTCCTACGCTTTTCATCCGCATCGCGACACCTGGTATTCCGCGCCCCTCAATCAGATCAACTGGTGGATGCCGGTCTACGAAGTTCGGTCGGACAATGTGATGGCGTTTCACCCGCGCTACTGGACACAGCCGGTCAAGAACGGGTCGCGCGACTACAACTACCAGGAATGGAACCGCACGAGCCGGCAAATTGCTTCGCAGCAGATCGGCGTGGACACGCGAAAGCAGCCGCGCCCCGAGGAGCACATGGACATGGATCCACAGATTCGCGTGGTGTGCCCGGTGGGAGGCATCCTTCTTTTCTCCGCTGCGCAGATGCATTCGACGGTGCCGAATACTTCCGGGTACACGCGGTTTAGCATTGACTTCCGTACGGTGCACCTGGATGACGTGCTCGCGCGTCGCGGGGCGCCGAACATCGACTCCGACTCCACAGGAACCTGCATGGGCGATTATCTCCGTGGAACCGATTTGCAGCATATCCCGGCAGAAATCATCGCCCGGTACGACACTCCTCCGCACCATGCAAGTCAGAGCTCTGCCGCGGCGCATGCGGAAGTAGAGTCCTAGAAAGGATCGCCTTGGCTACGCGCGAGTCTGTTTGCCAGGTGATGAACTTCGATAAATCGCGGCAGCTGCGGGAAAGGGCGCACGCGCTGATTCCCGGAGGCGCGCACGTGTACGCCAAGGGCGATGATCAGTATCCCCTGCTGTCACCCGGCTTTATCGAGCGAGGCCAGGGATGCCACGTTTGGGACGTGGACGGAAACGAATTCATTGAGTACGGAATGGGCTTGCGCGCGGTCAGTCTTGGGCATGGCTACAGACCAGTTGTGGAAGCCGCCTACCGCCAAATGCAACTTGGCACAAATTTTGTCCGCTCGAGTCCCATCGAAATCGCGTGCGCTGAGAGACTCGCCGCGGTGATTCCTTCGGCGGAGATGATCAAATTTGCTAAGAACGGTTCGGATGTAACCACAGCCGCAGTCAAGCTCTCGCGCGCGTTTACCGGACGAGACATGGTCGCTGTCTGCGCCGACCAGCCGTTCTTTTCTGTTGACGACTGGTTTATCGGAAGCACCGCTCTTTCAGCTGGTGTTCCGCGGGCCATACAAAATCTTACGGTCAAATTCCGCTACAATGACCTCGCTGGCCTGGAGGCCCTGTTCGAGCGCCATCCCGAGCAAATTGCCTGCGTCATTCTCGAGGCAGAAACGACGGTTAGACCCATTGAGGGTTTCCACGAAGGGCTGCAGAATCTCGTTCGAAAATATGGCGCACTACTCATTCTGGACGAAATGATAACCGGCTTCAGATGGCATCTAGGAGGCGCCCAGACCTACTACGGACTGCGGCCGGATTTGTCCACTTTTGGAAAAGCTTTGGCCAATGGTTTCTCTGCCTCGGCGCTCGTCGGTCGGCGCGACGTCATGGAACGCGGCGGGTTGCGGCACGACAAAGGCCGAGTCTTTCTGTTGTCCACAACCCACGGCGCCGAAACGACTTCGCTCGCCGCCGCCATCGAGACCATCAACGTTTACGAGCGCGAAAATGTGATCGATCATCTCTATCGACAGGGCCGCCGGTTGAAAGACGGAATCAATCGCGAAATCGCGAACAATCATCTGGAAGAGTATTTCTCTGTTCTAGGCAGGGAACCCAACCTCGTGTACGCCACGAGGGACAACAACAAGAATCCGTCCCAGGCATTTCGAGCCCTTTTTCTCCAGGAGACTATTAAGCGGGGCTTGCTGATGCCGTCTCTGGTCGTGAGCTTCTCGCATTCCGACGCCGACATCGAGCGCACCATCGAAGGCGTTGCGGAAGCCCTCGGCGTCTATCGCAAGGCACTCGAGGATGGAGTCGAGAAACTCCTGATCGGCCGTCCTCTGAAACCAGTCTTTCGCGAGTTTAACTAGTACCCGAGGCTTGGCTACATGACCGATATCGCAGGCCGGTTGGCAACTGACACAGGTGCGCCCGTGGCTGTCTCGACGCCTGCCACCCTGAATAAGTGCCGGTTTTGCGGCACTCCCCTTGCACACACTTTTGTCGACCTCGGTATGTCCCCTCTGTGCGAGTCTTACTTGACCGCCGAGCAGCTGAATCAGATGGAGCCGTTTTATCCCCTTCACGTCTTTGTTTGCGCAAACTGCTTTCTGGTTCAGCTTCAAGAATACGTAAGTACCGAGTCTATTTTTACCGAGTACGCCTATTTTTCCTCCTTCTCGGAGAGCTGGCTCGCACACGCTAAGGCCTACACTCACGAAATGATCGAGCGCTTTGCGCTAGACGCAAATAGTCAAGTCGTAGAGCTGGCGAGCAATGACGGCTACCTTCTCCAGTATTTCGTCGAGAGAGGCATACCTGCTCTCGGAATTGAACCGGCTGCCAACGTCGCAGCTGCGGCGATCCAGAAGGGCGTCCCGACGCTGGTCAAGTTTTTCGACCGGGAACTCGCTCGCCAAATGGCCGCCAACGAACACCAAGCCGATCTTCTGCTGGGTAACAATGTCCTCGCCCAGGTTCCTGATCTGAACGGATTCATTGCCGGGATGAAAATTCTTCTGAAGCCCGATGGCGCTATCACCATGGAATTCCCACACCTCTTAAAGCTCATGGAGGAGAAACAGTTCGACACTATTTACCACGAACACTTTTCGTACTTCTCTTTCTTGGCCGCTGAAAAAATATTTTTAGCGCACGGGCTGGCTCTATTCGATGTCGAAGAACTGTCTACCCATGGTGGCTCGCTGCGAATTTACGCGTGCCACGCCGATGATCGTTCCAAAGACATCAGCCCGCGCGTGCTTTCTCTCCGCGCGCAAGAAAAGGCCGCCGGTCTCTCGACCCTCGAGACTTACTTTTCCTTTGCCGCTCAAGTTGCTGAAGCAAGATACAGCTTGCTGGATTTCCTTATCTCGGCTCGCAGGGCCGGTAAGCGCATCGCCGGTTACGGCGCGCCGGGCAAGGGCAATACGCTCTTGAACTATTGCTCCATTCGTTCGGATCTGCTCCCCTTCACCGTCGATCGCAATCCCTACAAACACGGCAAGTTCCTCCCAGGCAGTCATATTCCCATTTTCCCGCCCGAATACATCCGGGAAGCCCAGCCCGAGTACGTTTTGATCCTCCCTTGGAATTTGAAAGACGAAATCATGGGGCAACTCGCGTATATTCGCGAGTGGGGCGGGCAGTTCGTCGTTCCAATTCCAGAGGTTCGGCTTTATGACAACAGAGGACTCTTCTTGCGGGTCTGTCGCGGTGGAATAGGAGAAAAATCGTGAAGGTAGTGCTGTTTTGCGGCGGATTGGGGTTGCGCATTCGGGATTATTCGGACAGCGTACCCAAGCCCCTCGTTGCCATCGGTTCGCGTCCTATCCTCTGGCACGTAATGAAGTACTACGCGCACTACGGCCACAAAGACTTCATCCTCTGTTTGGGTTACAAGGGCGAAACGATCAAACAGTTCTTCCTTAGCTACAACGAATGCATGTCGAATGACTTCACTCTGTCTCAAGGCGGCAAGAAACTAGAACTCTTCAATAGTGACATTCAGGATTGGAATATCACGTTTGTAGATACCGGTATTGATTCCAACATTGGTCAAAGGCTTAAAGCCGTCCGGAAATATCTGCATGGAGAAGAGATGTTTCTCGCCAACTACACCGATGGCTTGACTGATCTTCACCTGCCCGCCCTGATCGAGAATTTCCGGAGTTTTGGGTCCATTGCTACATTCCTCAGTGCTCCTCCAAATCTTAGCTACCACATTGTGGAGACCGCGGAGGGTGGTGCGGTAAGGCAAATCCGCGAGATGGCCAAGTCCAACTTGCGCATCAACTCAGGGTACTTTGTATTTCGCAAACAAATTTTCGACTATATCTTGAATGGTGAAGAACTGGTGAAGGAACCCTTCCAGCGGCTGATTGCTGAGAAGCAGTTGTTGGCCTATGAACACAATGGCTTTTTCCTCGCCATGGATACCTTCAAAGACCGCCAGCAGATGGAAGATCTCTTGTCGACGGGCGTCGCGCCTTGGGAACTGTGGAAAAAATCCGTGGACTACGCGCAGGAGAAGCTTGCGAACTCTAGTTCACTCAAAGACGCGGTCCCGCTGAAAACGAATAATGCTTAAGGTCCACCTCAGCCAGCCGGATACTCCGCTGCGTCGGCTTCTGTGTCTCGGAGCTCATTGCGATGATATCGAGATCGGCTGCGGCGGCACGATCCTCCGTCTCCTCAAGGAGCACCCCGCCCTGCAAGTGACATGGGTCGTCTTTAGCTCCAACAAACAACGGCGCCGCGAAGCTAACCGCTCGGCGCATTTGTTCCTTAACAATTCCAAGCGTCACAAAATCATCGTCAAGAGCTATCGAGATTCTTTTTTTCCGTACCAGGGCAGCCGCATCAAGGAATTCTTCGAAGTGCTGAAGAGCGAGCCCCGCCCGGATCTCATCTTTACTCATTTTCGCGACGATTTGCACCAGGACCACCGCTTGATCTCCGATTTGACCTGGAATGCTTTCCGCAACCATCTCATTCTGGAGTATGAGATCCCGAAGTACGATGGCGATCTCGGCTCGCCGAACCTTTTCGCCGCCCTCGAGAAAGCTGTTCTGGCAAAAAAGATAAGGCTCCTCCTCGAGGCCTTCCAGAGTCAGAAAAAAAAACATTGGTTCACCGAGGACACTTTTCGTGCTTTGCCTCGAATTCGAGGTATCGAATCAAACGCTCCCGAGAAGTACGCCGAAGCTTTCTACTGCCGGAAGGCTATTCTCTAAGTGGTATCTTGGAAAACCGTGACCGGATCAAAACTAGTTGGACGCAAACGATATTTGCCCGAGAAGCGTGCACAGGTCGATGGCTGAGTGCTCTGTGGCCAACGAAAGAGCCGAATTGCCTAAGGTCGAGCCGCTGGTCAGTTTCGTAACGCCCTTCTACAATTCGCAGGCATATCTCGCCGAATGCATTGAGAGCGTGCTTGCGCAAACATATCGCAACTGGGAGTACATTCTTGTAAACAATCAAAGCACCGATGGCTCGCGCGCGATATGCGAGCCCTATGCGCGAGCCGACGGGCGCATCCGGCTGCTGGATACCCCCGAGCATTTCGGCCAGGTTGAGAATTTCGAGCGCGCACTCAAGCGGATGTCGCCGCACAGTAAGTACTGCAAAATGGTCCTCGCGGACGATTGGATCGCTCCGGAATGTGTCCAACGCATGGTCGAATTGGCTGAGGCCCATCCGACCGTCGGCATTGTCAGTGCCTATCGGCTCTTCGGCAGCCAGCTCGTCGGTGACGGCCTCCCCTATACGAGCACGGTCGTCCCTGGTCGCGAGGCAGGCCGAGTTATGCTTCGCTACGGCTACTATTTAACTGGATCGCCAACCTCTATTCTTGTCCGCAGCGACCTCGTCAGGAAGAATGCTCGATTCTATCCCGGAGAATGGATTCACGAGGACACCGAGGCGTGTCTGCGAATTCTTGCCGAGCATGATTTAGGATTTGTTCATCAGGTGCTTACGTATTCTCGGGCCGACGATGATTCGGTTATTGGTAGGCTTGCCGGTTTGAATCCGGGTCTTTTGCGAAGGTATTTGTTCGCCAAACAGTACGGTCCCCAGTTTCTCGACCCGCATGAATTGAGAGAGCTCCTTCGTTCCATCACCAGTCAATACGGCCGCTTTCTCGCGTCGAGCCTGTTTGAATTGAAGGGCGCGGAATTCTGGGATTTCCATCGTCGCGGATTGCGCAGCTCCGGCTACAACTTTCAGAACGTCGGACTGGCTCGGTATACCTTGATAGAATTGGTGGATCTCATTTTTAATCCAAAGAAAACTGTCGGAAGACTTGTCCGCGCAATTGCGGATTGGCGAGAAAGATCGAGGCATCGAAGGCGCCATGTTTCAGGTGCATCACAATGAGGATGGCTCGTCATCGTCAAGAATTCGTCTTCCCTGGTGGGGTTAGAAACCTGCATGTATAAAGCCCTTTTGCAACTTGTCCAGCGCCGTGATCTTCTCTACGCGATCACCTGGCGGGAGATCAAAATCCGCTATAAACAATCTATCATGGGCTTTTTGTGGGCCATTTTGCTGCCGGCCGTCATAATCGCCGCCGGCGTGGTTGTTCGCTTTGGCATGTCCGCGTTGTCGGGAAAGCCAGTTCCCGCTCAGGCTCTTGCCGGCGTCACAGTAAAAGCGCTGGTATGGGCATTTTTTGCGGGCACTATACGTTTCTCCTCTACAAGCTTGGTGGGAAACTCCAATCTGGTCACCAAGATTTACATGCCGCGCGAAATATTCCCCGTAGCGGCCGTTCTCTCGCAGTTGCTCGATTTTGCAGTCGCCGCCACGTTGGTCGGCATCGGCTTACTGCTGGCAGGTTTCGCCCTCAGTTGGCAAGTCCTTTGGGTTCCCGTGCTCATGCTCATTGTGGTCGCCCTGGTAACCGGTTGGGCCCTGGTCCTGTCCGCTGCATGTCTCTTTTTCCGTGACGTGAAGTACTTCGTGGAAGTCGTAATCACCTTCGCCATTTTCATCACTCCAGTCTTTTACGACGTCGACATGTTCAAGAAATGGGCTACCGTCTTGCGTCTAAACCCTCTGGCGCCCCTCATTGAGGGACTCGAGCGCTCAGCTGTCTATCACGAAATGCCGAGCCTTTTTTGGGTTTCCTACAGCGCCGCCATTGCTATCATCAGCCTGGTTGGGGGCTTTTATTTGTTCAAAAAGTGGGAACCCGGCTTTGCGGAGAATATTTAGTGCCCAAGTCTGACAGCGCTTTGCGAGTTGACAGCGTTTCCAAGAGGTTCCTCCGAGGAGAACGCCACGATTCCTTTCGCGACCTCCTCCCGGCGTTCTTTGCCCGCATTGCGGGACGCAAGCAAACCAGTCCCGAAAATAGGGATTTTTGGGCCCTTCAGGACGTGAGCTTCGAACTGAACCGTGGAGATGCCTGCGGAATCATCGGCTCAAATGGCGCCGGCAAGAGCACCATATTGAAGCTCATTACCGGCATCATGCAGCCAACAACCGGTCATATCGACGTCAACGGAAGGCTCTCCGCTCTCATTGAAGTCGGCGCAGGCTTCCATCCCGACCTGACCGGGCGCGAAAACATCTATTTGAACGGCGCGATCCTGGGCATGAAACGTGCCGAAATCAATCGCAAGTTTGACGCTATCGTCGAATTCTCGGGCTTAGAGGATTTCATCGATACGCCCGTTAAGCGCTACTCCACCGGCATGTACGCACGGCTCGGCTTTTCCGTTGCCGCGCATGTCGACCCGGACATCCTGATCGTGGATGAAGTCTTGAGTGTCGGCGATGTTGTCTTCCAGAATCGTTGCCTCGAAAAAATGCACGCCATTCTGCGAAGTGGCGCCACGGTCCTGTTCGTATCCCACAATCTCCGGGCCATCGCTGAACTATGTCCGCAAAGCATTTTGCTCGAGCACGGAAAAGTCACCGCTCGCGGACCAAGCCAACAGGTCATGAATGCTTATCTTGAAAGCACCGGGCAGCAGGGCGTTCGCTCCGCAACCGCAGGAGTGTCCATCTCTAAAGTCAAGATCACGCGCGCGAACTTCGCAAATACGGCGTTTGATTCAGGCGAGAGGATTGGCGTCGATGTTGAGGTTGAGTGCGCGCGCGAAAGCGAGCCTTTCTCCATCGTTCTCTTTGTAAATGATGACAAACAGTACGAAGTGTTTCATACCTCCACGGAATACTTGGGCTGCCCTCCTGTCTCTCTCTTCCCCGGCCAGCGCTTCACTTGCACCTTCGAGCTGGATTTGAACTTGGCAGGAGGTACTTTTTACTTGGGTGTAGAGCTCTTCCGGTTCAACAATGAAAAAACTCTGCATCGCCTTTTTCCCGCCGCAACGATTTTTGTGAATACTCTCACCGAAGTTCGCGGCGTCGTGAATCCCAAGCCGCGGATCACTGCCTTCGGACCCGCGGTGGAAACTGAGCCCCGCAAGGAAGCCGTAAAACAATGAGCGCCGTAGATCATCGTCCGCGAGCTCTTCGCGTCGGCGATGTGGTCGAAATTCGCAGCGAGCAGGAAATCTTCGCCACCCTCGATGACCAGGGCGCACTCGACGGCATGCCCTTCATGCCCGAGATGCTCGAATATTGCGGTCAGCGCTTCCGCGTGGATAAGCGTGCCGACAAAACATGCAACACCATCACGGTGATCGAGTCCCGCCGCCTTTTCGACACAGTCCATCTGCAAGATATGCGTTGCAACGGCGCCGCCCACGGCGGCTGCCAAGCGCAGTGCCTCCTGTTCTGGAAGGAAGCCTGGCTCAAACGCGTCGAGGGAACTCCTTCGCCTGCACCCTCTTCTCTTGTGGCGCTTCAGGCCGCCGCCTCATCATCATCCCCGCTGCCCGGCGCCACGTCACGCCTTCTCGAGCAGACCAGGCGGCCCGACCCTCCCGATCACGCAGAGATCTATTACCGCTGCCAGGCTACTGATCTCCTTAAAGCCTCGACGCCCTTGCCCTGGTGGGATTTTCGCCAATATGTCCGCGACGTTTGGTCAGGAAATGTCGAAGTGATGGATGTTGTCAAAGCCGCGCTGTTCAGCGTCTTCCAAAAGACCCTGAAGATCACTGCTTACCGTGCCCAGATTCGGGCATACAACTGTGTGCAATCCTGGAGGGGCGGTGCCCCCTATCCGTATCTTTGGGGGACTCTGGACAAAACGCCGCGCGAGATTCTGGGTGTCCAGCCCGGAGAACTTGTGCGCGTCAAGGCCTATGAAGAAATTCTGAAAACCCTCAACAAGAAAAACAAGAACAGGGGTTTGTACTTTGGTTCCGAGATGGTGCCCTATTGCGGCAGCGTGCGCCGGGTCCGCGCTCGCGTCGAACGCATCATCGATGAGCGCACTGGCAAAATGATCCAACTCCCGGGGGAGTGCCTTATCCTTGAAGGCGCTATTTGCGGCTCCCGGCACAGCGAAAAGCGCCTGTTCTGCCCACGAGGCATTTTCCCTTATTGGCGGGAGATTTGGCTAACGCGTGTCGAGGATCGAGCGGGATCTCAAGAGAAGCCAGGTTCGTCCGTCGTCGCCGATGTTGCGGACAAACCCTGACCTCATCATTCGTACTTGTCCTTGCCCGGTTTATTTTTGGAGTAGAAAGTAAGCGTAGTTTCGATCGTTCACCAGGGGCTGTTCAGGCAGCAGAGTAATCATCCTGGGCGTAAAGCCACACGAGCGTGCAGTCTGCCAGAACCCTTCGATTCTATAGGTCGCGTTCCACGCAAGATTCCGGGCATAGGCCCACCCTCGCGACCGGGTTTTTGCGTCCCCCTCGCTGTATTTAATCTGAATCATCGCCACTCCACCCGGCGCGAGGAGTTCGTGTGCAACTCGCAGTACGCGAATTCCGTATTCCGGTGTCGGCAGTAATTCGAATACGTATGTTGAAATAAGCAGCTCGCATGGCCCTCGCACCTGGCCCGCTGCCGCTTCCGGATCCGCTGCATCGATAAGAACGGGAATAAAATTGTTTAGTCCGGCCGCTCTCATCTGCTTTTCACACTCTTTGAGAGTGGACGGAGAGATATCAATGCCATAGAACTGCTCGGTCAGGCACCCGAAGTGCACGGCATTCATGCCTCCCCCGCAGCCCCATTCGACGATGTGTCGAGGTGAACCATTCAGACCCACTGCCCGGGCGAATTCCTGGTAAATCCGCAGATGCTCATACCCAAGCGCAAGCCACCGCGCATCGTCGGCGAATATACCCACACCGCGCCAATGTGAGTTCTGGTGCAGTGTCCCGTCCGAAGGGTCGTTCCAGTAAGTCTGCGATTCGCCGATCAGTTTTGCTTCAGAGGTGTTGAAACCGATGGCCTGTCGAACTCCGATCTCAAGCGCGTCCTTGGCGTTGTGGGCCTTTTGAAGCAACCCTCGTGCACGCCAGCTCAATCCCCCCGAGAGCCACGACAAAGGCCTCCAGATCCCGCTACGATTCGTTTCCTTCTCTTTTCGTTCCAATGGTTCGGTCATGAGTGCCAAATGCGATACTCGGCGGAAACCCCCACATTTTCAATGGGCTTCAGTCTTGGGATTCTTTCGCGATTGCGGCAACGCAAATGTCAGAATGCTCCGGCCAGCCGCAATCGTCACATACTGATGGCCTGCCAACTCGTAGCTTACAGGAGCAGCCGAAATCCGGCCGCCTGTTTCAAAACTCCAAAGTTCCCTTCCGCTGTCCGCGTCCAATGCAAAAAACGATTCCATATCGCCGCCAAACACTAGTCGCCCTGCCGTGCTCATCAGTCCCCCTATTTCATTGGGATCCTTGCGTGGCGGACGCGCATGCCGCCACCGCACGCGACCGGAGTTCACTTCTAGTGCCTTGATGGAAACATCCGCCAGTTCATTGGGTACCTTGGTGTCGATTCCCCCGAGAGTCAGACCCTCCGATCCTGGCTCGAGACCCGGCAATGCATAATAGATGCCACCCCGATCGAGAGTCGGCACGTAAATCAGATTCGACTCCGCATCATATGCCGGAGGCCACCAGTTGGTCGCCCCGATGATTCCCGGATATACCAGGGAACCTTGGCGGTTCGGAATCGATTCGGGCCGCACACGCGGGCGCCCATCGGCCTCCAGCCCATCGGCCCAGGTCTCCTTCGCAAACGGCGTCCCCAGCAGAAACTTCCCGGTCGCCCGGTCCAATAAATAATAGAACCCATTCCGATTTGGCCAGGCTAGCACTTTGCGCCGGTTCCCATCGAACATCGTTTCGACCTGCACAGGAATCTGCACCGAATCATAGTCGTGCAAATCGTGCGGCGTGAACTGGAAGTACCATCGCAGCTTCCCGGAATCTGCTTCCAGCGCCACCACGGAATCCGAATACAAGTTGTCGCCGTTGCGTTTCCCTCCGTCGAAGTTTGGCGACGGATTACCTATGCCCCAGTAGATGAGTCGCAACTCCGGATCGAACGATCCAGTAAGCCAGCTGGCGCCTCCGCCAACACTACCCGAGCGACCCTCCCACGTTTCCTTGCCTCCCTCGCTGGCACCTGGCACTGTATAAAACCTCCAGCGCCGCTTTCCTGAAGCTGCGTCATAGGCGTCCACAAAACCCCGAATGCCAAACTCTCCCCCCCCCACTCCGGTCACGATCATGTCTTCCACTGCCAGCGGCGCCGCCGTTATGCTGTAACCGTGGGACGCGTCAGCCACCGTAACGTCCCACACGACCTCCCCGCTGCTCGCATCCAGCGAAATTAGGTGGCCATCCAAGGTTCCCACGAATACGCGGTCTCCCAGCAGCGCCACGCCCCGGTTTACCGAACCGCAGCACAGCAGCAGCCGCGTGGGAAGCTCGTGCGAATACGTCCACAGAACCCGGCCCGACCTTGCATCGAGTGCCAGGACTCGACTGGGCGGCTCGGTGATAAACATCGTCGTTCCGCGCACGATAGGTGATGTTTCCACCCGTTCGGCGGCCGTTGACAACTGTCGCTGCCATTCGACGCGCAGCTGGCCCACATTGTTCCGGTTTATTTCTCCTAAACGGCTATATCGCTGCCCCGAGTAGGATCCCGAGTACGTCAGCCAGTCCTTGCCGGAATCTGCGGCGTTGCGCAGATCTTCCCTGGTTACCGGTTTCAACAATAGCAAAGGCCCTCCCGAAGCGGTTTCCCCGCCACGGCCAACCACGTCACGTTTCAGATAGCTGACCAGTCTCCAGACATCATCGCGCGGCAGTTGTTTGCCCACCATTGCCGTTCCCGGAATGCCCCGCGTTATGGTTCGGTAAAGCCCCCAGTCGCTGCTGCCCTGCCGGAATATGTGGTTGTTCAGCGGCGGTCCACCGGGGCCTCCCCGACCCTCATCGCCGTGACACGCCCCGCACTGTTCACGAAACAGACCCGCTCCAGCCTCGACGTCCCTCTTTGATTGCCGCGGGCTTTCAATGGCAAGAAACGGGTTGGGAACCTCGGCCAGGCGCTCCAGATAGACTCCGCTGCCCGGTCGCAGCATCCACCTCAGGTCGGACCATTCGATGTCGTTGATTCGCCCGGTCGCTTTGCCCAGCACGACTTTCGCGCGCCATCGGGCAGCGGGAATAAGAGCCGCGGCCGCGAGAACTACCAACAAGAGTATCGCCGCCGCGAAGAAAACGCGCACTCCCCGGCTAGCTGACATGATTCATCTTTGCCTCGACCTCTTTTAAAATCGCATCCTACCATCCGGCCAGGGATTTATCACTACACGGGGCGCAAACAGGTGAATACTTACGCAAACCCAGGGGGGTGCCACGCAGCGAAGACACCAGAAGAATGCCCTGCGCGATATTAGGTCGCGTCTCGCTGATCTCCAGATGCCAGCAACTGCGTGCCACGCTCCTGTATATTACTATCGGTTTCCGAACACTGGCCCAAAGGCGAGAATGAAACGAGTCCTGTTTGTTGCGAATGCTGTCCAATTCGGCGGCCTCGAGATCGTCCTTCTCGACTGGCTCTCAGGCATCAACTACTCAAAGGTTTCCGTCACCCTTTGCTGCCGCGGAGATGTCCTGCCGGAAAAACTGGCGCTTACCCGTCTACCCGTCGAAACGATCAGACTAACGATACCGGACGGCCAATTCTTCTGGAACACTCTCGCGCGATGGCGCCGTTTGTTTTCTTCCTTCCGGAACGACGATATTATCTTTCTCGAAGGCGGATTGGGTGACCTTGGCGTGATCCCGATTTTTGCCGCGCGTTCGTCCACTCAAGGCAAAGTATCTCTTTTCGCGGGTGGTGGCGGGCCCCAACCTTCCGTGAACCCGTCTGCCGGTCAGAGAAACCTGCACTACGGATTCCTGCCAGGGATCGGCCTGCACCGCTTAAAGGAAATTCTTAAGCAGAAGGCCCGCGGTACCCTCTTGCACCGCACATTCGTATCGAGTCAAGGCTTCAAAGATAGTCTCGCCGCTTATTCGCGCTACCCCATTCACAGAACGTCGATTCTTTATCACGGCGTGAACATCGCGCGCTTCAAAGCGTCAATCCCCGAGCGCCCGCAATTTCGGCGAGCCCTGGGGGTCCCTGAAGATGCCACCGTGATTTTGAGTCACGGACGTCTGGCGCCCATAAAGCGCGTGGACCGAATTCTCAAGGCTTTTGCGGTCCTATCCCTTGAATTTCCGAATCTGTGGTTGTTGCTGACCTCCTATGGACCTCTCAAGGGCGAGATTGAACAGATGGTTGCGAGTAGCGACACTCTCGGCCGAGTCAAGCTGTTGGAATTTCAGGAAGATACCAGCACCCTCCTGAAGGCCAGCGACATTTATGTTTTGGCCAGCGACCGCGAAGGATTTGGCATCGCTCTAGTCGAAGCGATGTCTACCTCCTTGGTGTGCGTGGCAACGAATTGTCTCGGACCAGCCGACATCATCAAGAACCAAACAAATGGCTTCCTTGTCGAAGCCACCGACGATGGAGTTCTAGCCGGATTGCGTCGCGCCATTGACTTGACTCCAGAAGACCGCGCACGTCTCGTTGCAAACGCCAGACAGACGGTCGAGCTCCGCTTCGAAATTGACGCCGCCATCCGTGGAGCTCTCGATGCCATGGAAATTCCCAGCCGCTAGACAACAACTCACGAACGCTCGCCCCGCCCTTTTTTACTTCGTCCGCAGCACAAGCACCCAATCCCAATCACCACGCGAGTTCATCCCAGGCGTCGTGAACTCCTTGGTCCCCACGTTGGGGAAAATCCCCCCAGGCACCTCGGCGAAAATTCCTGACGTCGGATCGAACCAGCTCCCTTGCGACGGCCCGCCGACCGATGTCATATCCACCGCAAAGTTGACAGCACCCTTCCGTGCTGGCGGAACGTAGGCAAGCAAGGTTTTCCCGTCAGACGTGGCTGCCGCAACGACATACTCACTCGTTGCATAGTTGCCGCCTCCCTCGGTGACCAGCCGTTTCATGCCTGAAAGCTCGGAGGGGACCAGGTCGTACCACGGCACCGAATCGAGCAACCGCCCGAGGATCACAAAGTCGGAAGTGCCCGCTGACTCCATAGCTATTGTCCATTGCCCATGACCGAAACCGCCAGGATCGAACCACCAGCGGTCCGTGGCAAACTTCCACACGTCGCGATTTGCAAAGAAGCCGCCCGCCGTCGACCCTCCCAGGATCGCGTCGTACAAATACATGCGAACCGACGCAGGATCTCCCGGAAACCACCCTTCGTCCTCATAACCCGTCTCGATGAGATAAGCGGGTATGCGAGGTAAATACCCATACGCGGCTCTCGCCTGGTCGTAAGTGGCGCCCGCGTGCCCTAATACGCCATATGTGTAAACAGCGTTTAGATCCATGAGCGGGGCAAATGCTGCCTCATTCGTTGACAAGCAGGACGCGCTCCAGTGTCCGCTCCACAACTGCGTTGCGCCCGCCGCCTTGACGCCTTGCAAGAATTTCAGCACCCGCGCCTCCCCTTCGGATCCCGAGGGAGGAAAATAATCCCCGCCAATAGTCCATATGATGTTTTTGCGGTCCTTATACCGATTTCCGACATACAACCCAAACTTGTAGGAAGCCGCTTGCGTATTCACGCTGTTCGTCAGCTCAGTCCACCAGCCTGCGTTGCGTCCATCGAAACCCAGATACATCGGAACTAGATTGACGAGCATCCCCTTTTGAGCCGCCAAATCGAGAATCGAATCGGCAAAGGCGAAATACGCTTCGTTGGGAGTTGAGAAATCCGCAGAGCCCCAGTCTCCGTCGTAGGGTCCGCCACCTTCTCGTTTCTCGAAGGGCAGAGCACCAACTCGGTTCGTGGGTACGCCGGTAAAGTTTGCGCCCTTTCCACCTTGCGCGTATTTATGCTCGAGCAGTTCGACCAGAACGGTGTTGAATCCCTTCGCTTGCCTGTTTGAGAGATATTTGTCGGCTTCCGCATAAGTCAGATTCGCAATGAGCGACCACGCAGCCTCGCCTTGGATGCGAAATGGCTTGTCGTTGCGATCGACCAAATACCGGCCGTTAGACGACACTCTGAGGGGAAACGACGCGGCTTCGGACGGCCTCGATGAGAGTACTCTTAAGGTCGCCGTTTCGCTTGTCCGCGTCGCCAGCCAATTGGTCACGACAACCTGAAATTGTGCGCCGTCGTCGCCCGCCCCTGCTGGCGGAGTCGCGTAACTTGCCGAGTTCGCGCCCGGAATTCTCGAGCCATTCTTCCACCACTGGTAGTGCAAAGGACCCATTCCTTTTGAGAGTACCTCGAAAGTCGTTGGTTGCCCGGCAATGGCCGCATGACTGGACGGTTGTTTGGTGATGGATACGCCGCCGAGAGACGCGCCTTGGCTCGAACTTCGCCCATGTTCGCAACCGGCGTCGGCTGCAATTAGAAATGCCCACAGCAACGCCAAAACGGTCTTTCGAGCGGCGATTTTCACCGGAGCTCCCCATATATGGATTGCGGACAAAGGAGAATCGAGGATCGAGCGAGGCGGTGTTCGGAGAATGTCAGGTCCCATCTGCGTTGCAGAACCTGCATGAGTCGAACGGTCCATAACTGAAGTTCAAATACTATATCGCGCCATTTTCGCGTGTCGATGGCAATCACGCGTCGTAATCTGAGGCATCAAGCATTAAGATCGACTGGAACAACTACCAGCAGAAGTCGATATTTCGGTTGTGGAATGGCACCAGGGTTTAGGGGATGGCGGGTTGAAAAGCTACGCCTAGGGCAACGCCACGACCGGCGCCGGCACCTTGCGAAGTGTCGTGAGTCCAGGTCCAGGTCTCGGCAGCGGTAGAAGGTCCGTTGTA
>Ga0209736_1000301_pt1 | contig 15901 bp, 12 predicted proteins | sample BlaSpr_A8_Ref_M3_FD_187992 | JGI IMG/M metagenome (GOLD analysis project Ga0209736, IMG submission 187992) | Forest soil microbial communities from Thunder Bay, Ontario, Canada - Black Spruce, Ontario site 2_A8_Ref_M3 (SPAdes) (version 2) | ecosystem: Environmental > Terrestrial > Soil > Boreal...
GCACAATTCCACTGGGGAAAACCACCCCCGGCTGCTGAGCCGAGGACTTTTACGCGCATTCGAGCAGGTTCCGAGCAGACCGCGGAGCGGTCATCGCACTACAGCTCAGCGTTGGCGTATGAGCTGATTTCGCAGTTCAGGTCGATCTCTTCGTGTTGAGGTGTGGTCCATTCCATGGCAACGCTCCTTGAATTAAAACAATATTGATTGCACCAAAAGAATAACACGCACTCACGCGGAATGGAACACGGTCTTCGCGACAAAACTTTCGGCCGTACTTTTCGGGAACCGTTCGCAATAGGAGAGAGTTTGAGCGGGGAATTATGATTTTTTAAGCCCACCATGAATGGTACTTCCCGAATCGGAACGTAGAAATCAGACTACCAAGTATGGTAAGCGCGAGCCCCCGAGACCACAACTGGTCGTAGCGAAAAATGGAAATCACGCGCATGCGTAACTCCACAACTTTTTTTACAACTTTTCACGTTTCCCCTTGACATGCGATAAAACGCGCTTATGATGTGGTCAAATGTGGAGTGAAGTGGGGCGCAGTAGAGGTAAGTAGGTCACAGTAAAGCGTTGTGGGCAACACCGGGGCAAGACCAAGAAAGACCCATTTTTTGAATCAGTTGTAGGCGTTTTGGGGGCATTTTGCGCATCCAAGACTTCCTTTTAGTGTGTGGTTGTGTCGCCGTCAAGACCAAAAACGGCTATCACATCGTGAATCCGAGTGGGGCACATGAATCTGCGGGGAAACTATCCGGCGAAGGTCGACGAGAAGGGCCGGTTGAAGATTCCCGCCTTGTTCTTGGAAGGGCTGAAGGAGTACGGCAATCAGTTTTACATCACCAGCCCAACCGGAGAATCGGCGCGCATTTACCCGATGAAAGTTTGGATGGGTATTGAGGACAAGCTTGCTGGGGTGTCCTCGCAGAACCGGGCGAAGCGAAAATTTCTTATGAGAACGAGTTATTACGGTCAAACGGTTGAGCTCGATGCGCAGGGAAGAGTGCTGCTGCCCGCGGTGCTGCGCGAATCGGCGCAAACCAAAGGGGAAGTGGACGTGTTCGGCAATCTTGATTATCTCGAGGTGATGAACCACACCCGGGTGCTGGACGAGCTGAAGAATTCGCCATACACCGACGAAGATTATAAGGCGTTGGAAGATTTGGGAATTTAGAGCGGTTGTAAGAACGGCGAGTGAGCAGTGAGCAGAGCTGAGTCGCACACGCCGGTTTTAGTTGAAGAGGTGTTGCAATGGCTGGAAGTAAAACCAGGCGGTATTTACGTAGACGCCACGCTGGGAGCCGGGGGCCACTCAGCGGAAATCGCCAAGAGATTAGTGTCGGGCAGATTGATCAGCCTGGACCAGGACGAACGGGCGTTAGAGTTGGGGCGCGAGACTTTGAAGCCGTGGAAGGATCGCGTGACGCTCGTGAAGTCACCCTTCTCGAGGATTGCGGAGGTCGCGCAAGGGTTGGGGATTCCGAGGGTGGACGGGGTCTTGGCCGACTTGGGGGTTTCCTCGATGCAGTTTGATCAGTCAGCGCGCGGGTTTTCATTTCGCGAAGCTGGCCCGCTGGATATGCGCATGGATGCCGAAGGTGAACTTACGGCAGACGAAATTGTGAATCAATGGTCGGAAAAAGAAATAGCCGACCTGCTCTATCGCGAAGCCGATGAGCATGATTCCAGAAGAATCGCCAAGGCGATCGTACGAGCGCGACCCCTACGGGATACCGCGCACTTGGCAACGACTGTGGCAGGGGCCCGAAAGCAATGGGGAAGGCAGAGACTGCATCCCGCAACAAAAACGTTTCTGGCGCTGCGGATCGCGGTGAATCGAGAGATGGAGGAACTCGGGCAGTTTCTTTCGCGGACCCCTGCTGCATTAAATTCCGGCGGCCGCCTGGTGGTGCTTAGCTACCACTCGGGCGAAGACCGCATCGTGAAGCACGCGTTTCAAGAGGAAGAGCGTCAGAGGACGCTCCAGGTGCTCACCCGGCACGTGATCCAGCCGACCGAAGAAGAGAAGGCGGCAAACCCGCGTTCGCGAAGCGCGAAACTGAGGTGTGCAGAAAGAGTGTAGTAATGGTGCGCAAAAGGAAGAAAGCGGTAAAGGCGGAATTTCACACCGTCAAGCGGATTGATAACTCACGTCTGGTGCGCAACATCGAGCCGGCGAAAATGCGGAGCCTGTGGCGGGCCGTTGCGATGGGAAGCCTTGTGGCGGCGTTTTTCATGCTGTACATCTTTCAACATTTTCGCTGCATTGATTTGAGCTTTCACCTCGAAGATCTGAAAGGCCAGGAGATGAAGGCTGCGGCGTTGAATTCCGAGCTGAAACTAGAAATCGCGGGACTGCGCAATCCCATGCGCATCGACGTGATTGCGCGCCGCCGGCTTGGCTTGACCGAACCTTTGCCGACACACGTGCAAGAGTACGAAGCGCCGGAGGGAGCGGAAGTGGCCGCTGCGCGCTACGTGCGACCGAATCGGGCGCCGTGATTGCTACGATCGACGTTGCTTTCCTATACGAAAAATTTTCCGTTCTTTTGAACTTCCAACCGGAGTTTTTGCCGACCTGACTTCGCCATGCGACAAGACCGCGTCCACGTTCGTTTGCTCATCATCGCTGGCGTGGCCCTCTTGTGGATGGGCGCGGTGCTCGGGCGGCTCACGTACCTGCAACTCTTCCGACATAGCGACTACCTGGCGCGCGCTCTGCGCCAACAGCAGCGCAGCTTCGAAATAACTCCGGAGCGTGGCGCGATCTACGACCGCAACGGACGGCCGCTGGCTATGAGCGTTCCCGTGGACTCGGCTTTTGGAGTGCCTGCCGAGATCGCAGATGAGCATCTCGCCGCGCGGCTGCTTTCGGGAGTGGTGGGTGTGCCGCAGGAAGTGCTTGAGGCGCGATTCGAATCTTCGCGGTCGTTTGTGTGGATTTCGCGGAAACTGCCGCCGGAGAAAGCCGAAGCGATCAACAGATTGAACTTGAAGGGCGTTTACCTGCAAAAGGAGAATCAGCGATTTTACCCGAAGCGTGAACTCGCGGCGCATGTGCTGGGATTTGTCGATCTGGATGAGAAAGGGCTTCAGGGCATCGAGCGCGAGTTGGACAGCCAGATCCGGGGCAAGAGTGAACGGATCGTGGTGATGGCAGATGCGCGGCGGCGCTGGTTCGATGGCAGCGAAACGCGACGAGAGCGTGGGGCCAGCGTTGTTCTTACGCTAGACGAAAAGATTCAGTACACGGCCGAGCGCGAGTTAGCAGCCGCGATGGCAAAGACGCGCGCGGCGGCCGGCACCGTCATCGTGATGAACCCCAATACAGGAGAAATTTTGGCGCTGGCGAACTGGCCCAAGTTCAATCCGAATAAAGCGAGCGACGCTGGATCTGACACGTGGATGAATCGCGCGGTGAGTGCCATCTATGAGCCGGGGTCGACTTTTAAGCTGATCACTTTAGCGGCGGCTTTCGACCAGGGAATTACGCGACCCGACGAAGTGTTCGATTGCGAGAATGGTGCCGTTTACATCAGCGGCCATCGCATCCGCGATCACAAACCGTTTGGGCTGCTGACCGTTTCGGACATTTTGGCGAAGTCGAGCAATGTGGGGGCGATCAAGATTGCCTTGCGCCTGGGCGCTCCAAAATTTTACGACTACATTCGTGCATTTGGTTTCGGCACCACGACGGGCGTCGAATTGCCTTATGAGAGCCGAGGAAGAGTGGCGAGGCTTGAAGACTGGAAACCGATTTCGGTTGGTTCGATTTCGGTGGGCCAGGAAATTGGCGCGACGCCAGTGCAGCTCATCACCGCGGTTTCTGCGATCGCGAATGGGGGGTTGCTCTACAAGCCACGCATCGTCTCCGAACTGCGGCGCGATGAAAAAGCATTGCCAGCCGAGGGCGAACTGGCGCCTACGGAACCGAAGCGCGTGATTCGTCCGGAGACGGCCGCGACGCTGCGACAGTTGATGGAAGGCGTGGTGCTCCACGGGACTGGGACTGCGGCGCACCTCGATGGATGGACATCTGCGGGGAAAACGGGGTCGGCGCAAAAGATTGATCCTGTGACTGGGCGCTACTCGGCGACACAATTCATCGCGTCCTTCACGGGATTTGCGCCGATCAACAATCCGGCGGTGACCATTCTGGTTTCGCTGGATTCTCCCGTGGGTTTGCACGAAGGCGGGCAAGTGGCCGCGCCGGTATTCAAGCGCATCGCCGAACAGGTTTTGGCTTATCTCGATGTGCCGCGCGATGTTCCGCTCAATCCCAAGCTTATCCAGACCGCATATATGAAGCGCGCGAATCAGGATGAGAGTGCTCTCGAGGATTTCTCGGTAGTAGACTTTTCGGGACAACCTGACCCATCGCCAGCGGCATCCCCAACGGCAGGGGCCGGTGGGCCAGAGCACGCCGATTCCAAGAAGCCGGTTTTGACGGTTGCCGTGGATCAGGGCGGCGACATTGAAGTGCCCGACTTCAGCGGGAAGACCATGCGCAACGTCACGGATATTGCTCTGACGCTCGGGCTTGATCCGGTGCTGGTTGGCAGCAATCTTGCCACGGAACAATCGCCAGCGCCGGGCGCGAAGGTGCGGCGCGGCGCGAGAATCACCGTGCAGTTCGGGACACCGCTCGAGAAGAAATCGAAGACGCACCCGGGAGTCAGGAATTAGGATGAGAACTGGATTGAGCCAAATAGAAGACACCAGCAACTCCAAAACGAACCACACCGATGAACGTCGGGAAGATTCATCGCTGACACGTGCCTCTCCTCGAAGTATCAAACTGCGCGATTTGCTGCAAGGGACGGAAGCGGCTATTCCTCCGGCCGCGCAGGAACTGGAAATCCGGCAGGTTGCTTGCGACTCCCGCAAGGTCAAACCGCGCGCGCTATTTTTTGCGCTGCACGGTGCACAGGCGGACGGGAACGCGTTCGTTCGAGATGCGGTTTCGCGTGGGGCGGCGGCGATTGCGAGCGAAGACACTGTGCCGGCCTTTATTCCGTCAAGCGTAGCGTGGATTCGCGTCCGCGAGGCGCGCAAGGCGCTTGCGGTGACAGCGGCGAACTTTTTCGGACATCCGGCCGAAGCATTGCAGCTTGTGGCGGTTACCGGAACGAATGGGAAAACCACGACCTCTTCGCTGGTCGACGCCATCGTGAAAGCTTCCGGTGCGAAGACAGGTCTTTTCGGAACGATTGCGTATCACACACCGCTCGGCGAATATCCCGCGCCGAACACCACGCCGGAATCGGTCGACCTGCAAGGATTTCTCGCGGAGATTCGCGATGCGGACGGCCGCTTTGCCGTGCTTGAGGCGAGTTCGCACTCGCTGGCCATGGACCGCTTGTGGGGCTGTCATTTTGCCGCGGCGGTTTTTACGAACCTGACCCGTGAGCACATGGATTATCACAAAACGTTTGAGGATTATTTCGCCGCGAAGAGGAAGTTGTTCGAGGGCACCGGAGCTGGTGTGCCGGAAGTCGCGGTGATTAACGCGGACGATGAATACGTTAAGCGGTTGAACGGACTGGCCAAGAAAACCGTGACGTATGGCCTCGAATCCGATGCGGACATCACGACGAAGAAATTCCAACTTACATTCAGCGGCTTGGCGTTCACCGCGCAGACGCCCCACGGGAAAGTGCAAGTATCGTCAGCACTGGTCGGCCGGATTAATGTCTACAACATACTTGCGGCGATTGGAGCTGCTCAGGCGCTTGGGTTTTCAACCGAAATCATCGAGGCCGGGATTCGCAGTCTCGAAAGTGTTTCCGGGCGCTTCCAGCGAATAGATCACGGCCAGCCATATTTTGTGGTTGTAGATTACGCGCATACAGACGATGCGCTCGAGAATCTGATTCGAACCGCGCGGGAACTGAATCCCAAGGGACGAATCATCACGCTCTTCGGATGCGGCGGCGGAAAAGACCGGACGAAGCGGCCTGTGATGGGAGAAGTGACCGGCCGCTTGAGCGACTTGACGATATTGTCGAGCGACAATCCGCGGACCGAGGACCCGCTGAAAATCATCAGTGACATCATTGTGGGACTTCAAAAAACATCTGGAAAATATTTGATCGAACCAGATCGCGAAAAAGCAATTGGAGTAGCGATGGACGAAGCGCGCGCGGGAGACATCGTTCTGCTTGCTGGTAAGGGCCATGAGAACTATCAAATCCTTGCGGACCGGACCATGGAATTTGACGACCGCGAAGTAGCGCGCCGCGCCTTACGCGAACGAGGGTATGGCGAGACGCAGTCCGAAATCAGCACAGGAGAGCCAAAAAACGGCTCAGGGTTTGGCACGTAGCGCGCTTGTCTAGCTTGGCTAGTAAGTGTGGCGAGGGCGCGCGAGCCAAGAGTTAACTCGCGAAAGGAGGAGCCCTCAAATACGGTGAAAACAAACCGATACGCGGGGTATCTGCGTAAAGCAAACCCCTTGAGGCATTTATGCGGTGGACGATTGCACAAGTGGCTGGCGCTCTGGGTGTTAGGGCGGGGACGGGACTTGACCCCGTGGCCCGGGTGGCCGGCGTCTCGATTGATTCTCGCACGCTACGTGCAGGAGAACTGTTCTTTGCCATCCACGGACCGCGTCACGATGGACACGATCACGCGGCGAGTGCGCTGGGGCGCGGAGCGCTCGCCGCGGTGGTGGCGGAGTCGCAAGCAAGCCGCTACGGCGATGGCATCCGGAATCGTTGCATCGTCGTGGGGGACACTTTCGAAGCGCTCAAGCAACTCGCTCGCGCGGTGCGCGAAGCTTGGGGCGGGAAAATTGCCGGCATCACAGGCTCCGTGGGCAAGACCACAACGAAAGAGATCCTGGCGGCACTGCTGGGCGCGAAGCTGCGGGTCCTGAAATCGGAAGGAAATTTTAATAATGAGTACGGGCTGCCGCTGACGTTGTTTCGTTTAGAGGAAACCGACCAAGCGGCGGTCTTGGAGATGGGCATGTCGCGGCGCGGTGAACTGGCGCGGCTTGCGGCGATTGCGCGGCCTGACGTAGGCGTGGTGACGCGCGTTGCACCTGCGCATCTGGAGTTCTTTGCGTCGGTCGAGGAGATTGCGCTGGCGAAGCGCGAGCTGATTGAAGGACTAAATGGGCATGATTCAACCGCCGTGCTGAACGTGGACGATCCACGCGTCGCGGCGTTCGGCGCGTTTGCGCCGGGGCGAGTCCTGACGTATGGAATCGATGCGCCAGCTTTTTTTTCTGCGGCGGCGATTGAGGACCGCGGTGCGTTGGGTTCGGCGTTTGATTACGTAAGTCCCGAAGGCCGTGTGCGGCTAGAACTTCCTGTACCCGGGCGGCACGCGATCTACAACGCGCTTGCTGCGCTCGCCGCGGCGAGTGTTTGGAATATAGGAGCGGCGGAGGCGCAGAGCGTTTTTCGCACGTTGCGAGTTCCTGCGATGCGTGGCGAACTGCTGCGTTTTTCGAATGGAGCGGCGCTGATCAACGATAGCTACAACTCGAGCCCGGCCGCGCTGCACGCCATGGTGGCGGTGCTGGCGGCCACGCCGAATTTCCAGCGTCGCATTCTGGCGGCGGGCGAAATGCGAGAGCTAGGCGCGACTTCGCCAGCGCTGCATCGCGAGGCAGGAATCTTCACGGCGAAAACGGGCAAGGTGGATTGGGTCATTGGGGTTGAAGGCCATGCGCAAGAAATCGTGGAGGGCGCCGTGGCCGCGGGAATTCCGCGGGCACAGACGCGATTTTTCTCTTCGTCAGAGGAAGCCGCGAAATTTTTGGGGGACTTCATCACGGCGGGGGATGTGCTCTTGGTGAAAGGCTCGCGCGGAGTGAAAATGGAACGCATCGTCGAAGCGCTGCTGGTGCGCTATGCCGCACCCAGCGAAGTCTCGCGGCAAGAGGTACAGCACTGAAATGCTTTACTACCTCCTATACCACGTTCTTCAGCGTTACTTCAGCCCGCTAAACGTTTTTCGCTACATCACGGTTCGAACAGTCTACGCGAGCTTGACAGCAATGTTTCTCGGGCTGGTGTTCGGTCCGTGGCTGATTCGGCGTCTGCGCGAACTGCAAATCGGGCAGTACATCCGCGAGGAAGGCCCCCAGGAGCATCAGAAAAAGGCCGGCACCCCCACGATGGGCGGCGTGCTCATAGTTCTATCGACGGCAGTGCCCACGCTGCTGTGGGCTGACCTGACCAATCCTTTTATTTTGCTTTCGCTTTTTGCGTTGATAGGTTTTGCAATCATCGGTTTCATCGACGACTACGCAAAAGTTTCGAAGCAACGAAACCTCGGCCTCACCGCGAAAAAGAAAATTTATTTTCAGGCGTTTGTCAGTCTGGTCGTGGGTATTTCGCTGCTCGTTCTCGTCACGCACTACGCGTACTCGACGCGCTTGATGATTCCATTTCTCAAGCGCTTGCAGCCGGACCTCGTTATCCATTCCCTGATGAATTCGCCGCACCTGTGGCCCTTGGCGTTTCTTCCGTTCTTGGTTTTTGTTTGTGTGGTGATTGTCGGTTCTTCGAATGCGGTGAATCTGACGGATGGGCTCGACGGTTTGGCCATCGGGTGCACGGTCATCGCCGCAGGGGCGCTCACGGTGCTGACCTATGTGAGCAGCAACTCGCGCTGGGCTACGTATCTCGAAATCCAGTACATCCCGCGCGTTGGAGAGCTGACTGTTTTTTGTGGGGCGCTCGTGGGCGCGTCGCTCGGCTTCCTCTGGTACAACGCGCACCCCGCGGAAATTTTCATGGGCGATGTCGGCTCGCTCTCGCTTGGAGGAGCGCTTGGCACTGTGGCGGTCATCATCAAGCAGGAAGTTCTTTTGTTTTTCGTTGGGGGCATCTTCGTCATCGAAGCGCTCTCGGTGATCCTGCAGGTCGGCTCTTTCAAGCTGCGGGGCAAGCGCATCTTCCGCATGGCGCCCATCCACCACCATTTTGAATTGCTGGGCTGGAGCGAATCGAAGGTCATTGTGCGGTTTTGGATCGCCGCCCTCGTGTTCGCGCTTTTTGCGCTGACGACTTTGAAGTTGAGGTAGCGCGCATTTGAAGATGGATGGACTTGGAAAAGAACAATGCCAGGTGGAACGGATTTGCGAGGGAAGCGCGTGCTGGTCGTTGGACTGGCGCGGACAGGCGTGGCTACATCGCTTTTTTGCGCGACGCGCGGCGCGCGCGTGACCGCGACGGATTCTCGCACTGAAAGCGAGCTCGGCGAAACCGTCGCGAAACTAAGAGAGGAGGGAGTGGCGCTGGAGTTCGGTAATCATCGGGAGAAGACTTTTCTCGAACAAGACTTAATCGTTCCGAGTCCTGGGGTCCCAGCCGATGAAGCACACTTGCAGGCGGCCCGCGCAAAGGGCATCACGATTTGGAGCGAAATTGAACTTGCCTATCGCTTCCAAAAAGGCCGCTTGATCGGAATTACCGGTTCGAATGGGAAGACAACAACAACATCGCTCGTCGAACATATTTTGAAGACGGCTGGGATGCAGACCATTCTCGCAGGAAATATTGGAACGCCGCTCGTTGGATGCGTGGACGCGATGAAAGACGAAAGTTGCACAGTGGTCGAGCTCAGCAGCTTCCAACTGGAGCTCATCGATACGTTTCGTCCAAACATCAGCGTGTTTCTGAATCTAACGCCGGACCATCTTGACCGGCATCACACCATGGAAGCGTATGGCGCCGCGAAAGCGAGATTGTTCGAGAATCAGACCGCTGACGATGCTGCGGTTTTGAACGCGGATGATGCAGCAACCACGCCTTACGCCCCTTCGCTTCCGCGCGTGTACTGGTTTAGCAGGAAAAAACGAGTCGCGCAGGGCGCGTACCTTCGCGGACAGGAAATTGTTTTCCGCCAAGATGGCGCGGAAGAAGTCCTTCTCAAACTGGAAGACATTCCTCTAGCCGGTTCTCACAATGTTGAGAATGTGCTGGCGGCGGCCGCTGCGGCGCGCCTCGCGGGTGCTCCGGCGAAAGCCATTGCGAAAGGGGTTCAATCGTTCGCGGGAGTCGAGCACCGCCTGGAATTCGTCTCCGAGATCGCAGGCGTGCGCTACTACAACGATTCCAAAGCGACCAACGTGGATGCCACGCTCAAAGCCCTCGACGCATTTCCCGGCCGCATCCTGATCATTCTCGGCGGAAAAGACAAAGGAAGCGACTACACCGTTCTCCAAAAGCCGCTCAGGGAAAAAGCGATTCTCGCGCTGCTGATTGGCGCAGCGGCGGGAAAAATCGAAAAGCAAATTTCAGGCAGCGTGGCGCTGGAACGCGCGGAAACGCTCGAACGCGCTGTCGAAACCGCTTCGCATGCGGCGCAACCCGGCGACGTAGTGCTCCTCGCGCCGGCCTGCGCCAGCTTCGACCAATTTCAAAATTATGAGCACCGCGGACGCGTCTTCAAGGATTTGGTGCGGCAGCTTGAAAAACAAGCTGCCGGTGCGACTTCCGAAAAAAGGTGAACGAACGTGCCAAGACGTCTTGAAATGGACCGCTGGCTGTTTGGAGTTACGGTAGTGCTTTGCCTGGTGGGCGCGGTGATGATTTTCAGCGCGTCAGCCGTCACCGCGGAAAAAGAGTACACACACTCATACTATTTTCTGGTACGGCAAGCCGCCTGGCTAGTCCTGGGCCTTCTGGGAATGTTCGCTCTGATGCGCACAGATTACCGGCGATTGCGCGAACCGGCAGTGGTTTACACGACCGTGTGCGCGGTCCTGCTTCTTCTGGTCGGGACATTTTTTCTGGACAAGTCGCACGCCACGCATCGCTGGATTCGTTACGGACCTGTGGGGATCCAACCGTCGGAGCTGGCGAAGCTGGCGGTAATCCTCTATCTGGCATGGTTCCTCGATCAGAAACGGCGCAGCAAAGCGGCGATGCAGTTTTCCAAACAGGATTTCCTTCAAACGATTCTTCCAGCCGCGGGCCCTGTGCTGATCTATGTGTGCTTGATTTTGGCGCAACCCGATCTGGGCACTGCCTTGGATATTGTTCTGGTGGCGACAGCGATTCTATTTGCCGCGGGAATGTCCTGGAAATGGATCGCCGCTGGAGCTGCGGCCTCCTTGCCGGCGCTCTACTTTCTGATTTTCCATGTTTCCTACCGCCAAGCACGCATGACCGCTTTCCTCGATCCCGACTCCGATCCGCAAGGTGCGGGCTTTCAATTGATGCAATCGCTCATCGCCGTCGGTTCAGGCGGATTTACCGGCGTCGGCTTGATGGAAAGCAAGCAGAAGCTGTTTTATTTGCCCGAAGCGCACACGGATTTTATTTACGCGGTGATTTGCGAAGAGCTGGGCTACATCGGCGCGATTCTCGTGATTGCGTTGTTCGTGGCCTACGGATGGCGCGGCCTGCGCGCCGCGTTTGCCGCTCCCGATGGATTCGGCCGTTTGCTGGCCTTGGGAATCACGGCGCTTGTGCTCAGCCAGGCGCTGATCAATTTTGCCGTCGTGCTGGGCATGGTGCCGACGAAAGGCATCCCGCTGCCGTTCATCAGCTACGGCGGATCCAGCTTGCTGGTGATGCTGCTGGCGACGGGAGTGCTTCTGAACATCAGCCAGCAGGCCGCGGAAACATGAGCCAACTCTCTGAGTCGCAGCGGGGTTTCAGTTGTAGGGGCCCGATATATCGTGCCCCTACGCTCGAGCGAGCAATTGGGCCCCAGCCATGAAGCTGCTAATCGCGGGCGGTGGCACGGGCGGTCACGTCATCCCGGCGTTGGCCATTGCGCAAGAGTGGTTGTCGCGCGGCAAGGAAAGAGAAGTCGTGCTAGTGGGAACAGAACGCGGAATCGAAATGAAGCTGGTGCCCCAAGCCGGGCTGCCGTTGGAGACATTGCGAGTCGCCGGTTTGAAAGGAAAGGGCGGTGCGACATTATTGCGAAATCTCGCGATGCTCGGGTCCGCGATGTCGGACGCGCGGCGCGTGTTGCGAAAGCACAAGCCGGTCGCGGCGTTTGGCGTCGGCGGTTACGCTGCGGGGCCGATGATGCTGGCGACCTGGTTCAGCCGCGTGCCCAACGTGATTTTTGAGCCGAACGCGGAGCCGGGTTTGACCAACAAGCTGCTCGCCAAAATTTCCACGGGAATCGCCACCGGCTATGAAATTTCTGCACGGGCCTGGGGAAAAAAGGCCGTCGTAACGGGCTGCCCGGTACGCCCCGAGTTTTTCTCGATCGCACCGCGAACACCCGAAAAGCCGTTTCGCTTGCTCGTGACCGGCGGAAGCCAAGGCGCACTTCCCATCAACCGCACGTTTGTCGACGCTATGGACCGCCTGGCCAAGCGAAAAAACGAGCTCTCCATCGTGCATCAAACCGGCGAACGCGACTATAATGCGGTGCGCACCGCCTACGCGCGGCGCGAGATCAATGCGGAGGTCGTGCCTTTCCTCACGAACATGGCGGAGCGCTTTGCCTGGGCAGATGTGATCGTTTGCCGTGCAGGAGCCATCACCGCAGCGGAAATCGCAGCCGCGGGCCGCGCCGCTATCTTTATTCCTTTCGGGGCTGCCACGGATAGCCACCAACTGCGCAACGCGCAGGAGATGCAGCGTGCCGGCGCGGGCCGGCTGATCACCGAAAATGAACTCACCGCGGAACGCCTGACGACCGAAATTTTCTCGCTCATTGACCAGCCAGAGCAGATGGAAACGCAGTCGACCGCAGCGCGAACGCTCGCCCGGCCCCACGCCACGCGGGACATCGTCAACTTGATCGAAGAGGCCGCGAACGTGCAGAGAACCGGACAGAGGGCAATCCCATGATGGTTTCTTTCCGCAATTTTCAGCGCATTCACCTGGTCGGCATCGGTGGCATCGGTATGAGCGGCATCGCCGAGGTGCTTCTGACGCTCGGCTATTCCGTTTCGGGCTCCGACACCAAGCCTTCGAACATCACCGAGCGCCTGCAAAATCTCGGAGCCACGATCCGCGATGGTCACAAACCAATCAATGTCGAAGGCGCTCACGTTGTAGTGACTTCTTCGGCGATCAAGCAAGACAATCCCGAAGTCGTCGAAGCGCACAAGAAAAAAATCCCCGTGATTCCGCGGGCAGAGATGCTTGCGGAGTTGATGCGGCTGAAATATGGCATCGCTGTAGCCGGAGCACATGGCAAAACGACCACCACTTCGATGGTGGCTTCCGTTCTGGCCGCCGCGCATCTGGATCCGACATTTGTGGTTGGGGGCAGGGTAAATCAAGCTGGCACCACCGCGCGGCTCGGCAAAGGCGAGTATTTCGTCGTGGAAGCGGACGAAAGCGACCGCAGCTTCTTGATGCTCGCGCCTGTCGTCGCCGTCGTCACCACCATCGATCGCGAGCACCTCGACCAATACAGCTCGCTTGCGGATATCCAGAACGCGTTCATTCAGTTTGTGAACCGCGTCCCGTTCTATGGCGCCGCGATTCTGTGCCTCGACGAACCGAACGTGCAAGCCATTCTTCCCGATGTGAAGCGCCCAATCATCACGTATGGCACTTCGAGCCAGGCAGACCTGGTCATCAGCGATGTAAAACTGGAAGGCTTCGACAGTGAGTTTCGCCTCACGTTTAAAGACGAAGACCTCGGCCTTTTCCGTCTGTCGCATCCGCCAGGGATGCACAACGTCCGAAATGCGGCTGCTGCCGCAGCCGTCGCGCTCTATCTGAATGTTCCGAGCGACTTGATCCGTGAAGGCCTGGCCAAATTTGCGGGCGTCGGCCGCCGCTTTGACTTGAAGGGCGTCGTGAATGACATTACCGTCATCGACGACTACGGCCATCATCCAGCGGAAATTCGCGCAACGCTCGAAGCCGCCCGCGGCTGCAAGTTCAACCGCCTCTTAGTTCTCTTCCAACCACACCGATTTTCGCGCACGCAGCATCTCTGGGACGAATTCTGCCGGTCTTTCAATCAGGCCGACGTGCTGGTGCTGTTGGACATCTACGCCGCAAGCGAAGCACCGATCCCCGGCATAACCAGCGAAGCGCTTGCCAACGCCATTCGCGAAGCAGGCCACAAGAACGTTCACTATTTCCGCTCCATGCAGGCGGGCATCGAGTTCTTGCTCCGTGAAGCGCGCGCGGGCGACGCGATCCTTACGATTGGCGCGGGCAACGTCAGTCGCGCCAGCAACGAATTGATGGTCCTTCTGGGAACGGAGCATCCCACACACCGTGCGCGTTGAGAACCCCAAAATCGTCGCTGCGCTGCCGGAACTGGGAGTGCAGCTGAAGCCGGACACTTCCCTGGCCGAGCTCACCTCCTTGGGCATCGGCGGCGCCACGGATTTGCTCCGCATCACGAAGCACGACGCGATTCCGGACCTTTTGAACCTTCTCGACGCGCAGGGCCTGCCCCACAAGTTTCTTGGCGGCGGTTCCAACTTGCTCGTAGGCGACGGCGAGCTGCCGTGGGTGGTGCTCCAGCTCGTCTCTCCGGAGCCGGATATCGTCCTCGAAGGCCATTTTGCGCAGGTCGACGCGGCCGCCGACCTTGGCCGCACCGTAACTTTCTGCGCGAAGAACGATTTGGGCGGGATGGAAGGGCTTATTGGAGTGCCCGGAACGGTTGGAGGCGCCCTCCGGATGAACGCCGGCGCCTACGGCATGCAAATCGGCAGCTATGTCCGCCAAGTGAAGCTCTACCGCGCCGCCGCCCGCAAGCTGGAAACTCTCGAGGGCGATCAAATTTCTTTCGAATACCGGCACACATCTTTTGCGCCTGATGATATGATGCTCGCAGTGAAGCTGGAATTACCCTCCAAACCGTATCGCGAAATTCTCAAAGGGATTCGTATCTGCAACGAGAAACGGCGCGCAAGCCAGCCGCTTGGGCAAAAAAGCGCCGGTTGCATCTTCAAAAACCCTCCAGGCGCTTCCGCCGGACGCATGATTGATGAGCTCGGCCTCAAAAGCCTGAGCGTGGGCGACGCCCGTGTCAGCGACCGCCACGCCAATTTTTTTGTGAATGCGGGCAAAGCTTCTGCGAAAGACATGCTTGCCCTGATCGCTGACGTGCGCGAACGCGTGCAAGAGTCATTTGGCGTGATTCTCGAATACGAGGTGGTCGTTTGGAACGGGTGAAAGCCATGCAACGGGGCAACGCCGCGGCCGCCGCCGAACCCTACCGGCCGGAACTGCTCGCGGACGAAGAGCCGCGCTATTTGCGCCGGCAAAAGCCTCTCGAAATTCGCCGCAAAAAGTTTGGCGGGCGAAGCTGGACATTCTATCGGCGGGTCCTCGTGTGGACCATCGCCGGAGCGGCGAGCGTGACCGTCTCGATTGTGGCTGGACGCTTTTTGCTCTATTCGCCGCAGGTTCTGCTGCTCAGATCTGACCAGATCGAGTTGATGGGAAATCACATCGTCACGCGCGAAGCGGTGCTTCAACCCTTTGCGCACGACCGCAACCGCAGCGTGCTCCGCATTCCGTTGGACGCCCGGCGCGGCCAGCTCGAGCAACTGCCCTGGGTCGAATCCGCCAGCGTGCAACGCATCTTGCCGAACCGCATCCGCGTCGAGCTGACGGAACGCACACCGATTGCTTTTTTGCGCAACGGCAACGAGCTTGCCTTGATCGATGCGCACGGCGTGATCTTGAACCGTCCCGAAGGCGAGGATTTGCATTTCCCCATCGTGACCGGCCTTCCCGACAGCCTGGCGCGCGAAGAGCGCGAGAAACGCATGCAGACCTATCAGGAGTTTCTAAGAGATGCGGATCTGGTGCGCAGCGGCTCGTCCGACCTCGTCAGCGAAATCGATCTTTCGAACGCGAAAGATTTGCGTGTGGTCATGACCGGCTTGGCTTCCGCAACCGATTCGCAAGTGGTCACCATTCACTTTGGTAACAGCGATTTTACGGGCAAATACCGGATGCTGGTCGAGAATTTTGCGCAATGG
>Ga0209736_1000302_pt1 | contig 15853 bp, 15 predicted proteins | sample BlaSpr_A8_Ref_M3_FD_187992 | JGI IMG/M metagenome (GOLD analysis project Ga0209736, IMG submission 187992) | Forest soil microbial communities from Thunder Bay, Ontario, Canada - Black Spruce, Ontario site 2_A8_Ref_M3 (SPAdes) (version 2) | ecosystem: Environmental > Terrestrial > Soil > Boreal...
CTTCTCCTGCGCGGTCGCCCACGCCGGGACAAAAAGTGCGGCGGCCATGAGCCACCGGGAGACGCGCAGACAGCTACGGGCAGTAGATGTACGGATGGTGAGTTGCATGACGGTTCTCCGGAGATGTTCCGTGGGGCGGTCCACCACTCGGGCGGTGAGGCCAACCGCGTTCACTTCGATAACAAGTCTGGCCATTTCTGTGCGCGTTTTGTATCACGAGGGTTCAACAAACGCAACACTATCCCACGAATGTGCAACAGTTGTTTCTTCGCAGCGCTTGCCCGCGGATTGACTTCGCCGATGGCGTGTGTTGCACTCCCGGAGAGCTTTTTGAGGTGATGATTTATGAGACGCATGATGGTTACAGCTTTTCTAGGGCTCGCGGCTTCCGCGAATTGCAGCGCAATGCCTCAAGCGAATCAGGACGGCGGCCAACAAGTTGTGCACTACAAGGGTGCGATCGACAACGTGAAGTATGTCTTCGGCGTTGCTCCGCCGGTGGCTCGTCTGCGTCCCGGGAATATCCTTCAGGCGAATTCGTTGGATTGCTTTGGCAACGGCATTCAGAAGCCGGGCGATACGACCGCGATGGCGAAGGGTGACAATCCACTAACGGGACCATTTTTCGTCGAGGGAGCGGAGCCGGGGGATACTCTCGTGGTCCGAATTTTGGATTTACAGGTCGACGGCAATCAAGGCGTGGGCGCTTTTTCTCCCGGATTTGGAGCGATCAATTCCACGCACTACACTCCAGTGCTCGAGAAAGAAGCGCTGGCGGAAAAAATATGGTTTTATCCCATCGACCACGCGGATAACACGGCGACCTTTCAGGCGCTCGACTCCAACTACAAGGTGAAAATTCCAATGCATCCGTTTCTAGGGTGCATCGGCGTGGCTCCAGCCAACGGCGAAGCTCGTAGTTCGATCGTGCCGGCGGAATTTGGCGGGAACATGGATGCGCCGGAAGTGAGCGTGGGCAACACGCTCTATTTGCCGGTGAATGTGACGGGCGCGCTGTTTTATTTTGGCGATGGGCACGCGGCGATGGGGGACGGCGAAGTGGCCGGAAGCGCGATTGAAGTTCCCATGCGCGTGCGGCTGCAGTTTGACATCGTGAAAGGGAAGAGAACGGGATGGCCGAGGTTTGAGAACGAAAAAGAGATCATGGCGACTGGAATCTACCGGCCTGTGGATGATGCGGTGCGGATTGCGTTTACTGAGTTGGTGGCGTGGATTCACGCGGACTACGGCCTCTCCGAGTTGGATGCATACGAGCTGCTTTCAAAAGTCGGAAAAATTCATCTGACGGAGATGGTGGACCCAAATTATGTTGTGGTTGCTTCTGTGGAGAAGAAGTATCTGCCGAAGAAAGTGACAAGCGCCTCGAGCGGAACCACCGTCCACTAACCGGAGATTCGCGCGTGAGGCCTGCGTCAATCTAATCCAGTCGAAGTGGGCTTGAAGTCCTTGGCGGTGGGATTCCGCGGGAGCGGCTCGCGCCAGAGCACCTCATGGACTTCGATGGGCTCATCGCGGCCCTTGAGTTTCATCGCGGATAGCTGGCAGCAGGGAATCTCAGGGCAAATTTGAGCGTATGTCGCGGTAGAAATGACAATCTGACCCGGCCCCGCCTGGGATGTAAGGCGCGAGGCGACGTTGACGGTGTCGCCGATCGCGGTGTAATCCATGCGGCGCTCGGTGCCCAGGAATCCCACAACGGCTTCACCGGTGTGAATGCCGATCCCAATGTTAAGCGGAGCTCTGCCGGAAATCCTGTTTAGCTCGGCTAGGCTTTTTTGCATGTTCACCGCGGCGCGAACGGCAGCCTCCGCGTCGTTCTGCAGAGCGAATGGGGCTCCAAAGAGGGCCATCAATCCATCGCCGAGGTATTTATCCAGAGTTCCATCGTGCTCGAAAATAACGTTAGTCATTCGCGCGAAGAATTCGTTCAAGACTTCCACAGCTTCGCGGGGTTTCATTTTCTCGGCCATGGTTGTAAATCCGCGTACATCGGCAAAGAGCAGCGTAATGCGTTGGCTTTCGCCGCCGAGACGGATGTCGGCAGCCTCGGCGGTAATTTTTCTGGAAATGGCAGGCGAAAGAAAGCGTTCCAGCGCGCTGAGTTGCACGCCCTGGCGCTGGACTTCGCTCTTGGCCATAACGCGGTCGATGACGAGTCCCGCTTGCGCCGCAATTACGGCAAACACTTCCAGATCCTCGGGCATAAAAGTGCCGCGCTTCGAAAGATTGTCCACGTAGAGCAATCCAAAAAGGCGATCGCGGCTCGACAGAGGCGCGCACATTGCCGACTGCATGCCGGACATGGCCATGCTTTGGCTACCGGAGAAGCGCACGTCTTCCTTTGCATCCATTACCAGTAGTGGGCCTTTGCTCTCCATGACTTGCTGAATGATGGCGCGTGAAAGCGCCATTTGCGGCGTAGCCGTTTTCGGAGCCTGGCGATACCGCAGGATAGCGGGCAGAAACGTGTAATTCGATGCGGCGTGTGGCGCATCGCGAAGCGATTCTTCAGTCAACAGCATGGCGTAGCCTCGCTCGGCGCCATCGATCTGGAGCACGAGGTCGAGCACGCATTGCGTAACGTCTTCGACGGTAGTTTTGTCACCCAAGGCTCTGCTGACTTGATAGAGGAGAGTGAGCAGGCGATTTTCGCGCCGGAGATATTCGATCCGCCCGTCCGTGTCGACGCGTGAGTCGGTCCATTCTGAAGGCGTCTTAGCCTTTGAGCGATCGAGAAGTTTGGCGACATTTTCCTGGTCCAGGATTTGTGTCAAATGCGAGGCCAATTCGGGCGACGTCTTCGCCACGACTGTGCCCGTTGTCATGTTCTCGAAGCGCAGCTTGATATCGCCGAGGCCGATGACATCCCCGCTCTTCAGCTCCGCGTGTTCGATGCGCACGCCATTGACGAGGACTCCGTTGGCGCTGTGCTGGTCCGTGACAACCCAAACATCGCGCTGGCCTTCGAGCAGCGCATGGCTGCGGGAGATGCTCGAGTGCGGAAGCGTGATGTCGTTGGAGGCGGCCCGTCCAATATGAATCGTCGAGCCGTCTTTCAGCTCATAGAGACGCGGCTGGGCGCCGGGCCGTTCGATGATTAGCCGTGGCATGGTCGGATGAGAGCGCTACTGTAATGTTCGGCCTCTTTGCGACGATGCGCAACGAGAGTCTCGCGGCAATTGTCTGATTTTGCAATCCAGCTGCTGGGACTGGGTCGCGGTCGAAAAGTGCGACGCGACTTGCGCTACGATAGCGTAATGTTTAGCAAATTGGTCCTGGACCACTTCCGGAATCCGCGCAACGCCGGCAAGCTGGCGAACGCCAGCGCGGAAGTGCAAGCAACGAATCCAGTCTGCGGCGATATCCTGGAGCTTGCCGTTCGTGTCGAAAACGGTGGGTTCGTCGAAGCGCGCTTCCTGTGCCGCGGCTGCACGACTTCGATCGCCTGCGCATCGTTTTTGACGGAGCGGCTAACCGGCAACACTCTCGCGGCGGCGCGCTCGATAACAGCCGAAAGCATCTCCGAAGCTTTAGGCGGACTACCGCCGGCCACATTTCATGGGGCACAACTTGCCGCGGAGGCTCTCAGCCTTCTTCTTGAGAAATTGTCTTAGCCCAAGGAGTCCGCCGCATCTCAAACACCGAAAGCTCTCTGCATTGTGTCCGGATCGTTCAAATTAAGGACGCAGCCTTCTTCATTCGTTTGGACGATCTGAACCTCGCCGGCATGCGCCCAGACGACGGAGCGTGCCCCCGTTTCGAGCGGCGCATTCATCAGCTCTTGATACAACGCAGCGGAAAAAATAACCGGATGTCCCCGCCGGCCCTCGTACACGGGCAGGGCGATGGACTTGCCCGAGTTGTAGAAGCTGTCGACTAGCTCTCCGACAAGCGCTGAACTGATGAGTGGATGATCGATCAGAAGCAGAATTATGCCGTCGGTTTGTGAGGGCAGGCTTCGCAGGGCTGCATGAATCGAACTCAATTGCCCTTTTTCCCAATCCTCATTGATGACGATTTCATCGGGAGCCAGATTCACTTCTTTGGCGATGGGCTCCGCATCGGCCCCAAGCACCACCCGGCGCAAACCGATTTTCGGGTGACGGGCCACGTCCAGCAAATGCTCAAGGAAAGGGCGTCCTTGGTAGGAGAGGAGCGCCTTCGGCGAGCCCATCCGGCGCGATGCCCCGCCCGAGAGGATGACGGCAGCGAGCATGCTACCTCTTTCAGTTTTCAGCGTTCCGTTAATGCAGGGCGCGGTTCGTAATTCAATTTTTTATGAGCCGCTGATTCCGCGTTGCGGCGTATCGCAATCAGTTCCGCCACGATGCTGATGGCAATTTCCTCTGGCGCAAGCGCACCAATTTCCAGCCCCATCGGCGCGTAGACGCGCTGAAATTCCTCGGGGCGATAGCCATCGCTCTCCAAGGCTTTGTATACCGAAAGGACTTTGCGCTTGCTGCCGATCATCCCGACGTAGCGGGCAGGCGTTCGAACGGCCCATCCGAGCACGCGCATGTCTTCTTTATGGCCGCGTGTAACGATGATCAGATAGCTCGCGGTGTTCGGCTGGATCTTTTCGAAGGCATCCTCGTAAGTCGTGTAAATATCCTGAGCCATGGGAAAGCGTTCGGCGTTGGCAAACGCTTCGCGGTCGTCAACGACACCAATTCCAAAACCCGCGGCGCTGGCTGCCTTCGCCACCGCCATCGAAACGTGCCCGCCTCCGAAGAGATATAGGATGGGCTGTGGCAGAATGGGTTCCACGAAAACTTCCAGTGTGCCGCCGCAGATGAGGCCGTTGTCGTAGGTCGCTTCATTGTTCAGATTGAAAACCATCTTGCGCGGCGCTTCCCTGTGCATCACTTCCTTAGCGGCGGCCCAAACTTCGGCTTCCACGCACCCTCCGCCGATGGTTCCCGCGATCGAGCCATCGTCGCGCACAAGCATGCGCGAGCTTTCGTAACTGGGGATCGAGCCGTTCGTGTGCACGATCGTCGCCAGCGCGCCACGCTGTCCCGCGCGCCGCATTTTTACGATTTCTTCGAAGAGGTCCACACCATGCCTCAGCCCTCAGCCTACGGCGCACTGTGAAGCGTGTCAATGCGTATGCGTGTAGGGAGTCGCAACTTGGATGCCAGTGACCGTGCTAGGATGCGACAGTCGAAGAGGACAAATCCTTGCTGCTTATCGAAATACTCCCAGACCTAGCCCGCGAACTCGAACAGCTTCTCAAGGAGCACGGAGAGTTGGATTTGGCTTCTCAGGTCTCAACATTGTCAATCGTAGACCGCTGCTGGTGTGGAGATGATTTCTGCTCGTCGCTCTATACGCAGCCAAAGCCTGAGGGACGCTACGGCCCTGACCATCGTTCCTTCGACCTAGATGCAGCGAAGGGAATGGTTATCCTCGACGTTGTGTCAGGCTTGATCGCGCACGTTGAAATCCTCAATCGCGACGATGTCCGCGGGCCACTTGTCACGGCGTTTCCCTGAATGCGTGTCAGAAGGGTTGCTAATAGCGTGTAGTTTGCGATTTGGCTGCGAAAGCGGGTGGTTGATGAAGGCGATCGTGTTCCATCAGCATGGCGGACCCGAAGTTTTGAAATATGAGGATGTCCCGGAGCCCGTTGTGCGCGCGAACGAGGTCCTTGTGCGCGTCAAGGCCTGTGCGCTGAATCGTCTCGATCTGTGGGTGCGGGTCGGCTCGCCCAATGTGCCTATTCCTCTGCCGCACATTCCCGGGAGCGATGTGTCCGGAGAAATCGCGCAAATCGGAGCGGAAGTCACAACGGTGCGGGTTGGCCAGAAGGCCGTACTGGCGCCCGGCGTTACGTGCGGGAAGTGCGCTGCGTGCCTCTCCGGCCACGACAATCGCTGCCGCCAATTCACAAATTTGGGATATATGATCGATGGCGGGTGCGCCGAATTTGTTCGCTGCCCGGAAGTGAACTGTTTGCCTTATCCCGAAAACCTCTCGTTTGAACAAGCGGCGAGCATCCCGCTTGTTTTTCAAACGGCGTGGCACATGCTTGTCTCTCGCGCGGAACTTCAGCCCGGAGAAGACGTGCTGATTCTGGGTGCAGGAAGCGGCGTTGGCTGCGCTGCCATACAAGTCGCCAAGTTTTTCGGCGCGCGCGTCATTGCCACAGCGGGAACCGAGGAGAAACTAGCGAAGGCGCGAGAACTCGGCGCCGACCAAGTCATCAATCATAAATCGCAAAAAATCCGCGACGAAGTGCGCCGCATTACGAACAAGCGAGGGGTGAACGTCGTGTTCGAGCATGTGGGCACTGCGACTTGGGACGAAAGCGTGGCAAGTCTGGCTCTCGGCGGCCGCTTGGTGACGTGTGGTGCGACCACAGGTTTTGACGCCAAGATTGATCTGCGATTTTTGTTCAGCCGCCAACTCTCTTTGCTCGGCTCGTACATGGGCGCGAAGTCGGAGCTGCAAACGGTGATGAAGCTCGTTGCCGCAGGCCGCCTTAAGCCCATTGTCGATCGCGTCTTTCCGCTTGCTCAGGCGGCCGCGGCGCATGCTTATCTCGAAGCAGGGTCGCAGTTCGGCAAAGTGGTCCTTTCGGTTTAGAACATTCGGGCTGGATCTCTGCTATTCTCTCGGCGTCTCGCGCGCGAAAAAGGAAAGCGACAAACATGGCCAGTTGGCAGGCTCACCTCTCGGTCTGGATCGTCAAGTGGCGCGTCAAGCGAAAGCTGCGCGGTGTTCGTGACTACCGCCTCGCGCGGAAGATTCTCCGCCCTGATCCCTATACAGTGCCGGCCGCCATTCGCATATCTCCCGCGCAAGTTGGCGGCGTTCCCGGGGAATGGGTGGAAGGAAGCGGCGCGACAAAAACGGTTCTTCTCTATCTGCACGGCGGTGGATATTTCGGATGTTCGGCACAATCGCACCGCCCGATCACCGTTGGGTTCGCGCTTCAGGGATTTCGCGTCTTCGCTCCGGATTACCGCCTTGCGCCAGAAAATCAGTTTCCGGCCGCGGTTGACGATGCGGTTGCCGTGTACCGCGGTCTGCTCGGCGAAGGATATGCACCTAAGACTATCGTTATCGGCGGAGATTCCGCGGGCGGGGGGCTCGCGCTTTCTCTACTGCTCGCGCTTCGCGAAGCAGAGACTCCGCTTCCGGCAGGAGCGGTTCTTTTTTCGCCGTGGACTGATCTTGCCGCCACCGGCGAATCCGTTCGCACGAACGCAGAGTGCTGCGCGATGTTCAATGGACCGGACATCGGGCCAAGCGCGCGCTACTATCTAGGTGACACGGACCCGCGCACCCCGTTGGCTTCTCCGCTCTATGCAGACCTCACAGGCCTTCCTCCACTTCTCATTCACGTTGGCGCGGACGAAGTTCTTCGCGACGACTCCACGCGTCTTGCGGAACGCGCGCGCGCTGCGGGTGTTCGCGTCGAGCTTAAGATTTGGCCGGTAGTTCCGCATGCGTGGCAACTTGCGCCGCACCGAGTTCCGGAAGCCCGCCAGTCGTTGCGCGAAAGCGCGGCGTTTCTGCATGCGGTTGCAGCCCCGAAAGCATCGAACAAGGTAGCGTAACGGTCGATGGCGGAGAATTCCAACCACGGCAGCCATGCGGAAGAAATCAAAGTCGACGTTCTCATCGTCGGCGGCGGTTTTTCCGGGTTGTGCATGGCCATCAAGTTACTCGAAGCAGGGCAGAAATCGTTTCTCGTCATCGAGAAGAGCGACGACATCGGCGGAACCTGGCACGACAATCGCTATCCCGGTTGCGCCTGCGACATTCCTTCTCATTTGTATTCCTTTTCGTTCGAGCCATCGCCGGATTGGTCCCGCATGTATCCCGGGCAGCAGGAAATTCACGATTATCTGAAACACTGCGTCCAACGCTACGAACTCGCGCCGTACATCCGGCTGAATACGCGTTTTCACGAAGCAATCTGGAATGAAGCAGAGTGCGTATGGCACGCTACCATAGGCGAAGGAATGCGTATCCAAGCGCGCGTACTCGTCTCCGGCATTGGGGCCTTGCACGTCCCGCAGTATCCCAAGTTAAAGGGCATTGACACTTTTTCCGGTCCAACATTTCATTCCTCAAATTGGAACCACAATGTCGATCTGGACGGCAAGAACGTAGCCGTCGTGGGCACTGGTGCAAGCGCCATCCAGTTTGTTCCGCAGATCGCTCCTCGTGCGGGAAAGCTTTCTCTTTTCCAGCGCACGCCTCCGTGGATTGTGCCGCGCATGGATTTTCCTATCGCAGAAAAGTGGAGGCAGCGATTCCACCGTTTCCCGCTCATCATGCGGGCGTTTCGGCAACTCATTTTCTGGCGGCAGGAATTTCGCGTCCTCGGCTTCCTGGGCAATCGTTTTGTTCGCGGAAAGGCGACGGAAATCGCCACACATCACCTCGAGAAACAAATCAGCGATCCAAAGCTGCGCGCCGCATTGAAACCCAATTACGAACTTGGCTGTAAGCGCGTCCTCGTGTCGGATGACTACTATCCTGCATTGACCAGGTCCAACGTTGAGCTGGTCACAAACGGCATCGCGGAAGTCCGCGAGCACAGCATCGTGACGGAGGATGGTGTCGAGCGCCCAATCGACGTCTTGATCTTTGGCACGGGCTTTCGCGCCACCGAGCCGCTCATCGGTATCCGGATTGTTGGCCGCAGCGGCGTGGAAATTCACGATGCCTGGCGAGAGCGCATGAGCGCATATCTCGGCGTGACCGTCAGTGGCTTTCCTAACCTCTTTTTGCTTCTCGGACCCAACACCGGCCTCGGACACAATTCCGTCGTACTGATGATCGAAGCGCAAGTCCGTTACGTGATCAGCTGTCTGGCCCTCATGAAGCGCGGCCAGAAGCGCGTCCTCGAAGTACGTCCAGAAATGCAAAGGCAATTTGTCGCGGACATCCATCGCCGCCTTGCAGGCACCGTCTGGCAATCCGGCGGCTGCCACAGCTGGTATCAGGACCAGCGCACGGGCGAAAACACCGCACTCTGGCCCGGCTCGGTCGTCGCATATACCCGGCGCACGCGCGCGGTTTCGCCCGCCGACTACGAACTAACTTAGTGGGCCGGCTGCGCCTCGTTTGTGTCCTCCCCTTGCATGTGCGAAAATGATGCTAGACGAGGGCACCATGAGCACATCGCTCGGCAAGCACGTCACACTCACCAAACCCGACGACTTCGGCAGCCTGCTCGAAGACGAAGGCATTATTTTTACGACCCTCGACAAGGCCGTCAACTGGGCGCGTAAGAGTTCCATCTGGCCCCTCGGCTTCGGCCTGGCTTGCTGCGCTATTGAAATGATGTCCATGGCCGCCGCGCGCTTTGACGTGGCCCGTTTCGGCGCAGAAGTTTTCCGCCCCTCGCCCCGCCAAGCCGACCTGATGATCGTCGCTGGCCGCTTGTCGCAAAAAATGGCCCCTGTCATTCGCCAGCTCTACGATCAAATGCCCGAACCGAAGTGGGTCATCTCCATGGGCGCCTGCGCCACTTCCGGAGGCGTTTTCAATAATTACGCCATCGTCCAAGGCTGCAACCAGGTGATTCCCATTGACGTTTACGTCCCCGGCTGCCCGCCGCGCCCTGAGGCGGTCCTCTACGCCATCCTCCAACTGCAAAAGAAAATCGACAACGAAAAAGGCTCCTTCAAACGCGCACTGAATCTTGACTAGTGGCACAGACTTCAGTCGGTGCGCTGTTGCATGTCCGCATGTCGAAGCTAATTCTGAAGCCCTCGCGAGTCTCTCTAGCCCTACTCATCTTTTCAATTTCTTTAGTCTTTGGCTGTTGCATTGCCTGCGATCCTATCAGGCCACAGCCCCTCTCCCGCTGGACCCTGATCTGGAGCGACGAATTCTCAGGCGCAGATGGCTCTTCACCCGACCCCACCAAATGGACCTACGATATCGAAGGAAACGGCTGGGGCAATCACGAGCTCGAGTACTACACAAAACGTCGCGAGAACGCGCGAATCGAGAAAGGGAATCTCGTAATCACCGCGCAAAAAGAATCCTTCACTGGCGCCGACGGCGTGACACGTGACTACACCTCTGCCCGCCTCAAGACGCAGGGCCTCTTCGCGCAGGCTTATGGCCGCATCGAGGCGCGCATCAAGATTCCGCAAGGTCAGGGAATGTGGCCCGCCTTCTGGATGCTGGGTCAGGACATTTCCTCGGCAGGATGGCCGAAGTGCGGCGAGATCGACATCATGGAAAACATCGGCAAGGAACCCGGCACCATCCACGGTTCCTTACACGGCCCGAGCACCACGGGCCGCACGGCTGACCTGACAGCTATCTTCAAGCTTCCCCCAGGTCAGAGCTTCGCCGACGACTTCCATCTTTACGCCGTCGAATGGGACTCCGACACCGTCCGTTTCTACGTTGACTCCAATCTCTACGCCACCTTTCACTCTTCAGAGTGGCCCGCGGGCGGCAAGTGGGTTTTCGACCATCCGTTTTTCATCATTCTCAACATAGCTGTTGGCGGCGATTGGCCCGGCAGCCCTGACGAGTCCACTAAATTTCCCCAAACCATGCTCGTCGATTACGTCCGCGTTTATACTAGGCGCTAGTTTTCACTCGCCAAAGAGGGAGCATCGAGCATCATGCCTGCACCTGCCGATCCAGCACGCCAGCTTCTTCGCCACGCAGTGGCCACGGTCGCTTATCGCGGAGGCAAAGCGCTGCGAGGCGCTCCGGAGTCGTTTGCCGCGTTTACACTAACCGATCGCTGCCGCACACCAGCGAAAATCCTCGCCCACATGGGAGATCTTTTTGATTGGGCCCTTTCGATGGCCCGTGGAGAGGCGGCGTGGCACGATTCCAATCCGCTTTTGTGGGACGCCGAGGTCTCTCGCTTTTTCAACTCGATAAAAAAGTTCGATGATTATCTCGCCTCGCCCGAGCCGCTGCATTCTCCCGCGGAGGGATTATTCCAAGGACCTATTGCGGACGCGCTCACGCACGCAGGTCAGATAGCCATGCTCCGCCGTCTGGCTGCCTGTCCGATCAAAGGCGAGAACTACTTCAAAGCGGACATCACTGCCGGCCGTGTCGGCCTGGAGCAGGCCGCACCGCGCCGCGAATTCGATTGACGTCTGGGGAATCAATGCAAATCCCAGCCATGGCGAAAACAATCAGCCCGCCGCGGTGTCACTCTCTTTTCTTGGCCGCAGCGCATCTCGCGCTGTTACAATCAGAATCCAGCCCAATCCCTGCGGCCAGGAACCGGCCGCCTGCCGCTGCTGTGCGATTCGGGACACTGCCTCTTTGGAACGTTTGGTAGGCTTTGCCTCAAAGGAGACATTTGACTCATGTCTAGAGCTCTGGCCGTCGTACTCACTTTTTGTTTCGCCAGCATCCCAAGCCTCCGAGCCGCACCGGCTCCCGCGAGCCCCTCCCAGCAAGATCAACCGCCGCCACAATCTCAAGATCAGGTTCCGTATCAGGATCAGGGAGCTCCCTACGAAAACTTCTCGCCCGAACAACTCGACAACCTTCTCTCTCCCATTGCGCTCTATCCCGACCCGCTCCTCGCTCAGGTTTTTGTCGCCGCCACTTTTCCGGATCAGGTCGAAGAGGCCGCCCGCTACGTTCGCTCCTATGGCCAAAATGGGATAGACGATCAAAATTGGGATGTGAGTGTGAGGGCCGTCGCGCACTATCCCACGGTCATCGAAATGATGTCCGACAAGATCGACTGGACCACTTCGCTCGGCCAAGCCTACGTCAACCAATCCACCGATGTCGCATCATCGGTCCAGAACCTGCGTCATTTGGCTCGCAGAGCCGGAAATCTAGACTCGTCGGCCCAGCAAGAAGTTCTGGAGCACGACAATTACATCGCGATTAGTCCGTACCAACCGGAATACATCTACGTCCCGGTCTACGACCCCGCGATCATTTACTACCGCCGTCCTTACTATGGTCCCGCCATCACGTTTGGCGTTGGATTTCCAATCGGCGCTTGGCTCAACCTGGATTTCCGCTGGGGCTACGGCGGCGGCTGGGGCGGCGTCTACTACACCGGTTGGCGGCGCGAAGGCTGGGGCGGTGGATGCTGGAACTGCGGTTGGATCGGCCGCAGCCGCGGCCGGGTGAATATCGTAAACAACGTGTACATCAACAACCGCTACACCAATATCAACGTCAATCGAACGGTCATCAATCGCCAGGTGAACGTCAACAACATCAACCGCTATAACTCGATCCATAGGGATGTAAGGTACGACAACGTTCAGAAAAACAATATGCGTGTCGACAGAAACGGCGGCCCCGGCGGCAACCGGCTTGGGAACAATGGAAACTACGGACGGCAGGGGGGCGGGTCCCCTGGAGAGAATCGCCCCGGCGTAAACAACAAAATCATCGACCGCAACATTGACCGCGGCAATCCGCGAATCGATCAGTACCGCGGCCGCGACAACAACAACAACGTTCGCAACGACCGTCTGCCCAATACCGTGCAACAAAACCGGCCCACTTCCGGAACCAACAATGACGCGCGCTTCCAAAACCGCAATCCGGGACAAAACCAGGGACGGCCTGCACAACCGAATAACGTGCAACCAAATCGGCCCAATGCCGGCGCCAACAATGACACGCGCTTCCAGAACCGCATTGCGGGACAGAACCAAGGCCGGCCTGCGCAACCCAGCGTGAACAACGGCCCCCACACCTTTAACAGGAACGAGAATAACTTCGATCCTCGTGTGACCAGCCAGCGCGGCCAAGACAGCCGCCAGCAAGCTTACCGGCCGCAGCAGTCGCAGGCCCCTCCTCGCCAGGCCGCGCAACCCAGAGCGGAGAGTAGGCCGGCGCCAGCGCCACATGGCGGTGGGGAAAGGAAGCGGCCGTGAAAAATAACCGCGGGAACACCATGAGAGTCGTGAATGGAGATGGAAGAATGAAAAAAGCCATCAGCAAATTCGTTTTGTCCGCGCTGGCGGCCATGACGCTGATTCTTTCCACATGCCTCTTTGCAGGCGTTCCAAACGCTGGCGCGCAAACCGCGGCCCAATCGACTTTTTCTTCGGCAGACGACGCCTTGCAGGCCCTCATCTCCGCAGCCAAGGAAAAAGATCGCACCGCCCTCGCCAAACTCTTCGGACCCGACTACGACAAGTTGCTCACCGGTGACGAAGTCGAGGACAACAAAGACCTCGACGCCTTCTCTTCTGCCGCCAGCGAGGCCGCGCAACTTCAGAAAGTAAATGATTCCAAGTTCCTTGTCACGGTCGGACAGGACAATTGGCCGACGCCTATCCCGCTCGTACAAAAAGACGGCAAGTGGCTCTTCGACACTAAGGCGGGCCTTGAAGAAGCGTTGAACCGCAAGGTTGGAGAAAATGAACTCTCCGCAATCACCACCTGCCGCGCTTACGCCGTGGCCCAGTGGGAGTACTACACGGAAGGTGATTGGGATCACGATAGCGTTGCCGAGTATGCCCAAAAGTTGTACAGCACTCCCGGCAAGCATGACGGCCTCTATTGGGAAACTTCGGAGGACGACAAGCCAAGTCCGCTTGGCAAACTAGTTGCCGCGGCTCGCGCCGAGGGTTACGGCCCGAAGTCGGAAACTCTCGATGCTGCCGGAAAGGGCGGCGCTCCAGAAAAAGAAGCAGTTTCCGAAGAGCGCGCTCCCTATCACGGCTACTACTTTAAGATCCTCACGCGGCAGGGCGCCGCTGCGCCAGGCGGAAAGTACGGCTACGTCATCAACGGCAACATGATCGCCGGCTATGCGTTCGTCGCTTATCCAGACAAGTGGGGCAGTTCCGGCGTAATGACCTTCATCGTCAACCAGCAAGGCCGCGTCTATGAAAAAAATCTGGGACCCAACACCGCGAGAGTCGCTGCCGCGATGGCCGAGTACAATCCAGATCCCAGCTGGAAGCTCGTCAAATCTGAGGAGTAGCAGAGCAGCCCGACAAGGTTCACTCTGACGGCGCGGCGCCGACTAAGGCGTCTGGGAATTTGGAAACGACGGCTGTTCCTCCGGACCATTTCAATTGGCTTCCACGAGCATTGTGGTCCTTGCGGACATATCCCATTCCTATCGCGTGAGATAAGAAAGAGGGAATTGCTGCCCGCGTTACGGAACCAACTTCTTTTCCGTCCACCGTCAGCGTTTCGCCGGCTTTCGGGGCCCTCGCCCCATCAAAAATAAGATCGACCCTGCGCCGGTTGACTTGGCCGCGCGATCGCACGCGTTCGACAATCTCCTGCCCCGTATAGCAGCCCTTCGTGTAGCTGATATGGCTGGCCTCCAAGCCTGCTTCGTGTGGAATCTGTTTTTCTCCGAAGTCATATCCAAACCACGGCACGCCTTGCGCAAGCCGCTGTGCGCTCAGCGCCTCGTAGCCCATCGGACCGCCATCATGTCTCTTCACAATTTCCGAGAGAACATGCCAAAGATTAACCATCGTCTCTCGCTCGCCCGAAAACTCGCATCCGGCAACTCCGCCAGCAGACCGCTTTGTGATCCAGCAGGGAATCGACTCGACCGTGGTCTCCTTGCGGCCAAGCTCGGATATCTCAGCAAGGTCGATTCTGGTCAGCTCCCGAACAACGCCTGCTGCCTCCGGTCCCTCAAGCGCCAAGGTTCCGTACCGCTGCGTTTCATCCGTCAGCGTCACATCATCCATGATGATGTATTTGTCCAGCCATTCGATCAGCCGCTCTCGAATCATCGCGTAAGAAACACAGAACAGGCTATCGGCCAGCGCGTACGTCTCAATTTCCGCGAGAATATGTCCCTGAGGGTTCAGCAGCAGCGACACGTCTCCTTGCCCAGAGGAGAGGTCCTTAATGTTGTTCGTCAGAATGGCGTTCAAATAACGCACTCGATCCGGCCCGGCAAAAGAAAGATAGGCCCGGTAATTCTTGTCGACCAGAGCAACGCTCTTGCGCGCAAACTCCTCCTCGGCTCGCGGGTCGGTCCAATAGTCCGGAAGTGCGCAGCCGAACCACGTTCCCATGCTCGCGCCGGCGCTTTTGTGCACCGCGGTTAGCGGCGTGTCGATCGCGGCGGTGGTTTCTCCAATCTCCATGCGTCTCCTTCCACTACCAGCTTAACAAAGTGAGCGGCTCCCCGTGTGCGTGTGCGCCGCTTCCTGAATCAACGGAGGTGGGTGATATAATCAAAAGTTATGAGCGACGCCGTGCCCACCTTCGACGCTGTCTCGCAAGGACTGATTCACATCACCATTCCGGTCGGAATGCTGCAGTGCAACTGCTCGATCATCGGCGATCCCGTCAGCCGCGAAGCCTTGGTCATTGATCCTGGCGATGAAGTCACGCGTATCCTCGAATTGCTTGGCCGGCACAAGCTGACGGTCAAAGCCATCGTCAGCACCCATGCGCACATCGATCATGTCGGCGGCCTCAGCAAGTTGCGGCAGTACACCGGCGCACCCATCTTAATGCACCGCGATGATCTGCCGCTTTATCAAGGCATGGAAGTGCAGGCCGCGTTCCTAGGCGTCGCCACACCAGAAATCACCGACGTGGATCAGCTTTTGAAAGAGGGCGACGCTTTGAGCTGGGGCTCCTTCGAGGCCAGCGTCATTCATACTCCCGGCCACACTCCCGGAAGTGTGTGCCTCTATTTACCGAAGGACGCCGGCGCAGTCACCATTCCCTCTCCGCGTCTTTTTGCGGGCGACACGCTCTTCGCGGGCAGCATCGGCCGCACCGATCTGTGGGGTGGTTCGATGGACCAGATCACCGACTCGATTCGCGGCAAGCTGATGCAGTTGCCCGATGACACCATCGTCTATCCCGGGCACGGCCGTCTGACCAGCATCGGCCAGGAACGCAACACGAATCC
>Ga0209736_1000303_pt1 | contig 15833 bp, 13 predicted proteins | sample BlaSpr_A8_Ref_M3_FD_187992 | JGI IMG/M metagenome (GOLD analysis project Ga0209736, IMG submission 187992) | Forest soil microbial communities from Thunder Bay, Ontario, Canada - Black Spruce, Ontario site 2_A8_Ref_M3 (SPAdes) (version 2) | ecosystem: Environmental > Terrestrial > Soil > Boreal...
CTTGTTCCAGTCGAACAGGAAGCGCGCGTAGCTGAGCGCATCGTCGCGATCGCGCGCGCCGGGACGATGGCGAGCAACGTCGGCGGCGTGCGCCGCGATTTTGTAGGCGATGACGCCCTGCTTCACGTCTTCAGCGTTTGGCAGGCCCAGGTGCTCCTTGGGAGTGACGTAGCACAGCATCGACGCGCCGTGCCAGCCGATCATGGCCGCGCCGATGGCGCTGGTAATGTGGTCGTAGCCCGGGGCGATGTCGATGACCAGCGGGCCGAGCGTGTAGAAGGGCGCTTCGTGGCACCACTCCATTTCTTTGTCGACCTGCTCCTTGATTTTGTCGAGCGGAATGTGACCGGGGCCTTCGATCATTACTTGCACGTCGTGCTCCCAGGCTTTCTTGGTGAGTTCGCCCAGGACTTTCAGCTCCGCGAATTGCGCCTCATCGCTGGCGTCGGCAATGCAACCGGGCTTAACCAGGAAGTGGTCGCCGACGAGGTAGTCCAAGAATCTTGCTTTGCCGTCCTGCCCTCAAAACACAAACTCCGTAACAAGAGTGTGGTCACTTTAAGGGAACTCGAGGACGAGGAGTTTGTGTCGCTGCCAACCGGCGCGGGCTTGCGCCGGCAAATCGATGGTATCGCAACTGCAGAGGGAATCTCGCTCAAGCACATGACCGTGGTTGAGCAATTTGGAACGCTCTTCGATTTTGTTGCCGCGGATGTCGGCGTGGCAATTGTTCCCGCGTCGGCACTACCGAGACGCCGGCAATATGGCGTTGTCGTCAAGAAGCAGGTTTCCCCCTCCATCGTGCGGCGTATTGGAATTTTGCGCCTCAAGAGTCGTGCTCTAACCCCGGCCGCAACCGGGTTCCTGAACATTTTCCGTCCGCTGTTTTTAAGTGCCTCGCGTCGATAGGCCCAAGGTCGTCACAGGAGTTGAAATGTACGTAACGAATTCAGCTTGTGCTGGCTCAGAAACGCGGAATTGCAGGCAGCACTAGAGCGCGAGATACCGTTGCCGGATATGGTGGTTGGCTTTCAGATCCTCGATTGTCCCGATGTACACGATTTGACCCTTGTCGATGACGGTGGCATGGCTCGCCAGCCCCAAGCAAAAATGCATGTTCTGCTCCGCAATCAAAACCGTCACACCGGCGCCGCGCAGCTGCCTTAACAACGCGCCGATCCGCTGCACGATGATCGGCGCCAGCCCCTCGCTTGGTTCGTCCAGCAGCAGCAGCGCTGGATTGCCCATCAGCGTGCGCGCGATCGCAAGCATCTGCTGTTCGCCGCCCGACAACCGTCCCGCGATCCGGTATCGCAGCGGCTCGAGCAGCGGGAACACTTCATAGACACGCCGGATCGACCATTCGTCCTGGCCCTCGGGGCCTTTCTTCTGGCCGATGATCAGGTTGTCTTCGACGGTGTGATCCGGAAAAATCTGTCGATCTTCCGGCACGAAACCAAGGCCGGCGCGCGCGATGTGATGCGGCTTCAGTCCGGACACGACACGGCCGCTCAGCACCACGCGCCCGCGCCGGGCCGGCGCAAGACCCATGATCGCCTTCATGGTGGTCGACTTGCCGGCGCCGTTGCGGCCGAGCAAAGCCATGGTTTCGCCCGGTCGCACCGACAGGCCGACGCCGAACAGGATTTGACTGGTGCCGTAATAGACATCGAGGTCATCGACCTGAACGACGGGCTGCGCGTTCATACTGCGCCCTCGTCGTGATCTTCGGTGCCGAGATAGGCCTCGATCACCGCTGGATTCCCGCGGATTGCATCCGGCGTTCCGGTCGCGAGAATCCGGCCGTAACACAGTACCACGATGGACGGCGCCGTCTTGAAGACGATGTCCATATCGTGCTCGATGAAAACAACCGTAATGTTCCGCCGCTCCCAAAGTTCGTAAATCTTGTCGATCATCCGCCAGCGCTCTTCGGTGCCCATGCCGGCGGTGGGCTCGTCGAGCAGCAAAACTTTCGGATCGAGCACCAGCGCCAGCGCGATATCGAGAAGCTTCTGGTCGCCGTGAGATAGCGTTGCGGCGACGCGGTCGCGTTTGCTGGCGAGGTCGAGCACCTCCATCGCATGTTCGGCGCGCTCGCGGGTCTCGGCCAGCGGGAACCGGCGATGCAGCGCGCTGGCACGGCGTTGATCGGCGCAAACCGCGGCCAGCATCGTTTCATGAACGGTGAGCGAGGGAAAAATACTGGCAACCTGAAAGGCGCGCCCGATGCCATGACGCACGATATCGGGGGGCGATCGCCCCGCCATATCAATACCATTGAGCAGGATCTTACCACTGTCCGGCTTCAACGCACCCGTGATCAGATTGAAGAATGTGCTCTTGCCGGCACCGTTGGGGCCGATCACGGCGGTCAGCGATCCATCGGCAAAGCTCAAACTGATATCGTCGGCCGCCTTGACGCCGCCGAATGACTTGGAGAGCCGTTGTACCTCGAGCATGGTTAGCCGCGCTCCTTTTTGGGGCCGCGACGCTGCTCGTACCATTCGACCACGAAATCCATCAGACCTTTGCGCAGACCGATCGCGAAGAACAGGATGACGATGCCGAGGACGATGCCATAATATTCGGTCAGGCGGGTAACCGTGTCGTTCATGATCAGCAACAGCACGGTCCCGACCATCGGGCCGAGGAAGGTCGTGACGCCGCCCAGCATGTTGATGAAGATGCCCTCACCCGAAATCGTCCAGAAGGCAAATTCAGGATAGGCGCCCGACACGAACAGGCTCATGACTATGCCACCGGTAGAGGCGAACAGCGCCGCCATCACAAAAATCGTCAGCTTGGCGCGCCAGACGTCGATGCCAATGAAACTGGCGCGGCTGGCGTTGTCGCGGATCATGCGGAGGGTGTACCCGAACGGCGATTGCGCGATCTGGCGCATCAGCAGCAGCCCGATAACCAGGAGCGCGCAGCTCACGATGTACAGGTGCATATGGTTCGACAAATCGATGCCGAAGAATACCGGGCGCGGAATGCCGCCGCGCAGGCCCTGATCGCCTCCGGTCAGAGAGGCCCACGACAGGATCATGCTGTGAATCAGCATTTGAAATGCCAGCGTGACGAAGGCGAAGTAGATTTCCTTCAGGCGTACGCAGATGGCGCCGATTGCTGCCGACACCACAGTCGTAATCAACAGGGTGCCGACAAACGCCACGGGAATCGGTACGCTGGTGCGCTGCATGATCAGGCCGAAGCCGTAGGCGCCGAGGCCGAAGAACATGCCATGTCCAAAGGAAATCATGCCCGTGTAGCCGACCAGCAGATTGAGCGAGGTGGCGAACAGGCCGTACGCCGCGCAGCGGATCACGAAATCGAGCAACGCCTTGCTGCTGAACAGGAACGGCAGGGTCGCCAGCACCGCAAACGCGGCTACCGCGATTACCAGGTCGAGATGACGCACACGCCGGGATTTGGCCTCCGTGCGCGGAACGCCGAGGGGTTCGCCGGCGCGCTCGGCCCGCAACTCGGTCATGCCACTTCCTTGCCGAACAGGCCGGTCGGCCGAGCGACCAGCACGATCACCATGAACAGATACATCAGGCCGTCGGTGAACAGCGGGAAGCCAAGCGATCCGAACGATCGGATCAGGCCGATCAGCAGCGCGCCGATCAGCGCGCCGAGTATGGAGCCCATACCGCCGATGACGGTAACGATGAAGGATTCGATCAGAACCGAGAATCCCATGCCGGGTGTAAGCGAACGCACCGGCGCCGCCAGCGCCCCGGCAAGGCCAGCCAGCATACCGCCTAGCGCAAACACGCCGCCATAGATCAGCCCGGTGTTGACGCCGAGCGCAGACACCATCCCCGGATTATGCGCGGCCGCCCTGATCACCTTGCCGATCCTGGTGCGGGCAAGACCGACGCCGAGGATCGCCGCGACCGCCAGGCTCACGCCGATCAACAGCAGATAATATGGCGGCACGACGCCGCCGGCGATAAATAACGGGGGCACCTGGAACGCGGTGGGCATTCCCATCGACCTGAACTCCGGCCCCCACACCATCCGCACCACGTCGTCGAAAATCAGGACGAAGGCGTAGCAGACCAGAAGCTGCATCAGCACGTCGCCGCCATAAACCCGGCTCATGAAGACACGCTCAAATACCAAGCCAAGGATAGCGGTTCCGGCCGCACCGCACAGCATCGCGAGCGCAAAACTACCCGTGACCTGATAGGCCGTCATCGCGAAATAGGCGCCGAACATGTAGAACGCGCCATGGCTGAAATTCACGACCTTGAGCACGCCGAAAATCAGCGTCAGGCCAACGGCCACGAGAAACAGCAGCATTCCGATGATGAAGCCGCTGGTGGTTTGCGTCACCAGACAGGCGGAACTGGCAAGACAGCCGGTAAGCGCATCGAGGTCCAAGGAAAGTGTCCGTCACGGCTGCCGGGTTGCGTCGGCGGAAAATCGTCGGGCGCTGCGCAGAGGCCGCCATGCAGCCTCCGCGAAACGCGAACGTGTCAAGTATAGCCTTTGCTCTTCTTCCACTCGGCTTCGAGTTCAAGAATCATCTTCCAGTCGCCGCTCTTGACCTCCGGCACATAAGGCTCCTGCGGGATGGTGGTGCCCCAGCCGATGGCGTAGCCGATCAGGGTGTTATCCTCCGCCCGCATCGTAACGGTGCCGTCGGCGCCGAACGGGCATTTAATGGTCAGGCCCTTCAGCACCTCGGCGACCTTCTTGCCGTCGGTGGAGTTTGCCTTCTTCACGGCCTCGGAGAGCAGCATCACCGCGGTCGCGTTCTGCCACGACCAGTTGGTGGGATACTCACTGTACTTGGCCTTGTAGGCATCGCCCCAGGCTGCGTTCTCCGCCGTCGCCGGATAAGTCTTGATGTAGCGGTTCCCGGAATGAATGCCCTTCGGGAGATTCTTCACGACCGTCAGTGCGGTGTAGTCCGCCATGTTCACGGCGAACACCTCCATCTGGCTGAACATCGCGTAGATGTTGGCCTGGTCGATGTAGGAAGTCAGATCGCCGCCCCACAGGCAGGTGTAAAGCGCCTGCGGCTTGGCCTGCAAAATCTTGGTGACCACCTCGGTGTAGTCGGGCTGGAACAGTTTCGGCCAGGAATCGCTGACGATCTCGACGTCAGGCGCAAACCGCTTCAGATAGAGCGTGAACTCGCCCGTGGTGTCGCGGCCATAGGCATAATCGGGCGCGCAGGTCGCCCATTTCTTCAGACCCTTGGATTTGGCGATCGCTGCGGCGTAGCTGCCGCCGACGATGGAATCGTGAATGCCCTGGCGCACCGAACGGAATGCGTTGGGAAGGTGCTGCTTGGGATCGGCCGTCAGCGAGGACGCTTCGGAGCAAGTATGAATGCAGAGTACGCCGAGGTCGCGGGCGACTTCATGAACCGCGAACGATCCCGACGATGCCTCGCCGTCGAATAGCAGCTCGCAACCATCGGTGTTGACCAGTTCCCGCGCGACGCGCGCGGCTTCCTGCGGCTGTCCCTTGGAATCGCGGATAACCATCTCGATCTGCCGTCCGGCGAGGCCGCCGGCGGCGTTGACCTTTTCGACTTCCATCATCACGGCGTTGCGCGACGACGTTCCAAGTTGCGCCACGCGGCCGGACAGAATCGTCGGCATACCGATCTTGATGGTCTTGGCTTGCGCGCGCGCCACCCATGGCGTTGCGAACGTCACCGCGCCAACGCCCATCAGCGCCAGCGTCGACCGCCGGCTCACGCCCGGCCTGCTGTTCTTGGTCATCCTGCCTCCTCGACGTCCGTGCGTCCCTAAATCCCGGCCGGAGATCGTGCCGTCTCCATAACTGTGAGAATTTCAGAGAAAACGGGATGACGTCAAGCCAATTATGAATTACGAGTCAGAATTCATATTGCGTGCTTCTTTGGGTCTGAGGGCACAAGTTAGGCAGTTCTGGCGGTCTATGATCAATCTATCGAGCTTCATCGCGTTTCATGCCCGGCGGACTCCCGACCGTTGTGTGCTGAAATACCGCGGCGAGGACATTTCCTACGCGAATTTCGACGCACGCATTCGCAAGGTTGGCGGATGGTTGGCATCGCGCAGCATTGGCGCCGGCGATGTCGTCGCGGTTCTGATGAAGAACAGTACGGCGTTTCTCGAACTGGCCTTTGCGACGAGCCATATCGGCGCGGTTTTTCTTCCCATCAATTACCGTCTTTCCGCAGAGGAAGTCGGCTACATCGTCGGCAACTCCGGCGCCCGGATTCTGATCGCGGATGAAGAGTTTGCCACCATCGCGGCAGGCGGCCACGCGGTCGTCCTGCTCGATGAAGCCGCGCAATCCAGCGCCACACGCCTTGCAGCGGATGCCGCGCCTGCGCCGATGTGCCCTCGGGCTCCGTCCGACTTGATGCGACTGATGTACACGTCCGGTACCACGGACCGGCCCAAGGGCGTGATGCTCACCTATCAGAATATCTATTGGAAATCCGCCGACCAGACGGTGGCGCTCGGCCTCAATGCCGACACGCGACTGCTGGTCGTTGGCCCGCTCTATCATGTCGGCGCGCTCGATCTGCCGGGGATCGCGGTGCTCTGGCATGGCGGCTTGCTGTCGATTCACCGCAACTTCGAGCCTGAGCAGGCGCTGGCTGCCATCGAGGCGGAGAAACTGAATGCCGCGTGGTTTGCGCCGGTGATGACGACGGCGATCCTCGCCTGTCCCAATCGCGGCCGCTATGACGTTTCCAGCCTGCGATGGGTTATCGGCGGCGGTGAAAAAACTCCGGAAGCGCGCATCCGCGCCTTCTCGCAATATTTTATCAATGCCCGCTACATCGACGCCTACGGTCTGACCGAAACCTGCGGCGGCGACACCTTCATGGAGCCTGGCCGCGAAATCGAAAAGATCGGATCGACCGGCCGCCCGGTTGCCCACGTTGAAATCGAAATTCGCGACGATGCCGGCAACCGTGTTGCGCCCGGCGAGAACGGCGAGATCTGCCTGCGCGGTCCAAAAGTCACGCCGGGCTACTGGAAAGATGCCGAGAAAACCGCTGCCGCGTTCTTTGGCGACTGGTTCCGCAGCGGCGACGTCGGCTACCTCGACGAGGACGGCTTTCTCTATCTCACCGACCGCAAGAAGGACATGATCATTTCCGGCGGCGAGAATATCGCCTCGTCCGAAGTCGAACGCGTCATCTACGAGCTGCCGGAAGTGCGCGAAGTCGCCGTCATCGGCATGCCCGACGAGCGCTGGGGCGAGCGGCCGGTTGCGGTCGTGGTGCTGGCGGACAGCGCGACGCTCGAATTACGGGTCCTGGCGGACTATTGCCGCCAACGGCTGGCATCGTTCAAGGTACCAAAACAGCTCATCATTCGCGACAGCCTGCCACGCAATCCATCGGGCAAGGTACTCAAGCGCGTGCTGCGCGCCGAACTTGAGGCTAACGCATGACGCAACTACCCGAGGCTGCTTCCGGAAAAGTGACAAAACTCAATCGGGTCGAGCGCAACGCGTGGACGAAGCGCAGGATATTCGATGCCGCCACCAAAATCGTCGGCAAGTTTGGGTACGCCGAGGCCTCCGTCGCCCGGATCACCGAAGAGGCCGGCGTCGCGCAAGGAACCTTCTATAATCATTTCGAAAATCGCCAGGGATTGCTCGATCAATTGTTGCCTAAGATCGGACTGGACATGGTCCGTTTCATCCGGGAGCGGACCGGCACGGCGCACGCGGCGAGGCAAGAGATCGAACGATTTGGCGCTTTCTTCGACTTCATCCGCGAGGTGCCGGAATTCCTGCGCATTCTCAACGAGGCCGAATTCTTTGCGCCGGTCGGCTACCAGAAACATCTCGACAATATCTCTACCGCCTACGTCCGGATCCTGAGGCGTGCGCGGCATGCCGGCGCGACCCATGATTTCAGCGACGAGGAATTCGAGGCCATCGTTCACATGTTCATGGGCGCGCGGGGTTACCTCAGTCGCCGTTACTCCTACACCCGCGGCGCCGTCACCACTGTGCCGGACCATGTCATCTCGGCCTACGAGAAGCTGATCACGCGCGGCTTGTTCACCTTGCCCGGACGGGACAACGGTCATGACCGCTGACGGCATCGTCCTGGTGACCGGCGGCAGCCGCGGCATCGGCGCGGCCACGGCGACGCTGCTCGCCCGGCAGGGTCAACGCGTCGTAATCGCCGATATTGCCCCCGAAGCTCTGGCGGGCACTCAGACAATCCTTTGGCCCGATCCGTTCGACGTCGCCAGCGAAGCTTCTGTCGTCAGCGGCATAGCGGAAATCGAGTCCGCTCACGGTTCAATTGACGGTCTGGTCAATGCAGCCGGCGTGTTCGGCAAAATGCACGCGGCCGAACGTGTGCGGATGGACAATTGGGATCGCGAAATCAACATTGACCTGCGAGGCACGTTTCTGGTCGCCCGCAGCGTCGGCGAGCGAATGGCCGAACGAGGCCGTGGCGCCATCGTCAATGTCGCCTCGGTCGCGGGGATGACGTCTGGTCCGATACACGCCTACACCGCGGCAAAGGCCGGCGTCATTCAGCTAACGCAGACCCTGGCGGCGGAGTGGGGCCGCGCCGGCGTGCGGGTTAACGCCGTGTCTCCCGGTTTCACGCGCACGCTGGCGCTGGAGGCCGGAATTGCTTCGGGTGCACTGAATAAAGACCGGCTTGCCCGCAATACCGCGATGAACCGGCTGGTCGAACCAATCGAGGTTGCCCACGCGATCGCCTGGCTGCTGGGGCCGATGAGCAGCGGGGTGACCGGCATCAATGTTCCGGTCGATGCCGGGTTTATCGCGGGCTCGACATGGGATGCCTACGGCGGACTGCGGGAAGCTCCGGGAGCGTAAATTGGGATCGATACCATGAACATCGAGACACGGCGCAAGAAGCTGGATCTGTCGTCGGCCATCGCCGAAGGCGATATCCGCGTGCTGCTGATGGTGCTGGTTCACATGACCGGCGACGAGCGCTGGCTGGAGCCGCCTTACAAGCCCAAACGCGACGTCCGGCTGATTCCCGATCCGCAGGCGGGTATCCCCCGCGAAATCCAGGATGAAATCCGCGCCGCCGTCCTGCAACTGTTTGCAAACGGCGAGCCCAAGCCTGTGATCACCGATCCCGGCGACGAGCTGATGCTGAAGATGATGCGCGCCACGCTTGGCGAGAACGTCGCGCCGGAATATGCGCCGATGATGCGCGAGGAAATGGGGTTCGTCCCGCGCGACGCACGCTGGACAGAGAAACCCGCCAGCGAACAATTGCAACAGCAGCACGTCCTGATCGTCGGCGCAGGCGTCTGCGCCATCGCGCTTGGCGTCGCGCTCGGCCGTCTCGGCATCCCCTATACCATCGTCGAGAAGAACGATGAGCTCGGCGGCACCTGGTATGTCAACCGCTACCCGGGCTGCGGCGTCGATACGCCAAATCACTCTTATTCGTTTTCGTTCGGTGCGCGCAACCCATGGACCCGCTATTTCGCGCAGCGCCAGGAACTGCTCGACTATCTCAGGAAGGTAGCGCTGGAACACGATGTTCGCGGCCACATGCGTTTTCGCACGCAACTCACGTCGTCGCGGTGGGACGAAAGCAAACGGCGCTGGATTTCGACGCTGAAAACCGAAAATGGCGAAGATGTTTTCGAATCGACCACGCTTGTCAGCGCCATCGGCCAGCTCAACGACCCATCGCCCGCCCATTTCGAGGGCAAGGAAGATTTTGGCGGCCTGATGCTGCACTCCGCCCTGTGGTCGGATGATATCACGCTCGATGGCAAGCATGTAGCCGTGATCGGCACCGGCGCCACCGCGATGCAGCTCGTGCCTTCGATCGCCGATCGGGTGGCTTCGGTTACCGTCTACCAGCGTTCAGCGCAATGGGCGCGACCCGTCGCGGGCTATTCCGATCCCATCACGGAGGGTGCGCAATGGCTTCTCGCGCATCTGCCGTTTTATGTGCAGTGGTATCGCTTCAACATGTTCTGGCGCTACGGCGACGGGCTATTGCCGTTCCTGCGCAAGGATCCGGACTGGCCGTATCCCGCCCGCGCGGTTAACAAGAGCAACGACCGGCATCGCCAGGAGCTCACCGACTTCATTTTATCCGAACTGAAGAACCGTCCCGATCTGATCGAGAAATGCGTGCCGAGCTATCCGCCCTATGGCAAACGCATCCTGCTCGACAACGGCTGGTTCAGGACGCTGACCAAACCGAATGTTGAGCTGGTCACCGACAAGATCGACCGCTTCACGCGCGATGGCATCGTCACATCGGACGGTAAGTTGCGTCCCGCCGATGTCATCGTGATCTCGACTGGTTTCAAGGTCACCGAAATGGCGGCGCGGCTCAATATCACCGGGCGCAACGGCAAGACTCTCCGGGACGTCTGGCGTAACGACAATCCGACCGCCTATCTCGGTCTGACAGTGCCGGACTTCCCGAATTTCTTTTGCATGCTTGGTCCCAATTCCGGCCCCGCGCATGGCGGGAGCGTGATCTTCCAGTCCGAGTGTCAAAGCCGATACATCAGCGCGTGCCTGGTCGGCATGATCGAGCACGACATTGCCGCTATCGACGTCCGCCAGGACGCGCATGATGAATACGTCCGCAAGGTCGATGCCGAGCATGAGCAGCTGATCTGGACCCATCCGGGAATGACAACTTACTATCGCAACAAGCAGGGCCGGGTCTTTTCCGCGATGCCGTGGCGATTTGTCGATTACTGGGCGATGACGCACGATCCGGACTTGAGTCGGTATCGTCAGACCATGGCCTGACGAGACGTATCCAAAAGATTGCACGCAAGAAAAAGCAAAAATGGATAGCGCAGAGACAGGAAACGACAAGGTGCCGCTTTCGGCCCACTACGTGGCCGGCAGCACGTATCCGGCCGAAATCTGCGTGCTACGCTATGCGCTGCAGCGCAATGCACGCGTTAAACCGGACCAGATATTTGCCGCCTTCGAAGGCGGCGAGCGCTGGACCTTCGCGCAGACCCTGCAACAGGTCGAAAGTCTCGCCGGCAATCTCCACGAACTCGGCGTCCGGCAGGGCGACCATGTCGTTCTGGTGCTGCCGACATCTTCCTTGGCGTTGCGGGTGATGTTCGCCATCAACTATCTCGGCGCCGTCTACGTGCCGGTCAATCCCGCCTTCAAGGGATCGTCGCTGGAGCACGTTCTCCATAACGCCGGCGCCGCACTCGCTATTGCCCACGACAGCGTTCTCGATCGCATCCTTGACGCCGCACCCCCTGCCCTCAAAGCGATTGTCCGTTCGTCAGATGCGGCGATGCCAGTACAGCCGGGCCGCTTTACGATCCACGCTGTTTCCGCATTGACGAAACCCTCAGCTCCGCCGCCGCCACCGCCAAAGCCGATCCAGCCCTTCGATACCCAATCGATCATCTATACGTCAGGCACGACCGGTCGGTCGAAAGGCGTGCTGTCCTCTTACATGCACGCATATTCCTGTGTCGGCCCCGATGCCTGGAACTGCCTGACGGCAGCCGATCGACAATTGCTGCACATGCCCATCTTCCACATCGGCGGCGCGTTCATTGCAACGGTCGCGCTGTGCGTCGGAAGTTCGATCGCTGTCGTGAGTCATTTCCGTACTGAAGCTTTTTGGGATCAGGTGCGCGAATTGGAAGTCACCTCGGCATTCCTGCTCGGCGCGATGGCGACGTTCCTGCTCAAGCAGCCGCCTCACCCGCGAGACCGCGAGCATAACTTGCGCATGGTGTTCATCGTTCCGCTCGGCCAGAGCGGACGCGCGTTTCGCGAGCGCTTCGGCGTCGATGTTTTCACGCTGTTCAATATGACGGAGATTTGCACCCCGCTGATTTCCCGCGCCAATCCGACAAAGGACAGCATTTGCGGCCGGCCGCGCGCCGGCGTCGAAGTCCGGCTGGTCGACGAAAACGACTGCAGGGTTAAAGACGGCGAAGTCGGGCAGCTGATCCTCCGCACGGAGGCGCCGTGGGCGATGAATCACGGCTACAACAATAATCCGCAGGCGACCGCGGACGCCTGGCGCAACGGCTGGTTTCATACCGGCGACACGTTCGTCCGCGATGCCGATGGCGACTATCGCTTTGTCGACCGGCTCAAGGACGCGATCCGCCGCCGCGGCGAAAACATCTCGTCGTACGAGATCGAGGTAGAATTGCTGAGCCATCCGGCCGTGCGCGAGGCCGCGGCGATCCCGGTGCCGAGCGAATTCTCCGAGGATGAGGTGCTGGTCGTGCTGGCACCGGCCATCGGCGCCTCGATCGATCCGGAAGACATTATCCGGCATCTGCTGCCGCGAATGGCTCACCACATGGTACCGCGCTTTATCCGCATCGTAGCCGAGCTGCCGAAAACCCCGACCGCCAAAGTCGAAAAGCATGTTTTGCGCGCCGAAGGCTTGACCGCCGATACCTGGGACCGGAAACGCGCCGGCATAGCCATACGTCGAGAGACAATCTGACCGATCGAAGGGATCCGTGATGGAGAAGCCGCGCGTACGCGTCTATACCGACTACAAGAGCCCCTATGCCTTTGTCGCCAACAAGGCGATCTTCGAACTGGAAGAGAAGCATGGGGTTGAACTCGAATGGCTTCCCTATACGCTTCGCGTCGCCGAATTCATGGGGACAGTGGAGCAGCGTACTCCGCATTTCTGGCGCAAGGTGCGTTACGCCTATATGGATGCGCGGCGTTTCGCCAACGCGCAAGGGCTCACCATGAAGGGGCCGCGGCGCATCTATGATGCGTTTTATTCCAGTGCCGGCATGTTGTTCGCGCAGCGCCATGGCCTGTTCCGGCCTTATCATGACACGGTCTTTCGGCGTTTCTGGAGCCACGACCTCGAAATCGATGAGCTATCGGAAATTTCGGGGGTGATCGCGGCGATCGGCGGATCAGCGAAGGATTTCGAAGCTTACGTCAACGGGCCCGCGCGCGAAGAGCATGACCGCATCATCGATGAAGCGGAATCGATCGGAGTTTTCGGCGTGCCCACTTTTGTGTTCAATGGCGAATTGTTCTGGGGCGGCGACCGGATCGACATGCTGATCGAACGTATTAGAGCGCCGCAAACCATTGCGACGGCACTGGGCAGCCGGCACCGGGCATGAAGGTTTCTTCCGCAACCAGGACCGCTTCGCGCAATATCACCATTCACAGCGTCGCCGCCTGCCCTTCTGATTGCTCCGGCTATTTCGCGATCAAGTGTTTCCAACAGCCGGTGCGCTCCAGCACGGGCTGCAGCCCTATTCGATGCTCCGCATCGAGCGCCGCGAATTTTTCGCGGATAAGATTGAGACATTTGACCTGATACTTGAACGGGGCCAGCGCGTAAGGCAGGCCCCAGACATTGATTTCCAACCTCTCCACGCCGTTCGCAAAGGCCTCGGCATTGGCGACAAGAAACGGCAGATAGAGTTCGCCGGTAACTCCTAGCAACGCTTCCGCCATTCCCGACAACGCCTGCTCGCGCGAATACCAGTCTCCCTCGACGCCGGAAGCATCGTCCAATCTTCGTACCCAATGATCGGTGAACGGCGCTTTTTCCCGCATGATCCGCATCGGCGTAGGATCGGTCGCAAGTTCGCTGAGCTGACCGAACCAGGCAAAATCAGCCAGAGATGGCCGGCTTCCGAAAAGATATTTGGTCATGCCGACATGCGGCTCGAACGCGGCCAGAATTCGATGGTAGCTCGCTTCCAGCAACGGCTTGTTTTCGGCGGTCGCACCGAGAATGGGCATGCGGGAAATCTGCCTGACCCGGAAATGTTCGACTTCTTCAGCGCTGCCCGGCTCGGCGTCAGATACGGACCATTCTTCGGCCGCCCATCGGGAGACATAAGCCTGATCTTCCGGATCCCACCACCGATAGAGAAAAAGCGGTTTCACCGCCCATTCGTCGGCGAGATCTTCCAGGAGATCGCAAACAAAGGCGACAGCCTTGTCTTCGGGAATGACCGATCGTTCCCGATGCCTCCCCTCAAGATCGTAAGCCAGCGTCGTCGTTTCGCCTCCAAATGTTCCGTCCGGATATTGCAGAACCGGAATCAAATTCGGCCGCAGCTGCTCGGTCTGTTTCCGCAGCGCCTTGGTCATGATGACCCAATCGAACGCAATCCTTCGATAGCGTAAAAGCGCGCGCAGCTTGATCGCGTAGGGCGATGCGGTGGACCCGATGAGCCGGTAGCGTCCTTCGTTCATGGCCCGGTGTCCCTCCTGCACTGCCAAGACAAGGGCCTTCGCTCAAATGGTTCAGTCATAGAGTGCTCAACTTCTTGCCCCTGCAATCTAGCATGGGGTCCCTGCGCCGCCACCTTCTTGGCGCAGGCCTCAAGCACAGGAACCATACGTCTGAGATATGCCCTGAGCGGAAGCTAACGGCGCTCCGTGCGGCCTCGCAGCCCGCGTGATCATCGAACCGGCCGTCATTGCGGGCGCTGCCGCGCCGGCAACCCGGGCCCATCTGTTTGCGGCCCACGTGGAGGATTTGGTTGCTTTCCTAAGTCATCGGCGCCGATTGAGCCTGTGACCGCCTAGCTAAACCGAACCCCAATCTGGGCTTTATCTCGCCACACCACGGTACAGGGCCGTTGGACGGATTCCATTTCCAAGACCAGGCCGAAAGCGTCTGGAGCTTCCGCCAAATTTGCCCCCTCAATCAATGCGCCAGTCGCTGACATGTTGCGAATGGTGCATGTCCTGCTTTCCTTGGCGAAACATATTCTTGCAGCTTTTTTCATGTTTCGCCGCACCGACCTCCGCTTCTCGATGACAGCCTCTCCAACCAGCTTGACCGGAGCCTCAACGGCTTTTGAAGGGCTCAAAGCTTCGCTCGGCGTGGAAGGCGCCGCGGATGGAATGACCGGGGCGTCTCCGGCAGGATCGCATATCGGGTTGGCATTCGTAAAACCCGCCTTCATCCTTCCTGCAAAAAGCAGCTCGGCGTGAATTTGGAAATTGCCGAGTATCTTGTTCCGCCTCACCCCTCCTGGGACTTTGGCCAATTGAAGAGATGCAAGGATTTGCTCCACTTTCGAACCACGTCCAAACGGCAGTAGAAGCCTTTCACAATCGACCTGACGTTCCTTTGAGTCGATGGTGGAAATAATCGTGTAAGTAAGGCAAGAGCTCGCGATACACTCTTTGACGGCGTCTATTGCAAGGCGCCGGAGAGACATCGGAACAACTTCGTCCATCGTCTTGCCTGCCCATGCCGAGTTAAATACTTCTGCGACATTCTCGCCTTGGTATAACGCTCTAAATTTTACGTCGCGACCTTCACCTTCGACATTCCACACCACCAGCTGCATTGGATCGTGCATGCCCGGTTCGAGCTTGAATTCTGTGAATGGCGGGAAACAACGCCCAGCTGCCAAGCGGTCCCAATGAGAGGCCAGCGCATGCTGGCTCACCGATCTAATGGCGCTAACAGATGTAAGTGCGAAAGGCATTTACAGCCTTTGATCGTTTGATGCTTAAGAATTGAGGCGAATTGATTAAGAATCCCTTGAGATCATCGATGATGCTTTTCTGGGCAGTTGCTTCCCACAGCCGGGATCGAACTTGCCCCGGCCGCATTCTCCAGTTGCGGACTGGCCGCCTGGCAACGAAGTGCGATCGCACCCGTCTCGAGTTAATTCCCTGCTAGCAGCAGGCGGCTCGACGACCAGGCTCATTCCGGCCGCTTGCCGGCTATCCAAGTCGCAAGGACATCGAGGTTTGTTGTTAACGCGACGATGTCTGCTCGAGCCCCGGCACTTAGCGTACCGCGATCGAGCTCGATTCCCAAAAACCGTGCCGGGACAAGCGATGCGGCGCGAAGCGCATCA
>Ga0209736_1000304_pt1 | contig 15821 bp, 19 predicted proteins | sample BlaSpr_A8_Ref_M3_FD_187992 | JGI IMG/M metagenome (GOLD analysis project Ga0209736, IMG submission 187992) | Forest soil microbial communities from Thunder Bay, Ontario, Canada - Black Spruce, Ontario site 2_A8_Ref_M3 (SPAdes) (version 2) | ecosystem: Environmental > Terrestrial > Soil > Boreal...
CTCTATTTGGGCGCGGGGCTGAAGCTGAGTTTTTCCGCGCCGAAAAGCGGTGACGCGGCGTTTGATGAATATGTTTCCGATCCGGCGAAGCCGGTTCCCTATCGCGCGCGGCCGTCGCAGCAAGTGGGCTACGATCACGGATTAACCTGGCCGCAGTGGCTGGTGGACGATCAGCGGGAAGCATCGGGGCGGCCGGATGTGCTGGTTTTTAGCACGGAGGTGTTGACGGCGCCGACAAAAATCAGCGGGCAGCCGGTCGCGAATCTGATCGCTTCCACCAGCGGGACCGATTCGGACTGGGTGGTGAAGCTCATCGACGTGTATCCGGATGAAGTGGCGGGCGATGCGCAGATGGGCGGGTATCAGCTCATGATTTCGGCGGACATTTTCCGGGGCCGTTATCGCGAGAGCCTGGAGAAGCCTGCGCCGCTCGCGGCGGACAAACCGTTGCTTTATAAGTTTTTGCTGCCGACCGCGAATCATGTTTTTCTCCCGGGACATCGCATCATGGTGCAGATCCAGTCGAGCTGGTTCCCGCTGTACGACCGCAATCCGCAAACTTTCGTGGCCAATATTTTTTGGGCCAAGCCGGGCGATTACCGGAAAGCGGTGCAACGGGTGTACCACGCGCCTGGCCAAGCCAGCTTTATCGAGCTTCCTTTGGTAAGCGCTCCGTAACCGCAGTGAGGTGGTTGTGTGTTCCGGAGTGCGCGCATATAGATATAGATAGGAGGTCGTAGATACGAGCGGCGGCGCGCCCCATGCTAAACTCGCGCCTCGTGGACTCTGCTCCGGCCTCGCCGTCCAACGCAATGCCATCTTCTTCGCTCGCTCGCATCGCATGGGCGGTGCTTATCTGCGCCACTTTGTACGTCTGCTATTTCAGCCACCTGGGCGCTATCGGATTCGTTGGGCCGGACGAACCGCGCTACGCCTGGATCGCGCGAGACATGGCGGAAACCGGGGACTGGGTTACTCCGCGGCTCTACGGCAAGCCGTGGTTCGAGAAGCCGCCGCTGTACTACTGGTCTGCGGCGCTCAGCTTCAAATTTTTTGGCGTGAGCGAGGCTGCGGCACGCCTTCCCAGCGCCATCGCTGCGTTGCTTGCGACACTCGCGCTAGCCTGGCTCGCGCTGCGTCTCTACGGCGCGGAGACCGCGCGCTGGCTCCTGCTGCTGCTGCCCACCAGCGTGGCGATGATTGGCTTCTCGCACGCGGCCTCCACCGACATGCTGTTCTCCGCCACGCTGACGCTCGCCCTGGTATCCGCGGCGACACTTCTCCGCCTGACGACCCCAACCTCTGTTGTAGTGGCGCAGCATGCTGCGCCAGACGTAAGCACGGCCTCATCATCAAACATACTCACTGCGGTGCTCTTCGGCTTTTTCCTTGGGCTCGCCGTGCTCGCGAAAGGTCCAGCCGCATTTATCCTCTGCGGCGGCGCCGTTTTCTTCTGGGCGCTCTTCACCAAACGCTGGCGCGACGCCTTTCGCCTTTTGCATCCCGCAGCTATCGTCGCCTTCTGCTTGACCGCTTTGCCATGGTATATCCTGTGCGCCCGCCGCAATCCCGATTTCTTCCGCGTCTTCATCATCGAACACAACTTCAAACGCTTCCTCACACCGGAATTCCAGCACATCCAGCCGTTCTGGTATTACGCTGCGGTCCTTCTCATCGCGCTCCTGCCCTGGACCGCGCTCCTCATCTGGTCCGCCATCACCGGCGCTATGAGCCTGTGGCGCACCCGCACCGTCAGTCCAGCCACCTGCCTGCTGCTCTGCTGGGCCGGCTTCTGCGTCTTGTTCTTCTCCATCTCTAAATCCAAGCTCCCCGGCTACATCCTGCCGGCTATGCCGGTGATCGTTCTGTTAGTGACGCATGGGCGGTTTGCGCTCGGAGAGAGGAGGCCGAAGTCGCTCTCGCTTACTCTTTTGTGCGCAGCGCTTTTTTCTGCGGCGTGCTTTGCGCTCACCGAATCCGTCGCGCCGCATGTCTCGCGTGGCAACATAAACCTTGGAATTGCCGCTGGGCTGGTTTTTGGCGTTCTTAGCGTCGCGAATTTACTATTTGCGGTGGGGCTGCGGTCCGCGGGGAATAAAGCGGCTGCGGTGGCGGCTTGTTGCGTCTTTCCGGTTCTTCTCGCCGTGCTGGCTGGCGACAAATACATTCCATCCATCTTCTATTGGGATCCGTCCGGCAGGTCGCTCGCTCAGGAACTTCGGTACCGTCAGATTCCCGCCGCGGAGCTCTCGGTTAGAACGATGAGTCGCGCGCAGCGCTACAGCTTAAGCTTTTACTTGCACTCAGAAATTGCGGAGTGGGAGCGCGAGAATCCACGAGCCGGCTATCTTTTGGCGGGAAGCAAGATGCGCGGAAGCATGGCCTGTAAAGAGTTTAGGTGCGAGGAAATACCGTTCGATCTGCAGAAGACAGGCTTTTTTCTCTATCGCATCACGCCGCAATCAGCCGAAGAACATCACTGAACGATTTTTCTGGTGGCGGGGAGCTTCGATAGATAGAAGGCCACTACGCGGTTCTCGTAGGCGCGTTTGTCTTCGTCGTTCATCAGGGCGAAATTTCCGTGGGCGATGATGGCTTGCTCGCGGGGCTCGGGCGCGCGCAAGAATAGTTGGCGCGTGGTCTCGGCCAGTTCGGGATCGTCTACCGCTTGGATATACAGTGTTGGCACGCCGGCAATCGCATTGAGCTTGGCGGAAAGCGGCGGATCGTTGCGGTGCGGATAGTTCAGGTATTCGAAGCTCAATTGCGCCGCGCGCACCATCAGGGGAAAGCCGCCGAGGCCGTTCTTCTCGACGCCTACTCGCACCATCTGCTCGGGTTTGTCGTAGACGGAATCGAGGACCAGCGCGCGGACGCGTTGGTCGGTTTCCGCTTCGCGGAGCGCCGCGTAAGCTCCGAGGTTGTAGCCCCACAAGCCGAAGCGCGTGGCATCGACATCGTCGCGCGCTGCCAGCGCGTCGAGAGCCGCGCGCACTTCGTCGGCTTCGCGGAAGCCGAAGGTGGTGACGCCGGCATTCGCTCCATGCGCCGCAAAATCAAAAATAAACACGTTGTACTGGTGGTCCTGCAGCGTTGATTCCAGGGTCAGCAGTTCCCCGCGGCTCGATCCGTAGCCGTGGCAAAGAACGATGGTCGGCGCGCTGCGCAGCCCCGGGAAAAACCAGCCTTCGCGCTTGCCCAGGCCCGGGACCTCAAATTCCACCGCGTCCGGCCGGCCCGGAAAGCTGGCCATGCTGATTTCCGTGCTGGTGCGCTGCGGCTTGACGATGCGGTAGACCAGAAAACCGGCGATTGCGGAGGTCGCCAGCACCGCGAAAAACGCCAGCGCCAGCACCGCCGTCAACAGCTTGGTATACCATTTGGTAGGATAGCGTAGTTCGAAAAGGATCGACATTCGTGCTCTGTGCGTCCGCTGGGCTAGCGGCGCATTGCGCCCACAGATTCCTCACAATTGCAGCGTTACGCCAAAATGTTATCACGCCTGCGAGACTCGCAATTCGGGAAAGCGCCCGTCTTGTGTCCCATATGTATCCTTTTTCTTACCTCCCAGCGCGCTTAGTTCACTGCTTCTCTCTTCTGAGCCGTTGCATTTCGGCTATCATGTTCGTGCGCGGCAGGGGTCGCGCCGCCCGCCCGTCCCTCCATGAATATCATCGACCTTCGCCAAACCTCAGTCCGCCAGCTCGAGCCGTTGCTCGAGGAAGAAGCGCGCCACTGGCGCGACGATCTGCATTGGGACTATCGCGGCGCGCTGGACCTGATCAAGCGCTTTCTCGACGCACACGCTCTGGCCGGCTGCGTGGCCATCGACAATGGCGTGGCTGCCGGCTACTCGTTCTATGTGTTGGAAGAGCAGAAAGGGCTAATTGGCGGCCTGTACGTCTCCGCGAAATACGCCCACTCCAGCATCGGGCCGCGCTTGCTCGAAGAAATGCTCTTTCACATGCGGGGGCTCCCGCATCTTTTGCGTGTCGAAGCGCAACTGATGCCTTTCAGCGGACCTGTTGAGCCCACACTGCGCGAGCAAGGCTTCCGCCTGTACACGCGGCAATTCATGCTGCTCGATCTCGCGCACGCGCCCGCGGCCCTGCCTGCGGCTCCGGCGGGCCTGCGGCTGACACGCTGGAACGACCGCTACTTTGAATCCTGCGCGAAGCTGATCTTTCTGGCGTATGCCGATCACGTCGATGGTGAAATCAATGATCAGTACCGCAGCCGCACCGGCGCGCTGCGTTTTCTGAAAAATATTATTCTGCTGCCCGGGTGCGGCAATTTCGTTCCGGGAGCTTCCTTCGTGCTGCACCAGCCGGGCAGCGACGATCTGATCGGGGCAGTGCTCACGAGCGAAGTATGCCCGGGGGTCGGGCACACCACGCAAATCTGCGTGCAGCCCGGCTACCAGGGCCACGGCATTGGGCGCACGCTGATGCTCACCTCCGCCGATGCGCTGCGCTCGATGAAATTCCGCGAATTGACGCTGACGGTAACTTCCGACAACCGCACCGCCGTGCAGCTTTACGAACGCCTCGGCTTCCGCACCATAAAATCGTTCACTGCCGCGGTCTGGCCGCGGTAGGCTTCGTGAAAGGCCACCAACTTGCCAGACGGGCGCAGCATGCTGCGCCAAACAAAGAGAAATATTGGACTCCGGTCACACCGACCAGATTTGCTTAAGGGCGCGGCGGAAATTGCCGCCGAGGATTAGCTCGATGTTGGCGTCGCTGTAGTTGCGGCGGATCAGGCCTTCGGCGAGATCGAGCGGGCGTTTGGCGAAGTTGTAGCCGTCCAGATCGACTTTGTCGCGGAAGCCGTAGCTGCCTTTGTAGCCGGATTTTAGTTGCTTCAATTCTTCGGGGGGCATGCCGTCGTAGCCGATCAGATCGATGTCGCTGCCGACGCCGAGATGCTCGACGCCGACCAGCTTGGCAACGTAGTCGAAGTGATCGAGCATGCTGTCGACCGTGGTCGGCTCCTTGGCGCTGACGAACATGCGCACTTCCGTAATGCCCATAACGCCGCCCTTGGCGGCCATGGCTTTGATGGCTTCGTCGGTTTTGCAACGCGGATGATTCGGATTCAGCGCGCGGCAATTGGAATGCGTAATGAGCACCGGCTTCTTGGACATTTCAAATGCGTCGAGCGAGGTGCGGTCGCCGCAGTGCGAAACGTCCACGGCCATGCCGACTTTGTTCATGCGCTCGACGATGGCGACGCCAAAGTCCGAGAGCCCTTCATCGTGGCGCTCGGTCGAGCCGTTTCCGATCAGCGTGCGCGCGTTGTACGTCAATTGCGAAACGCGCTGGCCGAGTCCGTAGAAATAATCGACATCGTCGACACTGCGGAAATGCTCCGAGTCTTGCAATCCCAGCAGAACGCCCACTTTACCCGATGCCTTGATGCCATCGAGACGCACCGGCGTGTCCACGCGTTCGAACCAGCCGTCATGCCGCGCCAGAAAGCTGTTGTAGCCGGAGAGGAACTTCAAGCATTCCACGTAGGCATCGGGACCGCCGATGCCAATGGCAATGTGAAAAACGCTGATGCCGGATTCCTTGAACGGCGCGAAGTCTTCGGCCTTGAAATTCTCGGGATTCCCGAGCATTTTCCGGGTGCTGCTTGGACTGATCCACAGCGGCGCCAGCATATCCACCACCGTTGTGCGCTGCACCAAGTCTACGGCGCGCGCCGAATACGCCTTGTCGCTCCCCGCAAACAGCCGGTAGCGACCACGGTTTAGCATCGCCACACCGGGGGTGGCGCCAGCCGCAACGCGCGCTAACACTGGCCCCGCCAGCACCGCCGCTCCGCTTCTGACCAGCGTGCCCAGCATTTCCCTGCGCTTCATGCTCTGTCCTCCTGCCGCCGCCACAAATTCCTCAAAGACGAACCGAGCCACTATACCTGATCTTGCATGTTTGCAACATGCGTTTCATCGGTGGGCTGCCTCGATCAGCCGACGAAGTTCTTTCACACATTGAGAAAACGGACGACTGCGGAAACAGCGCAACTGTTACTTTGATGGACGTGCACCTCGTCTGTATCATTTGTTTCTGCTGGGTCCCCGACAAGCTCCAACGAAATCTGCCAAGTCACGCGTTCGCTTCACTCATAGTCGAAGAGGGTCATGAAGGGTCGCAACTTTTCCGGCAAGTAGCGTGAACGCGGAGGCGGGTCGCGGTGTCTTGATCAGTGAAGGCGGAGAATGCGCCTTCCCAGGAGGAGGCTGCGATGAAAACAATGCGTTTTGCAGGTATGTTGCTCGGCATGCTGATGGGAGGCACAAATCTTGTGTACGCTCAAAAGCCGGCCGCGAATTCCAGTGCAGCAGTGGCGACGCCCGATCTTTCGAATTTGAATATCGGGAAAGTGCTGGCGCAGATGCAGACGGCGACTGTGGATGGAGAAGCGCCGCCGCCGGTGCAAGTAGTGGTGCAGTTTCTGCAGCTTCGGCCCGATCAGGTGCAAGTGTTCGGGCAACTGCTGCAGGCGCGGCAAACGGCAGTGACGCCACTGCTGGCGGCGATTCAGCAGCGGGTGCAGCAACTCGAGGCGCTGCTCAGTTCTGGCGGCAACCCGGGCGATATCGGAGTGCTGGTCATCCAAATCCACGCGCTACAACAACAGGTGGCGCAAGTGCAGCAGAATTTTCTCGCCCACTTTGCAAGCTTGCTGGACCAGGAGCAACGGCAACGGCTCGCGGCGGTGCACATCGCGGCACAATTGCAGCCGGTACTTCCGGCATTTCAGGAGCTGTATCTGTTCTGATGGAGCGGGAGCAAAATGCACTGGGGGCGCGCTTGGCGGCAAGCCGCGCCCTTCTCACCGAAAATGGCGAGTCGCGATCCGGTGGTGCAGCGGTCTTGGCGAGTTGGAGCGGATGCTTTGATGGTGCAAACGCCAGCGGAAGAACAGGACGCCGGATTTGGTGCGCGGGTGGCGGAAAATCAGCGTCGCGTGTTTCAGATTGCGTATGGCATCCTCGGAAACGCGGCGGACGCGGAGGAAGTAGCGCAGGAAGCATTTCTGCGGGCGTACCGGAAGTTTGCATCGCTGCGCGAGGCGGAAAAGTTTCGCGCGTGGGTGAACCGGATTGTATTTCGTCTGGCCCTGAACCGGCAGCGCGGGATGCGGCGGCGGCTGGTGCGCGAGACGGCGTGGCACGCGACTGGCGGGGGCGATGTTACGGATGGCAGGCGGAATGCCGAGGAGCGCGAACGGGTGGAGCGGTTGCGCAGCGAAATCGAGGGCCTGCCGGATAGACTACGCAGAGTGTTGCAGCTTTCGATTGTGGAAGATATGGAAGCGGCGGACGTGGGCGAAGTGTTGGGAATTCCGGCGGGGACGGTGAGATCGCGGTTGCATACGGCGCGGAAACTTTTACTGGAAGCGATGAAATGAAGAACGAATGCGTGAAATGGAAGAACGAATTGCTGGAGGCCGCGCTCGCAAGAACCACGCGGCGCGATCTCGAAGAACACCTGCGGCATTGCAGCGATTGCGCCGAAGAGCTCGCGGCGCTGCGCGCGCGACGGGAACGCCTGGACGCTTTGCTGCCGCTGGTGGCGCAAGGGGCGGAGCCGGGTGCGGACTTTCGTGCGCGGGTGCTGGCTGCTGCCGAAGGCGATGGCCGGGCGCGGAGCGCACGGTTGTGGCGAGCGTGGGCGTTCGCAGGAGCGACTGCGGTTGTCTTGGCAACGTTGGCGACGGGCCTGACGCTGCGCTGGAGAGCGGGACGGAATGTGGCAGCCGAGGAACTGGCGGCGGCGCAAAAACTTGCGGAATGGCAAGCTCCCAGCGACGTGCTGCTGCGAAGTCCGGGGCGCGGCATTTTGGGAAGCACGCCGAGGCTTGGCGAATCGTACCTGCAGCTTCCCGCGAAGAGGGACAAGGAGGAGTGAAATGAAAGCCAGATTTCTATGCGCGTGTGCGCTGTTGTTGTTCGCCGCAGGAGGCTTGCGCGGGCAGCAGCCGGATCAGGATCCCATCGGGCAAAGCTTTTTTGCGCCAGAGCTGGTGATCCAGCATCAGGAGGCCATCGGGCTGAACGAAGAGCAAAAGACGTTCTTCAAGACGGAAATTCGCGGGGCGCAAGTGAAGTTCACCGACTTGCAATGGAAGCTGCAGGACGAAATGGAAAAACTTGTCACGCTGGTGAAGCAGCCGCGGGTGGACGAGAAAGAGTCCTTGGCGCAACTGGAAAAGGTGCTGGCCATCGAACGCGAAATCAAGCGCGCGCAAGTGACGCTGCTGGTGCGCATCAAGAACAAGCTGACGCCGGAGCAGCAAGCCAAGCTTGCGGAGATTCGCGGCAAGTCCGGAAACAAGTGAAGCGGGCTCCTCTCTATACCGCTTGACGTTCACCGGTTAACAGTATACGATCTCCATGTGATTCGGTCCTTTCGTTGCACCGACACGGAGCGCCTCTTTCAGCGCGAAAGGGTGCGTCGCTTCAGGGCCATCGAACGTTCGGCCCTCCGCAAACTGGACATGCTCGACGCCGCCCCGGATATCCGGACGCTTTCGGCGCTGCCTGGAAATCGGCTGGAACCTTTGAAAGGCAATCGCCAAGGGCAGTACAGCATTCGCGTCAACGATCAATGGCGCCTCTGTTTTACCTGGCGCGACGGGCATTCGTACGACGTCGAAATCGTGGACTACCACTAGGAGTAGAACATGGCTAAGAAGCTGAAGCCGGCGCATCCCGGAGAAATCTTGCGGGAGGAGTTCATGGTGCCGCTGGGACTGACCATGAATCGCATGGCCATGGATTTGCGCGTGCCGGTAACGCGTATTGCTGACATCGCTCACGAACGCCGCGGTATCAGTGCCGACACGGCGCTGCGCTTCGCGCGCTACTTCACCAACTCCCCAGCCTTCTGGATGAATCTGCAGACGCGTTACGACCTCGAAGTCGCGCAGGACGAAATCGCTGCTAAGGTGGCCCGCGATGTCCGCCCGCTTGAAACGCGCGCTACACGCCAAGCGTAGCTGCGTATCAGCAGTTGTCCAGCTAACCTTTATTTCTTCACGCGGTCCTTCAGCAGATTCTTCAGCTCGCTCATGAATTCCTGGACGTCCTTGAAGTCCATGTACACGCTGGCGAAGCGCACATACGCGACTTTGTCGAGCTTTTTGAGGCGATGCATGATCATTTCGCCGATTTCGGTGGTGGTGAGTTCGCGCTCGGTGGCTTCGTGGACCACGCCTTCAATTTCCTCAACGATAGCTTCGAGCTTGGGCGTGGGCACCGGGCGCTTCTCGCACGCCTTCAACAATCCCTGCAGAATTTTCTGGCGCTCGAAACGCTCGCGCCGCCCGTCTTTCTTGGCGACCATGTACGGGATTTCGTCGATGCGCTCGTAAGTCGTGAAGCGGCGGCCGCACTTGAGGCATTCGCGGCGGCGGCGAATGGTGTCGCCGGTTCTTCCCTCGCGGGAATCGATCACTTTGTCATCCACGGTGGCGCAAAAAGGACACTTCACGCAGTCTCTCCTGAACGCTCTAGCGCTTCAGCGCCTCGAGTTCTTCTTTTTTCTCCTGCTTCGCCAGTTCTTTCAACTGCCCGAGCGACAATCCTTGCTGAATTAGAATGGGAGCGCCAACCAATGCGCACGCGGCGAACGTGATGAGCCAAAGTACGATGGCAGCCGCCGTGGCAAGCTCCGGTTCTACCCCAAAAACCTTTGTGAACACAAGGATGGAAGCCAACTGCGAACCGCCACCGATGCCGGGCAACTGCACCACGGAACCGACCAGCGTAAATGCCATCACCAGCATGGCGTCGCCGAGACTCAACTCGGCCAAGCGGCCGCCGAACGCGTGCGCCACCCACAGATAGACGAGCAAGACCAGAAACCAGTGTAAACCGGAATAGACCGTGGCCAGCGCCAGGTCGCCCCAGGTGCGCACGGTCTGCACGCCGCGGGCGAAACCGAGGATGATGCGCGCCACGCGAGTCTTCCAATTTTGCGCGGAAAGCCATGGTCCTAGGTTTTGCTCGAGCATGACGGTGCCGCGGACGCGCAGAAAAACCAGAAAAGCGACGGCGCCGAGAACCACGACGCCCAAAAAGACGCCGGCAGCTTGAAACGCGGGCACGAACTTCGCGGCCGTTTCGTCCACGCCGTGGCGCGATTCGATGAGCAGCAAGCCGAGCGCGGCGACCACCAAAGTGCTGGCGGTATCGAGGATGCGCTCGACGAGGTAGATGCCGAAAAGGTCGGCTACCGGCAGCTTTTCTTTTCGCGAGAGGAGCAGCACGCGAACAGGTTCGCCGGGGCGTCCCAGCAAAAAGACGGCCGCGAAACCCGCCAGCGTCATGGCATAGATCTGCCAGAAGCGCGATGGACCAAGATTGCGCTGCAAGACTTGCCAGCGCAGGGCGCGGATGGCGTAGCACGCGTATATGGCGGCGACCGATAATCCCAGAAGGAGAGGATTGGTTCTGCGGACCGCTCTCAGCAAGTTGGCAAAAAAATCTCCGGAATGCATGAGGCTGCTGGAGCGATAGAGAAGAAAGGCGAGCGCTGCCGCGGCCAGCAGGATGAAGAGCAGCTTCCGGGATTTCTGCATGGGCCTGCCAGCCTACTGGCCGCGGGAAGCAGCGTCAAGGCGGAGAGCCCAACAAACGCTCAAGCGATGCGAGGACTATTAGGGTTCTCGTGAGATTTCGGCGCGCGCTGCGGGTTACTTGCGGCGATTGGGCTTTGGGAATGCGGACAGCAAAGGGAAACCGCCAACCGGCGGGACGGCCGGCCTTGACATCATGATGTCTAATATGCGAGCATCATGATGTGCGTACCACCTTAACGTTGGAAAAAGATATTGCGGCGCAATTGCGCCGCGAGATGCGCCGCTCAGGCGCTTCTCTCAAAGCTGCGGTAAACCATTTTCTTCGCCTGGGTCTGGCGTCTACCGAAAAGGTCCAGAAGAAGCCCTTCGTTGTGGAAGCTCGGCCTTTGGGGCTTCCTCCTGGCCTTAGCTACGACAACATCGGCGAGCTCCTGGAAGCGCTGGACGGACCGTTGCATAAGTGATTGTCCTCGACGCAAACGTTTTGCTTTACGCCTACGACAGCCACTCCCCGGCTTTTGAGAAAGCCAAGGAATGGCTAGAGGGCGTATTCTCCGACGGTACCCCAATAGGCTTGCCCTGGCAGACCATTCTGGCCTTTCTACGAATTTCGACGGATCCGCGGCTCCCGGGAAGCAGGTTTTCTATCGAGGAAGCCTCCAGTCTGGTCGATCGCTGGCTGGAGCAGCCCAACGTTCGACTCCTGTCCGGGAGCGATGAGCATTGGCCGATTCTGCGTGCAACTATGAAGGATGGTCAGGCTCGCGGCCCCCTCGTCGGCGACGCACATTTGGCTGCCCTCGCCATCTCCTTTGGCGCTACCCTGTACACCACGGATCGCGACTTTGCGCGTTTTCCGGGGCTGCGTTGGGCCAATCCACTGGCTTAGCCACAGGTAGCCCCTCCCTTGTAGTGGCGCTGCATGCTGCGCCGGTCATTGGGCGTTTTCCTTGTATTAGAGAAGTGTCTCCCAGTAAGATGCGCGCAGCACGGTCGGTCGTTGGGGAACGGCGGTCCAGACTCAGGGAACTTTTTACAGGCATTTTACGTTCCATTGTCTGGCAGGCTGAGATGCAAGCCGTCCAGGGATTGCATCCGTGACCGCCATTGGCCGCATTTGTGGCTGGGGCCGACGGGCGGTCGCACGTAACCTGAGCCGCAGTGGTGGCATACCGGGTTTCAGGGTTTGTACTTGCAAACCCTGAGCTAATAGGGTTTCAGGGTGGTACTTGCAAACCCTGAGCGACTATGGACCACAGAGCGGTTTCGAGGCCATTGAAGAGTTGGAGCAGGATGCCCAACTGGTCCAGCAATGCCTCCAGGGCGACGGTTCGGCCTGGGAGGAACTTGTGCGCCGCCATACGCGCCGCATCTTCAACATTTGCTACCGGTTTACGGGAAACCGCACGGAGTCGGAAGACCTGTCGCAGGACGTCTTCTTGCGGGTCTACCGCACGCTGGGGAGTTACCGCTCGGCCCACGGCGGGTTTGCTACCTGGATGACCAGCGTGACGCGCAATCTTTTGATCGATCATTACCGGCGGTCCAAGCGCGACCGCGCAACGGATTCACTGGACGACAAAATGGCCATCGTGGAAAACAAGGAATCAGCGGGGCGCCGGCCCGATGAACAAGCGCTCCTCGGCGAGTTGAGCGGCCAGGTGCAAACGGCGCTGACGAAATTGTCGCCGGAGCTCCGCGAAGCCGTAATCTTGCGCGATTTGCAGCAGCTTGAGTACATCGAAATACAAAGAGTTTTGGCGGTGCCGGAAGGCACCGTAAAATCTAGAATTAACCGCGGGCGTATCGAGCTGGCCCGCGTGTTGCAGCAAATGGGGGTGCGACCATCATGACACCCGGAATGCACTGGACTTGCGAACAAACTGAAGAACGCCTCAGCGATTACATCGATGACTTGCTGACGGCGGAAGAGCGCGCCGCGTTTGTGGCGCATGTGCCCACGTGCGAGCGGTGCGGGCCGTTGTTTGCCAGCGTCGCGCACGTGGTGACCAATCTGCATTCCATCGCCGAAGTGGAAGCGCCGCCGCGGCTGGTGTACGCGATTCTGAACAAGACGCTCGGCCCGCGGGAAACCGTGACCGGATGGCAAGCCATGCTGCGCTGGGTGCGCGGATTGGCCACGCTGCGCTTCGCGTATGGGGGGCTGTCGCTCGCCGCCGTGTTCCTGATCTTGGCGATGGCTTCGGGCTTCAACTTGCGCCATCCCAAGATCGCGGACTTGCAGCCGGTACACATCTACCATTACGCGGACAGCCAGATACATCTGGTTTATGCCCGCGGAACAAAATTCGTCAGCGACCTTCGCGTGGTCAACGAAATTCAATCGCGCCTGCGCGAAAACGAGCAGGTTCCCGTGAACCAGGAACAGACTTTGCCGCAAGGCACGCCCGGGAAAGATCCCGGTTCGACCGATGGAACCAAGCCTGGCCCGCGTCAACAGAATCGCGCCAATGGCATTTACCGTAATCTCGAAGTTCTGGCGGACGAAATGCCGGTTTTCGCTGGAACCTATGGCGGAAGGAGAACTCGATGAAGTGTGCCGTCCATCCGGAGGTGGAGGCCGTTGGTTACTGCCGCAATTGCGGCAAGCCCATGTGTTCGGTGTGCGTGCGTCCGGTCCGCGACGCGTTGTACTGCGAGGATTGCCTGGCGCGGCTGATGGGCATTCCGGCGCCTCCACCACCAGTGGCTGCGGCTACGCCGGGATATCAGACGCCGTTTCCCGGTGAAGCGGCTCCCATCGTGCCCGCCATGCCCGGGCCGATTGCGCCTGCGGGCGCTGCGGGCGGGAACCCGACGATTGCGTTTATCTTGGGATTTTTCCCCGGACTCGGAGCGGTTTACAACGGCGAGTACAACAAAGCCTTGATCCACATCGTGGTCTTCGCGGCCATGATCGTGGGCTTGAGCAGCGATCTGGATACCGGCGCGACCGTGGCACTATCACTGCTCCTCGCCGGCTTCGTTTTCTACATGGCTTTCGATGCCATGCGCACCGCGCAGGCGCGCCGCACCGGAACCACCACGCTGGACCCGCTGGAATCGTGGAGCAAGGAACGCCCCATCGGCCCGATCATCTTAATCGCGGCAGGCGGCCTACTTCTGCTCAACAACTTCAACTGGTTTCCGTTTTGGCGGTTGTCGCGTATGTGGCCGGTGATCTTGATCATTGTAGGCGTGATTATGTTTCGCAACCGCATGGAGCGCCGCCCGTAGCGCGAGGCTTTAGCCTCGCAGAAAAAGGGCCTAGCAGTGAGCCGAGAGTGAAGGAGCAGCAGAGATGAGCGATCGCAATCGCGTCCGGTGCGCTTGCCCGCGATGCACCATTCGCGGCTTGATGTGGCCCGCGGTGATTATCACCGTTGGATTGTTGCTGTTGCTCAGCGAGATGCGCGGCGGTTTCCTGGATTTCTCGAATACTTATCCGGTGATTTTGCTGGTGATTGGCGCCGTGAGCCTGGCTTCCGCGCTCGCTCCGATGGACGGCCACGTCGTGCCGGCGCCGCCGCCGGTCGTCCCTCCTGGCGTCCCACCCATCGGGCCGCCGGGAACGCCCGGCGCGAATCCCGCCTGGCAGCCGCCGCAGAACAGGCAGGGCCAGTAAACCTCCATGGCGCGACTCCGTCCTCGTAGCGGCAGCACATTTTCCGGGCTTCTGCTGGTCATCATCGGCATCCTCCTTCTCGTTCACAATTATCGCGGCGTGGATCTCGGCCGCGTCTTTTTCCATTGGTGGCCGCTGTTCCTGATTGTCTGGGGCCTCGTGAAGCTGTACGAGCGCACCGCGGGCAGCCGCTCGGGCGATCCGGGGACGGCGCGAGTAAGCGCGGGCGAGATTTTCTTGGTGCTGGGTCTGCTCGCGCTCGTTGGAATCGTTGTAGGTGTGGACCGCGGCAAAGATTACCTCGGGACGCAAGGCGTCGACATCAATATCGGCGATTGGGGCGACGCGCACTCTTTCGATCTGGAAGTCGCTCCCAAAGCGGTGCCGCCAAATGCGCGCATCCTGATTCGCGGAACCCGCGGCGACATTACCGTGCGAACGGCGGACACGGCGCAAATCCGCGTGTCCGGCGAAACCAAGGTGCACTCCTGGAGCGAGTCGGACGCCGGCAAGCTCGGCAAAAAGATCACCGTCGAGATCGTGCAGAACGGCGACGGTTACGAGATTCGTCCCGCGGGCGTGGCGGACAACAACTCAAAAGTGGCGGTGGACATGGATATCACCGTGCCCATGAAAGCCACCGTTTCCATTCGCAACGAAAAAGGCGCTATCAACGTTTCAGGAATGGCCACGCCGGTTAACATCTCCTCCAAACACGGCGATATCGAAGTGCGCGACACCGGTGGCGACGTCAGCATCGACGCCAGCGGCGGCGATATCACCGTTTCCGACACCAAGGGCGACGTTAAGATTTCCGGGCGCGGCGGCGAAGTCAGTGTCAGCTCCGCAACCGGCGGCCTGACCCTGAACGGCGAATTCGTCGGCCCTATTCGCACTGATAAAGTCGCCAAGGGCGTGCGCTTCATTTCGCACCGCACCGATTTGACGCTCACGCAACTTACCGGGCACCTCGAAACCGGCTCCGGCAATCTCAGCATCACCGACGCGCCCGGCAATCTCGCGCTGCGCACCAACAGCTACGACATCTCGATTGAAAATGTCACCGGTAAGCTGAAGATCGAGAATCGCGACGGCGACATCTCCGTGCGTTTCTCCACCCCGCCAAAGGAAGACATCGAAATCAGCAACGCCTCCGCGCCCATCTCCGTGAGCCTGCCGGGCAACTCCAGCTTTGAAATTGTCGCCGACAGCCATTCCAGCGACATCGACACCGAATTCGAATCCAGCACCCTCACCAAAACCAAAACCAACTCCGGCGATTCCCACCTCGAAGGCAAATACGGCCCTTCGCGCGGCCCGAAAATCACCCTGAAGACCAGCTACGGCGCCATCGCCATTACCAAAACGTCGTAGCCTCGAAGCCCTGCACAACTCTTCCGGTTTAACTGGTTTAAGATGAAGTGCATGCGCCTTTCCCGATTCATCAGGCTGCTTGGCTTCGTGCTCCCTGCTATTGCCATCGCGTCTGTAGCTTGGACCGGCGCTGCGCAATCGGCTTCGCCGCAACCCGGGCCTCGCGAGCAGTTTCTGCACCAGCTGGTCGCCGCCGCGATTGAGCGCACGCACCACGTCGTGCGCTACG
>Ga0209736_1000306_pt1 | contig 15758 bp, 11 predicted proteins | sample BlaSpr_A8_Ref_M3_FD_187992 | JGI IMG/M metagenome (GOLD analysis project Ga0209736, IMG submission 187992) | Forest soil microbial communities from Thunder Bay, Ontario, Canada - Black Spruce, Ontario site 2_A8_Ref_M3 (SPAdes) (version 2) | ecosystem: Environmental > Terrestrial > Soil > Boreal...
GCATTGAGCCGGAGTGGATTCAAGACAAGGACGGAGGCAAGTTCGAGCCACGGCTGATTCTGCCGCTTTCGCTCTCTTACGATCATCGGCTGATTGACGGCGCCGATGCGGCGCGGTTCGTGCGATGGATCGCGGAGGCGTTTGAGCAGCCGTTCCTGTTGTCGGTGCAGGGGTAAGGTTAGTTCGGCATCGTCACACGAGATCGATCGTAGAGACCCAGCTTGCTGCGTTTCTGCCGGCGATAACGACGAACCGAGGATTAAGGGCGCTGCAAGCAGAGACGTTGCAAGCAGCGTCTCTACGAAAGAACACTTTTCATTCATGTCAGACACTCCATCCCTCAACATTGCAGTTATCGGCGGCGGTCCCGGTGGATACGCCGCGGCATTCCTCGCCGCCGATCTCGGCATGACGGTGACACTGATCGATCCTGAGTTGAACCCGGGCGGAGTCTGCCTTTACCGCGGCTGCATTCCCTCAAAGGCGCTACTTCATGTAGCAAAGCTGCTGGAGGAATCGCATCAGGCCAAGGATTGGGGAATTGAATTCGCCGCGCCGAAAATTGACCTGGCACGCTTGCGTTCGTGGAAAGAGAGCGTGGTCAAGAAATTGACCGGCGGCCTGGGCGTGCTCTCCAAGCAACGCAAAGTGAAGTATGTACAAGGACGCGCCGCATTTGAGAGTTCCACGAGGTTGCGCGTAACGAAGTCCGACGGCTCGGAAGAATCATTCAGCTTCGATCGCATCGTTATCGCGACTGGCTCCCGCCCCGCGATCGTTCCGACTTTGAAACTAGATACGCCGCGCATGATGGATTCCACCGGCGCCCTGAATCTCGAAGACATTCCGGGGACCTTGCTGGTGGTCGGAGGCGGGTACATTGGCCTCGAACTGGGCTCCGTCTATGCGGCTCTCGGCACGCGTGTCACCGTCGTGGAAATGCTACCTGGCCTTCTCCCCGGCGCGGATCGCGATCTGGTGCTCCCGCTCCACAAGCGATTGGAAAAAATGTTTGACGGAATTCTGCTCAACACCACCGTCGCGTCGGTGAAAGATGAAGGCAGCGGCATTCGCGCCACGTTCGAAGGTCCGGATGTGAAAGAACGCGAGAAGGTTTTCGATCGGGTACTGGTCTCAGTGGGCCGCAAGCCCAACTCTGAAATCCCCGGCCTCGACAAGACAGGCGTGAAACTGGTTCAGCGCGGTTTCATTCAGGTGAACAAGCAACTGCAAACCGACGATCCGTCCATCTACGCCATCGGCGATGTTATCGGCGAGCCAATGCTGGCACACAAAGCGTCGCACGAAGGCCGCGTTGCGGTGGAAGCCATAGCCGGACACAAAGTTGCCTTCGAGCCGAATGCAATTCCCGCGGTTGTTTTTACGGACCCCGAAGTTGCGTGGTGCGGACTGACAGAAACGCAGGCACAAAAAGAAAACCGCGAAATCAAAGTCGCAAAGTTTCCCTGGGCCGCGTCGGGACGCGCCGTCACCCTGGATCGGCCCGAAGGCATGACCAAGCTGCTCATCGATCCGCAGACCGAGCGCGTGCTGGGAGTCGGCATCGTGGGCGCGGGCGCCGGAGAGTTGATTGCGGAAGGTGTGCTGGCCGTCGAAATGGCGGCGCTCGCCAGCGACGTAGCCATGACCATACATCCGCATCCCACACTTTCGGAAACTGTGATGGAATCTGCCGAGGTTTTCTTCGGTACGAGCACGCATATTTATCGTCCGAAGCGCACCTAGTGGCGGCGGCCCCGCCGAGCTTTTACTCGCCTCTCGGCGGCGTTTCGATACAATGATGGCTTCCATGCGTCGATTTCTGTGCACCACATTCTTTTGGGTTGCGTGCCTCGCGGCATGCCTCAGTTCCACTGGTGCCGCATTCAGCCAAGCCCTGCCCTTACCAACAACGACACGCGCCGCACCAAATGCAACCGCCGATCCGCTGGGACGCGCGACTCCATCGGGCACGATGCTTGGTTTCCTGCAGGCGGCGCAGGCCGGGGACTTCGGCATTGCCGCGCAATATTTGCAGATGAGCCCCGCGCGCCGCCAGTCCGAAGGCGAGCAGATGGCCAGCAAGCTCAAAGTAGTGCTGGATCGCGCGTTCACCGGGAGGTTCAACAATTTCACGCAGGCCGAAGGGATCCCGCAAGAAGGTGTTCTCCTCGGCCGCCAGAAGCTTGGCACCATGTCTTCGGGCGACGTCGAGGTCGACCTGGACCTGGTGCGTGTGTCGGATCCGAGCGCAGGCAAGATCTGGCTGATCTCGTCTGAAACCCTTGCCAAAGTTCCGGAACTCTATGAGCAAGTCCAAGCGCGCCAGGTCGAGAGCCGGCTGCCGAATGCGCTTGTTAAGCATGAATTCGCTGGAATGCCGCTGTGGCAATTTCTGGCTCTACTTGTCGCTCTGCCCGTGGCTGCGGCCCTTGGCTGGTTCATATTGGCGATGCTGGAAATTCCCTTACGTTGGTGGGCTCGTCGCCGCGGCCAGTTGGACGTCGCGAATTGGCGTTCGGTTTCTGGTCCAGTCTGGTTGCTTACGAGTACGCTCATTCATCAAGTGTTCGCCGCCTATCTTCACATCCCGCTCCTGCCGCGGCACTACTACTTTCAAATCACGTCGATAGCACTGATCGTCAGTGCAACCTGGATTCTCTGGCGCGCCGTTCAATGGTCCCTGCGTCGGGTGCGCAATCGCGCTCTGGCACGCGGGCACGCGGGTACGGGATCGCTCATGCTGCTGGGCGAACGCATTCTCAAAGCACTGATTTTTTGCGCGGGTGTTCTGGCGGTGCTCGGCAACCTGGGCTTTAACATGAGCACGGCGCTCGCGGGGCTGGGCATTGGCGGCCTGGCGATCGGCTTCGGAGCGCAGAAAACCATCGAGAATCTTTTTGGCGGCGTATCTGTTCTTGGCGATGAAGTGTTTCGGGTTGGAGATGTCTGCCGCTTCGGTGATCGTACCGGAGTGGTCGAAGACATCGGCTTGCGCTCCACCCGAATCCGCACCGACGAGCGGACGCTGGTGGCCATTCCCAACGGGACCGTGGCAACCATCAACCTGGAAAATCTCAGCCGCCGTGACAAGATTCTCTTCAAGACGAATCTGGGCCTGCGCCTTGAGAGTAAGCCGGACCACGTACGATTCGTGCTGGCAGAAATCCGGCGGCTGCTTTACAGCCATCCTAAAGTTGAAACCAAGACCGTCCGGGTGCGCCTCACCGAGATTGCCGGGAGTTCTCTCAGCGTGGAGTTGGTTGCTTACGTTCTGACGCGGGATTTCAACGAGTTCGCCGCCGTGCGCGAAGATCTTTTGCTGCGCACGATGGATGTGATGGAGGACTCCGGCGGCGGCCTGGCGCTTCCTTCTCAAACGCTTTATCTGAGCCGCGATGCAGGCGTCGAAAAAGAAAAAGCTGACAAGGCCGTCAAGAAGATCGCAGAATTGCGGGACGGGAAGCAACTGCCCTTTCCTGACTTCCATGATGAAGATATTTCTTCGTTTAAGGGCTCGATCGAATATCCGCAACCAGAGTCGGCGGTGCGGAAAGCACAAGATGGTTCCGGCAAAGCCAGTTAGGCTCGAAGAAGACCGGAACCCCAAAACACCAAGAGTGGAAATCGATCTCATGTGTGTCCTGAGCCGCCACTGGCAGTCACAGGCAGCTTGAGTCTGCTTCCGACCAATTCATCCGACGCAGTTCAAGTCGACATTCTCTAGCGTCCCTGGTTATGCGAAGAAGTTATCCGGGATAACAATGGCTGCAGCCACAAGTACGGCACAGGCAACCATTGCCAAGTCGGCTGCGTTGATGGTCTTCCGACGCGCAATGACGTAGGGAATAGCTGGCAAGAGCCAGCCCATCACTGCGAGGCAAGACACCATGCCGACAACCGCAAAGAACGGATGAATGTGCATGAGGCTAAATCCAACCATCTGCGGACCGCGAGACCAGGTCCATACTGTCTTTTCCAACATGATGCGAGCTGCGAACAAAGCTGCGATTGGGAAGGTGAAAAACCACCACACCTTGAGGGAGTTCGGCAATGCGCTTAGTGTCTCCACGGTTGCATTTTACGCGGATTTTCGTCTTTCACGAGCACGGGTGTTGAGAACAATTATGCTAACTCCCCCGAATCCCCCTTTTTGAGGCGACTCGCGTTCGACTATCACGCCAGTGGCGATTGAGCCAATTCAGAAATAAATGGGTGGGGAAATAAACCAGCAGCGGCACTGCAACCAGATAGACGAGTAGATAAGCCCAACCCGGTATCGCGTGCTGCTCGTGAAAGAACAGACCCCGAGCCCAGTTCACATCGTGCTCCGGCCGCCAGAAATAGTTGACCGGCACCACGATCCACGCTGTCAGCGTTTGCAACTTCCATCCACGCGAGTCATAGCCCAGACGGCAAATCGCCCACAAGAGCAGAGGTGGCGTGACCACGTGAAACAAGCTGAGCAGCCGAATGATGAGTGGCAAGTGCGGATCGAACATGTATTCCGTGCCGCCGACCAGGTGTCGCCCGGTCAGCAGAGCGCCGGCAAGATCGACCGTGTAGATCGTCTGGAACAAAAGCAGTCCGGACGCGGCCCACGAGAAAATCAGCGGACTCTCCAGCCACAGGCTAATACCGATCAGCACATTTCCAAGATCGCAAAAGAAGAGGAAATTCTGCAGTCCGAATTGCCGCCAGTAGAGCGGCGCCCAGACGAGCAACCAGATCGTCCAGCCGATCTTGAGCCAAAAAGGTATCCGCGACGGCATGGGTCGCTATTCTATGGGAGATCCGGAGTGCCACCCAGGTCCGGGCCCGAGCGAACGGACAGCGGCAATTCCCTCAACTGTTTTCTTTTCGTAGACGAAACACCACAAGAATTAGTGAAACGCGAATTACCAGCGTAACTTGCTGGGGATAACGCCTGTACCTACGATGGTTTGGGTATGGGTTACCAAGCTCTTCTCTTCTGCCCCGATGAAAAAACCGCTCGCACGGTGACGCAGGTTTTAAGCGAGTTGGAATTCAACGTCGAGACCTGCACCGAACCTTTCGCTGCAGTTAAGAAGTTGATGAGCCAACACTTCGACGCTGTCGTGGTCGACTGCGATAACGAGCAGAATGCCACATTGTTGTTCAAGAGCGCGCGTAATTCGACGTCCAACCAGGCGTCGCTTGCCGTAGCCGTAGTGGAAGGTCAGGCCGGGGTAGCTAAGGCGTTTCGCATCGGCGCCAACCTCGTCCTGACCAAACCCATCAACATCGAACAGGCCAAAGGAACACTTCGCGTGGCTCGTGGACTGCTGCGCAAGAGCGAACCGCCAAAGCCGGGCCTATCCGCAACGGCGTCCTCTGCTGGAATTCCAGTGGTTAATACTTCCGCAAAGGAACAAACTCAGGCCGCGCCATTCGCGGTCTCCAAGGCAGTTGCCCATTCCGAGCCCGACACACGACCAGCGCCATCCGCGGCAGCGATTCCGAATGCCGCTGCTCACGACGACGACTTGCTCGAAATTGGCGAAGAAGACTCGGTTACAGCGCCGTCGACAGCTGGTGCGGGACCGCCAGCATTCAAAGGGTTTATTACGCCGGCGCCTCAGTCCGAGAAATTTCTGGCTGCGGCCGTTGTTTCGGTGCCCGAGATGAAAGCTACGTCCCATGCGGGATTGTCAACGCACGGCAGAGGAACGGCCAGCGCGCCGGCTCCGGCCCGCGAACGGGAGGACGCTCGCATCCCGGAATCACCGGTCGAACGCTCCATGGGGGCAAGTGCTCCGGCGAAAACAGAAGCCGTGCCGAGCGAGTCCTCCAGTTTTTCTGGGGCCTCGCCAACGTTTACTCTTGGCGGGAACAATGCCGCAAGTGAATCGAGCGGTGGAGGCAAGAAAATTTTACTGGCTGCCGCAGCAGCCGTGATCGTCGCAGCGGTGGCCTATGCAGGTTGGGCCCATTTCCACGGACGATCGAGCGAGCCTGACACTACGCCGACCGAAGCCACGCCAACCACCGTCGTGACCCCGCAGGCTGCCAAGCCGGGCGGCGCTAAGCCTTCAGCCGCATCCACGGCCAAGCCATCCTCATCTGTGTCTTTATCTTTGCCGAATTCGCAGGCTGCGGCGCCGAACGAAAAGGGTTTTGGAGCTAATGCTGATTCTACTCGTGACGATTCCGACTCTTCTTCTGCGGCAAGTTCGACGCAAGCGTCAAGCTCGGATTCTTCTGCTTCGAGCAAGGCTTCCGACGCGGACTCGGTACCTCTTGTAGTCAAGGGAGGGAAAGCTCCAGTGGTACATGCGAAATCTGGAGCGGTTGAAACTCCCCCTCCCAGCATGATTGGAATCGCGACTGCAGGCGCAGGCGCGCCTCCGCCCAATTTTGTCAGCAATGGAGCAGTCGTTCCGAAGCCGGTGCTGCAGACTCTAAACATCTCGCAAGGCGTGTCGCGTGGATTACTGATCAAGAAAGTGCAACCGGTCTATCCTCGAAATGCCTTGGCCATGCGAGTTGAAGGTTCCATCGAGTTACTGGCCACAATTTCAAAAACAGGCGACATCGCTCAGGTCAAAGTCCTCAAGGGCGATTCCCAGCTGACCAAAGCCGCCACCGACGCGGTCAAACAGTGGAAGTACAAGCCATACTTGCTCAACGGCGAGCCGGTCGAAATTCAGACGCAAGTCACCATCAACTTTAAGCTACCAAAATAGTCTTAGGTTTTGACGCGTCCGTTCGAACCAAGGTGAACACCACTCCGGGTGATTCCCACGAAAAGGGGCGAGTACCGTTCGTTCCGGCTTGAACGTTATCACTTTTTACAAGTCTTAACCGTCGGCCCGTCGGGCGCATTCGCGCCCAAATCATAGAACTGTTCATGCCCCAACTGAAGAATCGGCACCCTTGTACCTCTAAGATTTGTTCATTTTGGACGAGCAAATGAATGACAGGCTTCGATCTCGCACGGGATGCTGCTAGCAGGTTAGGAAACCCCGTCGGCCGTTACTGCCGCTGGAGCACTTCGTCGAGGACTACCTTGTCGCCCTTATCGGCGGTGATGACTTTGTGGACAGGTGCATATCCGCTCATGGTAATGTCGATCACGTAGTTTCCAGGGTCGAGCAGAACGTCCGCCGGCGAGGGCTTTTCCACCAGGCGCTGGTTGACCGCGATCTGAGCGCCTTTCGGCTGGGTATGTACACTCAAAATCGCCTGTCCGGCCTGCCCCCTGCCGCCGAACAGTTTCGACATCTTTCCAACGGTCTTGAGGTTGTCGGTGTTACCGAGAGGCCGCAACGTGGGAGAGAAGTTGAAAACTTGTCCAAGCGCGAATTGGGCGTTCATGGTTTCGTCTAGATATCCCGACATTCGAACCAGCACCACGTGCTGGCCTCTATCCACGCTCACCTGGCCCGGCGTCTTGATGCCCATGTCGCGGCCGTCCACGTAAATGTTGGCTCCAGGGGGATCGCTCTTCGCCACTAATGTAGCCATGAGCTTCGCCAGGTGGACGACAGTCGTGGCGCGGTTTCCGGACGCCACCTTCACCGTGCGCGAATCGCCGGAGTAGCCTGCCTTGCTGATAATAATGGAATGCTGCCCGGGCTGAATATTCTCCAAAGTTAGCGGGGTAATCCAGCTCGCATCACTCTTTCCGTCTATCTGAACCAGCGCCCCCTGAGGAGTGGAGTCAACGGTCAACTGGCCAAGACTGATAAGCGGAGCGGCTCTCTTCCGCGCATTGCGCGCGCCCCTCTCAGTCTCCGGAGCTTCGGACTCTGTTGACGCGGCGGCCTGATCTGGGGAGAGTTGGGTGCCATCCGGCTGAGTTGCGGCTGGGGCTTGTGCCGGCGTATTCGGCGGCGCTGCCTGGCGGGAGTCCGGCTTAGCTGGAGTTTGCGCGACGGCCGTGGAGCGGGCAGCGCCAGAATCGTCGTCGCTGTTCAGAGTGTGAATATAGATTGTGATGCCAATGCCGATGATCAGAATCAGCGCGCCAGCCCCGGCCAGCGAATAGAGCATCAGCTTGGGCGGAACATTCTTAATCTCCTTCATTGCTTTCTGGGCAACTTCGCGAGGCTGCACTTTGGGCTTCTCGACGACCTTGCGGCTCCCTCTAAGCGCCGCTACCGTTGGCCCGACAGACTGCATTGGTTCCGGGGAAACCGGCGCAGGAGGAGGAGCAGGAGCGACATAAACTTCCTTAAGTGGCGGCAGTTCGGAGATTTCTGAGAAACTCGTGCCACCGCGGACGCTCGATCCTCCCTCGGCCATCAGGGGATCGATTGCAATCTTCGGAGCATCTGCAACCTGCGGCTCGAAAGTTTCGACCTGCGGTTGATCGCTGACAGCTGAAGACATGTGCGCGGATGGAACCTTCGGCTGTCCGGCGGCCGAGTTCCCGTGAGTGTTCGACCGATTAACTGGCGGAACGCCCGAAGAAGACAGAGAGCTGTCGCCGGCCCCCGCCGCAGCCGCGGCTGTTTTCGGAGCAGCAGGTCTAGGTGCGGCCAGACTGGGTTGCGGTTGCGTCCGTGGCGCTTGCGGCGCGGCGACCTTCTTTTCCTTTTCGACCGGCTGCGTAGCGGCGGGCGTCACAAATTTTTCGGCCACCACCTGCGTTTTGACTGAGGCCTTGGGGGCGTCTGGCTTCTTGGATGCCAATGGCCTGGCCTCTTTGCAGTTTTCCAGATCGTCGAGCAGTTGTTTGCAGCTTTGGTAGCGCTGCGCTGGATCTTTCATCAGCGCCTTCATGATCAGGTCGCTTAAGAGTGGATGCACTTTGGGATTCACGTGGAGCGGAGAAAGGGGTGTGCTCTCCAGAATGTTCTGGCGCAAAGATTTGATGTCTGCGCCATCAAATGCCTTGTGCTCAGTCACCATTTCATAGAAGATCGCCCCCAGGCTGAAGAGATTCGAGCGAGCGTCAGTCCTCTGGCCTTGAAGCTGCTCCGGCGACATGTAATACAGAACCGAAGGAATTCCTCGAGGAACGTTCTGCAGGAAGTTGCCTACGCTTGAGACCCCGAACCCAAGAATCTTGACCGTGCCGTCCCAACCGCACATGATTTTGGCTGGTTCCAAACTGTAATGAACAATGTTGTGCGACTTGGCGTGTTCGAAACCGCCGCACAACTGCCGTCCGATATCGAGGAGATCCCAGATGGAAAAGCCTTCTTTGCGAGCCAGCATGGTGGCAATGCTATTGCCCTGGACATAGTCCATGCCCGCGCAGAACTGGCCGTCGATTTGGCCCGCGCCAAATATGTTGCCGATATTCGGATTGCTCAGAACCTTGGTGTTTTCCGCCTCCGCCAGCAGGGCCCGTTCGAGTTCGGGGGCGTTCTCACCGAACGCACTCAATTGAATGGCCTTCAGGGCAATCGTCTGCCCGCTTTCAGGGTCGTGAGCTTTGTAAACCGTGCTGGTAGTGGATTTCGCCAGTTCACTTAAGATTTCGAAGTGGCCGATTTTCGTAGGCATTTATTTTTCTTCCGCTCTACACGTCGCGAGCTCCTTCGAGAGCACGCGAAGAATTCCATTCGTAAAGACCAGGGCAATGGGTAGGGTTAGGATATCTCTGCTCGTGCCAAGCTTCGAGTTACCAAGGTAAGCTCGAAAACTGCAGGATTAGGCCCTCTCGCGGCCTAAGCAACGGCTTGTCGCAAGCGGTCTGCCAGATACACATCGCAGGATGCGCCGTATTCGCTTCCTGAAGCGCGGCGTAACTTTACCGTCGCGGCGGCGGTTGTAACTGTTAAGTCACGGATTGTGTGACATTTGTCATCTCGGCTCGATGACGATCTCCACTTGTAGCGGCAGCAACGCCGCGTCAGTATTGAACACAAAGAAAAGAAAGGGCTCTGTGGAACTGAACATTCTGGGAATAGTACAAATCGAATCTTCGGTTGTCGATTTCGAGGTCCTTCGTCTATCCTTGGTGGGCCGGAACGTGACTGTCCCAATCGCCCGGCTCCCTGTCCCTTCTGGAGTAGGCCAATGACATTGACCCGGTTCGTAACGAAGAATGCGTTTCGCAATAAGCGCCGCAGCGCACTGACGGTGTTGAGCATCGCTTTTTCTTTGCTGCTGCTCACGCTGATGATGACGATCTGGCGGGCTTTTTATCTCGATAAGGGCAGCGCTGAATCGGCGGAGAGGCTGGTGGTCAGGCACCGCGTTTCTCTGACGTTCAATTTGCCCGGCTATTACCGGGAAAAGATTCGGGCGGTTCCCGGGGTGGTCTCGGTAGTGCCGGTGTCATGGTTTGGCGGCATCTACAAAGATCAGAAGCCGGAGAATTTCTTCGCGCAGTTCGGCACTGATCCCGACGAGTTCTTCAAAACTTTCCGCGATCTTCAAATGCCGGAAGAGCAAGCTACAGCGTGGCAGCGTGATCGCCAGGGCGTAATCGTGAACGATTTTCTAGCTAAGAAATACGGCTGGAAGCTGGGCGACCGCATCGTTTTGCAGGGCACGATTTATCCCATCAACCTCGAGTTGAATATACGCGGCATCTATCACACCAATCCGGATAACAAGTCCGTTTACTTCAACGCGAAATACGTGGAAGAGGCTGTGGATTTCTTCAAAGGGAGGGCAGGCACTTTCAGCATCCTTGCGGCTTCTCCATCCGATGTGAGTAGGATTGCCAGCGCTGTCGACGATACGTTTCGCAACTCGCCTCAGCCCACAAAAACGGAGAGCGAGAAGGCATTCGGCTTGGAATTCGTGGCCATGATGGGCAATGTGAAAGCGTTCATTCTGAGCATCTGCTCGGCGGTGGTCTTCGCCACGCTGCTGGTGTCGGCTAATACCATGGCGATGTCCATTCGCGAGCGCACGCGCGAGGTAGCTGTGCTGAAGACGCTGGGCTTCACCAAGCGCGGCGTGCTGGGACTGTTCGTGAGCGAAGCGGTGGCGCTCTCATTGGCCGGAGGACTGCTGGGCGCCGGGCTGGGGTGGCTGATGGTTTACGGGCTTACCCATTCTCCCCAGTTCATCAGCTTTTTCCCCATGAAGCTGACGCTGGGAATTTGGCTGTCCGCCATGTTGACCTCGGGGTTGGTTGGACTTTTGAGTTCGGCCGTGCCGTCCTATACCGCGTCCCAAATAAACATAGTCGACGGGCTGCGACACATCGGATGAAGTTATGACGCTGGGAAGTTTTGTTGTGCGCAATACATTTCGGAATAAGCGGCGCAGCCTGCTGACCATGAGCAGCATTGGATTTTCGTTGCTCCTGCTCACCATGATGATGTCGATCTGGCGCACGTTTTACATCGACCCTGGAACTCCGGACGCAGCCAGGCGCATTGTTACCCGGGATCGCGTGTCGTTGGCGTTCTTCCTGCCGGCGTATTACCGGGACAAGATTCGCAGCGTCCCCGGCGTACAGGCAATCGTACCCATGACTTATTTTGGGAATCATTACAAGGATGACCGTTCGGCCAATGCGTTCGCCCAGATTGCGACCGATCCCGACGAGTATCCGAAAGTGGCATCCGACAAAATCGTACCGCCAGATCAGGTCCTGGCATGGCAACGTGATCGCACCGGTGCCATGGTAGATGTGGAACTGACCAAGAAATACGGCTGGAAGCTTGGCGACCGTATCACCCTGGACAGTCCGTATTTTCCAGTGAAGCCTGAATTGACGATTCGCGCGATCTACAAGATTGATCCACCTGCCCGAGCGTTGTACTTCAGCACGAAATATCTGGAGGAGTCGGTGAACTGGTTTAAGGGGCAGGCTGGCTGGTATATCACGCAGGTGGCTTCGCCCAGTGATGTGGCGTCCGTCTCCTCGGCGATCGACCAAATGTTTCGCAACTCGCCGCAGCGCACTAAGACGGAAAGCCAGCAAGCCTTCCTGCTGTCGTTCGTGGCGACTTTGGGTAACGTGAAGACCTTTATTCTCAGCATCTGCGGGGCGGTTGTTTTTGCCATCCTTCTGGTGTCCGCCAACACCATGGCGATGTCGATCCGCGGACGAACGCGCGAAGTCGCGGTGCTGAAAACACTGGGATTCACGCGTCAGCGACTGCTTGCGATGCTGGTTGGTGAAGCCGTCGCTCTGTCGGTCGCGGGAGGAATTTGCGGTGTTCTGGCGGCGACCGGGGCTCTACAGTGGTTAACTCATTCTCCGCTGGCAATTGGGATACCTGCGGGCATGCGGGTCACCGGTCCGACGATGTTGGTCGCTTTGTCAGTTGCGGCCACGGTGGGCTTGATCAGCGGTTGTTTACCGGCTTACAGTGCATCGCGGACAAACATTGTGGATGGCCTGCGACACATTGGATAGTAGCGCCGCTGTCGCGGCGGCGTCTCGCCGCCACTTGCGGGAGCAGAACGGGGATAAAGTTATTTATGGCGATACCGATCAGCTACAACGTTCGCAATTTAAGGCTCCGCAAGGGGCTCACGCTCATGACCGCGCTGGGCATTGCGCTCACTGTGACGACCGCAATCTTTCTGATGGCGCTGCTCGCGGGATTGAATCGCGCTTTTGTGAACAGCGGCAATCCGCTGAACGTGCTGGTGCTCCGCAAAGGGTCGGAGGCGGAGTTGTCGGGCGGGTTCGACGCCTCGCTCTATCCCACGCTGAAGACGCTCCCCGGCATCGCAAAAGACAGCCACGGCGAACCGATGACCTCAGGTGAGTGGGTGGTCGTAATCATCCTACCCCGGAAGGACGGAACCGGCGAAGTGAACGTAACCGTGCGTGGAATGATGCCCGACGGCCTGGAAATGCGGCCCAGCGCGAAGTTGCTGGAGGGGCGCTGGTTCCAGACGGGGCAACGCGAAGTCGTTGTCAGCAAGTCGATTCGCGATCGCTTCACTCACGCCAACATTGGCGACACGATGGAATTCGGTAAGGGATCGTGGAAGGTAGTCGGCATCTTTGACGCCGGAGGCTCGGCGTACGAGTCGGAAGTCTGGGGTGACGTGAACCAGATGGCGTCGGACTTCGATCGCCAGGGAGGATTCTCGTCGGCATACCTGCACGCGACCGATCCCATTGCCGCCGATGCGCTCAAGAACCGGGTTAGCGACGATCAGCGGCTGAAGCTCGAAGGAATGTTGGAGACAGACTACTACGCCAAGCAAACGAGCTCCGGCGCTCCGATTAAAGTGATCGGGATTGTCGTGGCGTTCATCATGGCGATTGGGTCGATCTTCGCCGCCATGAACACCATGTACGCGGCCGTGGCCTATCGCGGGCGCGAGATTGCGACGCTGCGGGTCATCGGCTTCTCACGGCCCTCGATTCTCACGTCTTTTGTGCTGGAGTCTTTGCTGCTGGCGCTTCTGGGGGCAGCCGCGGGAATTTTGCTAATGCTTCCCTTCAACGGAATGCAGACAGGCACGTCTAACGCAGTGACCTTCAGCGAGGTCGTGTTCGCATTGCGAATCACGCCGCAGGTGGCCATGTACGCCGTTCTGTTCGCCTTAATTATGGGATTCGTGGGCGGCCTGGCTCCGGCGTGGCATGCGGCGCGGCAGAATATTCTTAGCGCACTGCGCGGATAGAAGTGGCTACGATTCCAACCCGAACTATGAAACCTGGGAGCAAAGTAATACGTAATCATTCTTATGGTGATTGATACAAAACACGAAGACCTGCAGAGCCTGCGCATTGACCGCTCGCAGCGCGGCAACTCGGGCGGTGAGCCCCCGGCCTGGGCGCGCCGTTACATCCTGGGCGGCATAGCGGTGGTGGTGCTGCTCGGTCTGATCACTTTGGCCTACCGCATGTTCTCCTCGGACGTTCCTGAGGTCGAGGTCGTCCGCGCCACGGCGGAGACCAGCGGGAATGATGCTGGCGGCACCGTGCTCTCGGCGACGGGCTACATCGTGGCTCACCACACTATCAACGTGAACTCCAAGGTCACGGGACGTCTGGCATGGATCGGCGTGGAAAAGGGCGATAAGGTCAAAGAAGGCCAGGTATTGGTGCGCCTGGAGGATCAAGAGTTCCGTGCGTCGTATGAACAGTCGCGCGGCGCGCTGGCAAATGCCCACGCCTATCTCGACGAATTGCACCACGGATCGCGTCCGGAGGAAGTTCAACAGGCGCAGCACAATCTGGATGAAGCGCGCGCCACGCTGGTGAACGACAAGTTGTTCCTCGATCGTACGAAGGAATTGGCCACCGGAGGCGTGGTCTCGCGGCAGGCGCTCGACGATGCAACGGCGAAGTTCGAATCCGACCAGCAGCGCGTAAATTCGCTGGAGAAAACGTTTCAACTCTCAAAGATCGGCCCGCGCGCGGAGGAAATAGCACGGGCTCAAGGCGCAGTAATGCAGGCCCAAGGCGCGCTTGACTACGCTAAGTCACAACTGGATGCGACTGTGATCCGAGCGCCTGTTACGGGCACGATTCTCGACCGCACAGCAGAAAAGGGCGAGCTTATTACCGCGCAATTCGCGAGCGCGGCGGCGGGCGGACCGCAAGGATCGGTCGTGTCTTTAGCGGACCTCAACGATCTTCAAGTCGAACTCGACATTGCGCAGGCGGATTTCGCCCGGCTTGGTCCCACGCAGAGGGCAAAGGTCACGACCGACGCCTATCCCGACAAGGAATATGACGGGATCATCGCGCAAATCTCTCCGGAAGCGAACCGGCAGAAAGCCACGGTGCAGGTGAAGGTGCAGGTTTTGAATCCGGACAAGTATCCTGAGGTCCAGCTGCGGCCGGAGATGAACGCAACCGTAAAGTTTCTGGCCAACGACACGCCAAAGAATGTGAAAGGGCCTGCCGGAGTGTACGTGCCCTCGACGGCCATTCATGATCGCGACGGGAAGAAAATCGTGTTGATCGCGTACAACGGAAAAACAGTCGCGAGAGAAGTCCGCGTGGTGGGCCAGCGCAGCGACGGAGCACTGGTCGATGGGCTGGTCGGGGGTGAAAGCGTAATCACCACCGCGCCCGCCACATTGAAAGATGGAGACAAAATCAAAATTAAGGGGCAATCATGAGCACAGTCGCACAACCGAACGTTGCCACGGGCACTAAAGTTGTACAGGTTCGCGGCGTCAGCAAAGTCTTCAAGCGTGATGCTTTTCAGGTCACGGCATTGGATGATGTTTCGATCGACATTGCCAAGGGAGAATTCCTCGCCCTGATGGGGCCTTCGGGGTCGGGCAAGACAACGCTGCTGAACATGATCGCGGCGATCGACCGGCCCACCAGCGGCGAACTGCTGGTGCAAGGGCAGGATATTTTCCGCTTCAGCGACTCCCAGATTGCCCGCTGGCGCAACGAGCACATCGGCTACGTCTTTCAGACGTTCAACCTGATTCCCGTGCTCACCGCCTTCGAAAACGTAGAGCTCCCATTGCTGCTGACCAAATTGACCGCGCAGCAGCGCCGCGAGCACGTGTTGACTGCGCTCAAGCTGGTCGGACTCGAGGATCGGGTCAATCACCTGCCTAAGCAGCTTTCGGGTGGCCAGGAACAGCGGGTGGCGATTGCCCGGGCGATTGTGAGCGATCCGACGTTGCTTCTGGCGGACGAGCCCACGGGGGATTTGGACAGCCATTCCGCCACGGAAGTATTGGAGATTCTGAAGCGGCTGAATGAGGACTTTCACAAGACGATCGTAATGGTGACGCACGACCCGCATGCAGCGTCCTACGCGCACGTGACCCGGCACCTGGAAAAAGGAATGCTGTTGCCGCCGGCTTAGACGGGTCTGCATCGAACCAAATGTGCCGGGCTTCCCACGAGAAACGATCCGCGATTAACTGGCGGCCAAGCG
>Ga0209736_1000307_pt1 | contig 15722 bp, 7 predicted proteins | sample BlaSpr_A8_Ref_M3_FD_187992 | JGI IMG/M metagenome (GOLD analysis project Ga0209736, IMG submission 187992) | Forest soil microbial communities from Thunder Bay, Ontario, Canada - Black Spruce, Ontario site 2_A8_Ref_M3 (SPAdes) (version 2) | ecosystem: Environmental > Terrestrial > Soil > Boreal...
GGCCGATCCGGTGACCGGAAGCTTTTCCATCGCGGTGCCCACGGATGCGGTGCAATCGTTCGCGGTTTACAAAACGCCCTATAACGCGGGACTCGGAAGTTTCTCGGGAGGATTGACAACCATTGAGACCAAGCCTCCGGAAGAGAAATGGAATTTCTATGTAAAGAATTTTGTGCCTGCCATTCTCGGCAAGAACGGCTCGATGGTCGGCATTGCACAAGCGACACCTGGCGTTGACTTTGGGGGACCGCTTCTGGGCGACAAAGTTTTCTTCTCGGAAGTTTTCCAGTACGACATGAAAAAGACCACGGTTCGCGGACTGCCTTGGCCAAACGACATCACCAAGAAACAAGGCTTTAACTCCTTTACGACCCTCGAGCTCATTCTTTCGCCCAAACAAATTCTGACTCTTACGGTCAACGCTTTTCCACTGCGGCAGCAGCGCGTTGGCATTAATGCCCTTGTTCCGGAGCCTGCCTCGAACGACTTGAATCAAAAAGGCATCGCCGTACATTTGTCCGACAAGTACCAGCTGGATTCCGGGGCGATTTTCAGCGTGATTGCGCAGTACACGCGGTTTGACAGCAATGCTCACGGTCAGGGATTGGATGACATGCTGATTTCGCCGGCGGGCTGGGGCGGGAACTTTTTCAACCGATGGTCGAGGAGAGGCAAGCAGTTCCAGTTGCTGCCTAGCTATCAATTTGCAGAGAAACATTGGCTGGGACGGCACGAGATCCATGTGGGCGTAGATCTAAACTATCGTTCTTATTTCGGCGTGAGCACAGCCAATCCGGTTCGACTTCTCGAGCAGAACGGCACGTTAGATGAGGAGATCAACTTTCAGCCAGCGGGGGCTCAGAATACATCCGATACGGCTGTTGCCGAGTTCGTCCAGGACCATTGGATACTAAACCCTCACTGGACGGTCGATGCGGGGGCGCGTTTGTCCAACGAAACCGCTGGCTGGTCCGCGGCGTTTGCACCGCGCGTGGGTATCGCCTACACACCAAATAAAGACGGCAAGACCGTCATTCGGGCAGGGGCGGGCTTGTTCTATAGCATGCTGCCTCTGCTGGCAGCCGACTTTGCCGTGAACCCCACTCGTGTGGTGAGCCAGTTTAATTCCACCGGGCAATTGATCGGGCCGCCTGTAACCTACACCAACGCCTACGTGGGCGGGATGAATCCGCTAAGTACCGGCATTTTGCCGCAGAGGCCGGGCACAACGCCGCGCAATTTCACGTGGAGTATCGAGGGGGATCGCGAGTTGCGGAGAAACGTGGTGTTGCGGGTCGGCTACATCGATAGCCGCACGACTTACCTGTTTGTCATCAATCCTTTCACCGGTGCAGCCGGCCAGGCTTCCTTTCTAGGCCTCACGAACACCGGTTCCTCTCACTATCGGGAGATTGAGAGCACCGTGCGCTTCACCGTTCATGAACAAAATGAGGTGAACGCGTCTTATATATGGAGCCGCAACCGGGGAGATTTGAATAATCTTTCCGACGTGATGATTCCGTTCTTGGAGCCCGTCATCCGGCCGAATGTCTACGGAATATTGCCTTCCGACGTCCCGCAGCGTGTGGTGACCTGGGGAGTCTTTTCCTTACCGAAGAAGTTCACGTTTAGCCCCATCCTTGATGTGCATTCCGGCTACCCCTACTCGAATGTGGATGTGCTGCAGAACTACGTGGGCACGCCAAACGGGCAGCGCTTCGCTACCTATCTCTCACTGGATGTGAAAATCTACCGTGTCTTCCCTGTTCCTTTTCTTGGGGCGAAAAGCGGGAAGGTTCACCACATTAGGCTGGGATTCTATTCGCTCAACGTGACGAATCACGGCAATTTCAACGCCGTGTACAACAATGTGACGGCGCCAAATTTCGGGCAGTTTGTCGGCTTTTTGGACCGGCGCGATGGTGCGGTTATTGATTTCATCGATTAGTCTGTTCCGAATGAGTTCACCGGCCACGGGGGATGCCTCTCTCGCTGACTTGTTTAAATCCTCCTAAGTTTGGAACCTATTCATCGGGGACTGGCGCCCTCGCCTTTCTTTGATCAAGCATCCTGCTAGAATATGAAGCGGAGCGGTTCTTCGAAGCAGGTGAGGGAGCGAAAGCTGTTTGAACCAATGACGAATCTCTGAGGAGCTGCGGATAGACAGCCCGTGTGCACGGCCTGTCCCGCTGGCGCGTCTCTATCGCCGGAGCTTGTCGCTGAAAGCAGGCGAAACGAGACGGGCGAGCGGGGCAGGAAAGCCTAACGGTTGGCTCGTGGCGCCCACCTAATTCAGAGGTTCACGGCCTAGCTCCCCACGGCCGAGAAGTCCGCTCTTTTTTTGTATCAACGATTCCTGATAAGCATGCGCGTACTTTTCATTGGAGACATTGTCGGGTCGCCGGGACGGCAAATTGTCCGCGAGCGGTTGGCGGACATCGTTGCGCAACGGCAGATCGATTTGGTCATTGCCAACGGCGAGAATTCGGCTTCGGGCTTTGGGATTACGCCGCGGCTAGCGGAGGAGCTGCTGGCGATGGGCATTGAAGTCCTCACCGGCGGCAATCACAGCTGGGACCGCAAGGAAATCTTGGAATTCATGCCGCACGAACCGCGGCTGCTGCGGCCGGCGAACTTTCCGGAAGGAAACGTTGGCAGCGGGCTCTACGTCGGCACTGCAAAAAACGGCGTGAAATACGCCGTGCTCAATCTGCAGGGGCGCGTTTTCATGACGCCGATCGACGATCCTTTCCGAAAAGCAGATAGCGAACTGGCCAAGCTACCGGAGGATGTCGCCTTCGTTTTCGTCGACATGCACGCCGAGACCACCAGCGAGAAGGTGGCGATGGGCTGGCACCTCGACGGGAGGGTCACGGCTGTCGTGGGAACGCACACACACGTGACGACCGCGGACGAGCACGTCCTGCCCGGCGGCACCGCGTACATTACGGATGTGGGCATGAGCGGTCCACACGGCGGGGTCATCGGTATGGACCGCGATGGCATCATTAAGAAATTTCTGAATGGATTGCCGGCGCGGTTTGAAGTGGCATCCGGCGATGTGCAGATGAATTGCGTGCTGATCGAAACGGACGACGGAGGGCCGCGCAACGCCGCGGGCCGGCTGCGGGCGCAGTCGATTGAGCGCCTGCGGTTTAAGATTGACTGATCGACACATCGAATGCTCTGAAACGGGCAACCTGTATCCTTCCGTCGTACTCTGATGACTCTGAACAAAGGGGTTGTGATCAACGTGAAGATTCTTGCGGGGTTGTGTCTGCTGGGGTGTTTTGCCGGATGCGCGTTTGGCCAGGATGAAGGGGACCTCATTGCCAAGAAGCGGCTCTTGCCGGGAGTGGGGCCTGGGCTGCGAGCGGTGAAGCGCGGGGCGGACGGGAACTACTATGTGTTGAGCGCGCCGGGATCATCCGCCTCCGTCTTCGATGTAGCGGGGAAACTGCTGAAGAGAGTTCCTGCCTATGAAGACGGCAAAGGTCCGAGTCCTCAGTCACCACAATTGGCAACCATCACCTTCGGCGAGGACCTGGACGTAGACGCGCAAGGAACTGTTTATGTAGCGGACCGCGGCGCAAACGCCATCAAGATCTGGGACAGCAAAGGAAATGCGCGCATGATTAAAGTCAATGCGCCGGTGGCGATCGCGGCGCTCGCAGATGGCGAAGTTGCCGTGGCCACCGTGCACGAACCACACCTTGTCATGGTCTTCGATAAAAACGGGCGCGACGTGCGCGAGTTTGGCGACCCCGAGCCGATTTCCGAGCGCCCGGAAGTGAACCGCTTCTTGAATATCGGGATGCTGGTGACGGACGGCGGGGACCATCTCTACTACGCATTTCCCTATCTGCCGGAACCTACCGTACGTCAATACGACCGGAACGGCTATGGAGGACAGGATATTCAGTTCACCGGAGTAGACGCATGGCCGGCCGCGCAGGCCACTCGCAAGGAGATCGCGAGGCAGGAGAAGCGCGGAGAGCCGCCCGTGTTCAAGCGCATCCTTACGGCCGTTGGCGTGGAGCGTGCCACCGGGGAAGTCTGGATGGCGCTGGGCAATAACCTGCTGCACTTTGACAAGGAAGGAAATCGCCGCGCGACGTACAAGATCTACACCCCCGAAGAGGCTCGGCTGGAAGCTGCCACGATTCTCGTCGAACAAGACCGCCTGATCATCGGAAGCGACCCGCTGGGCATTTACGAATTCGACCGGCCCGATAAAAAATCTCAACAATAAGGGAATTATCCTCAGGACGATTTAGATTGATCCTGTGCAAATGTCCGCGCACACACGAAAATTATTTGTAAATTCCCTTGCAAATGCGACTTCGCCGATGCGGTTGCACAAAAATTGTGCTTGTGGAAAAGCTGTGCATGAGGTGTGCACCCCGGTGAATCCCTTCGCACACTTTTCGCTTGCTCCATTCCATCCAATCGGCGACAATCCCGCGCTGTCTGATAGCGGCGGTACGAGGGGCCGGCAAATCTTGAAGGGCCGCGCGCGGGGCGCCAGGGGAAAGCAAGACGCTCCGGCACGGGCATGATTCCCGAAGCCTGAAAACGAAATGAAGGGACCTGCTTTCCACAGCTTATTCACATCTGTGGAAATAACGGGGTGAGCTTTTCTCTTGCGATGACTACTGCCACGAATTCCTGGGAACGGTTTCTGGAGCATGTAAAGTCCCGGGTCAGCATCAACACGTATACCACCTGGTTTCAACCCACGCGGCTGAACCGCGCCGAGGGTGAAAACCTGTTTGTGCAGATCCCCAGCACGGTCTTCCGGCAGGTCCTGACGCGGACCTACGGCGAGATCGTCAAAGCGGTGTTCCACGAACTTGGGACTCCCAACGTGAAAGTGCAATACGTCTGTACGGAGGAAGAGCCCTTGCCAGCCGCTCCCACAGCAACCGGCGTAAAGCAAGCGAAACTCGATTTTGAAAGCAGCGATCATCAATTGAATTTGCGCTACAGCTTCGATTCGTTTGTCGTCGGCAAATCCAATGAGTTTGCCCACGCGGCGGCGCGTGCCGTGGCCGAGCAGCCTTCGAAGGCCTACAACCCGCTGTTTCTCTATGGCGGAGTGGGCATGGGCAAGACGCATTTGATGCATGCCATCGGGCACACCATCAAAAAACGTAATCCCGCCATGCGGCTGAGCTACGTGAGCGCGGAGAAATTCACCATCGAAGTGATCAATTCGCTGCGCTTTGACCGCATGACCAGTTTCCGCGACCGCTTTCATACCGTGGACGTCTTGCTGGTGGACGACATTCAGTTCATCGCGGGGAAAGAGCGGACCCAGGAAGAGTTCTTTCATACGTTCAACGCGCTATACGAGCAACAGAAGCAGATTGTGATTTCTTCCGACTGCCTGCCGAAAGAAATTAATTCGATCGAGGAGAGGCTGCGTTCGAGGTTTGAATGGGGCTTGATTGCGGACATCCAGCCGCCGGATTTGGAAACCAAAATCGCGATTCTCCAGAAAAAAGCGGAGAACGACCGGTTCAGTTTGCCGGACGAAGTGGCGGAATACATCGCTCGTGCAATCAAGTCCAACGTGCGCGAGTTGGAAGGCGCGCTGACGCGGCTGATGGCGTATGCATCCTTGACCGGGGCCACGATTTCCCTGGCGACGGCGCAGCAGGTACTGCGCAACATCATCGCGTCGCAGGAAAAGCGCGTCACTATCGATCTGATTCAGAAGCGCGTGAGCGAGCATTTTAATATGCGCGAGCAGGACTTAAAGGTTCGCAGCAATACGCGCGCGATTGCGTTCCCGCGCCAGGTCGCGATGTACATCGTGAAGCAGCTCACTACTGCGTCGTTGCCGGAGATTGGCCGGCAATTTGGCGGCAAACATCACACCACAGTGCTCCACTCGATCAACAAAATCGAGGAAATGCGCCGGTCGGACAAAGATTTGAACCGGACGATCACTCGTTTGATGGATACCTTGCAGTAGCTTCGGCTTTTTCCCACGTTACGCTTGGTTCTCACACACATCGCTGTCCTCGACGCCTGAGAGCTTTGTTCTTCACAGTATTTCGCGAGTTGGGTGTCTACACTGTTCGTCAGCCGGATTGGTTCGCCGAAATTCCTCTGTGAAGACCTGTGAATAGTCCTCGGAGAAGATGCGGAAATCCTGTTGAGTACCGTGGAAGATATTTTGATGCGAAGCTTCGGACGACGGTGTGAGGCTGTGTTTTTACCGTTTCCCACAATTCGCCACTTGGAACAATCCACGCTAGACCACTCGTATAAAAGTGGTTGCTGAGCTTTCCACAATTCCACCGCACTCATCACAACAACAAGCTTTATAGTTCTCAGAAATTAGTAGCTGCTTTTGTGGTGATGATTATGGTTGTGGGAAAAAAGTGATTGCTCATTTGAGGCGGCTCGAAGTTAGAGAGTTCCGATTCCTACGCATTTCCACAGGCTTTACATGCGTTGTGGGCTTTATACTTTGGCAAAAAGCGAGTACAGTACGACAGCGGTAGAAGAGCTGCGAGGAACCCAAATGAGCGCACCAGGAACCGCACGCGAGGAACATCAATCGATGGAATTCAGCGTTTCAAAATCAGCGCTGTTGAATGAACTTAGTACCACCCAGGGCGTCGTTGAGCGCAAGACGACGATTCCGATTCTTTCGAATTTGCTGGTCGAAGCCAGGGGCAGCCAGTTGACCATCACGGCGACGGACCTGGAGTTGAGCGTCCGCACGTCCTGCGAAGCAAAGATCAAGAAAGAGGGCGCGGGGACTATTCCGGCTAAAAAACTGCTGGAGCTTGTGCGTTTGCTGCCCGAGGGCGAGATCAAGGTCAAGCTGCTTGAGAATCACTGGGTGGAAATCGTCAGCGATCGAAAGAAGTACAAGCTCGTTGGCATGGCTAAAGAAAATTTCCCGGCGCTTCCCGTAATGCCGCACACGCTCGTCAAGATTTCTGCGCTGGTTTTAGAGAGCCTCATTGCTAAAACGAAGTTTGCCATCTCGATGGAAGAGTCGCGCTACACATTGAACGGCGGTTTGCTGATCTTGAAGCCAGATTCTCTGGCGATGGTAGCTACCGACGGCCACCGCCTGGCGCTTGCAGAAACGGACCAGAAGCTAACGGGCTTGAACGGCGAAGTGAAAGTGCTCGTTCCTAAAAAAGCGATGGACGAAGTGGAAAAACTAGCGAGCGCAGCCGGCTCGGATGCATCCGTCGAGTTTGCAAAGGACGAAAGCCATTTATTTTTTCAGGTCGGCCACCGGCTTTTGATTTCGCGAATCCTGACCGGCCAATTCCCGAATTACGAAGCTGTACTCCCGCGCGATAATAGCAAGACCGTTGTGCTCGAGCGCGCGGAACTTAGCGATGCGGTCCGGCGCGTCTCGCAACTCGCCGATCAGCGTTCGCATGCGGTGAAACTGGCCGTCTCCAAAGAAGGCGTGGAAATTTCCGCTTCGAGTCCGGAATACGGCGAAGCAAAAGAAAATATCGAGAAGGAATACAAAGGCGACGCCATCTCCATCGGTTTCAATTCCGCGTACATGCTCGATTTTCTAGCCGCCGCCGCCGATGGCCCGATAAGCATTGAGTTGAAGGACGAACAATCCGCCGGCCAAATGCGCCCGCTTGCCGACGAATCCTACCGCTACCGCTACATCATCATGCCCATGCGCATCTGATGTAAGCGGCGAACGACGACAATTTTATGAAAATTCATAAAAAAAGGCGCTTCGACCGGCACCTTTTTTGTTTCCCACCGAGCATGCTCTGGTGCCCGTAAATTCAGGAAAATAAAGCTCTTATCGCTACGCTGGAAGCATCCTTGCGCTTGAGAAAGTCCCTCAATTCAGGTACACTTTGTTGGCTGTCGATTCGCAGTTCGGTTTCCTCCCAATCGGCACGTCGGCCAGGTAAATTCGGCTCAGCAATTTAGCTTCGCGCCAGGAGCTTTGGAGCCGGATGCTTGGAGTTAAGAAGTCTTCGCCACGTCTCGCTGCGCGAGATGGGATGGAGCAGGAACCCTACGAGTTCTGGATTTGTTGGATGAATCCGGAATCAAAGGGTAAGGCGACGTACGGAGCATTCCGCGAGCACGCCTTTCCTCGCTTCACAAGAAATTGAGTGCAGTTTTTGAGCGCTGAGGCTCACCGCATCGCTCGGGGTCCGTCTTTGCGCGGGAAGAGTATCGTCAGGAGCGTACATGGGTGATAAAGAGACGGTGGCCGGAAAAACCCCGGGTCACCAGTACGACGCGAAGTCGATCAAAGTGCTCGGCGGTCTCGAAGCCGTGCGTCTTCGTCCTGCGATGTATATCGGCTCGACCGGAGACATGGGCCTCCACCATCTTGTGTGGGAAGTTGTCGACAACTCCGTCGACGAAGCCATGGCCGGCTTCGCGGACGAAATCAACGTCACCGTGCACGCGGATGATTCGGTTACGGTGGTCGATAACGGCCGCGGCATTCCTGTAGACATGCACGCGACGGAAAAGCGTCCCGCGGCGGAAGTGGTGCTCACGGTGCTGCACGCCGGCGGAAAATTCGATAGCGACACCTACAAAGTTTCCGGCGGTTTGCACGGCGTCGGCGTTTCCGTTGTCAACGCGCTCTCGGACCGGCTCGAACTGGAAATCTCGCGCGATGGCGCCGTGTGGGAACAGTCCTACGAAAAAGGTAAGCCGACCACCAAGCTGAAGCAGACCGGCAAAACGCGAAAGACCGGCACGAGTGTTACGTTTCATCCCGATGCGACAATTTTCGACAAGACAGTCTTCAGCTTTGACACGCTCTCGCAACGTTTGCGCGAGCTGGCCTTCCTGAACAAAGGGTTGAAAATCACGCTCACGGATGAACGCACGGAGAAAACAGCAGAGTTCCGTTTTACGGGCGGCATCGGTGAGTTCGTCAAGCACCTGAACCGCGGCAAGTCCACATTGCACGATTCGCCGATCTACATCGAAGGGAAGCGCGGCACCGTTGAGATAGAAATCGCGCTGCAATACAACGACACGTACGGCGAAAACGTTTTCGCCTTCGCGAACACCATCAACACCGTGGATGGCGGCACGCACCTTTCCGGTTTTCGTTCTGCGCTGACGCGCACGATCAACAATTTCGCGTCGGCCGCGGGCATGCTGAAAGAACAGAAAGATGAAGTGACCATTACGGGTGACGACGTTCGCGAAGGCCTGGTGGCTGTTGTTTCCGTGCGCTTGCCGCAGCCGCAATTTGAAGGACAGACCAAAGGCAAGCTGAACAGCGATATCAAGGGCGACGTCGAGCAACTCGTCAACGAGAAGCTTGGCGAATGGTTCGACAAGCATTCGACCGTGGCTCGGCGCATTATTTCCAAGTGCATCGATGCGGCGCGCGCCCGCGAAGCCGCTCGCAAAGCGCGCGAACTGACGCGCCGCAAATCCGCGATGGATTCGAGCGGCCTGCCGGGTAAACTCGCCGATTGCCAGGAGCGCGATCCTTCGCGCTGCGAACTGTTTGTGGTCGAGGGCGAGTCCGCCGGCGGCTCGGCGAAAATGGGCCGCGACCGCAAATACCAGGCGATCCTGCCGCTCAAGGGCAAGATCCTCAACGTCGAAAAAGCGCGTTACGACAAAATGCTCGGGCACGAAGAAATTCGCGCGATCATCACGGCGCTCGGCACGGGCATCGGCAAGGATGACTTCGACGCGGGCAAGCTGCGCTATCACAAAGTGATTCTCATGACCGACGCGGACGTCGATGGTTCGCACATCCGAACGCTGCTGCTGACGTTTTTCTTCCGCCACATGAAGGAGCTGATCGATCGCGGACACATTTACATCGCGCAGCCGCCTCTTTACCGCGTGAAGCGAGGCAAAACCGAAAAATATATTCGCGATGAACGCGAATTCGCGCACGAGTTGATGAAGCGCGCCACAGAAGATCACGTCGTGAAGGCGAAAGAGGGCGTATCGCTCGAGGGCGCGGGCCTGACGAAGTTTCTTCTCAATGTGCAGGAGTACGAAGCCGCCGCCGCGAAACTGGGCCGGCGTTTGCGCGAGCACGGTTTAGTGGAATTGCTTGCGGAGAGCGGCCTCGAGAAAAAAACGGATTTCGAGGACAAGAAAGCGCTCGAGAAGTTGCTGAAAGAAATCGAGAAGGGCAAACTCAAGCTCGAAGGCAAAGTGGCTTTCGATGAAGAGCATAGCCTCTACGAAATCCAATTCGGCCCTCCGCACAACCAAAAAGTGAACTGGGCGCTAGCTTCGACGGCGGATTACAAGCGTCTGCGCGGATTGGCCAAGCAGATTGAGGAGTACAACAAGCCGCCATTCACCGTGGCGCGCAACGGCGACAAAGTGAGCAAAGAAAACGTGCACGATGTCCTCAACTACGTCGTGGAGGATGCCAAGAAAGACTTCACGATCACACGATTCAAGGGTCTGGGCGAAATGAACGCCGAGCAGTTGTGGGAAACCACGATGAACGCGGACACGCGGACGCTGCTCCAGGTGAAGCTCGAGGACGCCGTCGCAGCCGAAGATATTTTCACCACACTGATGGGCGAAAACGTGGAAGCCCGGCGCAAGTTCATCGAGGAAAACGCGCTCGAAGTCGTTAATCTCGATATTTAGTTCCGCTGGCATGCTTTACCAACTAGGTTGGACGACATTGCCGGGGCTGCGTGGATTGAGTTGCAGCGAGTTTCGCGCGACGGTCACGACTGCGCCCGACAACGAACGAGGAGTAGCAATCGAGTTTGCGAGTGATGACGAGCGCGAAGGATTTTTGAAGCAACTTGCGGAACACTTTGGGCCTAGGCGTTTTACGAACGCGGCGGACGCGTTCGATTCAGTGAAGGCTTTCGTGCTGGAGTACGCGGCGAATCGATAGATATCACTTGTAGGGGCACGATATATCGTGCCCCTACAACGGAGAAACTGAGCCACAGCGAGGGGAAATGGCGGACGAGACAAACAAGTCGATACTACTGCCGGTCGATATCGAAGCCGAGATGAAGAAGTCTTATCTCGACTACGCGATGAGCGTGATCATCGCGCGCGCGCTGCCGGATGTGCGCGACGGTCTCAAGCCCGTGCAGCGGCGCATCCTCGTGGCCATGAACGATCTCGGCCTCGCTTCGAATCGCGGCTACCGCAAATGCGCCAAGATCTGCGGCGACACCTCCGGCAACTATCATCCGCACGGAGAAGCCGTCATTTATCCCGCGCTCGTGCGTCTGGCGCAAGACTTCAACATGCGTTACCCGTTGATCGACGGCCAGGGAAATTTCGGATCTGTCGACGGCGATCCGCCGGCCGCCATGCGGTACACCGAAGCGCGCTTGGCGAAAATCAGCGAAGACATTCTCGCCGACCTCGAAAAAGAAACCGTCGATTTCGTTCCCAACTTTGATCAGACCCGCGAAGAGCCGTTCGTCCTGCCATCGCGGATTCCGAATTTGCTGGTCAACGGCGCCAGCGGCATCGCCGTCGGCATGGCCACGAATATTCCGCCGCACAATTTGCGCGAGATCGTGGAAGCCGCGGTGATCCTGCTCGACAAACCGGACACGCCGCTGAAAGAAATCATGAAGATCGTGCCCGGCCCGGATTTTCCGACCGGCGCATATATCGCCGGCCGCGAGGGCATCGAGGCCGCCTACAAAACGGGACGCGGCAGCTTCATGATGCGCGCCAAGGCCGCTATCGAGGAAGTCGGCAAGGACCGCGAAAATATCGTGGTAACGGAAATTCCGTACCAGGTGAACAAATCGAGGTTGATTGAACGCATCGCCGAGCTGGTGCAGACCAAGAAGATTGAAGGGATCGCCGACGTGCGCGACGAATCCTCCCGCGAAGGCATGCGCATCGTCATCGAAATCAAGCGCGGCGAAGAATCGCAACTCATTCTGAACAATCTTTTCAAACACACGCAGATGCAGGAATCGTTCGGCATGATTCTGCTCGCGATCGTGGCGGGCCAGCCGCGCGAACTGGGCCTGATTCCCCTTATCAAACTGTTTCTCGAGCACCGCCGCGACGTTGTGCTGCGCCGCACGCGCTACGAATTGCGCAAGGCCGAAGAGCGCGAGCACATACTCGTCGGTTATCAGGTTGCGCTCGATCATCTGGACAACGTCATACGCATCATCCGCGGGTCATCGAGCCGCGCCGAAGCCAAGCAGAACTTGCTCAACTATTTTTCCGAGCAGGACGTCACGATCACGGAAAACGGGAAATCCAGGAAGCTCGAGGGCGTCAAGTTGGATGGCCGGAAGTACCGAGTCGCCGCGCTAGAAGGCGAAATTACACGGTCTGTCTCCGATGGACTGACGCCAATTCAAGTGGACGCCATTCTTGAGTTGCAGCTCCACCGCCTCACACAGCTCTCCGTCGACGAAATCCTTAAGGAATTGAAGTCCATCCGCGAGCAGATCGCGGAACTGAAGGAAATTCTCTCCAGCGAAAAAAAGCTGAAGCAGGTCATCACCGGGGAGTTGCGCGAGGTCCAAAAGGCTTATGGCGACGACCGACGCACGCAGATTGTCGACAAGGTTGACGAGATCAAACTCGAGGACCTGATCGCCGACACGGACATGCTGATCACGGTCAGCCACGCGGGCTACATCAAGCGCACGGCGGCGGACACCTACCGGCATCAGTCGCGCGGCGGCAAAGGCCGCATCGGCGCGCGCACGAAGGAAGAAGACTTCGTCGAGCATATGTTCATCGCCTCGGCGCACAGTTACATTTTGCTCTTCACTTCGAAGGGCCGCGTCTACTGGTTGAAGGTGTACGAGCTGCCAGAAGCCGCGGCGGCCACGCGGGGCAAGGCGATTTCCAGCCTCGTGAAATTCCAGGAAGACGAAAAGTTGACAGCTCTCGTCGCGGCGCAGAACCTCGAAGAAGAAGGCCGCTTCGTTTTCATGGCCACAAAGAGCGGTACCGTAAAAAAATCGACGCTGACGGAGTTTTCCAATCCGCGCTCGACGGGAATCATCGCCATCAATCTCGATGGTACCGATGAACTCATTGGCGCCAAACTCACCGACGGCAAACAGATGATCTTCCTTGCCAGCCACGAAGGCCAGGCCATCCTTTTCCGCGAGACGGAAGTTCGCCCGATGGGGCGCAACGCCGGCGGTGTGAACGGGATGGACCTCGACAAGGACGATTACGTCGTAAGCATGGACGCGGTCCAGCCGGATTTCGAAATCATCGCCAAGGAAGGCAAAGTCACCACGCAAAATCTCGAAGAACTCGAAAACGAGCAGATCAAGGATTCGCTGGTGACGCTGATGCTCACGGTTGCTGAGAAGGGCTTTGGCAAGCGCACACCGCTGGCGGAGTACCGCATCACCTCGCGTGGCGGTAAGGGCGTCGTCAATATGAAGACTACGGACCGCAACGGCTCCGTCGTGGCTACACTGCAGGTGACGGAAGAGTCCGACGTGATGATCATCACGCACGACGGAAAAGTGATTCGCGTGCATGCGAACGAAATTCGCGAAGCGGGCCGCTCTACGCAAGGTGTGCGTCTGCTGCGCCTCGAAGAAGGCGACTCCGTCGCTGCTGCGGCCGTCCTGCAGGAAGAGCAGGAAGAAGAAAAGAAGTAGGTCGGCCTCTGTCTCTGTAGGGGCGCAGCATGCTGCGCCCCTACAACTCCAATAGTTAGTGTTAGAATCCTTTCCCTTATGAAAATAACGCGACGTTTGTTAGCACTCTTATTTCTGTTCTCCGCGCCGTTGCTTTCGCTTTCGCAGGCGCAAACGTCCACTGCGAAGGGCCAATACATCGCCTACGTTGGCACCTACACCGCAAAAACGAACAGCAAAGGGATTTACGCGTACCGCTTCGATCCGGAGAAGGGCCAACTCACATCCATCGGCGTAGCGGCGGAAACGGCGGATCCTTCGTTTGTGGTTGTGCATCCCAACGGCAAGTATCTCTACGCAGTGAATGAGATTTCCACGTTCAATGGAGGCGCCGGCGGCGCAGTGAGCGCCTTTTCCATCAATGCGAAAACCGGCGCGCTCAAGTTCCTCAATCAAGTGCCCACGCGCGGCGCCGGACCTTGTCACATTTCTCTCGACAAAGACGGCGCATTCGTTCTGGTCGCGAATTACGATGGAGGCAGCATCGCCTCGTTTCCCGTTCACGATGACGGCACTCTTGGCACCGCTAGCGGTTTCGTTCAGCATTCCGGCGCCGGCCCCAACAAGGAACGCCAGGAAGGTCCGCACGCCCACTGGATTGGCACCTCACCCGACAATCGCTTCGCGCTCGCCGTCGATTTGGGTCTCGATCAAGTCATCGTCTACGGCTTCGATCCCAGCAAAGGAATTTTTACGCCGATGCTTTCCGGCTTTGCCAAAGTGAAACCCGGCGCTGGCCCGCGCCACCTTGCGTTTCATCCCAACGGTAAGTTCGCCTACGTGCTAAGCGAAATGGAATCGTCGGTGACGGTCTTCTCTTATCAAGCCAAGAATGGCGCTTTTACGTCCCTGCAAACCATCTCCGCGCTGCCAAAGGACTATGCAGGCCCGAAGGAAGCCGCCGAAATTGCCGTGCACCCGTCCGGAAAATTTCTCTACACCTCGAACCGCGGCCACGATAGCATCGCCATTTTCGAAATTAATCAACCGAAGGGAACGCTAAAATCTCTCGGACAGGTCTTGACCGGGGGCAAAACGCCTCGCCATTTCGCTATCGATCCCACGGGCGCGTACGTTCTCGCCGAGAATCAGGAGTCGAACAACATCGTCGTCTTCCACATCGATCCCGCAACCGGCAATTTGACGCCGACGGGTCAGACGATCGAGGTGCCTTCGCCGGTGTGCATAACATTTGTCGCCGCCCAATAGCACCTGCGTTACAATCCGCATTTCCACTTCGCGTTTGGGAGAAACAAATGATCCGCAATGAAGAAGCTCGCATGAACATCCTGCGGTGTCTCGTCCTGCTCCTGTTTTTTTCCTTGGCAGGAACTGCGGCGCTGGGCGACGGCGAAACCGCACCGGCTCGTGACCCCAAGCAGCCCGTTGACGATGCCTACACGGCGAAAATCCACAAATACACCACGCAGCCGTTCTTTACCTCGCCTCTCGTCGACTATCTGCCCGCCTCAAAAAATGTTCCGACTCCCGAAGCCGTCCTCGGCGACGTGGCCGGTGCGCCGGGAATCCTGCCTTATGCGGAAGACGTTTACAAATATATGCGCCTGCTCGAAAAAGCCAGCCCGGGTGTGAAGGTCTTCTCCATCGGCAAGACAGAAGAAGGCCGCGAGATGATCGCCGTGGCCATCTCATCGCCGGAAAATCTGAAAAACTTGGAAGAAAATCGCGCACGCCTCGCGAAGCTTGCCGATCCTCGCACGATAAAACTCGATGACGCGGAAGCCGACCGCATCGTCGCGCAATCCGTGCCTGTCTACTACATCACCGGGACGATCCACTCGCCCGAAACCGGAGCGCCAACCGCGTTGATGGAGCTGGCCTACCGCTTGGCCGTAGACGAAAGCCCCTACATCCGCGAAATCCGCGATGGCATGATCACGCTCATCACCCCCGTCGTCGAGGTCGACGGCCGCGATCGTATGGTCGACATCTATCATTGGCATCTCTCTCACCCCAAGGATTTTTATCCGCCGCTGATTTACTGGGGCAAATACGTGGCGCATGACAACAACCGCGACGCCATGGGCGTAACTCTGAAGCTCACGGAAAACGTGCTCAACA